>Ga0209071_1000051_pt1 | contig 78048 bp, 71 predicted proteins | sample CoawatmetaG10DNA_2_FD_187513 | JGI IMG/M metagenome (GOLD analysis project Ga0209071, IMG submission 187513) | Marine microbial communities from the West Antarctic Peninsula - Coastal water metaG108-DNA (SPAdes) (version 2) | ecosystem: Environmental > Aquatic > Marine > Coastal ... | reverse complement strand
TCACGAGTCGTCTGTTTGATCGTTGCCTAAACAAAGTTTAGGTCTTATTGCCAATCCAACAAACGCCCACACGAATTACTTGATTAAATTGTTAAAGAGCGGTCGGTTAAGTGATTTGCCGTGAAGCTGTCTGCTCAACCGAGGTGGCGTATTCTATAGACCTGAGTTTATTTGTCAACACGCTTTTTCAAAAAAACTTAATTAATACCTAATTAATTAATGCGAAATCAATCTTCGCAATAATTGGTCAAAAACCAACCACTTAGGGCTCAATGATTTACCCAGCCCAGTGCAACAAATGGAACAACTTTTTACCACGCTTTATGACGTGGTACTCACCTTGCAAACCTAAAGAGGGGGTTAAAACTGACCCTAGATCACTAACCTTGTCACCATTAACGCTAACCGCATTGTTGGCTATAAACTCTCTAGCCATTTTATTAGACTTAGCCAAGCCAGAATCAACCAACACCTGGACTAAGGCGATACTTTTCTCACTAGTCTGTGAGGCCGGCATACCATCTAAGTAAAGCTGCTGCAGATCCTCTTTAGTTAATTGCTCAAGCTGGCCAGAAAAAAGCGCCTCACTTATTCTTAAAGCGGCTTGCAAGCCCTCCTCACCGTGAACCAAACGCGTCACTTCAGTTGCTAAAATGCTTTGTGCTTCAGGCTTACCCTGAGCCGCTCTATCTTGCTCTTCAATAGCAAGCATTTTTGCTTCGTTTAAGAACGTAAAAAAGCGTAGGAATTTGTATACATCTGCATCTGCTGTATTGATCCAGAACTGGTAGAATGCATACTGTGATGTTTTTTTCTCATCCAACCAGATAGTGCCACTTTCAGTTTTGCCAAACTTTGTACCATCAGACTTGGTGACTAGAGGAAGCGTTAAGCCAAACACTTGAGCGCGATGCTGTCGGCGAGTTAAATCAATTCCACCAGTAATATTACCCCACTGATCGCTGCCACCTATTTGGAGACTGCAATTGTATTGCTTATACAGCTGGGAAAAATCAAAGGATTGCAAAATCATATAGGCAAATTCTGTAAAAGAAATGCCTTCTCCATCGCGCTCTAACCGCTGCTTAACTGACTCTTTTTGAATCATTGAGCTCACCGAAAAATGCTTACCCACATCTCTCAAAAACGTTAGAACATCCACGTCTTTTGTCCAGTCATAGTTATTCACTACCGCTGCACTATTACCTTGGTCATTAAATTCAATAAAAGCAGACACTTGAGCCTTGAGGCGATCTACCCAATGATCAATGATGTCGATAGTATTAAGCTTACGCTCTTGAGATTTAAAACTTGGGTCGCCAATCATGCCAGTTGCACCACCTACTAAAGCCAAAGGCTTATGGCCTGCTTGCTGAAAGCGGCGCAATACTAACAAGGGAACCAAACTACCAATATGTAAACTATCTGCTGTTGGATCGAAGCCACAGTAAAGCACCCGAGACTCTTGCAAATGCTGCGTAAGCTCTTCGGGTGATGTCATCTGGTTAACTAGTCCACGCATCTGTAAATCGGCGAGTAAGTTGGTGTCTACAGCAGTCATATTAGATAGTCGCTTATTGGTACAATAATTAAAGATGTTGAACCCAGCCAATGGAACACACCGGAAAGCGCGTATTCTAGCTTGATTTGGGGGTAATAGAAAAGCGCTCACGCGTCCTTCTGGTAACGCAAATTGGCGTAAAACAAGCTATTTTTGCCAGACAGGCGTGTTATCATGTGCCGCCTAGGCCTTTCCCTTATCACATTTGTTAAACCCATACGTTATGATAACCCTTTCTAAACTGTTGCAGCATTTTCCAAAACCATACTTACTAGTGCTCACGTTTCTTTTTTTGCTGATGCTCGTTATTGGCTTTTGGTCTAGCTCTCAAGCACCGGATGGTCTAGAAAGCACGACAACCAATACCAGACTAACGCTGGACTTAAGCCCCAAACTACCCACTGAAAGCCCTCAGCCACTGGCACCAGCTCCCAGTGAACCTCAAGTGGACAAGTGGACCTCTGTTACCGTTAAATCTGGTGACAGCCTAAGCACGCTATTCCAGCGCGTAGGCTTGTCCGCACAAGATGTCTACCGAGTAACTCAGGCGACCAAGAAATCTCAGTCTCTTAGCACCCTATTCCCCGGCGATACTTTAGACTTTGTGCTTGATAATGGGGAATTGCAAAAAGTTCGCCACATCAAAACCCCTTTAGAGCAGATTATCATCTCCCATCAGGGAAAAGGCCATTACACAGTTGAAACTATTACCCGCCAACCCATTATTGAAGCTCGCTTTGTACAGGGGATTATCAGTAGTTCATTGTTTGTAGACGGTCAACGAGCGGGGCTCAGCCAGAAGAAGCTTATGGAACTGGCCAATATATTTGGCTGGGATATAGACTTCGCCCTAGATATTCGTAAACAAGATCAGTTTGCACTTATTTATGAGGAGAAATATCTTGATGATGCACTTATCGGTGAGGGTCAAATTTTAGCAGCACAGTTTACTAATCGAGGTGAAGTATTTAACGCTATACGTCACTCAGATGGCAACTATTACTCCCCTGAAGGCTACAGCATGCGTAAAGCATTTTTGCGCAGCCCAGTAGACTTTTTTCGCATCAGCTCAAAATACAATTTAAACCGCAAGCACCCCGTTCTGAAAACGATCCGTCCTCACCGGGGTGTAGACTACGCAGCCGCCACAGGCACACCCATTAAAGCCTCAGGGGATGGCAAAGTGATATGGCGCGGAACCAAAGGGGGGTATGGACGTACTATTATTCTGCAGCATGCTGGTATCTACACCACTTTGTACGCACACATGTCTAAATACAATAGCAAATTTAAAAAGGGTAGCCGCGTAAAACAAGGACAAATTATCGGGTATATTGGCTCTTCTGGCCTAGTGACAGGGCCCCACTTACATTATGAGTTTCGCGTCAACGGTGTACATAAAAACCCACTTAAAGTGAAGTTTCCCAACGTTACACCACTTAACAAAGAGCAAATGGAAGATTTTAAACCGGTAGCAAACACTATATTAGCCCAACTTGAAGCGTACCGACTAGGCACGCCCTTACTATCTAATTAGTAAGTTTAGATAGAAAAGCTTGAGCCACAACCGCAGGTTGTCGTTGCGTTGGGGTTGCTGACAGAAAACTGAGATCCTTGTAAACTTTCTTTGTAATCTACTGTGGCGCCCATAAGGTACTGAATCGACATAGCGTCTACCACCATAGTCACCTGGCCGTTTTCAATCTGAGTATCATCTTCTGCCACTTTATCATCAAAGGTAAAGCCATAAGAGAAGCCAGAGCACCCTCCTCCTGTGACGTATACACGTAAACGCAATTCTTGGTTATCCTCATCTTCCATCAGGTGAGTAACTTTTTTTGCTGCAGAATCAGTAAAGCCCATCGCTGGCAATGTTGCATCAAATTCATCTTGTTCGTCAGTGTGGGGCATACCGCTCTCTTTACATTTTTAGGGAAAGAATTATGCGCTTAACCTAGTAATTTAGTCAAGTATTAGCGCAGGGTATCTGTGCCTTTATCTGGATCATAACTAGGGTGCTAGAGGCACAATATCTAAACCAGCCGTTTCTTCCAGTCCCAACATCAAGTTCATATTGTGAATGGCCTGTCCAGCAGCACCCTTAACCAAGTTATCAATAGCAGACAAGATGACCAACGTATCCTCTCCTTGCGGCTGGTGTAATGCAATTCGGCAGATGTTTGAACCTCGCACGCTACGAGTGTCTGGGTGACTCCCTAGCGGCATTAAGTCCACAAAAGGGTGATCTTTATAACGCAACTCAAACAATTCCTGCACAGACTCCAAGGATAGCTCACGACTCGTCAGACGGGCATATAAAGTGGCATGAATGCCACGAATCATTGGCACCAAGTGAGGGACAAATGTCACTCCTACTGGCCCATTATTAGCTATTGAAAGACGTTCTTTTATTTCTGGTAAGTGACGATGACCCGCCACTCCATAGGCTTTAAAGCTGTCACCGGCTTCACAAAACAAACTGCCTACAGCCGCGCCGCGCCCTGCACCACTTACACCAGACTTGCAGTCGGCAACAAGGTGCTGCACGTCAATCAACCCCTGCTCAATCAAAGGCAGCAAGCCTAGCTGCACTGCCGTTGGATAACACCCAGGGTTGGCGACTAAATTGGCTTTTTTGATAACACTTTTATTAACCTCTGGCAAACCGTAGGTGGCTTGCGGCACAAGCTCAGAACAAGCATGATCCATACCATACCAGTGCGACCAAACATCAATATCCTGAATCCGAAAGTCTGCTGCTAAATCAATGACTTTACTGCCAGCTGCCAACAACTCAGGCACCTGTTTCATGGCCACACCGTTAGGCGTAGCAAAGAAGACTAAGTCAGCTTGAGCTAAAGTTTGTGTTGTTGGCGTAGTGAATGCCAAGTCATATTCTCCGCGAAGGCTTGGGTATATTTCTGACACTGCCTTGCCAGCCTCTGAACGGGAAGTAATCGCACAGACCTCAACCAGAGGGTGGCGCGCCAAAAGACGCAGCAACTCAACTCCCGTATACCCAGTACCACCAACAATGGCTACTTTTTTCACACTTATTTCCTTTCGATAAAGACTCTTCTAAAGCCATGATAATAGACACAGCAGCAAAGCTAAAGCAAAGCATGAGAATAATGGCTATGGGTATGTTAGTCAGCATGAACAATGTAAGGTAAACTGGGGCCACTAACCCCTTTACTTACAATAAAAACACAGCGTTTTAACAACTCTTCTCCTATGGTCAAACTAAAACAGAAGCTAACCTATAGCCTGAATCGAAATAATTTCAGGGCTAGTCATTTCCGTCGTCGGCTCGCCTACAACGACGCCCTCCCTCAAGTTAGCCTTCTTGGCTTTATAAGTGGCGTTGCCGCCGCATTAATTATTGTAGCATTTCGCAGTTTGTTTGAAATTCCTCTTGGCTACTGGCTGCCAGGTGGCACTGCTGAAAGTTTTGAAAACTTAAACCCCGTTTGGCATTTCTTCCTTCCTATAATTGGTGGACTTCTCATTGGCCTTTGGCTAATGTTTTTTACCCCTGATAAACGTAAAACAGGTGTCGCACATGTGATGGATCGTATGGCATACCACCAAGGAAGAATGCCATTTAAAAACACCCTTGCACAATTAATTGGCGGCGCACTGGGTATTTTGACAGGTCAGTCTGGCGGAAGAGAGGGCCCTGCAGTTCATCTAGGCTCTGCCGTAAGCTCACAAATAGGCAGTTTTTTTCATCTACCTAACAATAGTGTGCGCCTTATGGTGGGTTGCGGCACCGCAGGTGCAATAGCCGCCTCGTTTAACACCCCCATGGCTGGCGTCATTTTTGCCATGGAAGTAGTGATGCTGGAATACAGCATTATGGGGTTTACACCAGTCATTATTGCCGCCGTTACTGCAACTTTGTTACATAACTATTTATATGGCGCTGAAATGGCCTTTATGGCCCCAGAAATTAGCATGGTCAGCATGAGTGAAATGCCACTCATTTTGGTGTATGGAGTAATCCTTGGCGCCATGGCAGCCTTGTTCACCAAAACGCTCACTAGCATGCAAAACTTCTCAACTCAGCCAGTGCTGGCTAGAATGCTTATCGCTGGCACATTTACCGGCACACTGGCCTACTTTGTGCCTCAAGTAATGGGCATGGGTACTGATAGTATTTTAATGGCCATCGAGGGGCAGTATGCATTGGGCTTGCTTATTGCATTAGCTCTTGCCAAATTATTTGCAACCGCTATTAGCGTAGGTTTGGGCATGCCTATTGGCGTAATTGGCCCAACTCTCCTTATGGGTGCATGTGCAGGTTCTGCATTAGGCCATATTAGTAGTTATGTATTAGACGGACCTACATCAGATGCTGGCTTCTATGCCATGCTAGGTATGGGGGCAATGATGAGTGCTGTATTGCAGGCGCCTTTAGCTGCTCTGATTGCTCTCATGGAGTTAACTCGTAACCCAAGCATCATATTGCCGGGCATGGCCACCATCGTTATTGCCAACATCAGTTGCAGCTATGTATTTAAACAAGACTCTGTGTTTGTAGAAGTGTTACGTAAGCAAGGGTTAAATTACCAAGCTAATCCAATCACACAGGCGTTAAATCATCAAGGCGTGACCAGTTTAATGCACGTGGATATCAGCCATCATCAAAATGAGGATGTTGCAGGTTATCTAACGGCCATAGAAAGAGGCCTGAACTGGCTCGTTATTAATAAACATAGTGGCAGTGAACAGCCTAATGACGAGGTTTACCACCTTATACACCAAAGCCAGATCATCCTAGATAAGGGCTCACCTGCAGGCTTGATTGAAGCAGCAGGATTCCCAGCCACAAGGTTTGGTTTTTGCTCTTCCCGAGCCACCCTGAAAGAGGCTTGGGACTTGTGCAAAAGGCGTGATTACCAACAACTTCTCATTACTGATATTGATGACCGCATCATAGGAGTGCTGCCCGTAGAAGAAATTCTACAATACACACAAAAGGATTAGCAGCAAAGGTAATTTAAGGGGATAATAGGGCGCTAATTTTGCTTTCCCCCTTATTGAGAGTGCGCTATGTCGTCCAACCGAACACCTGTTTCTGCCCAGCTATTTGAAGCCGCCCAACAACATATTCCAGGCGGTGTTAATTCTCCAGTGCGCGCATTTAAAGGCGTAGGTGGTCATCCATTATTTTTTAAACGCGGCGTAGGTGCCTGGCTAACTGATGAAGACGATCTTCAATACGTGGATTATGTTGGATCTTGGGGGCCTATGATTTTAGGACACGCACACCCAAGAGTTCTGGCAGCAGTGTCTGACAGCATTAAAAATGGTTTAGGTTTTGGTGCTCCAACACGAGTGGAAACCGCAATGGCTGATAAGTTATGCAGCCTGCTACCACACATGGATATGGTTCGCATGGTAAGTTCAGGTACCGAAGCGACCATGAGCGCAATCCGGCTTGCTCGGGGCCATACTGGCCGTGACAAAATCGTTAAGTTTGAGGGCTGCTACCATGGTCATTCTGATTCACTGTTAGTTAAAGCAGGATCTGGCGCGCTAACTCTAGGGGTGCCTAGTTCCCCTGGTGTTCCTGACAGCATCGCTAAGCACACGGTGACCCTCACCTATAACGACTGCGAAAGTGTTAAACAAGCCTTTGCTGAAATTGGCAAAGAGGTCGCCTGCATTATCGTTGAACCTATAGCTGGCAATATGAACTGCATCCCCCCACAAGATGGTTTTTTGCAATGCTTGCGAGACGTATGTGATGCCAGCGGCGCACTATTAATCTTTGATGAAGTGATGACCGGCTTCCGTGTTGGGCCTCAATGTGCTCAAGGTCGATATAACATCGCACCAGACTTAACCACTTTAGGTAAGGTCATTGGTGGCGGCATGCCTGTGGCCGCTTTTGGTGGGCGCAGTGAGGTTATGCACTCTCTTGCACCTATGGGCCCTGTATACCAAGCAGGGACATTGTCAGGCAACCCTGTCGCCATGAGCGCAGGCCTAGTCATGCTTGATGAAGTTAGCCAACCGGGTTTTTATGAGCAACTCACAAGCTTCACCACCCAGCTTTTGGCAGGCCTAGAAGAGCGAGCAAAAGCTGCAAACGTAGACTTTCATACTAGCCAGGTGGGCGGCATGTTTGGCTTATTCTTTACAGATCAACCTCAGGTCACCTGCTTTGCAGAAACCATGGCTTGTGATACAGAGAAGTTTGGTCGATTCTTTCACCTAATGCTGGCGGAAGGAGTATACCTAGCACCCTCAGCTTTTGAGGCAGGCTTTACTTCTACAGCACATGGCGACAAGGAATTGGCTCATACTTTAGATGCAGCAGAGCGCGCTTTTGCCCAACTTTAACCCATGTTGAGCTTTACTTTTCTGCTGCTATCAGCCGGCCTTATTGCACTAGGCGCAGTACTGTGGCGCCTTAGCAGTTCACAAGACGCCTACAAAGTTGCCTCATTTTGCCTTTGGATAGGAGCATATGCATGCATTGCTAATGCTCCTGTTTTTAACTTATCTATTGAACCTGAGATGGCTACCCTGGGCAATAATCTAGGCCTGTATGTAGGGTTTCCTATGATGGCTTTGGTGTTGTTAGACTTGGCTCTTGGCTGGGAATGGCAGAAAGCCACCTGGGGACGCATTTTTTTAGGTTTAGCCGCCATGTTTGAACTTATGCGTCGTGCAGAATCTGGTAACAGCTATGGTGAATTTCTTCTCATGGCCTGCATATTAGCTTTATTGATCGCATTTTTTAAGATTATAAAAAATGCCATAGCAAGCGGACAAGCCTTTAAAAAGCATTCAATTGTACTGGGGTTTTATTTTGGCTTAATGGTGGCTAGCCTGTGGTCAATTAACACTACCTTTGCCTTACTATGGAATAGCTTAACCCTACTCACCTTTGGCGGTTATTTGTACTTTTCGGCCTGAGCTATAGCCTTAGCTTCACCTTGGCTATCTCCTAAATTGCTTCGGCTAGCGCCAATTAACTTCCAAAAATAATACTGGTAGCTTTTCTTATTAGGCACCAGGGTTAGGCCTTTGAGGGCTAACTGTTCAGCACGAGAGGCTTCACCTAGGGATAGCTGCAAGGCCGCCAAGCGTGCGTAAACCTTAGGTTCCTGCGGCGCAATGCGTTGAGCTCTTTGAAGCTGAATTACTGCCTCAGTCACTTTGCCTTGCGCCTTTAGTTGATCAGCTTCAGTTAACAACTGTTCCACTACAGCTTGGTCTGATGCAGGTAATGGAGGTTTCTGCGCCACAGAGGGAGCCTCTTGTGTTGCAACTGACGCATTTTCTGGTACTGCTATTACTGTCACAACCTGATTGGACACGGGCTGCGCAGTAATGGTAACTACTGATTTAGGGGCTACGTAAGCTTTAGGCTTTGCAGTGACTACTGGCGTAGATGGCGCGGGTGTTACTTGAATGCTAGCAGGCAACTGACTAGGCAGAGTTGGTAGACGCTCAGAAGCCCTCGCTGGAACACTTAGGTCCTCAACAACAGGACCATAGCCCGTTGCTGCACAGCCCCCCAAGACAAGCATTAGGGATATGAGTGATACGTATTTAGAGCACGTGATTTGATTGTTATACATTACTAACTAATATCCACAGGTTTTATTAAAAGCTGGTGCTGATACTTTAGGTATCGGTAACCAAACACCGTTAGGGCAATTATTGGGCATTGCCTTGCCTGTTTTTACATTAAGGTGATAATACTCTATCAATTGAGGCTTGATGTCCTTATAGGTAGTGTACGCCAAATGCTGCATCAGTTGTGCCCACACATGCAATGCACCACCCGCCCCAGTGAGTGGCGTTGGTTTAGCATCTTCTCTACCAAGCCAGACAGTGGCAACATGCTGGCCACTAAACCCCGCAAACCAGCTATCTTTGAGGTCATTAGTGGTGCCAGTCTTTGCAGACACTTGTTGCTGCTTAGGCAAATATTGGTAAACACCCTTTGCTGTCCCATAGTGTGCCGCCATTCGCATTTCGTGCTGCAGTAGGTAAGTAGCGTCGTTGCTAGCGGCCTGACGTACAGCAAAGGGAAAATGACTCAGTAGCTGACCATTGGCCTGTGTCACTTGGCGGACAAGGCTCAAGGGGCTATAAAAACCATTGCCAGCTATCGTTTGATAGACTTGATTCACCTGAAGAGGCGACATTTCAACCGCTCCCAGTAATGCTGAAGGATACGCAGGAATGAATTGATCTACACCCATTTTTTTCAGTTGCTGCAACACCTTATCGACGCCTACCTGCATACCTAAACGTACATTAGCCTGATTATAAGACTTTGCCAAGGCTTCATACATCGGAACCTTGCCGTGGGATTTACGATCATAATTTTGTGGTTGCCATAAGGTTCCATCAGATTGCTGCAAAGACACTGGGGCATCATTAATCATTGTAGCTGGGCTATACTGACCTGTTTCTAGAGCTGCAAGATGGATGACTGGCTTTAATAACGAACCCACTTGACGGCTTCGATCTAAGGCCCAGTTATGCCCTGCATAACCACCGTTATGATCGCCAACTAAGGCTAACAATTCACCACTGCCTCTATGACTCACTACTAACGCACCCTGTAAGCCTTTTATTTTACCATGGCGTTGGTTGAGCTTTAGTACTTGCTCAACCATCGCCCTGTCAGCTTGATGCTGCACCCAAGGGTCTAAACTAGTGAAAATCCGCAACCCGTGACTAGATAAGGCTGATGCTTGGTAATGCTGCTGTAGTTGCTGCCTTACTACATCCATATAAGCAGGATAGCGGCTCACCTTGGTGGCCTCAGTTAAATCTAATGGCAACCCTTGATACTGGATTTTTTGAGCGTCTGAAATTAAGTTTTGCTGTGCCAAGATAGACAGCACCAAGTTGCGTCTTTTAGTCGCTCGTTTTGGGTATCTTTGGGGATTATAATAAGAAGGCCCTTTGACCAAGCCAACCAAAAGTGCAACCTGATGTAATTTAAGCTCACTTAGCGGTTGTCCAAAGTAGAACCGACTAGCAAGGCCAAAGCCATGAATTGCTCGCTTACCAGCTTGCCCTACAAATACCTCATTAAGATAAACTTCTAACACCTCATCTTTACTGTAGTGAACATTTAGCAACAACGCCATTGGAGCTTCGATAAGCTTGCGCCATAGAGTTTGCCGATCTGTAAGGTAAAAATTCTTAACAAGCTGCTGTGTTAAGGTGCTGCCACCTTGTACTACTGCACCCGCCTGAATATTAGCCCACAGGGCTCGCACAATGCCCCAAGGAGAAATGCCATAGTGGGAATAATAATTACGATCTTCAACCGCTAACAAAGTTTCAATAAAACCATTAGGCAAGTCATTTAACTGGATGAGTTCTCTATCTTCATTGTGTGCCGGATAAATACCACCAACTAATTGCGGCTCTAATCTCAACAATGCCACACTGGTTCCAGAGGGTTGGCGCAAGTCTGTGATTGTATTGTGCTGCAAACTAAGCTCTACCAAAACGCCAGGCTCATTACCATCGGCAAAACGAAACCCTCGGCTATAAATAGCCATGCCTTGATTTGTTTTTTGTACTTGACCAGGTGCATTTGCATGCTTTACCCAGCGATATCCTAATTGGGTAAGCTCATAGTCTAGTTGACCTGCTGCCATTTTCTGACCTTTGAAGAGCTCCAGTGGGCGGGCGTAAACCTTGGCTGGCAAGGACCAGCGATGGCCTTCAAACCGATGCCTAATTTGAGCATCAAGGTACACTAGCCCAACAACACCAATCACCATCAACACTGTAGCAAACTTGAAGACCCAAACCCAAGATATCCAACCTACAGGCCCTGTTGATTTAGCTTTATTAGTCGTTCGTCGCTTAGTCAATGTGTATTCTCAATTCTGTTATGCTAGCCATATATTCTTTCCTAATGTTGATCGTACGTATGCTTTTCACACCACAAACCACTGTACTTTTGAACAGCCACGAGCTTGAGGAAGGCCACAGCAAAGGATTTATTATTAATGGTACCAACTTTTTTGTCCTACGCCATCAGGGCAACCTTGTAGCCTACCTCAATAGCTGTCCCCACCGAAAAGTGCCCTTAGAGTGGCTTCCTGACCAATTTTTAAACGCCGACAAACAGTTTATTCAATGCGCAGCTCATGGCGCATTATTCACCATTGAACAGGGGCTTTGTATCAGTGGCCCATGTCATCAAGAATCTCTCACCAGTCTATGTGTAGAAGAGCGTGGTGGTAAAGTCTATTGTACTATTCCTGGAGCTTAAGCTTGCCTTGCCATGGTCAGTGGTACAACACGCACCAAACTCATTTCTGTTAGGCTTATTGATGCTCCGTAAGCCATCACTTCCACGCCTTGTTCTATGGCCCAGGCCAATGTCTCAGAATAACCTGGGTCCACATCCCATGCTGGAGATACCTGAGTTATTCCAGTATGGGCGACACAATATACCAAAACAGCCCTATAGCCTTGGGTCACCATGTGCACTAATTCACGTAGGTGTTTACGCCCGCGCTGTGTCACTGCATCTGGAAATAAACCTTGCCCTTGTGATGTCATAAGAGTGACATTTTTCACCTCTACATAACACTCTGGTAAGCGCTCATGTTGGCTCAAGAAAATATCTATTCGACTATTTTCTTGGCCGTACTTTACCTCAGTTTCCAATTTACCATAGCCTTGCAGTGGCGTAATTGTGGCATTATTTATAGCCTCTACAACCAAACCATTAGCTCGATGAGTATTAATACACGCCAAGAACTGCTGATCTATTTCTACTAGCTCCCACGTACAAGGGTATTTCCGCTTTTCGTTTGCCGAATCCCAAAACCAAACCCTACTATTAGGCACAGCGCAATTTTTCATAGAGCCCGTATTAGGACAGTGCAGGGTCAATGGCGTTCCATCATGTGTGTGCACGTCTGCTAAAAACCGCTTATACCGCCGGCCTAGGATCGCTTGCTGTAGGGGTAATAAAAATTTCATTTGATATATCCAATAATGAAACTGATGGTGTTTATAATGTTTTTTGATGCTTCATCTGTATTTTTTAAAAACCAAACCATACATGGCAAGCCTATGAATTGTAAATGAAAATACTTTGAACGGGAGGCATTAACACGTATAATGAGGAGAATTAAATATAAGAGCGACGCATTTTAACTAGATTTAGCAACATTATTCTGCTATTTTGTCGCCGTTAATTTACCAACAGAAATTGGGCCTCACACTTTAGTAACAAGACTAAATGCTACCGCCCTCAAAAACGAAATAAGTTATGTCAAACTCAAATGCATCACTGTTAAAACACTTTACCCCTTATAAGGTAAAAAAAGGTGAAGAGTACATGAATTCAGACCAGCGAGATCATTTTAAAGTGATTCTGCATGCCTGGAAACAAGACTTAATGGAAGAAGTTGACCGAACCGTTAATCACCTAAAAGAAGACGCTGCTAACTTCGCCGACCCTAATGATCGTGCCAGTCAAGAAGAAGAGTTCTCCCTTGAGCTTAGAGCCCGTGATCGCGAGCGAAAGTTGACTAATAAAATTAATGATACGCTAGAGCTCATTGAGCAAGACGAATATGGCTATTGTGACACCTGTGGTGTTGAAATTGGCATCCGTCGGCTAGAAGCCCGCCCCACTGCGACTTTATGCATTGACTGCAAAACCCTTGCAGAGATCAAAGAGAAGCAGTTAGGTAAATAGGCTAACCATGAGCTACATCGGCCGCTTTGCACCAACGCCGAGCGGGCCTTTGCATTTTGGCTCTTTGGTAGCTGCCTTAGCAAGCTACTTAGATGCCCGTGCCAACAAAGGCCATTGGCTGTTGCGCATAGAGGATTTAGACCCACCTCGCTCCGACTCTGGTTCCATTGACGCTATTTTTTCCTGCCTAGACACCTTTGGATTGCACTGGGACGGCACACCGATGTTTCAGAGCAAGCGCCAACCTGCCTACCACGAAGTCCTCGAACAACTGCGCCAACAGGGCCGGATTTATGCCTGCAGCTGCAGCCGGGCACAATTTCAGGCGGACCCACTTTATAGCTGTCAGTGCTTAACTCAGCCACCCTCTTTAAAGGATGTGGCGATGCGTATTGTCTTGCCTCAAACCAGTATTACCCTAGATGACGTTATTATTGGTCCTCAAACACAGCACCTTAGCAATGACGTAGGTGACTTTGTGGTGCAACGTAAAGATCAGCTATTCTCCTACCAACTAGCTGTTGTTGCAGATGATGCTGAACAAAACATAAGTCACGTTATTCGTGGCAGTGACTTGTATCATCAAACACCTCGCCAAGTTTGGCTACAAACCTGTTTGGGTTATAAACAACCTATCTATGGGCACATTCCTATTATTACTAACCACCAAGGTCAAAAACTCAGTAAACAAAATTTAGCACCCCCATTAGACATAACGCAAGCACCTGCCTTGTTGTCTGAGGCGTTAGAACGCTTAGGCCAAGCTACGCCGTGCACCTTTCGCAAAGCCCCTGTTGAAGAACAATTAGCCCAGGCAATTGCGCAATGGGATATCAACCGCGTGCCCAAGCAGATGCAAGACCCTATTGCCTTTGTCTAGCTAGCAAGGCAATGGTAGAATGCGCGCTACATTTGTTTTTTGATTTTCCACCAAACCGAGTCGACGACTTCTATGGGTTTTATTTCTAAGCTGGTTAACATGGTCAAAGGCGACCAACCGGCAGCAGCAGTGCCAACAGGCCCCAATATCATCACCCGCGATCATCATGATATTTCTCGCCGTGACATTAGTGACAATGCACTTAAGGTGCTTTATCGACTAAAAGATGCAGGCTACCAAGGGTTTTTGGTGGGCGGAGGAGTGCGTGATATTCTCTTGGGCAAACAACCTAAAGATTTTGATATCGCTACAGATGCGCATCCAGAGCAGGTCCATAAGCTATTTAGAAATTCCATTCTTATTGGCCGTCGCTTTCGCTTAGTGCATGTTCGCTTTGGTCGTGAAATAATTGAAGTGGCTACGTTTAGGGCAAGCCATCTTACCAGCGAAAATAGTAGCCAAGCCAAACAAGCCGAAAGCGGGATGTTATTGCGTGACAATGTTTATGGTACCGTGGATGACGATGCCATGCGTCGAGATTTCACCATTAATGCGATGTATTACAACATTAATGGCTTCACCATCCATGATTTTGCTGGAGGTATTGAAGACATAGAGAAACGCAGCATTCGTATGATCGGTGATCCTCAAGCGCGTTATAGAGAAGACCCAGTTCGCATGCTTAGAGCCATTCGCTTTGCTGCGAAATTAGACTTTGAAATTGACCCTGCAACAGCCGAACCCATGCATACATTAGGCCATTTATTGGAGCCTATTCCTGCAGCACGGATGTTTGAAGAAATATTAAAGCTGCTTCTATCAGGTAATGGCGAACAGACCTACTACCTTTTGCGCGACTATGATTTATTTAAGTTCTTATTTCCTGCCACTGACGCTGCTATTGAGAACGATGAAACAGAAGATTTTCAGGTAGAAGATTTTGTTGTTTTAGCCCTGCGTAATTCTGATGAGCGCATCGCTCAAGGAAAAAGTGTTACCCCAGCTTATTTATTTGCTGCGTTACTATGGCATCCATTGCAGCAAAGACTATCTCAAATTCGCAATATGCCACCCATACCCGCAATGCACCAAGCCGCTCAGGATGTCATATTGCAGCAGGTTAAACGCACCTCTATTCCACGTCGCTTTAGCACGCCAATGAAAGAAATTTGGGACATGCAGTTAAGGCTACCACGACGCCACGGCAACCGTGCTGCAGAATTAGTAGACAACAAGCGTTTTAGAGCTGCTTATGATTTTGTATTATTACGCGAAGCCAGTGGTGAAAAACTAGAGAACTTAGGCGAATGGTGGACTGAGTACCAGTTTGCCAGTGGTGATAGGCGTGAGCAAATGACTAAAGAATTAGGCAAACCTGCACCAAAAAAGCGTGCGCCAAAGAAACCAAAAGAGAGCGAAGATGGTTAACGCATTCATTGGTTTAGGTAGTAATCTTGACAACCCAAAGGGCCATGTCAGGCAGGCTTTAGAGGATTTAAAACAGCTACCACAAAGCCAATTGTTGTTAGCGTCTAAACTCTATCTGAGCAAGCCCGTGGGACCTCAAGACCAAGATGACTTTGTTAATGCAGTGGTTTTATTGGCAACTGAACTAGAGCCTCTGGCTTTGCTGGACGAGTTACAAAGCATAGAGCAGCAGCATCAACGAGTTCGTGAGCGGCATTGGGGGCCACGCACCTTAGACTTAGATCTACTATTATTTGCTGACCAAACTATTCGAAACTCACGACTTACCGTCCCTCACGCTGAATTAAGTAGACGTGATTTTGTGATTGGCCCTTTACTAGAACTTTGCCCAGAGCTTGTACTCCCTAACGGTACCCCATTACAACAACTCTTGCAGCAATGCCCAATAGATGGTTTGATCTGCATTGAAGCCTAACGCACTGCCACTGTTCTACTCAATCACCCGGAGCTAATGCACCATGTCAAAAACTACGCTGCACAGCCTAACGCGCCTAAAAGAGGCTGGTGAAAAGGCTACTTGTATTACTAGCTACGATGCAAGCTTTACTCAGCGAGTAAACCAAGCAGGTATCAATGTTATTTTGGTAGGTGACTCTTTAGGTATGGTATTACAAGGTCACAACTCAACCCTTCCTGTGACTATGGAGCAAATGGTCTATCACACTCGATGTGTAGAAGCTGGCAACAGTGAAAGCCTGATTATGGCCGACATGCCATTCATGAGCTACCATACGGTAGAACAAGCCATGACTAACGCGACAGCCCTAATGCAGGCAGGCGCACAAATCGTTAAGTTAGAGGGGGGCCTGTGGCTAAAAGACACTGTGCGCAAGCTGTTCGAACAAGGGATTCCTGTATGTGCCCACTTAGGGCTTACGCCTCAAGCGGTGAATAAACTGGGCGGTTATCGAGTGCAAGGTAAAACCCCAGAGCAGGCGGCTAGCCTACTTAATGAAGCGCTAGAGCTAGAAGCAGCAGGGGCCAGTATGATTTTATTAGAGTGTGTTCCAAGCAGCGTCGGAAAAGCCATTACTGAAGCCGTCTCTGTCCCTGTTATTGGTATTGGCGCAGGACCAGATACCGATGCTCAAGTCCTAGTTATTTATGACATGCTGGGCATTACCCCCGGCAAGCCTGCTCGATTTGTAAAAAATTTCTTACAACAAGAAGGTGATGTACTGAAGGCATTAGAAGCCTATGTTTTAGAAGTAAAATCCGGGGCTTTCCCAACTCCAGAACATTGCTTTAGTTAACCCTAAGACACCACAACTATGCATACTATCGACAGCATCAACCAGCTACGAAGCCATCTTTGGCAGGCTAAGTTAGATCATAAAGTGATCGCTTTTGTACCCACTATGGGCAATCTACATGAAGGTCATTTACAGCTCGTAGATCGAGCGTTAGAGGAGGCCGACTTAGTAGTGGCTAGCATTTTTGTTAACCCACTTCAATTTGGTCCTGGGGAAGATTTTAATGGTTACCCACGTACATTTATGGCAGACCAAGAAAAACTAATTAGCCGCGGGTGTCATGTTTTATTTGCACCCAATGTTGATGAAATGTACCCCACTACTAATGTGAGCTCTACTGTGGTGAACGTGCCTCACCTAGATCAACTTTTGTGTGGTGCCAGTCGGCCAGGTCATTTCACTGGTGTAGCTACCGTTGTGAGTAAATTATTTGGTATTGTTCAGCCAGATGTGGCTATTTTTGGACTTAAAGATTACCAACAATTCTTGGTCATTAAGCAACTAACCGATGACCTGTGCCTACCCGTAAAAATTATCGGTGCACCCATTGCACGGGCAGAAAGTGGCTTAGCACTAAGCTCCCGCAATGGCTATTTAAGTAACTCAGAATTAGGCCAAGCCGCACAATTATATGCTTGTTTAATCAACTGCAGGTTAGCCCTTGAGCAGGGCGAAAGTGATTTACTAAAACTGGAAGATCAAGCGCAGAGCCAGCTTGAATCTGCTGGCTTTGAACGTGACTATTTCAAGATTTGTCGCCAACATGACTTACAGCCAGCAACCCATCGTGATTCACACCTTGCGATTGTAGCCGCCGCTTATTTGGGCAAGGCAAGGCTGATTGATAACATACGCTTCACCTTACAACTATAGCTTTAGGCGCTAAAGAATTAGGCGTTAGAGCCCATACATATCGGCCATTGCTTCTAGCCCAACAGGGCGAATTTTACTGGCATTACCCGCTGCACCAAACGACTCATAACGAGAGTGACACAAGGCCTGCATGGAGTGCATAGTCACTGTAAGAAATTTTCGTGGATCAAACTCACTTGGATTTTCAGCCAAGAAGCGACGCACTGCACCAGTTGAGGCCAAACGTAAGTCGGTATCAATGTTAATCTTACGTACGCCATGTTTAATGCCTTCAACAATTTGCTCTACTGGCACTCCATAGGTCTCTGGAATAGCACCACCAAACTCATTAATAACAGCTAACCAGTCTTGCGGTACAGAGGAAGAGCCATGCATAACTAAGTGAGTGTTTGGAATCTTGCTATGAATTTCGCGAATACGATCAATGGCTAGAATGTCACCTGTGGGGGGACGTGTAAACTTGTATGCACCATGGCTAGTTCCACAGGCAATAGCTAAGGCATCTACTTTAGTTTTGCTAACAAAGTCTACCGCTTCATCTGGGTCTGTTAGCATTTGCTCTAGTGTTAATTTGCCTACCGCACCAACACCGTCTTCTTCGCCTGCCTCACCTGTTTCTAGAGAACCTAAGCAGCCCAGCTCACCTTCTACAGAAACACCGCACGCATGGGCCATTTCTACAGTACGCTGGGTCACTTCCACATTGTAGTCATAGCTTGTTGGTGTTTTAGAATCTTCACCTAAAGAGCCATCCATCATCACTGACGAGAACCCCATAGCAATTGCACGCTGACATGTGGATGAGGAATTACCATGATCTAAATGCATACACACGGGAATATGAGGAAATTCCTCAATAGCCGCTAAGATCATGTGTTTGAGAAAGTTTGACCCAGCATACTTACGCGCACCAGCAGACGCTTGAACGATAACCGGGCTATCGGTGGCATCAGCTGCCTGCATGATGGCACGCATTTGCTCAAGGTTATTTACATTGTAGGCTGGAATACCGTAACTATGTTCTGCGGCGTGATCCAATAATTGACGCATGCTGACTAAAGCCATGGGACTTCTCCATTCTATCTAAAATAAGGTAAGTTAATTTTTATTTACAGGCCACGTTGTTCTAAGATGGCCACTGCAGGCAATTGTTTGCCTTCTACAAACTCAAGAAATGCGCCACCGCCAGTGGAAATATAAGACACTTGATCAGCAATCTCGTATTTGTCTACGGCAGCCAGTGTATCACCACCACCAGCGATAGAAAACGCAGGTGACGCCGCAATGGCGTTAGATAAAACTTCGGTCCCACCGCCAAACTGGTCAAATTCAAACACGCCTATAGGCCCATTCCAAATGATCGTACCTGCATCTTTAAGAATACTGGCCAAATAGTGAGCAGTTTCTGGGCCAACATCCATAATCATATCATCTGCCATAACATGTGTTGCACTTTGAATTGTTGCTATAGCAGTTTCGCTGAATTCTTTAGCAGTCACTACATCTGTAGGCAAGGGTATAGACGTCTTTTCCATCAGTGCTTTTGCATTAGCAATTAAGTTAGCCTCGTACAAGGATTTACCCACAGGAAATCCAGCTGCAGCCAAAAAGGTGTTAGCTATGCCACCACCTACGATTAATTGATCAACTTTGTCAGATAAGGTTTCTAGTACTGTAAGCTTAGTAGACACCTTAGAACCACCTACAATAGCAACTAATGGCCGCTTAGGGTTATCTAACGCTTTACCCAAGGCGTCTAGCTCGGCAATCAATAGAGGCCCCGCGCAGGCTGTTTTTACAAATTTCGCAATGCCATGGGTGCTGGCTTGTGCTCGGTGAGCAGTGCCAAAAGCGTCATTTACATAAACTTCACATAAGGATGCCATTTTTTTTGCCAAGGCATCATCATTAGCTTTTTCACCAATATTAAAACGGCAGTTTTCTAAAATTACCAATTCACCTTCAGCTATGTCTACCCCGTCTAACCAATCCTTCTGCAAGCGCACAGTGCACTGTAATTTTTCTGTTAGGTAGTCTACCAAAGGTGCTAAAGAGAACTGCTCATCATAAACACCCTCTATTGGGCGGCCTAGGTGAGACGTTACCATTAGCTTAGCACCCAACTGCAATGCTATTTTAATGCTAGGCAAAGCTGCCCGCAAACGGGCATCACTAGTGATAACACCATTTTTAATAGGCACGTTGAGATCTTCACGAATCAACACTCTCTTGCCACGCAAATCTAAGTCAGCCATTTTAATGATGGTCATGAATTTTCCTGAGCAATTAATTCGTCTGTATATAACATGGTCAAAGCAACGTCGATCATACGATTAGCATACCCCCATTCATTATCGTACCAAGCTAGAATTTTTATTAGCTGGCCCATCTTCATTGTTTGGGTTGCGTCAAAGGTGGCTGATTTTGAGCAGTGATTAAAATCAATAGACACCAAGGGCTGTTGGTTGTAGCCCAGCACATCATGGTTATCTTTGGCCACGGCATCCGCCATAATCTGATTCACTTCAGCAACTGTCACATCACGACTGGGACGAAAGACTAAATCTACCACCGACACGTTAATGGTGGGCACTCTCATGGATATGCCCGTAATTTTATCTGCCAACTCAGGCAATACCCAGCCCAAAGCTTCGGTGGCATGCGTCGATGTGGGTATCATCGATTGAGTGGCTGATCGACCCCGGCGCAGGTCGGTTTTATCAATCACCGTGTCAGTGAGCACTTGGCCATTAGTATAAGCATGAATGGTTGTCATTAGACCATCTTCAATACCAATGGAGTCGTTTAATGGTTTAAGCACCGGGGCCATGCAGTTTGTCGTACAGGAGGCATTGGAGACAATACGATGGGATGGTTTAATAAGCTCATGGTTAATACCATAAACGACCGTCAGATCCACATCAGTGCCAGCTGCAGCACCAATTAATACTTTCCCTGCACCTGATGTGAGGTGTTGCTGCGCAAGCTTGCGCTCACTCATTTTGCCAGAGCACTCCATTACTAGGTCAACGTCTAGATCTGCCCATGGTAGTGCATTCGCATCACTTACTTGGAGCAAATCGATGCTGGTCGTGGCATGGTCTGACACAACTCGCATGCCACGGTCTGTAGTTTCTACCACAGCAGGAAAAGCACCATGTACAGAGTCATAACGTGTTTCATAAACCACAGATTCGGCAATACCTAGGTCATTAATAGCTACTACTTGTAACTTATGTTGCAAGCTACGCTCTTCAATAGCCCGTAGGACAGCACGACCGATCCGGCCATAACCATTAATCGCAATACGTTTTGTTTTATGCATAGTAATAAACGACTTACAGCAGTTCAGTGACGGTGGCAGTAATCTTATCTACTGTGAAACCATACATTTCAAACAACTCATTAGCAGGGGCAGAGGCACCAAAATCAGTCATACCGATCACTTTGCCAGTTAAGCCTACATATTTATACCAGTAATCCGCATGTGCAGCTTCAACCGCAACACGGGCAGTAACAGACGCCGGAAGAACCTGTGCCTGATAAGACGCATCTTGTCGCTCAAATAGTTCTGTACACGGTATAGATACTAATCTCACCTTGCGGCCTTGAGTATTAAGTGCGTCTGTGGCTTGTTGAGCGATGCCTACTTCAGAACCCGTAGCAATGATGATAGCTTCTGGAGTTCCATCACAGTCTTGTAATATATAGCCACCACGAGCCACGTTAGCTAACTGAGCGTTATCACGCTGCTGGTGCGGCAAGTTTTGGCGAGAGAAAATGAGGGCTGAAGGGCCATCTGTGCGTTGCAGAGAGGTTTTCCAGGCCACTGCCGATTCTACGGTGTCACATGGGCGCCACGTGTCTAAATGAGGCGTTAAGCGTAAGTTGGCAATCTGTTCAATAGGTTGGTGAGTTGGGCCATCTTCACCCAAACCGATGGAGTCGTGGGTATAAACAAACAACACACGTTGGCGCATTAACGCAGCCATACGCACAGCGTTGCGTGCGTATTCCATAAACACTAAAAACGTTGCTCCGTAAGGAATAAAACCACCATGTAACGCCATACCATTCATCATGGCAGACATAGCAAATTCCCGCACACCGTAATACACATAGTTACCACTGGCATCTTCTTTAGTAATGCCTTTAGTGCCAGCCCACTTGGTGAGGTTAGAGCCTGCAAGATCTGCAGAACCACCTAATAATTCAGGCAATAACGGACCAAATTCATTGATGGTGTTTTGTGAGGCCTTTCTACTGGCAATACTAGACCCTTCAGCTTGCAGCTGGTCAATATAAGTTTGCGCTTGAGCTTCAAAATCTGCTGGTAGATCACCAGAAACCCGTCGCAATAACTCAGTTGCCAATTCTGGGTGGGCTTGATGATAGGCAGAAAAAGACTGATTCCAAATTTGCTCAGCATCATCGCCAGCATCAGTAGCATTCCACTCTTCGTAAATATCTGTAGGAATGTCGAATGCACCGTAGGTCCAACCAAGTTCTTTACGAGTTAACGCAATTTCGTCTGCGCCTAACGGAGCCCCATGGCAATCTTCTTTGCCTTGTTTGTTAGGTGAGCCAAAACCAATGATGGTTTTACAGCAAATTAAGGTAGGTTGATCAAGGTTGCCTTTAGCAGCCTCAATAGCAGCGAATAAAGCGTCAGCATCATGGCCGTCAATGGCAGGAATAACTTGCCAGCCATAAGCTTCGAAACGTTTAGGAGTGTCGTCGGTAAACCAACCTTCTACTTCGCCGTCAATAGAAATACCGTTGTCATCATAAAAAGCAATCAACTTGCCTAGGCCTAAGGTGCCAGCTAAAGAACAGGCTTCGTGAGAAACACCTTCCATTAGGCATCCATCCCCTAAAAAAGTATAGGTGTGATGATCAATAATGTTGTGGCCTGGGCGGTTAAATTGGGCAGCTAAGGTTTTCTCTGCCAAAGCCATACCTATCGCGTTGGTGACACCTTGGCCAAGTGGGCCTGTGGTAGTTTCAATACCAGGCGCATAGCCATATTCAGGGTGGCCTGCTGTTTTGGAGTGCAACTGGCGGAAGCTCTTTACATCATCGATAGATAAGTCATAGCCACTAAGATGTAATAATGAGTAAAGCAGCATTGAGCCATGCCCGTTAGACAACACAAAACGATCGCGGTTTAACCATTCTGGGTTCGCTGGATTATGACTCATAAAGTCATTCCATAGAACTTCAGCGATATCAGCCATGCCCATAGGGGCTCCTGGGTGACCAGAATTAGCTTGTTGGACAGCGTCCATACTAAGGGCTCGGATGGCATTAGCTAAATCGCGACGGGTAGGCATGAAAAACTTCCTTTAAAAGGTTAAATACACTATAGCGGGAAAAAATCTATGGAGTGTATTTTCCCTTACTCCAGCCTTATACACAATCCACATAAGGGATTCTTGTCGCAATAATCAGCATTTATGACAGATATCAACCGGCAAGACTCTATTCACTGGTAACAGCATCCAATAGAGCACTGGCTTGAGGCTTTGACCAGGTTAAAATAAGTCGCTTGGAGATGACTTCAAACGTTTTTGGAAATACATCGTATTGTGCTGCTTTAGCAAAAGTTAGAGTGACACAGGAGTCGCTTTTTTTTAACTTTTCCCATGCCACTCGGCACGCATGCACGCCTGTTCAGTACAAATGAACACCCCTTGTAAAGGCTCTAATGTATAGCTTTTGATTCAATGTGGGTCATCCGGCATACTGTTTTACTTAGCCGAACCAGTGAGCGCCACCCAAGGCTCCATATCCCCTGCCATACCCAAAGCTTCACCCAATTCTGAATGCACGATGTTAAAGCCCGCGTTCTCAAGATAATGTTCTAGTTCAGCTTGAGAGTAATAAGCATAATAACGATCATATTTATCCCGCTTTGAACCTTGGCCAAGCTTCATGCCAAGGTGCAAAAAACCCTTTGGCCTCAGAGCCTTATGCAGCGCCATTAGTATAGCTGCCAAGTGTTGGGGCTGAGCATGTAATAAGCTAAAGTTGGCCCACACGCCGTGGTAAGTGTTAGTCGTATCAATATCACTGAATTGCGCCTGCCGAGCAGCTATATCAAACTTGTCATTAGCCAACTGCACCATGGCTTTAGCAGCATCGACAGGATCCACACGCAATCCTTTCCCGCGCATAGCCACAGAAGCAAGGGCTGGGCCACAACCCAAATCCAACACATAGTCATTAACCTTAAGTCGGTCGATAAAGCGCAGCAATATTGGATCCACGCCTAACTCGTCGACCATTTTCAAGTAACTATCCACTTGGCCGTTATAGGCGTCGATGGTTTTTTGATCTGCCATTTTATTCACTTCCTTTAAACAATGACTTACTTTACACCTACGCCCCGAGGCTAATAAAATAGTTATTTATGGGCACGAAATGAGTTATTTACCTGCGCACTTTATACATTGTGTGTAAGAGGGATCAACTTCTAATCTACCACTGCTAATGCCTTTGCCACACGTTAAACATTCGCCATAGTTGCCAGTGGTAACTCGCTGCAACGCTGCCCCAATTCTTAACAACTGATGCTTGCGCCGCTCTATTGTTTCAATAGCCATACTTTGCGCCCGCATAGCGTCCATTCTAGTTAGCCTGCCTATTGCTGCCTGGTCAAGCTCGACAGGCTTTGCGGCGTCAACAGACACACTGCTTAGCTTGACTAACTCTAACTGAAGAGTAAGTAATAGCTGCCTAAAATGATCAATTTGTATTTTTTTCATCAGTTTGTGCACACAGTTTTATCGCTCCTAACAGCGACTACCAATACTGGCTCGCTGCAGTTAGGTCAAAGAACAAAAATTATTGCCGCTTAGGCCGCAAAGTTATTGGCGCATATGCGTAATTTTAAATGACCTTAGATGAGTTCCAAAATTGGGTTGAACTGGATCTAAGATCTGATTTTTTGCAGCTTTTTTCATTAAACGTTGTGCTAAGAAAAATGACACAATGGCAACAAAAACACCACCAGCCATTTGACCAATAAGCACACCCTGCGCACCCCAATATTGTGCACCAAAATAAACAAAAGGTATGATGCCTAGGGTATTACGCCCCCAGTTTATCCAAGTTGAATAAAATGGATGGCCCAAGTTGTTATACGCTGCATTACCAATAAAAATAACCCCATTGAATATCCATGCCAAAGACAATGGCCCACAAAATAAGAAAATTAAATCTCGCGCCATCCCATTTGCATCAAACACGTTAGCTATTGCGCCACGCAAAAAATACAACACCACAACAACTGGAATAACATACATTACAATGAGCACCATACTGCGGTTAAACGCTTGCCTCACTCGGCGGTGTTGCCCGGCCCCAAAATTCTGCCCAATAATAGGCCCAATGGCACCAGACATTGCAAAGATTAAGGCAAAGGCAACAGGCGTAACCCTGCCAATAATTGCCATACCTGCCACTGCAGATTCACCAAATTCTGCGGCCACTTTAATCACGTAAGCCCCACCTACTGGCGCTGCTATATTGGCCAACATGGCCGGGATTGCAATTGCAGCGATCGGCTTTAGGTCTCGTTTTATCGCCATAAAAGATAATCCAGAAAACCCCTCATAGCGACGCACAATGTACCACACAGCGACTGCTGCCATAGCTATGCGGGACACTACAGAAGCCCAAGCGGCACCATCCAAACCCATCTTTAATGTAAAGATAAAAATAGGATCCAAAATAGCATTCACCACTCCTGCAACAAGGATCACCACCATAGATAAGCGCGCAGCACCATGGCTACGCAAGGCTGCAGAAGCAACAATACCTACCAACATAATGGGCATACTTGGTATAAGTATTTTTAGGTAGGACACAGCCAGTTCTTGCGTAGTCCCCGTGGCTCCAATTAAAGCTGTTAAACCATATAGGTTAAGGTAAATAACACTCGCAAAAATGGCTGCGAATACCACACCTATTATCAAAACGTGCGTTAACAATTCTGTAGCCACTTCAGGCTTATTTTCCCCAAGCGACCTAGCCACCATAGCGCCTCCCGCTATGGCCATGCCAATGCTAATGGAGGTTGTCATAAACAATATGGTTCCGGCAAAGCCAATGGCAGCAGCTAGCTCGTCAATTCCTAACATGGAAATAAACAACATGTCAGCTAGGTCCACAGCAAATAAAGCAACAAAGCCAATAGCCGATGTTAGCGACATGGTGATGATGTGTTTGGTTAAATCACCCCTAACAAACTTGGCTTCATGACTAGTCTTGCTATGGCTCACACTTTTACTTCAGACATAATGGCTTCCATTTGTGAAGTTAGGTCTGCCTCCCAGCTGCCTGCGCGTGCGCGTATACTGGCAACGTAAGCTTCGTTCTCGAGTGCGGGAATGGCGGGGTCATAGTGTTCAGCAACTGACAACATGCCTTTTCGATCTATATCGGCGAATGCATCAGTCATACGCTGTGCCTGATCACGAGAATAGCCTAGCGCTTCGATGGCAGAGCGCCCCATTCGTAGTGAACTATCATAGGTATCTCGTATAATGTCCCTGCACCCAACATGCCAAAGGTCATACACATGATTACGATCAACCGCCCTTGCAACCACGTGTAAATCTGGGTAGAGATGGTGCACATATTTAGCCAACGCAGTAATCTGTTCTTTGTCATCAATGGCGATTACAAACAGCTTTGCTTGGGCAATACCTGCAGCCTGCAGCAAATCTGGGCGGGTTGCATCGCCATAATAGGCTTGCACATCCAGCACTTTAAGCATTTCCAATTGCTTTGAACTAAAATCCATCACTGTGGGAGACATGCCACTGCCACGAAGTATGCGGCTAACAATGCCACCCACTCGCCCGTGACCTGCAACAATGATCTCCCCTTTATCTTCTATTATGTCCATTTCTCGTTCATCTAACGCCAAAAAGCGTGGCGCTATAATGCGGTCATAGAGAATAAATAGCGCTGGGGTGAGCAACATTGAAAGTGCCACTATGAGCAATAAACGGTCTGCTAAATCAGCAGGAATAACAGCACTTGAAACTGTGAAAGATAACAACACGAAACCAAACTCACCAGCTTGCGCAAGCCCTAAACTGAATAGCCACCTGTCGGTTCCATGCAATTTAAAAGTAATAGCCAGCACATAAAGCACGGCTATTTTCAACGCCATCAACCCTAGTGTGAGCCCTACGATAATAGACAGATTATCAAACATTAACCCAAAATTTATCCCTGCACCAACTGTCATAAAAAATAGCCCGAGTAGCAAACCTTTAAAGGGGTCAATATCACTTTCTAGCTCGTGCCGGTATTCACTGTTGGCTAATACTACCCCCGCCAAAAAAGTTCCCAACGCGGGAGAGAGGCCAACCAATGACATAAGTAATGCGATGCCAATCACAATCAACAACGCAGTAGCAACAAACAGTTCTCGTAGTTGTGCCACTGCAATAAAGCGAAAAATGGGCCCAGTTAAGGATGATCCTGCCACGATGACAGTCGCTATTGCACCCAAAGTAACCAATGCAGCACCCCACCTAGGCAACCCGTCAACAAGGCTCATCGATTCGCCACCATGCTCGCCTTCTATAGCTGTTGCCGAGTGTGACAGGGCCTCTGTTAGCTCTGGCAAGGCAAGCAAAGGGACCAAGGCTAACATGGGAATTACTGCAATATCCTGAAACAACAATACTGAGAAGCTAGACTGCCCACCATCGCTTTTCATCAAGCCTTTTTCACTCAAGGTTTGCAAAACGATAGCAGTAGAAGACAACGCCATTACTAAGCCTACCGCCAAAGCAACAGACCAAACTAGACCAAAGTACATGGCAATAGCCATTACTGCTAAGGTGGTAAGCAGCACCTGTCCACCACCGAGTCCTAAAAGTTTAGCTCTCATAGACCAGAGCAATTTGGGCTCTAGCTCTAACCCAACTAAAAACAGCATCATCACCACACCAAATTCAGCAAAATGCTGAATAGATATCACATCTACATGAAGCCAAGCTAAAAATGGGCTAATTACAATACCTGCAATGAGGTACCCCAAAACAGATCCAAGACCAAGCTTAGATGCAATTGGAACTGCCACTACCCCTGCAATTAAAAATACAAATGCCAAAAGAAGAAAGTCTGTCATGTAAGGTTTCCTTAAATTTGTTACTCATGCAAAAAAGAGTCATCCTATGATCGTACAAAAAGCAGATCATCTATGTTGAGTAGATGTTGAAGAAATGTTTTGTACAGCCCGTTTGGGGGATTCACCTGCTAGGGTTAGTTTCTGGCACTGACACTTTAATACCTAGCGTGCCTTTGCTGCACAAAGCATAAGGCTTTTAGGATAATCATCCTGTGACCTCATCCAACATTGATTTAATACTTTTGCCGATGCGTATAAACTCACGATATGGTGTAGTCAAATACGATAATTTTATCGAGAACAGTATTAAACTTTTTCTTTAACGCATCATGCACAGGGTGGGGTAAATAATTCTGTCTAGATTGTTCGTTGTTAAATGTCATTTGAATACAGTGAGAATAGTCATCATTTAACTTTTCTACACTGTTGTTTTTCCCACATTCGACTGCACAAATTCCATCTATTTTAGTAGCAATAGCCTGAAAATCCTCAAGCACTTCTTGAATGGCCTTAGATGATGCCGATGACTTAAACTTTACCAGTAAAATATGCCGAATCATTTTGCTACCCAAGAAACTTGCCTTTAAGGCCGCTAGCTTTCATCTTCGCCAGACTTAACCACCTTACGAAACTGGCGCTCATTGTTGAACCACGTATTTATGCCAATAACTAACCCAGCAAAGAGCCAAATGCCCAAACTTTGCGCCATATTAAGGATTGAATACCCTTCTTCAATAGGCCTATTGATGATGAAGACCGAAAAAATAAACATAGGTACCCCATAGAGTAGAACCCCGTTGAAAATAATATACCGGTTTCTGCCTTTGGCTCTTGTTTCAGCCCAAGCAGAATATTTTTTATCTTGCACGAATAGCTCCTTATGACTAACAACAGCCCATTGGTATAGCCATATTATTTTATAGCTCAGTGCTAATTGATTTAGCGTAACACCGTGAAAAGTATAGAGGTTTATTTATAAATTTCTAGGGTGGTCAAGAAAATATTACAAAGCAATGGGTAAGCAGCGCCAAATTAGGGGGATGTTTCGCCCTTAAGGTATCAAAATACCTAGTCAATTTTTCCTAGATATTATGTTTTGAGCCCTTTACCAGCGCTTACAGCAACTATTGAAGGTACCGCATAAACAAAAGGTATGTTTACACAAAACTGACTCCAATTAACTATGCAATAAGTCAGCCCATAGCCTATAATGGCGTCGCTTAGCATTCAACGCAAAGCCACAGGCACTCGCCAGAACAATGTTCTAGGCTGGTAATTAAGTCACTGCTAACGATGTCCGTAAAGCGTCGATTAGTATTCAATTACGAGGCATGGTTATGAACCAATACACTCTATTTACCTCCGAATCAGTGTCCGAAGGGCACCCTGATAAAATTGCTGATCAAATTTCTGATGCTATCCTTGATGCCATGTTGGAAAAAGATCCAGACTCTCGTGTTGCTGTAGAAACCCTTATTAAAACTGGATTGGTTTTAGTGGCGGGTGAAGTGCGCACTAACTCTTGGGTAGACATTGAAGATTTAGTACGCGAAGTTATAAAAGACATTGGCTACACTTCTTCAGAAATGGGTTTTGATGGTGCATCTTGTGCCATTTTAAACGCTATCGGTAAGCAGTCTTCCGACATTGCTATGGGGGTTGATGAAAGCGCAGACAGCAATAAAGAACAGGGCGCTGGCGACCAAGGTCTGATGTTTGGCTATGCCAGCAATGAGACCGAAAGCCTAATGCCTGCCCCCATTCATTATGCTCATCGTTTAATGCAGCAACAGGCTAAAGTGCGCAAAGATGGTACCTTGCCTTGGTTGCGTCCAGACGCTAAGAGCCAGCTCACTTTTCGTTATGGTAGTGATGGTAAACCTCTATCTATCGACGCTGTGGTGCTATCCACCCAGCATAGCGCCGATATAGATTTACAGAGCCTTCGGGTTGCTGTGATGGAACACATTATTCGCCCTGTAATTCCTGCTCATTGGCTCACAGATGAAACTCAATACCACATCAACCCAACAGGTAATTTTGTTATTGGTGGCCCGGTAGGTGATTGTGGCTTAACTGGCCGTAAGATTATTGTTGACACCTATGGCGGTATGGCTCGCCATGGTGGTGGCGCTTTTTCTGGCAAAGACCCATCCAAAGTAGATCGAAGTGCAGCCTACGCAGGGCGCTATGTAGCTAAAAATATTGTTGCAGCAGGTTTAGCTGAGCGTTGCGAAATTCAAATTTCCTACGCTATTGGTGTAGCAGAACCTACCTCTATTAGCCTAAATACCTTTGGCAGTGGCCGTATAAGTGACGCAAAAATTGAACATTTAGTGCGTGAGCACTTTAACCTGAATGCTGGTGGTTTGGTTGAAATGTTGGATTTAAAGCGTCCTATTTACCGCGACACTGCAGCCTATGGTCACTTTGGCCGTGATAACCCCAACTTCACTTGGGAATACACAGACAAGGCAGAAATTTTGCGCAAAGCAGCTGGCTTATAGGCCATGCGTATCCCTCGCCTTCATATTCTGCAGCCACTGCCATTAGAGCAAACCATTACTCTTGAAGCAGCTGCTAGCCACTATGTAGGCAAGGTTCTTCGCATGCAGGAAAAACAGGAAATAATCCTGTTTAATGACTTTAGTGAGCAAGTAAGTGCTCACATTGTTAGCCTTAGCAAGAAATCTGTTAGCGTTTTTGTAAGTGCACTAGTAGCTGGCCCGCCCCCCTCTTCGTTACATACCCATTTAGGCCAAGTTATGTCACGTGGCGAACGCATGGATTTTGCTATTCAAAAAGCCACTGAACTTGGAGTAGATGAAATTACACCACTTTTTAGTAGCCGTTGTGAGGTTAAACTTGACCATCATCGCCAAGCTAAACGTGTCGCCCATTGGCAACAAATCGCTATCAGTGCCTGTGAGCAAAGTGGCCGTATAGACGTGCCTCGTATCCACAGCCCAGAAACATTGAGCCACTGGTTTGATAGCACTCAAGCCGAAGCTAAGTTGGTGCTGCACCCTCACCAGACAAATCCTTTGGCCTTGCATGCTGCACCTGCAAGCTGTGCTTTACTTATTGGCCCAGAGGGTGGATTAACTCAACAGGAAGTTGAGCAAGCATACGCACACGGCTATACTGGGTTAAGTTTAGGCCCACGCATACTGCGAACAGAAACAGCACCTTTAGCAGCTTTAACTTTGCTGCAGTACATTTGGGGCGATCTTTAAAGCCCATTAACTGAGACATAAAAGAGATGACCATACGCCTTGGCATTGTCATGGACCCCATCCATAACATCAATTACAAGAAAGACAGTTCACTCGCTATGCTGTGGGCTGCACAAGATTTAGGCTGGGAACTGTTTTATATGGAACCACGGCACCTATATTCTGAGCAAGGAATAGCTATGGGGCTGATGGCCCAGCTAAAAGTAATGCGAGATCCACATCATTTCTATGATCTAGACCATCAACAACCGCTGCCACTGGGAGACCTTGACGTTATCTTAATGCGCAAAGACCCCCCTTTTGACACAAACTTTTTGCACACCACCTACCTCCTTAGTCAGGCAGAAGATGCGGGAGCGTTGATTATTAACAAACCACAAAGCTTACGCGACTGCAACGAAAAATTATTTGCCACGCAGTTCCCCGAATGCTGCCCAGAGGTTTTGGTGGCTAGCGATGCTAAAGTACTCAAAGCGTTTCATGCATTTCATGAAGATGTTATTTTTAAGCCCCTTGATGGTATGGGAGGAGCTTCTATTTTTAGAGCACGTAAAGGCGAACCTAACCTCAATGTGATTATTGAAACATTAACTGAGTTTGGCCAACAACAAATTATGGCGCAGCGTTATTTGCCGGAAATAGAATATGGTGACAAGCGCATTTTAATGATCAACGGCTACCCCGTAGACCACGTTTTAGCCCGCATTCCATCTTCTGGTGAAACACGCGGCAACTTAGCCGCTGGTGGCTCTGGTGTTGCTCAGCCACTCACTGATCGTGACCGCTGGATCTGCAAGCAAATAGGCCCAGTGCTCAGGGCTAAAGAAATTCATTTTGCAGGCCTTGATGTGATTGGTGATAGCCTTACAGAGATTAATGTGACTAGCCCTACCTGCATTCGTGAAATTGATGACCAAACGGGGTCTACTATTGCAGTGGATCTTATACAACACATCAGCCAATTATTAGCTGCAAGGAGCGCATAGTGTCTGACAACTCAAGCAAAAATAGTTTACATCATTTCATGCTAATTTCTATGCCACAAATGGAGGATGAGAACTTTACTCGCAGTTTAGTTTATATCTGTGAGCATAGCGAAAAAGGCGCCATGGGTTTAGTGATTAATAAAGCTAACGGCATTGCTTTTACGGACATATTACCGCAACTGGATATTTCAGACACTAACATTACAGAGTTAGATCAAACCATATTTACCGGCGGCCCAGTGCAGCCAGAACATGGTTTTGTGCTGCACACCCCGTTAAGTAACAAACAGTGGAAATCTAGTATTCGTGTATCAGAGGATTTATGCCTAACCACGTCCTCTGATGTAATAAACGACATCGCCCACTCTGCTGGCCCAGAACACAGCCTTATTGCCTTAGGTTATGCTGGCTGGGGGCCTGGCCAACTAGAGCAAGAACTGGCTGATAATTCTTGGTTATGCTGCCCATTTGATGCCAACATTGTATTTAATATGGCGCCCGAAGATCGTTTTCAAGCGGCAGCAGACCTACTGGGCATAGACATCAACCTAATCTCTACTACAATTGGTCATGGATAAAGCGCTTAATCTATTGGGTTTTGACTTTGGCAGCAAGCGCATCGGTGCGGCCTTTGCCAGCAATCCACTCACACAGCCCATTGTATTAGCGCCTATTAATGCCAAAGATGGTATTCCAAATTGGCAGACCTTGGACGCTTTAATAGTGCAGTGGCAAGCACAAGCATTTGTGGTGGGAATTCCGTATAATATGGACGGTTCCGTAGGCGAGATGGCTCTAAGAGCGCGAAAGTTTGCCAATCGCATCAGTGCTCGTTTTGATAGGCCTTGTTATGTGGTAGACGAACGACTATCAACACAAGCCGCCAAACAAGAGCATCTTGAAGCCGGTGGTGGTACAGATTGGAAAAAGCATGGGGTAGATGGAATTGCCGCTGGACTGATACTGCAAAGTTGGTTCAGTGAGACTGAACACCATTTATCAACCGTGCCCTTTTTAGAATAGCTGCCGTACTCACTATAATAAGACACGCTAAAACCCGACATAGAGGAAGCCTAATGGGAGCTACACAAACCCTACACTACCCAGAATTGGCAGACACTCCCGCCCTCGTTAACAATTTATTAGATCAAATCGATCAACTCATTTTTACACAAAAGCTAGATCAACCCCTTGTTATTGGCATCCATACCGGAGGTGTCTGGGTTGCAAAGGTGATCGCGCAGCATCTTCAAGCTCCTCTTGGGCAGCTAGACATCGCCTTCTATCGAGACGATTTCTCTAAAAATGGGCTTCACCCCCAAGTAAGCCCCTCTTCGCTGCCATTTAACATTAATGATCGTCACGTGTTGTTAGTCGATGACGTTTTAATGAGTGGGCGCACTATTCGCGCAGCAATGAACGAGTTGTTCGACTTTGGTCGTCCTGCCAGCATAAAGCTCATTACATTGTGCAGCGTTAATCAGCGAGAACTCCCCATTCAAGCCGATGCTTGTGCGCTGTCATTAGACTTAGAAGCAGGGCAATACATACAGCTTCAAGGGCCTGACACTCTTAAACTATCTATTATCGAGCATGCTAACCATGACTAACTCAGGTAATTTACAACTCACCGCAAATGGTGAATTACGCCACTTTTTAACCCCAGAAGGGCTAGATCGTTTAATGCTAGAGCGTATACTAGATACAGCAGATTCCTTTGTGGTTATAGGTAATCAAGAGGTCAAAAAAGTACCCCTTTTAAGGGGCCGCACTGTAGTCAATTTATTTTTTGAAAACTCTACCCGAACCCGCAGTACTTTTGAGCTAGCAGCCAAACGCTTATCTGCCGACGTGCTCACCTTAGATATTAAAACGTCAGCAACCAGCAAAGGTGAAAGCCTGTTAGATACCTTACAAAATTTGCGCGCGATGCACAGTGACATGTTTGTGGTACGGCACAGCGATTCTGGCGCTGCCCACTTTATTGCTTCACAAGTCACTCCAGACGTGGCGATCATTAACGCTGGTGATGGTCGCCATGCGCACCCCACTCAAGCAATGCTAGACATGCTGACTATTCGTCGCCACAAGGGCAACTTTGAGAGCCTTTCCGTTGCAATTGTAGGTGATATTTTGCATTCAAGGGTTGCCCGTGATCAGGTCCATGCTCTTAAAATATTAGGTTGCAGCGACATCCGTTTAGTGGGCCCAAATACTTTAATGCCTCAGGCGATTACCAGTATGGGCGTAACTACCCATAACAATATGGATAGCGGTATTGATGGTGTTGATGTAGTGATTATGTTGCGATTACAAACAGAGCGCATGGACTCTGCTTTTTTACCCTCAGCTGGAGAGTATTTTCGCTTATACGGGCTTACTACAGAACGTTTAGCCCAGGCCAAGCCTGACGCCATAGTGATGCACCCTGGACCAATAAATCGTGGTATCGAAATTGAATCCGCCGTGGCTGACGGGCCACAATCTATGATTCTTCATCAAGTGGGGTATGGTATTGCGCTTCGAATGGCAGTGATGTCAATGGCCATGAGCGGCCAAATGCAGCAGCGCCATGCCAAAGCCGTTAACCCACTTAGCCTAAAAAGGGAGCCACAACCATGAGCATACTTATTCGTGGTGCACGCCTTATTGATCCCAGCAAGCAGCTAGACAAGGTTACTGATCTATACATAAAGGACCACTATATAGAGGCTATTGGAGACCTTACAGGGGTTAATGCAGACACCGAAATTGATGCTGACGGCATGATTTTAAGCCCCAGTTTTATAGATCTTCACACTTGTTTAAGAGACCTTAATCAGATCCAAAAGGGCACTATTGCAAGTGAAACCCAAGCAGCAGCCAGTGCCGGTTTCACACATTTATGCCCCAGCCCAGATACACAGCCATGTAGCGATGCAGGCTCTGTGATCAATATGGTCAAAAACAAAGCGGCCGCAGCAGGGTTTTGTGACTTGCTACCAGTGGCTGCACTCACCAAAGATTTAAAAGGCGCACAACTCAGTAATATGGAGTCACTTTCTAGTGCTGGCTGTATTGGCTTTAGCAATGCGAGCTACGATATAAGTAACAACACCGTATTATTGCGGTGCTATGAGTATGCCGCGACCTTTGGTTTAAAGGTATTTGTACAAGCACAAGACCAGCAATTAGGTAGTGGCCAAATGCATGCCGGCCCTACAGCCACACGCATGGGTTTAGATGGCATTCCTGTGATTGCTGAAACCCTTGCCATTAGCCGGCACCTACAATTTATGCAGCATACTGGCGTAAGTGGTCATTTTAACCAACTGACCAGTGCAGCTGGTGTTGCTCTGATCCGTGAAGCCAAAGCACAAGGTATGAAGGTCACCGCTGATGTTGGCATCGCCCACCTTTGCTTCACAGATACGGCTGTCCAGGGCTACCGCAGCCAATACCATGTACAACCCCCTTTGCGGGAAGAATCAGACCGTAAAGCCCTACTTGTTGGCATTGTAGATGGCACCCTAGATGCAATTTGCTCTGCTCATCAGCCCCATGAATCGGCTGCCAAATGTGCCCCGTTTGCGGCTACAGCATCGGGCATGGCAACCTACGACATGCTGGTGCCACTCATCCAAAAACTAGTGGACGCAGAAGACCTTACCTGGGCACTGGCAATTCAAGCTTTGAGTTCTAATAGTGCCACTATTGCACTTAGAAAAACGACAAGCTTGACCCTTGGTGAAGAAGCCAACCTCACATTAATCGATCCAAATCATCACTGGACACTCAATTCGTCTAGTCAGCTTAGTCATGGTACCAATCAAGCATTAGCCCACCAACAACTTAAAGCACGGGTGAGCTTAACTATAAAAGCAGGTCAAATCAGTTATAAAGTGTAATTAAATACTGGCAAGGCATTACACTTTTTGTTTGTTAAAAAATGATAATTCTGATAGCATAATTTCGATTAGCGTAAACTACAAACTGCGAAAGAAATACAAATGAATAGTATCGACCTGTCTACAATGTCTGAGCTTACCACTCGCCAAGCTGCGACATTACTTAATGTTTCTGTGCGAACAGTTCAACTTTGGGTAGAGCGTGGTGTTTTACAAGCTTGGAAAACAGCTGGAGGTCATCGGCGCATTAGTGTCGGGTCTATCCAGCAATTGCTTGATGAAAAAATGGAAAAACAAACCCCTATTCGTAAGTCTAGTGCCAAGGGCATAGTGACTGTTCTTATTGTAGATGACGACAAAGACACCTTATTGTTGTACGAAATGCTAGTCAATAGTTGGTTCCCAAGCTTGCAAGTAGAAACTGCAGAAAACGGCGTTGACGCCCTTGTTAAGATTGGTGAATTCAAACCTACAGTGCTCATCACTGATCTGCAAATGCCTCAACTTGATGGTTTTGCTATTATTGCACGGTTACAAAATGACTCTAAATATAATCACCTCACGCCTATTGTTGTCACAGGAATGAGTGAAGAAGAAATTACTGCAAGCAATTTACCGAGTAGTGTATCTGTATTGCATAAGCCAATCCCGGTAGAAGCACTAAAAGAGCTAGTATTGCAGGCAGTGAAACGCTAAAAGCGTTTGCACAAGGACCTCAAAATAAAAGGATAACCTATCAATGGATAGAGAAGACTGGACTGTTTATCATGGCCTTATTGCCGCTGCTAGATATGAACCTACAGCCCAATTTATCCATTTTAATGAATCTGCGTTACGTCTTCTGAACCTTCCCTCCAGCACCAACCTAGCCGAATTTATTGAGATCGTTACGCCCAGTCTGTGGCAGCAGATTTGTCAATTACAACACGGCCAAAGTAAACTTATTGGTTGGCCCATTGCTGCATCACAGCCAAGCCACTGGTTCCTTTGGACTGCTGCGCACGCTAACACCAAACACGCTACTTTATTCTTCCAAATCACCGACCAAACCTCACTAGGGCATACTACTATCCATTGGCAGAACCAGGCCCAATTGGCCGCAGTTGGCCAGGCGATGGCTGGAATGTGCCATGAGGTTAATCAACCCCTCAATGCTATGCGTTTACGCATTTACGGCTTACAAGCCATGCATCAGGGTGATGGTATCGATCAAATTGACGAACACCTAGCTGCATTAGATAACCAAGTAGAACGCTGTGCCAGCACCCTAAGCAATATGCGAGAAGTAGTCGGCCGCAAGCCTTTAAATCTTGGTGTCTTTGACGCAGAAAAAAGTGTTGAGCACATTATGAAGTTGCTAAAAAATCCACTTAAATTGCAAGAAGTAGACCTAATAAATACCAATATCGGCGTACGCAATAAGCCTAAATTTTTTGTGTTTGGCCTGGCACAGCGATTAGAACAAGTACTCATAAACCTCATTCACAATGCCCGTGATGCGCTAGTGGGACACCCAAAAAAGGGGGAAGCAGCCAAAATTTACGTAAGTCTTGCCCTAAAACAATATGATGGTACTGAGGGTGTCACTATCAACGTGGTTGATAATGGGCCCGGAATAGATATAGCGCTTCAAGAAAAAGTATTTGAAGCCTATTACACCAGTAAAAGTTCACAACAAGGTACGGGCTTAGGGTTAAGCCTATGTCGAGATTTTATACATAATTTAGGTGGGCAATTGACGCTGTCATCTCGCCCGGGAGAAACCACCTTTAGCCTATGGTTGCCAACGGCCACAGGCGAAGAGACATTAAAGTCGCAATGAACATCTTAGTGGCGGTTGATGATGATGTAGCAGGGTCACTGATTTATTGGCTTCACAGTCAAGGGCATCATACCGATAAAAATTCAACAACACCGTGCCAAAAGCTGGTGCTTGATTATTCTCATCTAAAACCATATTTATGGAATAAGCAACCTTTACCAAGGCACTGGCCCACCCCAGAACATTGGCTATTACTAGATACGCACCTTCAACATGCGCAACTTATATCGATTATGCATATGGGCTGCAAGCACATCAGTTTAACCCCTATACATGCGGTGCACCTTCAGCAATGGCTATACACACAGCCACAAATTATAAGCTTAGAATGTGATTGGCCAGTAAATTATGAGCCAGAGGCCGAAATGGAGCCACTGTTGCTGCCCTTCATTGATTGCATCACCCATAACGTTTGGACTGACGAAGAACAACTGGCGGCTGTTAAACTAATGGCGTGGCGTGATATTGCCCTACAATCGGCCCAGTATCAGCACCTTAATGAATCTAGCAAATTAGACACTGTTGATTTTTCTCAGCTTGCTAACCACACTTTAGCTGGGCATAGCTGGCTGGAGAAGCAAGCCAACTATAAAGCCGCCTTAATAGCTCACCAGCATCACGAACACTGGGATGGCACGGGTTACCCTATGTCTATTTCTGGTGAAGCTATTTGCTTTGAGGCAAGGGTAGCAAAGCTTTATGACAGCTACGTGGGGCTTAGAAAGGACAAGCCTTATGCTAAAGCTTGTGATCATCGTACCAGTGTTAAAAAACTAGCCTTTGGTGATGGATACTTAAGCCCTAGCCACTTTGACCCGCACCTGTTAAAGCGCTTTTTAGCTACTGAGAAGGCCATTGAATTGCACTACAACTCTGTCTGCCTAGATAGTTGATCTAGGTTGATAGAACTTAACGGGGGTTTTACATTAAAGGGCTCTACCTCTGACACTGACCGCAGCTGGGCATTGGTTAGTAAATAGGCCAAATTGATCCCACACTGACGTCCCTAAAATACCCCCATACCTGCTCGGGTAGACGCTTTAAACTGATTTACACCAACACACCCTCTGCTAGCAATAGTGGTAACAGCGCCTGCAGTTACCTGCTCACAGTGACAAACGATAGTGTCTGAGGAAGGCTCAGACAAGCAGCGTGCTGGTCGGTATAGACGATCCACTAAACCCCAGACCAAAGGTAATTGCCCGAACTATGCCCACTAGTCAGCCTTTAAATTGAGCCCCATAGGCGCCTCCAATAGTGCCTGCGTCTCCAAATCCGTGTGCCGCAACTTTGATACTGAAATGCGCACTATGAGACACACGCTAGAATTGGTACCATTGTAGCGACCTCTTTCTTAACCCCTCCATTGCAGTTACTTATGTCATTTATTACGATTGAACAGAACATTCACCAAGCTTTAATGCGCACTCAAGAGCGGATTAATGAAGCTTGCCAAGCATCTGACCGAAGCGAAAATGACATAATGTTATTAGCAGTCAGTAAAACCAAACCACTAAGCGACGTTATTGCAGCTTATGATCACGGCCAACGCCATTTTGGAGAAAATTATCTACAGGATGCTTTGGATAAAATTGAGCACTGCCCACATCATAATATTGTATGGCATTTCATAGGGGCTATTCAGAGTAATAAAACAAAAGCCATCGCTGCCAAGTTTGATTGGGTTCACACTCTGGATAGAGAGAAAATTGCGATGAGGCTAAGCCAACATAGGCCACCTCATTTACCCCCGTTAAAGGTGCTCATACAAGTTAACATTAGCAACGAAGATAATAAAAGTGGTGTGGCACTGGAACAATTAGACGCACTTGTAGAGCAAGTGTCACAATTACCTAACCTATTGCTGTGTGGCTTAATGTGTATACCTGCTGTAGCTCAAACTGATTCTATTCAGCGCCAGGCTTTCAATAAAATGGCAGCCGCTAGGGGTAAGCTTAATAGTACTTATCCCCACATGAAGCAGCTTTCTATGGGTATGTCAGGTGATTTAAATAGCGCTATTGCTTGCGGTTCAACCATAGTTCGCATTGGCACAGATATATTTGGTGCCCGCACTTCGCTGAACACTACGCCTTAATTGATAAGCACCTATGGCAACCTACACTAACATATAACAACTAGGACCAGACTATGCCACAGACTCCTCACATTGCCTTTATCGGCGCCGGCAACATGTCGCAAGCTATTCTTAAAGGTATGCTTGCAGCGGGATACCCGCAGAGTAAAATTTCTGCCAGCGGCCGTACGCAATCTAAATTAGACGTGTTGGCAGCAGACACCGGAATTCATACCAGTACCGATAACTTATCCCTTTGCCACCAGGCGGATGTCATTGTTTTAGGTGTAAAACCTCACATGATGGGAGACTTGGTACAAAGTATTGCTCCAGCTGTAGATACTACAAGACAACTGATCGTTTCAGTAGCTGCTGGTATTCTAGCCAGTAGTATAGAAACATGGCTGGGCCAAAAAGCGTCTATTGTCCGCTGCATGCCTAACACCCCATCTTTGGTAGGCCAAGGAGCCGCAGGCTTGTTTGCCACAGAAGGCGTTTCTGACGCACAAAAACAAACTGCCAGCATTATTATGCAATCAGTAGGATTGGTATTGTGGGTAGAAACTGAAGCTCATATTGATGCTGTCACCGCTGTTTCAGGAAGTGGCCCCGCTTATTACTTCTTAATGATGGAAGCCATGATTGCAGGGGCTGAAGAACTAGGATTAAGTAACGAAATGGCAAAAAAACTGGTCCTTCAAACAGCTACTGGAGCTGCTCAAATGGCCCAACAAAGCGATCAAACACCAAGCCAATTACGAGAGGCTGTCACCTCACCCAAGGGCACGACAGAACAGGCGCTCAACACCTTTAATAACGGTGGTTTTCACCAACTTTGCAGCCAAGCTATGGCTGCTGCACATCACCGATCTAAGGAATTAGCGCAGCTATTTAAAGCCTAATGATGATACAAAAAGCGCAGCCCTCGACAATCACAGCCATATCAAGCTAAGCCAACACATATTAGATACCCAGGCTTAGGTTTATATGGCTTGACTAAAAAACACCTTTAAGCCAATTTTTTATACTTCACTCGAGTAGGCTGATGATCTTTACCTGTACGGGCTCTATAGTCTTCAGCATATTCTGAGTAGTTGCCTTCAAAGAAAGACGCTTTCGAATCTCCTTCGTAAGCCAAGGTGTGAGTACACACACGATCTAGGAACCAACGATCGTGAGAAATCACGATAGCAGCACCAGGGAAGGCTAATAACGCCTCTTCTAAAGCACGTAGAGTTTCTACATCTAAGTCGTTCGTTGGTTCGTCTAGAAGCAACACGTTGCCGCCTTGCTTTAGCAGCTTGGCAAGGTGTAGGCGGTTACGTTCACCACCAGACAAGTCTTTAACAAACTTCTGTTGGTCATTACCCTTGAAGTTAAAACGCCCCGCATACGCACGTGATGGCACCTGATAGTTACCAACGGTGATAATGTCCTGGCCATCAGACAATTCTTCCCACACCGTTTTAGTACCATCTAACTCACGCGCTTGGTCTACATGGGCTAGTTCAACAGTATCTCCTATTACAATACTGCCCGAATCTGGTTGTTCGCTGCCCGTAAGCATTTTGAACAAGGTTGATTTACCCGCCCCGTTGCCGCCAACAACACCTACAATAGCGCCTTGGGGCATACTAAATTCTAAACCTTCCACTAACATTTTATCGCCAAAAGCTTTGCTCACGCCCGTCACGTCAATCACTTTGTCGCCTAAGCGCGGACCAGGTGGAATATAGATTTCAGAGGTTTCATTTCGTTCTTGGAATTCACGCGAACTCAGCTCTTCAAACCGAGCTAATCGTGCTTTAGATTTAGCCTGGCGACCTTTGGCGTTACTACGCACCCAATCTAATTCTGACTTTACTGCCTTTTCGTGCGAAGCTTGTTGGCGGCCTTCTTGAACTAAGCGTGCTTCTTTTTGTTCTAACCAAGACGAGTAATTGCCTTCGTAAGGAATACCATGGCCACGGTCTAGCTCTAAGATCCAGCCAGCAGCGTTGTCAAGGAAATAACGGTCGTGTGTGATGGCCACAACAGTGCCATTGTAATCTACTAAAAACCGCTCTAACCACGCCACAGATTCCGCATCTAGGTGGTTAGTTGGCTCATCGAGTAACAACATGTCTGGCTTGTTTAATAGCAAACGACATAACGCCACACGGCGACGTTCGCCGCCTGATAAATACTCTACTTTTTCATCCCACCCCGGCAAGCGCAAAGCTTCAGCCGCCACTTCTAAGGTGCGTTCTAGGTTGTGGGCATCACTGGCTTGTATAATGTCTTCTAGTTTTGCTTGCTCGGCTGCAAGAGCATCAAAATCGGCATCGGGTTCTGCATAAGCTGCATATACAGCATCTAATGCTGTTAAGGCATTTTTTGCTTCAGCAACCCCTTCCTCAACTACTTCACGCACAGTTTTAGAATCATCCAGCTTTGGCTCTTGCTCTAAGTAACCCACATTAATACCCGGCTGGGGGCGTGCTTCACCGTTATATTCTTTATCAACACCTGCCATTATGCGCAAAAGGCTAGATTTACCAGAACCATTTAAACCTAGAACACCAATTTTGGCGCCAGGAAAAAAAGACAAGGAAATGTTTTTTAGAATTTCACGCTTGGGAGGAACTACTTTTCCAACCCTATTCATCGTATATACAAACTGCGCCATGTGATTTCCTGATTAATACAAAAATATGCCTCCATTATACCCTGAGACGCCATTAAAAGGGGGAAAGCACCCCCCTTAGTATTTTGCCGTCCAGTCACTTGTGATATGGTTTGCAGCCCCCACTAAAGGGGGGTACTATATTTTGATCATCGTTGTTGTTAAAGGAATTTCTGTGCCTACATCACATGTCGCCTCCTCATTGCTACCCACCCCTTATGGCACTTTCGATATGCATGGTTTTGCCGATAGCGAAACTGGTAAAGAGCACCTCGCCCTGAGCATGGGTGACCTGACTGATGGTACGACTGTGCTGACGCGTTTGCACTCCGAGTGCTTAACAGGTGACGCCTTATTTAGTATGCGTTGTGACTGTGGTTATCAGCTACAAGAAGCTCTAAAGCGCATTTCAGAAGAGGGCCGCGGGGTAATATTGTACTTGCGCCAAGAGGGTCGTGGAATTGGGTTATTGAACAAAATCAAGGCTTACAACCTGCAAGATCAAGGAGCAGACACCGTAGAAGCTAATGAGCGCTTAGGTTTCGATGCCGACATGCGCAAGTATGGCATGACCAAGGATATGCTTGACCACCTACAAATCAAGTCGGTGAAATTGATGACTAACAATCCACGAAAGATTAAAGCGCTCACCGAACTTGGCATTATTGTAGAACAACGCCAAGCATTAGAGGTGGGTGAGAACAGCCATAACAAAAGCTACCTAGCCACCAAGGCTAGTAAGCTAGACCATTTATTCGGCCAGTAAACTGGCCTGCCAGGCCTCAATTTCCGCGGTGATAGCCGCCTTAGATAAACCCGTATTGTGCAACACCTGTTCACGGGTACCATGAGGTAGCGCTGCATCTTTGTGACCTAAGCACAACAATCTAACACTAGTTTTTTGCTGAACTAACCACTCACTCACAGCAGAGCCTGCGCCACCAATAAAGCTATGATCTTCGATGGTGACAAAACTGGTATGGTGCAGCAGCAATTGTTTTAATAGCATTTCATCTAACGGTTTCACAAAACGCATATCCACAAGCGTCGCATCAGCGGTGTCTGCCACCATTATTAGTTTGTCTAATAAAGCCCCAAAATTGAGTATGGCAATAGCATTAGATTTACCCGACGAGCGGATCACTTGGCCTCTACCCAATTCGATGGGTGCCGGGGAGGACGGCCCCTCTAGCGCTTCACCACGGGGGTAGCGCACTGCAACCGGGCCACAATAAGCATAACCAAAGTTTAGCATTGCCGTAGCTTCAGCCGCATTACTTGGAGCCATCACCACCACATTAGGCAAACAACGCAAAAAGGCTAGGTCATATGCACCTGTATGAGTTGCTCCATCTTCACCCACAACGCCAGCTCTATCAATGGCTAATAATATATCTAAATTTTGCAACGCAATGTCGTGAATGAATTGATCATAACCACGCTGCAAAAACGTAGAATAAATGGCGACAACGGGCTTAGCACCTTCACACGCCATGCCGGCAGCTAATGTGATTGCATGCTGTTCGGCAATGGCTACATCAAACAGACGCTCACCAAATTCTTTGGAAAAAGACTCAAGGCCGGAACCACCTAACATAGCCGGCGTAATTGCCATTAACCGGCTATCTATGCGTGCTTTCTCACAAGCCCACTGACCAAACACATGAGCGTAAGTGGGAGACTTTTTAATAATTATAGGTTCAATGGGGTCAATTTTAGCCAACGCATGGTAGCCCACTGGGTCACTTTCAGCTGGCCCATAGCCCTTACCTTTTAGGGTGTTGATATGCAGCAGCTTGGGCCCAGGAAGGCTTAATAACTCAGTAATGATCAACATTAATTGTGGCAAGTCGTGGCCATCCACAGGGCCTCGGTAGGTAAAGCCTAAGGCCGTAAACCACTGGGATGGCCCACCAAAACCATGGTGGTCGTCCAAAAAAGTAGCTAAACCACCTAAGTTTGCATCGATGGCCATATCATTATCATTAACAATAATGAGCGCGTTAGCTTGGCAGTGCGCCATATGATTTAATGCTTCAAAGGCCATGCCAGCCGTAAGTGCTCCATCACCAATTACGGCAATATGGTGAGCTAGCGGGTTTTTGTTTGCCAAAACCATACCCAACAAAGCACTAATCGAGGTGCTGGCATGACCTACACCAAAAGTATCAAATACACTTTCATCTCGTTTAGGGAAGGGTGCTAAACCACCTGCCTGACGCATACTCAGCATGGCTTTTTTACGCCCTGTGAGCATTTTATGAGGGTAGGCCTGATGACCCACATCCCAAATTAGCCTATCGTTTGGCGTATCCAGCAAGTAATGTAAAACGATGGTGAGCTCTACCACCCCTAAACCAGCGCCTAAGTGGCCTCCAGTTTGGCCCACACTATATAACAAGGCCAAACGCAACTCATAGGCTAATTGAGGTAATAGTGCCGGCTTTAGCATGCGTAGGTCTGCTACACCGTCTACTTGATCAAACAAAGGTGTGGCTGGTGCTTGCCGCGGAATGTTTAGGATAACTGGGAACATGTGACTAATGCTTACGGGTAACGATGAAGTCTGCCAACCACACTAGCGGTTGAGCTGCAGCACCAAATTCTGTGACAGACTCTTTGGCCTGCTGATGTAATTCCATCAAACGCGCCTTGGCAGCGGTCATACCCAGCAACGCAGGGTAGGTAGATTTATCATTTATCATATCAGAGCCTTGCGCTTTGCCAAGAGTTGCCGTGTCACTCTCAATGTCCAATATATCATCTTGCACCTGAAAGGCTAAACCGATCGCTTGTGCATAGGTACGCAAAAAGTCAATTTGCTTAGTGCTGACATGGTTCTGTGACAAGGCACCAATTTCTACACTAGCAACAATCAAAGCCCCTGTTTTTAAACTATGTAGACGTTCCAATTGAGCCAAATTAACTGCATCATGGGCTGCTGCCATATCGAGCATTTGCCCAGCCACCATGCCTTTAGCACCAGACGCCTGCGCCAAACATGCCACCATAGCTAAACACTGCTCCGCACTTATTTGTGGCCCATGGGCTTTGACTAGTAATTCAAAAGCCAGCGCTTGTAAGGCATCGCCAGCTAATATTGCAGTGGCTTCGTCAAAAGCAACATGACAACTAGGTTGACCTCGGCGTAGGGCGTCATCATCCATAGCTGGAAGGTCATCATGAATCAAAGAATAGGCATGCATCGCTTCAACGGCAGCAGCCAACGGATCCAACACTGCAACATCATCAACGCCACACGCACGGGCAGCACCATAAACTAAGGCTGCCCTCACCCGCTTACCACCTTGCACCGCACTATAGGCCATGGCTTGAGACAAAACCCCACTGGCACGGCGTTTACCAATCGCCGTATTGAGGTATGGCTCTACACGGTTTTTAGAATGGTTTAGAAAGTCATCTAATGATTCAAAGTGCAAACTTAAGGTTCCTTACTAAAGGGCTGTTCTACAACACGGCCTTGGGCATCTTGCATCAATACATTAACCTTTTGCTCAGCTTGAGCAAGCGCAGCTTGGCAGCCCCTCGTTAATGAAATGCCACGTTCAAAGGCAGCCAAAGAATCTTCTAGGGTTAAGTCGCCCTGCTCCATTTGTTTCACCAAAGCTTCTAACTCGGCTAATGAGGCTTCAAAATTAAATACGCTTTCAGTTTGATCCTTAGTCATCACTATAGCCCCAATACCAAACCACGCGGCATACCAAAGGTAGACGCAGCATTCTGAATCACCAGCATGTCCACTAAGTTAATCATAATGAAAACCAAAATAGGTGAAAAATCTAAGCCGCCAAGGTTAGGCAACATGCGTCGCACAGGCGACATAACTGGCTCTGTAAGTTGATGCAATAAATAGGCCCCAGGGTGATTAGTTTGAGGCGCCAGCCAACTCAAAACGATACTTGCGAGTATGGCAAAAAATAATAAATCGAGCACTTGAGAAGCTAAACCAATAAGGCTCCATATCGCCAAGCTCATAGGGTTAGGTAGATCAAAACCAGCAATTAATAGTACAACAACGATTAATAATAGCTGTACTAAAAAGGCTAACACTAAAGTAGCAAGGCTAAACCGTCCTGTACGTGGCATGACTTTTTGCAAAATCGTAACGAACGGTTGTGTCATTTTCACCACGGCTTGAGCTAAGGGATTATAAAAATCAGCCTTAGCCAACTGCAACATAAAGCGAATAATAACCAGTGTGAGGTATAAGCCAAAGACTGTTTGCACTAAAAATACACCTGCATTTGACATAATGAAACAACATCCTTAATAGGCTAAAATAGATTAATAAAGAAGCCTTTAGCCACTCTATAAATCTGGATCGATAATTGGTGTTAATAGTGTCTCATATTGGATGCATGGAGACTACTAGGGATGTGTCTTCAAAGGTGCTTAAAACGTTTGGTTAACAAGAGCACGCAGTCTTTTAAATAAACCTGTCTCATCAAGCTTATTGGCAGGCCAGCACCTTAAGTTTTCAACAGCGGCATCACAGGAGCCAAACCCTCTTCATTGCTCCAGTAATTAAGATATTATCTATTTCATCTTGTTCTTGATTTAGCTTTTACTTTTTGCAACGATTCACGCAAACTTGGTAGATCATAAAACGTCAGATGTGCGCGTCTAAAGAAGCCAGAAAACCATGAGTCCTAAAACACACCATAGCCTTATCCCTCGCTTAGTGCTAGCTTCACTAACACTTTTGCTGGCGTTACCTAGCTTTGCAGAGCAGGCCATCCATAGCCAAAAATACGACATCCATTATAATGCCTTTAACACCATGATAGTGACACCTGAAGTGGCTCAAACTTATGGCTTCACTCGTGCAAGAAACCGCGCATTACTCAATGTGGCAGTAATTGACAAAGCCACAAAAAAACCGCTTGCTGCTATGGTCACAGGCACTAGAACCAACATTATTGGGCAAGTATTACCGTTAGAATTTCAACAAATAAAAGAGCAAAATGCTATCTATTACATTGCCCAATTACGTTTCACAGAAGAGGAAATGTGGCGTTTTGAGCTAAAGATACAGCCAGATTTAAATGCAAAGGCAATACCATTAAAGTTTAGTCAAACATTTTATTTGGAGCAGTAGCTCCATAATTAAAGCATTTATTCAAAATAGCTTAACAGGTCATTTAAAAAGCGCCAACCGAGGGGAGTAGCCTGAAGCCTATCTGGCATCATCAGTCCAGCCTTTCTAGCTGATGCAATTGCACCCTCTACTTGAGCCAACGATTGCCCAGTTTTGGCTAGGTAGCTAGCTGAAGAAACGCCCTTTTGAAGACGCAAAACATTCATAAAAAATTCCAGCTTTAGCTCTTTCGGGGCAACACTATGGCTTGACGCCAGTGGTGTAATAGATTGCATATAAGCCTTAGGTTGGCGTAACTTTACCCTGCGCTCTATAACCATTTCACTATCATGCCAACGGCTCACTTTGCCATGGGCTCCAGCTCCAACACCAATGTAATCGCCAAAGTTCCAGTAGTTAAGGTTATGCTGTGCCTGACTCGCTTGTTTAGCATAGGCCGAAATTTCATACTGACTTAACCCAGCCGCTTCGATAAGTACTTGGCCTTGATCTTGAATATCAACCAAAATGTCTTCATTAGGTAAGTTAGGCGGGCGACTATGGAATTCAGTATTGGGCTCAATAGTGAGCTGATACCAAGAGAGGTGATCAGTGCCAAATTCCAATGCTTGCTGCAAATCGGATAACCCACTCTCCACACTTTGGCCTGGCAAACCATGCATCAAGTCTAAGTTGATGTGCTTAAACCCTAATGTCTGAGCTTTACCAATAGCCAACTTAGCTTGGGTAGCATCATGTATGCGGCCTAAAGCTTGTAAACACACATCGTCAAAACTTTGCACACCAATAGACAACCGGTTAATACCCTGTGCTAGAAATCCAGCAAATTTTGCTTGCTCAAAGGTTCCTGGGTTGGCCTCTAAGGTGACCTCAATACCGTCTTCGCAATTGATATTTGCTTTAACAAAATTTAGGATTTCACCGATGCCCAAAGCGCTCATTAAACTAGGTGTGCCTCCACCAATAAAAATACTATGCAAAGTACGACCACTGACAGACGCCAGTTCTTTACTAAGGTCTGCAAGTAATGCCCTAATATAATGAGTTTCAGGAATGGCCTCTCCACCCTGAGTGGCATGGGAGTTAAAGTCACAATAAGGGCACTTGCGCACACACCAGGGAATGTGCACGTAGAGGCTAAGGGCAGGCAGCACTATCTGGCGGCTAAGGGATTGCATTAATTTTGCGCTAACGCACGCTGTAATTGAGACAGGGCTTTGCCACGGTGGCTGATAGCAATCTTTTCTATAGGACTTAGTTGCGCAGCACGGCAGCCTTTTTCTATCACTTGAAAAATAGGATCGTAGCCAAAGCCATGGTCGCCTTGGGCACTATCCATGATTACACCTTCCCACGCAGCCTGGCAAATAAGTGGGGTGGGATCGGCGGCATGGCGCATGTACACCAACACACATTGAAATCGAGCAGTGCGCTGGTTTAGTGGAATATCTGCCAGGTTAGCAATTAGTTGGGCGCTATTGGCGGCATCTTTAGCGGCACCCTTTAAATTAGAATCAGCATAACGGGCAGAATAAATTCCTGGAGCACCACCTAATACATCCACCTCTAGACCTGAGTCGTCAGCTAAAGCAGGCATACCCGATGCTTGGGATGCATGGCGCGCCTTGAGAATTGCATTTTCAACAAAACTAAGGCCCGTTTCTTCCACCTCTTCTGAAACAAACTGGCTTTGTGAGACTAACTCAATACCCAACGGCACCAAACACTGGCCGAACTCTTTTAACTTACCAGCGTTGCCGCTTGCCAAAACCACTTGTTTCATTTTTAGGCCATTGTGAATGGGGGTTTAGGCTTAGAGTGCAACACACACCCAAAGCACTAGCGCATCTTCTTTACTGGTTGATACCACCGCATGACCCATAGTGCTATCAAAATAAGTGCTGTCACCTTCGCTAAGTGCCAGCGGCTCATATTCTTCTGTATACACTAGCACATCACCGTCTAGCACAAGCAGCAGCTCTTCACCTTCATGCCTTACCCAGCCACCAAATTCATCCAACGTGCGAGCACGAACACGGCTTTTAAAAGGTACCATGCGTTTTGAATCCAATTCTGTAGCCAACAACTCATGTTCATAGGTAGCTGTTAGGTGCTCGCGGCCTTCCTGTTTTTTAGTCACAGTCCGGCGACCAGAGATGCGTACTTCTTTTACAGGTGCAAACAGCTGAGGCATATCGATAGCCAAACCAACAGCTAGTTTTTGCATCAAATTAAAGGTAGGTGACAGCTGATTATTTTCCATCTTTGACAAAGTGGATTGTGCTACACCTGTCACTTTGCTGGCCTGCTGCAAAGTCATTTGTCGATCTTGTCGCAAAGCCCTGAGGCGTTCACCAAAATTACCTTGCTGCGCAGCCGGGCTTGGAACAGGAGGTAATATGCCCGCTTCGGGACGCAGTGTAGACATACGTTTCTCCTCCCTTGTTAACAGTTGGTCACGTTGACTGCAAGCCCCCCGCGGGAGGTTTCTTTATATTTATCCTGCATATCAGCACCCGTTTCACGCATGGTCTTGATTACGTCATCCAGCGATACCAAATGTTCACCATCGCCACGCATAGCCATATGCGCAGCATTAATAGCTTTAATAGAACCCATAGCATTACGCTCAATACACGGCACCTGAACCAACCCAGCAATAGGGTCACAGGTAAGGCCTAAGTTGTGTTCCATGCCAATTTCAGCAGCATTTTCAACTTGCTCAGGAGTACCGCCTATCACTTCAGCTAAACCGGCAGCAGCCATGGCACAGGCGCTACCCACCTCACCTTGGCATCCCACTTCTGCCCCTGAAATAGATGCGTTGAGTTTGCATAATATACCCACGGCAGCTGCCGCCAATATGAAGCTAACGATACCCTTATCATCAGCTGATGGATAGAAATTATCGTAATAATGTAACACAGCAGGAATAATACCCGCAGCACCATTAGTGGGCGCGGTCACAATACGACCACCAGCGGCATTTTCTTCATTAACAGCCATAGCATAAAGGTTTACCCAATCCATGGCGGATAGCTGTGGGGTAATCACTTTTACAGATCCCAAGCTACTAAGTTTTTGATACAAGTCTGCAGCCCGACGCCTCACATTAAGACCACCGGGTAAGACTCCTCCGGTATGGCAACCATTGTGCACACACTGCTGCATCACCTTCCACAGGTGCAAAATCTTACTTCTTACTTCTTCCTCTGTACGCCAAGTCTTCTCATTCTCCATCATTATCTGACTAATACTCATACCCGAAGCCTTGCAATGGGCCAGCAACTCAACGCCAGAAGAAAATGGGTAAGGCACTTTAGGTTGATCTTCATCTATGGGGATTTCGTCAGCTTTCGCTGCCATTTCGTCAACAATAAAGCCACCACCCACTGAGTAATAGGACATTTCTAACAACACACTACCAGAGGCACCAAAAGCACTCATGGTCATACCATTAGGGTGATAGGGAAGTGATTCTTCAAGGTTAAGAATAACATCGCGGTGTTGAATAAACTCAACTTCATGCTCACGGTTGAGGGGCAACCGCTCATTAGCCATAATTTCATCTAACATAGGCTGTACTTGTGGCGGATCAATAGTATCTGGCGCCTCACCCAATAACCCAAGAATGACAGCAATATCACTGGCGTGGCCTTTACCAGTGGCGCCAAGAGAGCCAAAAAGCTCACCTTTAACTCGCGTCACTTGCGTTAACTTACCTTCACTTTTCAGCTGTTCCACAAAAGCTAAGGAAGCCCGCATGGGGCCCACAGTGTGGGAACTAGACGGGCCAATGCCTATCTTTAGTAGGTCAAATACGCTTAAACTCATTTTTGATGCCTTCGTTGTGGTCAGACCACTAGGTTGAATTAATAACCTTGAACTATCACCTAATACTTGCCACACCATCTACCTTGGTGCGACACAGAAGTAGCTTTAAGCTCCAGACACAAGAGTTTATGCAATATGTAGTCTTTCAAGCAGGCCGTCACAGGCAAACACTAACTGCCACCGTGGTGTTTCCCCACATAGTGCAGTTAATGGGCGCCAGGCACATCATTAAGTGTTGTTCTAGCCAAAATATCAACACCCTGCTGATTCCAAAAATGCAACAGGTCAATAAATACCCAATTTTCCGCCAACTTATCCCCATCACGACGGTAAATATCAATCACACGCATCTCAGCAGACTTGCCCGTTGCAGGCATACCCATGAAACCACCTACAGGCTCTAGGGTTAAATTTGGCCAACCAAAAAATCCACCAAATTCACCTTCAGCCATACGGCAAATATGGCCATTAAAGTCGCGGTTTTCGAACCCAGCTCTAAACGGCCCAGAATGTTGTTGGGCATAGCGCGCAATTGTGTAAGTGGCCCCTATTCCTGAAGGGCCCCACCAAATCATGTCTTCGTGCCAACTCAATCGCAGCTCATCTTCTAGGGATAGTTCACTATTCCATTCACCTAACGCATTAATCATGTGATTAATCGCAGCTAAGGTTTTTTCACCCGACTCCAGCACTTGCTCATTAAACATTAAGCCAGCGTGCGAAATAGGCCCAGGCTGCACAAGCTCAGCCGCAGTCTGAGGAGGGAATGGCTGCAAGCCTGCCTGCACCATTAAATGTGGGATATCAAAAAACATAGCTGTTTCAGATATTTTCCCGTTTTCAACCTTATTGAATTCACAATACCTAAGCATCACCATTTTTCCGGTGGGCTTAATACCCAACCAAGGCTCATCAAACAAGCCCATCAGGTGGCCCATAGAAACCACCCACACAGATGAGAAATCATCTATCTCGTTGCAACCTGCCATAAAGATGTCTTGGCGGCGCTGTAAATGCTTTAAAGAATGTCGCAGTGGCTGCCAAAATAAACGGGCTACTTGGGCTGCAGAGGTTTGCTCATGGAAAGGATGGTAACCGCGCCAAAGATAGTCATCGGCTGTATAGTTTTGTATCACTTCACCTAATGCTTCTGGGCTAGAAGTGTCTAAACGCTTGTAAAAATCAACTACTAAGGCTTTTGCTGCCTGAATATCATTTTTCATATTTAATAAATTTATCCTTTGACTGCACCAGCAGTTAAGCCGGATACAATTTGACGCTGAAAGAACATGACCAAAATAAATAATGGAATCATCGCTGATACTACCGCAGCTACTGCAAACATTACATTACCTTCCACTTGAGTAGTTCCTAAAAAGCTTGCAATTTTTGGTATCATCGTTTGGTTATCTTGGCTCAACAAAGACGCAGTGACGGCAAAGTCGTTGTAGGCCAATAAAAAGCTAAACAACCCTGTAGTAATCACCCCTGGCCACATGACTGGTATTATAACGTGGCGGAATGCTTGGAAGCGGGTGCAACCATCTACCATGGCACTTTCGTCAAGGTCTTTGGGAATATTTAAAAAGAATGAGTGCAGCATCCACAAGGTAAAGGGCTGGTTAATGGCCACCAAAACTATAATTGAAGTAGGTAAATAACCCCAAACATTCCACTCAAAGAAAGGCAAAAGATAACCTGACACAAGAGTAATGTGGGGCATCGCTCGAAACACTAAAGCCAGCATAAGGATCCAGAAAGAGTATTTAAATCCAGATCGAGCTAAGGCGTACCCTCCCAAAGTGCCTAAGGTAAGAGAAATAATAACTGTAGAAACTACAACAATACTGGTATTGATAACAGATTCACCAAATCCATGTTCTACCCATGCGCCGTAATACCCATTGGTGGTAAAAAAATCACCCGTTTCAATCATGGTTCGCACACCATAAAGCGCATTAGTCCAATCTGCTTTAGAAAAGAAATCTCCTTGCACTTTAAAGGAGCCCCAAAGGGTCCATAAAAACGGTGATGCAGCGACCATAATCCACAGAACAACGAATCCTGTTGAAATAATAGCTAGGCTAGTAGAGCGACGTTGCGCTGGGTTTGACATGATGTGCTCCTTACTTAAGCTTTAATGTGCTGTGCGGCTAAAATCGCGCCAAGTACGAAAGAGCACGGGTAACAATAAAATAGCAACACCAACAATAGTGAGCATAGAGGTTGCTGCAGCTGAGCCAAATAATTGAGTATCAGATGTTAAATCTTTGTATATGATCCAGCTTAATGACGTCGCACTAGCCTCTGACGCAAAGCTAACAATAGGCTCAAGCACCCGGAAATTGTCCATCAACTGCATTAAGGTTATGAACACAACTAATGGTTTCATGTAGGGCACCACGACGTAACGAATACGTTGCCAGCGGTTGGCACCGTCTATGGTTGCCGCTTCCAGAGTATCCGTTGGAACTGTTTGCAGCCCAGCATAGAAAACGATAAAAGAGAACGGCGCCGAATGCCAGATACCATAAACTATAAGCATCATCCACGTTAGTGCAGGTGACGCTTTTAAAGATAAATTAGGGTCGTTAAAAAGGGATTGTATTGAAGCGCCAATAACGCCCTCTCCATCAATCATCCAAAACAAAATTAACGAGCCGATCAACGGTGTCACAATCATTGGCAAAAGGGAGACGAAAATAGTGGGGCCTTTAGCAAATTTAGGCAGTGCGTTTACGCCTAGGGCTATAGCAAGGCCCAATACAATAACAAAAGGAGTCACCACGAACGTGTAGGTTAACGTAAATGCTAGTGCTTTATAAAAGGGAAGGTTGAGCAGTTTATTAAAAAACATACTCATATTTTCACTATTGCTCCAAGCCAAGCTTATCTCGTCAAACGCAAGATGATTGCGATTCGTATAATTATCAAAACCACTGAACTGCCCTAGTGGTTGATCTGTCCTAAGCTGCGCGGTAGCCTCCACATCAATAACAGTCACTTGTTTGCAGCCAAATGGCCCACAGCTTTCAGAGCTAATAAGAACTTTCTCATGCTCTACGTGCAAAGACTGGGTTATTACAGATATTACCGGAAAGGCGATAAACAAAATCATGGCCGTTAACGACGGAATAATAAACCAAAAAAATGTACGATGAGGCATGTAAGTAATTTCCGTTTATACAAAAGGCTTGTGCAAAATAACTATTCAAAAGAAAGGGGCACAGGCTAAATAGCCTTGCCCCCTTTACTAACTAGAGTCAGTAGGTTTTATAGAAAACCTTTCTCTTTGGCAGCAACATTGTAAGCTGCTTCCATGTCAGCTAATGCTTGCTCTGCGCTCTCACCACCTTGTAGGAAGTCAGATAGTTCTGAACCTGCAGCGCCATGTAAGGCACCCATAAATGGATACATTGGATAAGGTGCAGCGCCATTCATAGCTGTAGAAGTTACACCTGAAGCGGCTTTACTAGGCACATAGCCTTCGATCAACCAAGTAGCTGCGTCATTATTCGCTTGTACCATTTCAGTAGACGTACCATTCATCATAGCAATAAAGCTAGCTTCGGCATCTGCATCAGAAACGTTTTTGGCTATAACGAAGCCATCCCACCATAGAGACGATGCTGGAATGCTGCCACCATTAAAGGTTGGGGCTGCTGCAAAGTCAGTGTTCATGACAACTTGCTCAGTAGATCCTTCATCATCTAACACGCCTGCTGTTCGAGAACCCCACATCGTAGCAAGAGCAAGCTTACCGCCTTCCCACATTGCTTGAGTCGCATTGGAATCAAATGTTAGGTAGTCAGGATGTGAGTAGCTAACCAGGCTTTGCAGCATGTTTAAGGTAGCAATACCATGCTCGTTATTAATGCTCACCTGAGCTGTCCCAGGTACAAACATATCTGCACCAGTACCAAGATACATGTTGACAAACTCTTCACCTAAGTTCCAACCGGCCTTGGTATTCAATGCAACAGGATACTCCATAATGCCAGCATCACGGATTCGTTGAGCAGCAGTTAATACCTGTTCATAGGTTTGAACTTCATCTGCACTCATGCCAACTTGGCTTAGGATGTCGGAGCGGTAAAACAGGTGCTGAGCGTTGGCCATGAAGGCTACTGCCATTACTTTCCCATTAACTGTCACCAACTGTGATTTATTTAAGCTTGAACCGTGCTTGGCTACAAGCGAATCCAATGAGCGAACCAAACCATCATTCATTAGGGTAACCAGAGTGCCGTTTGATACAGTTAGGGCTGTATACTCAGCTGGATTAGCTGTTAGGGCCGGCACCATTAGGTCTTTGTAATCTTTGTTGTGATTTTTAGTCACGGTAACACCATTACCTGCGCATTGCTCAGCTGCAGAAAACACAGCGTGTAGTGCAGGGAAATCGTTACCCATTATGCTCACGTTGGCATTGCCTTCTATGCCACATTCTGCAAAAGCGGCGGAGCTGGTTAAAATTGCAGCAGCAGTTGCGGTGAGAGCTATCGTTTTTATTGTGCTCATGATGAACGCATCCTCTTTAAATTTATTAATGTGAGACCAGCGTGGCCTTGTTTTATGTACGTATTTGATCCACATCATGTAATAACACTGGAGATGGATTGCATGCGTAACCAAAATTCTACTATGTTTTGACAGAGATTAGCAACTACTTAAATCTCAACCCATCCAACAACATTGACAATTAAACATAACTCCCTGTTATTAAAGTATTAAATAAATAATAGGTTTAAATGTTTTTTTAAATTATCCAGCGGCATCACGATAAAATGCTTATATATACCCATTTAATTAGCTATTTTGACATTACAGCTATTGCCTTAGTGAATAAAATCTGATAATTTTTGCATACGTATCTATTTTCTATTTTCAGACTCAAACACTGTGGCAGACATATGGCAGAAATAAAGCTCCGTAATATTGGCAAGCGCTGGGGTGACTTCGTGGGCGTCGATAATTTTGATTTAACCATTGCAGACAAAGAATTTTTAGTCCTTCTTGGGCCCTCTGGCTGTGGCAAAACTACAACCATGCGCATGATCGCAGGGCTAGAAGAGGTGACCGAAGGCGAGATCATCATAGATGGGGAGGTCGTCAATGGCCTCGACCCCAAGGATCGTGATGTGGCGATGGTTTTTCAAAGCTACGCCCTGTACCCAAACATGAACGTCTATGAAAATATACGGTTTCCATTAAAAGTACGCAAAGTTCCAAATGCGGATCATCACGACCGAGTAATGAAGGCTGCTGCCATGGTGGAGCTGGAGGAATTTTTACACAGAAAGCCAGCCGAACTATCTGGTGGACAGCGCCAGCGTGTAGCCCTGGCGAGAGCCATAGTGCGCAAGCCCAAAGTGTTTTTAATGGATGAGCCTTTATCTAATTTAGATGCCAAATTGCGCGTATCCACACGAGCTCAAATAAAAAACCTATCCCATGAGCTGCAGGTCACCACAATTTACGTTACCCACGATCAAATAGAAGCGATGACCCTGGCAGACCGTGTAGTTGTGATGAGTAAAGGGGTGGTTCAGCAGGTAGGAACGCCAACAGACATCTATGACAATCCTGCTAACACTTTTGTCGCCAGCTTTATTGGCTCCCCCGCTATGAATTTAGTTAGCGGTCACCTTGAAGGAGGCACTTTTAAGACAAAAGACATGACAGTGCCTGGGTTTGATGGCAGGCCAGACGGCCCTGTAACGTTAGGTTTTCGTGCCGAAGATGCCGACGTTACTGCTGACGAAGCAGAACTAAACTTACAGGTATTTTCCTTGGAACTACTGGGGGATTCTACTATGGTCACCGCTCGGGTAGGTGATGGCTTAGTCTCGATAAAGGCAGGCAAAGATTATCGCGCAAACATCGGCTCTAACTTTAGTGCCACCATTACAGCTAGCTTATGCCATCTATTTGATGCGCAAAGCGGGCAAAGACTATAAAGCGAGGCAAGAATGAAAGGTAGCCGTCCACAACAAGCTGAACTGAGCTGTGACACCGACATGTCAAAAACTGCAGCAACACGTGCAGTGATCGAATCTATGGTAGATGGTCTAAATGATCATAGGATTGCTGATATTGGTGATTTTTTTAGTGAGTCATTCCGCTGGATGGGCAACCAAGGCTGTGGCACCAAACAGGGTTTAAAGGAGTTTCAAACACATTGGCAGCAGCCCTTTCAGGCTGCGTTCTCTGACAAAGTTTGTGTTGATGAAGCACGCTTGTATATGGGGGAATGGGCCGCCGCATTTGGTCGTCAAGAAGCCACCCATAGCGGTGCATTTATGGGAGTTGAGCCTACAGGAAAAAAAGTAGAGATCCGCTACATGGACTTCTGGAAGGTTGTTGATGGAAAAATTTGTGATAACTGGGTGATGGTGGATTTTCCCCACGTATTATCTCAGTTAGGCGTAGACGTTTTTAATGGTGAAGGCTGGGAAGCTTTTGATCGGGGCGAAAAGAATCCCCCACGAGCAGATGAGATGAGGAAGTAACATGGCGATTACCTATTTAAAAAGCAGCAAGCCAGCCGCTGACAGAGCCCAAGATGATGCTCGCACTAGGGCAGTAGTAGAAGCAACTTTAGCCGACATAGACGCTAGAGGAGATCTGGCTGTGCGTGAGTTGGCTCAGAAATTTGACAATTACGCTCCTGCATCTTTTCGTTTGTCTCAGGAAGACATTGAGCGCATTATGGCCAAGGTCTCAGCACGAGATATGGAAGACATCAAATTTGCCCAAAAACAGGTTCGCAATTTTGCCCAAGTCCAACGTGATTCAATGTTGGATATTGAAGTAGAAACTATGCCAGGAGTCATTCTGGGTCACAAACACATTCCCGTGCAATCGGTAGGTTGTTATGTGCCTGGTGGTAAATTCCCCATGGTCGCCTCTGCCCATATGTCGGTAGCCACTGCCAGCGTTGCAGGCGTGCCAAGAATTATTGCATGTACACCCCCGTTTAATGGTGAGCCCAATCCCGCCGTAATCACCGCAATGTACTTAGGTGGCGCCCACGAGATTTATGTTTTAGGCGGCATTCAGGCTGTTGGCGCCATGGCCATCGGTACAGAAACCATAGAGCCAGTACACCTATTAGTAGGCCCCGGTAACGCCTATGTAGCAGAAGCAAAACGGCAGCTATTTGGCCGCGTAGGTATTGATTTATTTGCAGGCCCTACAGAAACCATGGTGATTGCCGACGATACGGTTGATGCAGAGATGTGTGCAACAGATTTGCTCGGCCAGGCAGAGCACGGTTATGACTCGCCAGCAGCATTGTTGACGACTAGTCGCTCTTTAGCAGAAGCCACCATGAAGGAAATAGATCGCTTACTAAAAATCCTCCCTACCGCAGACACTGCTTCAGTAAGCTGGCGCGATTACGGCGAAATAATTCTTTGTGACACTCATCAAGAAATGCTTCAAGTCTCTGAAGACAAAGCCTACGAGCATGTACAGGTAATGACCGATCGAGACGACTGGTTCTTGGAAAACATGACTTGTTATGGCGGTTTATTTCTGGGCCCTCGCACTAACGTGTCTAACGGTGACAAGGTTATTGGCACTAATCATACTTTACCCACTAAAAAAGCTGGCCGTTACACTGGTGGCCTTTGGGTAGGAAAATACCTAAAGACCCATAGTTATCAAAAGATAACCACCGACGAAGCCGCCACATTAATTGGCGAGTACGGCTCTCGTTTGTGCATGCTTGAAGGCTTTGTTGGCCATGCCGAACAGTGCAACTTACGTGTGCGTCGATACGGTAATAAAGATGTCCCCTATGGCACTGGCGCCGAATAATGCCTGATGCAGCGGACAATAAAGAAATTTTGACGCCGCTGCTAAAAGCGATGCATGATTTTGAAGGCGATCACGTAAAAGCACTTCTACAAGATTTGATGGGAGATGATGCAATAGCTCATCTGTGCTTTCCATTTAATGATATTATTGGACCCACTAGTTTTTATGAAACCTGTTATGCCCCACTTTTGCTGGCGATGCCCGATCTTGAGCGACGTGATTTAATCATGATGTCTGGCACTACCGCCCAGGGAAATGAGTGGGTGGGATGCGCTGGTCACTACTTAGGTACTTTTATATCCCCTTGGTTAGACATACCCTCTACGGGGCATATCACCCACATGCGCTTTCATGAGTTCTTCCGCTTTGAACATGGAAAAATTGTCGAAATACAGGCCATTTGGGACATTCCAGAAGTAATGCTGCAAGCGCAAGCATGGCCCTTATCACCATCCTTAGGTTGGGAAGGCTTCATTCCAGGCCCAGCAACTCAGGATGGTTTGCGTATTGTTGATCGATTCCCAGGACAAGGCGAAGCCAGTGCTCAACATGTACTTGATATGTTAACTCACTTAGTTTTGCACCCAAAACAGGGTGGCCCAGAAGTAATGCAACTCCACAAGTTTTGGCACCCTCGCATGAATTGGTATGGCCCATCAGGCATTGGCTCATCACGAGGTATAGCAGGGTTTCGGAACTGGCACCAGATTCCATTTTTAAATGCTATGCCTGATCGGGGAAGCCAGGACCATCAATTAGATTTCCATTTTTTTGGTGAAGGAAACTACGCTGCGGTCACCGGTTGGCCCAACATGAAACAAACTATTACCTTAGGTGGGTGGTTGGGCATCGCTCCAAGTGGGCAGGAAGTTAGCCTACGCAGTCTCGATTTTTGGCGTATGGATGGCACTTTAATTCGGGAGAATTGGGTATTAGTTGATCTGTTAGACCTCTACCATCAAGTAGGTATTGATGTATTTGCTCGCTTGCGTGAATTCAATAAAGCCCGCACTATGAGCAGCCTTAAATATGATATCGGAGAGGCGTAATATGATTTTGCCAATATCACCAAGTTTTAGTTTATCAGGAAAGAAAGCTCTGGTTGCAGGGGCGTCTTCTGGTATCGGCGCAGCCTGTGCAGTTGCCTTAGCTAGGGCCGGGGCTGACGTGCTTTTGGCAGCTAGGCGTAAAACCGAACTCAACGAGATAGTAGACGCTTTAAGAGCTGAAGGCTTGCAAGCTAGCGCATTAGTAATGGATGTTAGTGATGTGGAGAACACCAGTGAGTTAGTCAACACTCACGGACCATTTGATGTGTTAGTCAACTCCGCAGGGTTAGCCCGTCATGGAGCAGCCATTGACACAAAACCAGCAGATTTTGACGCAGTAATGAACATTAATGTTCGTGGCGCATATTTTCTTACTCAGGCTGTAGCGAAGGGCTTACTCGCTCACAACAAACCAGGCAGTTTAATTAACATTTCTAGTCAAATGGCACTTATTGGCGGTCAAGAAAGAGCCGTATATTGTGCTTCCAAACATGCGGTTGAAGGTTTTACTAAAGCAATGGCTATTGAATGGGGCAAACAAGGCATTCGTGTTAACACTATTTGTCCAACCTTTGTATTAACAGAGCTTACTGCAGCAACATTTGCTGACCCAGAAAAACGAACCTGGATTGACAGCAAAATTAAGTTGGACCGGGTTGGTTCCGTGCAAGACATTATGGGTGCAGTGGTGTATTTGGCCTCCGACGCAGCGGCACTCGTTACTGCAAGCGCCCTAAAAGTTGATGGCGGTTGGACTGCGGGCTAATGACTAAAGAAAAAGTGACATCACAGCAGGTTGCGCAGCTAGCAGGCGTTAGTCAATCAGCTGTCAGCCGAGTCTATACAGCGGGGGCTTCTGCCTCTAAAAAAACCACTGCTAAAGTGCATAAAGCGGCCGCTACATTGGGCTATAGACCTAACGTTCTCGCGCGCGCAATGGTTTCTGGAAAGAGCCGTATAATTGGGTTATTTGTGGGCTACTTGGAAAATCAGTTCTATCCGGATGCCATTGAAAAGCTATCGACCCAGCTGCAAGTAAAGGGTTACCACGTGTTGATTTTTATGGCATCCAAGACGGCAGGTAACATTGACTCTGTAGTAGAGGAAATACTCGACTATCAAGTTGAGGGCATTATCGTTGCTTCTGTGGCCTTGTCTTCCCAGTTGGCGGATCGATGCCGCTTAGCAGGCGTGCCTATTGTACTGTTTAACCGTTCTCAAGATGGCGAAGGCCTATCTTGCGTTACCTCAGATAATTTTTCAGGTGGGGCTAAAGCAGCTCGATTTTTATTAGCTGGTGAGCATAAAAAAATTGGTTACATTGCGGGTTGGGAAGGTGCTTCAACGCAACGAGACCGTGAGTTTGGATTTACCGCAGCGCTGCAGCAAGCAGGTGGAACTTTATATGCCCGTGAAGTAGGCGATTTTTCTATGGAAAAGGCCAGCGAAGCTATTCGACGAATGTTTAGTAAGGATAGGCCTGATGCTGTTTTCGTAGCTAATGACCATATGGCTTTTGCGGTGATGGACACTCTTCGCTTTGAGTTGGGTTTACGTATTCCAGAAGATGTATCAGTGATCAGTTATGACGACGTACCGGCTGCTGCATGGCCGGCTTATAATTTAACCACTGTAAGGCAGTGTGCTGACCAAATGGTGCAAGAAACAGTACGTATTTTGATGGAACAAATACACAGTGATGGTATGCAAGGTCAGCAAGTAGCCATTGGTTCTCCAATTATTGTGCGTGGCTCTGCCCGCATCCCGGAAGGATGGGACTCATGAAAGGTTTTGATAACAAATTTAAGAATTTTCCAGACTATATATTGGGCATCACCCAAGAAATCTGGGAGCAGCGTGGCCTTGCCACCTTGCATGACTATTATGCTGAACATATTCCAGTTCGTTCGCCTGGGTCCATGGTTATAGGCAATCAGCATGTAATTGCGGCCACTATGGCCACACTTGCTGAATTCCCTGACCGCCAACTGCTGGGTGAAGATGTGATTTGGTCTGGCTCCCCAGAGGATGGAATGCTGTCCTCTCACCGCATCCTTACAACCGCAACTCATTTGGGGGATGGGGTTTATGGCAAAGCCTCTGGCAAGGCTTTAAAATATCGCGTTATTGCTGACTGTCACGCAAAAAATAACCAAATTGATGATGAATGGCTTATTCGTGATCAAGGCGCAGTTGTGCGCCAACTAGGCATTGATCCTAAAGAGTATGCAGCTGATTTGATCGCTCAAGAAGGTGGTCTGGATTATTGCGTACAGCCCTTCACGCCAGCAATAGATGTGCCGGGGCCCTATAAGGGCAAAGGTAACGATAATGAATTTGGACAGCAGTACGCAGACCTTATTCGACGCATCATGAGTGCTGAGATGAGCTGTATCAAAGCTGAGTATGACCGTGCCTGTCAACTTGAGCACCCTGGAGGAGTGAGTTCTCACTCATGGGACTCGGCAGAGCGCTTTTGGATGGGCCTCCGGGCTAGCTTCCCCAGTGCAGAGCTAACCATTGATCACCAAATAGGCCGTCAAGACCCAATGATGCCGCCTAGAGCAGCCATTCGATTTAGTTTACAGGGCAGACATGATGGTTGGGGCAGCTTTGGCCAACCCACAGGCGCTGATGTTTATATTATGGCGGCTGTTCATGCCGAGTTTGGCCCTAATGGGCTAAGACGCGAATTTGTTGTGTTTGATGAGACTTCAGTGTGGAAACAAATACTAATGCACACCGGTTAACAGTTATAAGTATAAGGGGCTATTACTGGCCACTAGACAGGAAATGAACGCAATGCCACATCCAGACAGGATTATTGTATGACACAACCAGAAATTGTTCGTTATGGCGAACTAAAGCCTTGTCGTACTGCATTTATCGATGCCCACACACCCGGTTCAGAACAGAAAGAAAATTTCACTATTATCGGTGCTGGTGTAGCCGAAAGTCCTGATCAACATGTACATATTAAAGCCACACCTGGCTTCAATATTGGTGCGGCAGGCCAACCTCCAAAGTGTGTCAATTCTCTGCACTTTCATAACACCGCAGAAGTATTTTTTGTATTGAGTGGCAAATGGCGTTTTTTCTGGGGCGTGGATGGAGATGCTGGTGAAGTCATTCTGCAAGAGGGAGATATATTTAACATCCCCACTCGCGTGTTTCGTGGTTTTGAAAACGTAGGCACAGACTACGGCATGATTATGGCGATACTCGGTGGAGATGATTCTGGCGGTGGCGTTATTTGGGCGCCTCAGGTGTTGGAAACAGCTCAAGCACACGGATTGATTTTGAGTGAAGCTGGCGTTTTGTATGATACCAAAAAGGGTCAAACACTACCTACTGGTGAACAGCCCATCACCAAACTGTCTTCCACTCAGCTGGCTGACATCGCTGAAATCCCAGTGCATAAAGTGGTGCCTGATTATGTGGCCCGATACTGGGACATGATGGCGCTAGCCAAAAACAAACCCTGTCAGGTGATTGGCGAAGCCGCCCTCATAAAAGACAAGCCTGGTTTTGAGGTAGAGCTACTTACTCGCGGGTCTATTGCTACAGATGCTTATATAAATCCTCAACATGAAGTGCTTATGGTAATGCGTGGCCATTGGCGTCTCACTTGGCAGGATAATGAAGTGGTATTAAATCCCGGCGACACTTGTTGGATCCCACCTAATCTAGCCCATGCATTAAAAGTATGTGTAACTGGCGAAGCTAGCTTATATCGTATCAGTGGCACAGGCGATACGGCCGGTTTAACCTGGCAGGATAATTAGCGCATCATGAGCCTTCCTACTTTAGTATTGCTGCCTGGCATGATGTGTGATGCCCGCATGTACGCGCCACAGATTGAGGCTTTAAAAGACAGTGCAGAATGTCACGTTGGCTATCTTGGTGGGGCAGATAACATTGCTGACATAGCCAAACAAGTGCTGTTAGATGCACCAGAAAAATTTTCTTTAGCTGGTCTTTCTATGGGTGGCATTGTCGCGATGGAAGTGGCCCGTCAGGCACCCCAAAGAGTCACTCGATTAGCTTTAATGGATACCAACCCATGGGTGGAGGAAGATGACGTGAAAGCCACACGCAACACGCAGATAGACGCTGCTCAGGCAGGTCAGCTTGAACAGCTCTTGCGTGAAACAATGGTGCCCCGTTATTTGGCTAATCCTCATTCTCCACTAACTGAACTCTGTGTTCAGATGGGCTTAACTTTAGGCAAGGATGTATTTATTCGCCAATCCCTAGCATTGCAAACCCGCCGTGACCAACAGGTAACATTAGCCAATTTTAACAAACCTTGTTTGGTATTAATGGGTGAAGAAGACGAACTTTGCCCTATAGATCGCCATGAATGTATGGTTGCACTGTTACCTCAGGTGGCCTTTGTGAAAATTGCTAACGCAGGGCACATTCCTACACTCGAAAAACCCGCAGCAACGAACGCTGCTTTAAAACAATGGATGGTTCAATAATGGATAACTCAACAATGACTGTTACTTTGTTGGAAAAACTTCAGACAGTCGACACTCCTACCGTATGCAACGCAATCGAGGTTGCCCAAGGACAGCGTGGGTTTAATGAATTTACCAAAGGCACTATGCTCGCATCATCAGCTACTGATGGCGCTATGGTTGGCTTCGCTCGCACTGCACAAATTGCGGCCCTAGAACCTGCCAAGGAAAGTGCCAGCGTTATTAAACAACGACGTGCAGATTACTATCGGCATATGGCTGAGGGGCCACGCCCTGCTATTACCGTAGTGGAAGATTTAGATTACCCCCATGCGATTGGTGCTTATTGGGGGGAAATTAACACGAACATTCACAAGGCGTTTGGTCTTGGGGGGGCCTTAACCAACGGTGTTATGCGAGATTTAGGTGATTTACCTACTGGATTTCCTGTAGTGGCAGGTTCAATTGGCCCAAGCCACGGTTTTGTTCATGTGCGCAGTATTGGACAGCCCGTAACTATATTTGGCATGCAGGTAAACGATGGCGACCTAGTACATGCAGATAGGCACGGCGCCTTGGTCATTCCACCAGAGGTCATTCCAGTATTAGAAGCTGCCATTGACAAACTCCTCAGTACCGAACAACTGATACTAGGTCCAGCATCTAAAGAAGGTTTTGGTATAACCGAGTTTGAGCAGGCTTGGGCCGCTTTTGAAAAAGCCCGGACCTAACCATCACAAACGACAAGGAGGCTAGCGCAAATTTAAATATTGCGCCGTGCCTTCTAGCAACATCTGCACTGCCATAATGATCAACACCATTCCCATCAAACGTTCTATGGCGAACAGCCCTCTTTCGCCTAACACTAAGTAAAGTCTGCGCGACGCTAAAAGTATACTTGCTGAAACGGCCCAAGCAGCGGTAACAGCAAGCCATAGGTCTAGCCACTGGCCGTCAGCAGATTTACGCATCAGCATGATCATTGCTAAGCTTGATGGACCAGCCATAAGCGGAATCGCTAAAGGCACTATAAACGGTTCACCACTGGGTGTTTTACCCAACAACCCACCTTCTTGTGGGAATACCATTTTAATTGCAATCAAAAATAATACAATGCCACCGCCGATACGGATAGCCTCTTGTGACACCTGTAAAAACGACAAAATATACGGGCCTAATAGTAAAAACATTAACAACACAAAGTAGGCTATAAGCAATTCCCGGCGCAGCACTAGGCGGCGACGCTCTTCGGGTACCTGTTTTAACACTGACAAAAATAAAGGGATGTTTCCCAAAGGGTCCATCACCAAAAACAGCAAAGTAGCAGCTGCAAAAATATCCATGTATTTCTCAGTAAAGTATTAAATAATTAATCTAAGCGGCGCTGAATAACAACCGCATGGTTCCAACTAGGAGCTAATTCCACATGGGTTGCACGGCCACGCTCTTGCCGCGGCGTAAGATTAAAATGAGTACGATAGGTAGTACTAAAGTGGCTAGCAGAGGAAAATCCACACGCCATGCCGACTTCCACAATAGAGCGATCCGTGTCTCGTAGCAGTTGACGCGCTTGGTCTAATCTCAATTGTAAATAAAATCGTGAAGGGACATTGTCTAAATGCTTTTTAAATAAGCGTTCCAGATGCCGCCGTGATAGCCCCACATGATAAGCTAAATCATCAGGCGACAAGGGCTCTTCTATGTTAGTTTCCATTAATGTGACCGCCTCAATAAGTTTGGGCTGACTAGTGCCAATGCGAACTTTGAGAGGAATGCGCTGCTGAGTATCTTTTGGCCGCATTCGCTCTACTAATAACCATTCAGACAAATGTACCGCCATATCTAAATCTTGCTGCTGCGATAGCCACGCCAGCATAAGATCTGTGGTTGAAGTTCCACCAGCACATGTCATCAGCTGCATTTCTTGTTCAAAAAGTTGATGAGTCCACAGCACTTTTGGAAAGGTGTGGCGCAATTTTTCTATCACAGACCAATGGCAGCAGCTGCGCTTACCATTGAGCAAACCCGCATTGGCTAGGGGAAGAATACCTGTGCCTATAGCCAGCATGTTTACCCCCATCTTAGTTTGCTGAACTAACCACCGCTCCAACATGGTATCTGTTTCATTAAAAGCAATTAAATCTCCAATAACAAACAGCGTATCGACGCGTTCGCTATCAAGGTAATTAATCACTTTACCTAACACACAGTTACCACCTACGGACATGGCCTGTAGTTGATATTTTGGGTGTTCTAAAACACGGTTTGTATGCAATAACAATTCAGCAATTTGGCCATAATGGCTTAAGCTTGCATGGGGCAATATAAGCAGCCCAACTGAGTGAGAATCTTGTGACTTAGACATAAGTCGTAAGGATACACTGAATTATTGAATGCGTGCATAAAAACGTCATTCAGTTTGCTATAAAAATTGCATTTGTAAGCTAGCAAAACTCAAGACTCGCAATAAAATTCCAACACAAATGACTTAAATGTCATTTTACCAACAAATGGGGTCGCTCTAACTCAACTTACCCCCTAGTGTCGACCGGCAGTTTCTTGAATAATAGGGATAGCGGTGACAACTTTTGATTACCGCATTAAGGAAAGACCAAATGCGCACCTTAACGGATAAGAAAAATATCGCCATTGATTTAGTTTGTGACCTCATTGGCAAACGTCAAAAGAAGGCTCAGTATGACACCATGCAACAATTTGCGCGCCTTTATTACGCAGAGAGCATCCCTGCGGAATTATTACAATTCGACACAGACAATCTCTATGGTGCGTTATCTAGCTTATGGGATTGTGTAAAACTCCGTCATAACGACCAGGTTAATATCCGTGTATATAACCCTAATTATGAAGAACATCAGTGGTATACCAGCCACACTATTATAGATATTGTATGTGACGACACCGCCTTCTTAGTGTCTTCTATCACCAACGCCTTGGTTCACTTGGGACACACCATACATATCACCACTCACCCAGTGGTCGCAGTAGAGCGAGACTTAAAAGGAAAAATCACCAGCATCTCGCCTTTTACTGGGAAGGCAGATAGTGCCAATTTAGAGGCGGTAATGCGTTTTGAAATTGACCAACAAAGTGATGCTGAAGTCGTGGCGAACATTATCACCACTCTCACAGAAATCATTAGCGACGTGCGATTAGTGGTAGATGATTGGCTGCCTATGCGTGACAAGCTTGTGTCTATTATCGACACTTTGGAGTCTCAGAATTTACCCGTTTCAGCAGAAGACCTGACAGAAAATATCGCGTTCTTACGCTGGGTAGCTAATAACCACTTCACGTTTATTGGCTACCGCTCTTACCGGCTCGAAAAAGATGGTAATACTGGATTATGCGAGCTTATTCCACAAACAGGTACTGGCCTAGGTAGCTTCCGTGACCATAATTGCAGTGCAGATAGCCTGTTACCTCACACCTTGTCACAACAAAATTCAGATTTGGCCCTGCGCAGCAATATGCTGGTCATGACTAAATCTACCAGCCGCTCCACCGTTCACCGCCCAGTTAACTTTGACTACTTAGGTCTTAAACGATTTGATAAGCAAGGTAATGTGATCGGGGAAGAACGATTTTTTGGTTTATATTCATCTGCTGCTTATACCGCACGTATAGATGAAATCCCACTATTAAGACGCAAAGCCCAAGATTTGCGCGAACGTATTGAACTGCTACCCAATAGCCATAAAGGCAAAGCCTTACAGCACATACTAAACAGCTACCCCCGTGATGAAATGTTACAAGCCAGCGTAGATGAGCTTTACCCTATCATCCGTGGTGTATTAGAAACCCAAGAGCGACATCACTTACGCCTGTTCCTTCGCCTCGATACCTTTGGGCGTTTTGCTACGGCTTTGGTGTATGTTCCACGAGAGCGGTTTCACACTCAATTACGTATTAAGATGCAAAATATTCTTATGCGTGAATTCAACGGTTCAAGCGTTGATTTTAATGTCATGTTCTCGGAGCAACCCCTAGCTCGTGTGCAGTTAACTGTGCATGGCAAAGACATCCGCAATACACCGTTTGATATTAATGACATTGAACAACAAATGCGCGCCGCCATGTTGGCCTGGAGTGACCACTTACACCACGCTCTTAATAGCAAACGAGGTGAAGCCGAAGGCAACCAGCTATTCAAGCAATACGGCCAAGCTTTTCCAATAGCGTACCAAGAAAACTTTTCTGCCCAAGTGGCAGTTATGGACCTAATGCGCTTACAAAAGATCAGCGCTGAAAAACCCTTATCTACCTATTTATACCGTTCGTTGCATCAAGCAGACCAGAGCCTTAGCTTTAAGGTCTTTGGCCACGGTCAAGCTAAAGCCTTGTCAGACGTGTTGCCAATTTTGGAACGAATGGGTGTAAAAGTCATTAATGCACACCCCTACACCATTCAATCTCAGTCAGGTGTAGACCAGTGGATTATTGATTTTGTGATTGAAATTGACCAGCAAATAAACCTTGATGGTGCCAATGTAAAAGAACGTTTTCAAGAGGCCTTTAGCCAAATTTATACCGGACGTGTAGCTAACGATCGTTTTAATAGCCTGATATTGGCAGCTAACTTAACTTGGCAGCAAGCCATTCTTATTCGCGCCATTAGTAGCTACTTACTGCAGATTCAGGTGCCGTTTAGCCAAACCTATATGCAGGCTACACTAGTGCGTAATGCCAGCATTACCCATACCTTAGTGCGCTTGTTTGAAGCTCGTTTTGACCCTGACACTCAACAATCAGCGGATCTTATAGCAAGATTACAAGAAGACATTAGCCTAGCCTTAGAAAAAGTTAGCAATCTTGATGAAGACCGTATTGTGAAGTATTTTTTAGCCACAATTATGGCGATGTTGCGTACCAACTACTATCAAATAGACAGCACAGGCAGTCGCCATGAATACCTTTCTTGCAAGTTAGACCCAAGCCTAATTCCAGGCGTACCATTACCCTTGCCAAAGTACGAAATTTTCATCTACTCAACTTGGGTAGAGGGAGTCCATCTGCGCGGTGGTAAGGTTGCTCGTGGTGGCTTACGCTGGTCAGACCGCAAAGAAGACTATCGCACAGAAGTGCTTGGCCTAGTAAAAGCGCAGATGGTAAAAAATGCAGTTATCGTTCCTTTAGGAGCTAAAGGGGGGTTTGTGTGCAAACAGCTACCACAAACTCAAGACCGAGAAGTACTGATGGCAGAGGTCATCCGCAGCTACTCCACATTTATCCAAGCCTTACTCGACATCACCGATAACATGGTTGACAAGCAAGTGGTTGCTCCCGTGCGAGTAGTCCGTTACGACGATGATGACCCATACTTAGTGGTTGCTGCCGATAAGGGTACCGCAACCTTCTCTGATTTGGCCAACTCTATTTCAGAAAAAAATGATTTTTGGCTAGGTGATGCCTTTGCTTCTGGGGGTGCCAATGGTTATGACCATAAAAAAATGGGTATTACTGCTCGCGGTGCGTGGGAATCTGTTAAACGCTTATTCGCCGAGCAAGGCCGCGATTGCCAAAGTCAGGACTTCACTGTTGTAGGTGTAGGAGATATGGCTGGTGATGTGTTTGGTAACGGTATGCTTTTGTCAGAGCACATTTGTTTGCAGGCTGCTTTTAACCACTTACATATTTTTATCGACCCAAGCCCCGATGCGGCCAAATCGTTTACCGAACGCCAGCGTTTATTTACCCTCCCACGTTCAAGCTGGAGTGATTATGAAAGTAAGCTTATTTCTAAAGGCGGTGGCATATTTGAGCGCTCGGCGAAGTCTATTAAACTAAGCCCACAAGTACAAAAAATGATCAGCACAGATGTCACCCAAATGGCACCTAATGAATTGATCCATGCCTTGTTAAAAATGCCCGTAGATCTGTTTTGGAATGGCGGCATAGGCACTTATGTTAAAGCTAGCAATGAAAACCATAGTGATATTGGTGACCCTGCAAATGACAACTTACGAGTCAATGGCAACCAACTGGGGGCTAAGGTTATTGGCGAAGGTGGCAATTTAGGCTTCTCCCAACATGGACGTATTGAGTTTGCACAGGCTGGGGGGTACATCAATACCGACGCCATTGACAATTCTGCCGGCGTCGATAGCTCCGATCATGAAGTCAATATTAAAATTCTACTCAGCCAGTTAGTAGATGCAGGTGACATGACCATAAAGCAACGTAACACCTTGCTGGCTAGCATGACTGACGAAGTAGGTGATCTAGTACTAAGCCACAACTACCACCAAACCTTAGTACTCAGCATTGCCGAGGGCCAGGCTTGTATGCGCTTAAGCGACCATAAGCGCCTGATACACAGCCTAGAGAAACAGGGCCGACTTAACCGTGCGTTGGAAGGACTACCAGATGATGCCAACATGGATGAGCGGGCTCGGGTGCAGGCAGGGTTAACCCGTCCTGAAATTGCTGTATTGCTGGCTTATAGTAAAATGCGTTTGTTCGATGAACTGATGGCAGCAGACATAGGCAACGACGCCTATTTAGCGCGCAGTCTAGAGGATTACTTCCCCAAAGTACTGAGTGAAAAGTATGCAGCTGCTATGGGGTCTCATCAATTGCGCAGTGAAATTATTGCCACCCATGTGACCAATCAAATTGGTAATCGCATGGGCTCTACCTTCTGCAACTATTTACAAGAAGAAATGGGTGCGGAGGCTGGCGATATGGCCCGAGCCTTTACTGCAGCTTGTGACATTATAGATGCCCAAAGTTTGTGGAGTGAATTAGATCGAGTTACCTTGGTACTAAACTATAAGCAATCCATGGAGTTACATAAAAACATTCAAACCTTATTAGAAGATCTCACCTTGTGGCTATTAGGCCGTCACCAGGGCGAGCCTATTCAAACTATGGTAGATCAATATCAAAAGCCCATGGCTGATTATTGCGCTCAGCTGGCTAACTTATTACCCCATGGCGCAGCACAACGCATCAACACTCAGGCTGATGAGCTTACAGCTAACGGAATAGAAGTAACTATTAGTATGCGCCTGTGCCAGCTAGAGTTCGTATACCATGGCCTAGATGTGGCTCAAGTGGCTGGCCGGTGTGGCACCGAAGTTATAACTGCCGCCCAAACATGGTACGGTTTGTACGAGCGTTTTCAAGGTGACTGGCTTAACCAAGCCATTGCCAATTTACCTAGCCAAGACCCATGGCAACGCAAAGCAAGAGCTAGCCTTAAACAAGAGTTCGAGGACAGTTTAGCCCAGTTGACCCAAACTGTTATTTCTAGCGACCAAAGCCAAGCCTGGGATATACGTAACCAAGATTTAATTGAACGCTGCTTAAGCATTTTTGCTGAGCTACAAAATAATACCAACACCAATTTAGCCATGCTATCCGTAGCAGTGAGAGAAATCGCTAAGCTGAAGACCAGCTGTGCTTAACGATTAAGCTAGTTTAAATCACTCAGACAATACAGACATATTAGGAATTTTTATGAGTAATACTCCAGTAACACGTGCCTTATTTGATGACGTAATGGTGCCTAACTATGCACCAGCCCCTGTTATTCCAGTGCGTGGTAAAGGGTCTCGCATTTGGGACCAAAACGACAAAGAGTACATCGATTTTGCTGGTGGCATTGCCGTAACAAGTGTTGGCCATAGCCATCCTAAACTCGTCGCCACTTTAAAAGATCAAGGCGAAAAGTTGTGGCACATTGCTAACGTAATGACCAACGAGCCAGCACTACGTTTAGCTAAAAAGCTCACTGACGCAACCTTTGCCGACAAAGTATATTTAGCTAACTCAGGTGCCGAAGCCAACGAAGCCGCTTTTAAGCTAGCCCGCCGTTATGCTGTGGATCACTTTGGTGAACACAAGGATGAAATTATTGCCTTTGAACAAGGTTTTCACGGTCGTACCTTATTCACCGTAAGTGTGGGTGGTCAGGCAAAGTACAGTGCTGGCTTTGGCCCTGCCTTAAAAGGTATTACTCACTTACCTTACAACGATATTAAAGCCTTAGAAGCAGCAATTTCTTCAAAAACGTGCGCCATTGTTATGGAGCCCCTACAGGGCGAGGGAGGCATTATTGATGCAGACCCAGCCTTTATTAAACGCGCCCGTGAACTCTGTGACGAGCACAACGCGCTGTTAGTACTAGACGAAGTTCAAACTGGCGCTGGCCGTTTAGGTACTTTGTATGCCTACCAACAAACAGGCATCATGCCAGACATTCTCACCACAGCGAAAGGCTTAGGTAACGGATTCCCTGTAGCTGCAATGTTAACCACCACTAAAGTAGCAAAGAGCCTAGCAATCGGCACCCACGGCAGCACCTATGGGGGCAACCCTTTAGCGTGTTCCATAGCGGAAGCTGTGATCGACATTGTTAATACCCCTGAGGTGTTGGCTGGTGTTACCACCAAATTCAACCGTTTTAAAGCTGGTTTAGAAGATATCAATGCACGCATGCCTTTTTGCAAGGAAATACGTGGCAAAGGTTTATTAATTGGCTGCGTCCTCAGTGAAGAGTATAACGACAGAGCGGGTGAGTTTTTAAGAGCAGCCCAAAGCAAAGGTTTATTGGTGTTAGTTGCGGGTCCAAACGTGATTCGGATGGCCCCATCTTTGTTAATTCCTGATGCCGATATCGATGCCGGCTTGGTTATTTTAGAAGCGGCTGTTCGCGACATCATAGAAGCATGAAAAAAGTGTCAGGAAACAGCCATGAGTGATTTGACCGTAAACAACAAACTGGAAGCACAGGCTCTAGAATGGATTGCTACACAGCAGCAAATCATGCAACAAGATCTGTGGACCTTGGCTGAAATCAATTCTGGAAGCTACAATGTAGCAGGTGTCAACAAGGTGGCTGATACCTTGGCTCAGTGGAGTAAAAAGCTAGACTGTAAATTGGAATTTATCGATATGCCGCCACAAGATGTGGTAGATGATCTTGGCCAGGTCAACCAAAAGCCGCTAGGCAGAGCCTTGCGTTTATTTAAACGTCCCCAAGCGCCCACGCAAGTATTTTTGTGCGCTCATATGGACACCGTTTTTCCTATTGATCATCCGTTCCAGAAGATTACTAGACTGGAAGACGATGTGATCAACGGCCCAGGGGTTGCCGACCTTAAAGGTGGTATTGTTGTCATGTTTAAGGCCTTAGAAGCGTTTGAGCGCAGCCCATTACAAGATCACCTGGGCTGGGAAATCCTGTTTAACCCTGATGAAGAAATTGGTTCGCCTAGCTCTAGCCTATTGTTCCCAGAAATTGTTAAGCGTCATCACTTGGGTTTAATTTATGAACCTTCATTTGCCGATGGTAACCTCGCAGGTGCTCGCAAAGGCAGTGGTAATTTTGCTGTGGTAACACGAGGCAAAGCCGCCCATGCTGGTCGTGAGCATCACCTAGGCCGCAATGCCATTCGTGCAATGGCCGATTTTACCTGTGCCTTAGACAACCTTAACGGCCAACAACAGGGCATTACTATTAACCCAGGTTTTGTACAAGGCGGTGGGGCCGTGAATATTGTTCCAGATACCTGCACTATGCGCTTTAACATTCGTATTGAACACAGTGAACAACAAGCTTGGTGTGAAGACCAAATAGCCAAAATAGTAGCTAATATTAATACCACTGATGGGATTAATATTGAGTTACATGGCGGTTTTGGCCGTCAACCTAAGGTTTTAAGCCCTGCTAACCTAGAGCTTTGCAAATTGGTGCAATCGTGTGGCAAGAGCCTTGGCTTAAGCTTAGAATTTTTACCCACTGGTGGATGCTGTGATGGTAACAATTTGGCTGCTGCAGGCTTACCTAATATTGATACTTTGGGTGTGCAGGGCGGTAAAATTCATAGTGCTGATGAATATATGCACTTATCCAGTTTAACCACTAGATCACAATTGAGTGCATTAATTCTATTGCGTCTAGCACAAAGTAAAGATCTATCGTGGTTGCAGCGCAAAGGTATGGAGCATCAATCATGTTAATCGTACGGCCTATCAAAAATGACGATGGTGAAGACTTTAATAACTTTGCTGCAGCCACAGGGGTGGGCCATACTAACTTGCCTAATCACCCAACACAGCTAACTCAAAAGATAAATCACAGTGAATTATCCTTTGCTTCTAGCGTAGATCATGCGGGTGAAGAGGGCTACACCTTTGTTATGGAAGACACTCTTGCTAACCGCTTAGTAGGCACCTGCACAGTGGATGCAACTGTGGGTTTAAGCCAGCCTTACTATACCTATCGGGTTGACCAGGTGACCCATTCCTCTATTGATTTAAAAATTAATAATCGTATCCCAGCCCTACATATCAACCACGATTACACGGGCGCGTCACGCCTTAGTTCGTTTTATTTAGAACCTGATTATCGCTGTGACTTTTACGATCAGCTACTGTCCAAATCTCGTTTGCTATTCATGGCCTGTTTTCCAGAGCGTTTTGCAGCCACCACTATTGCTGAAATGAAAGGAGTCATTGGCAGTGATGGTGTTTCACCCTTTTGGGAATCTGTAGGCCGACACTTTTTCACTATGGACTTTAACGAAGCTGATTTACTAACAACGTCTAGCAATAAACATTTTATTGCCAACCTCATGCCCCGTTACCCACTTTATGTCCCCTTGTTAAGTGGCAAAGCACAAGCTGTGATTGGTCAACACCATGATGACGTTGAAGACATTGTAAATATTCTGGAGCATGAAGGCTTACACTTTGAAGGCCACGTGGACATTTTTGATGCGGGGCCTATTTTAGAAGTACGTACCCGTCACCTTCGCGCAATTCGTCATGCAGAGCAAGCACAGGCCTTAATAGGCGACGAAGTATTGCATGGTAAACGAATACTCGTGTGCAACAACAGCTGCCTCGACTTTCGCTGCATTATCGCCCGTAAGCAAGGCTTATCACTGGTGCTCAGTGCAGGTCAAATAGACGGTTTAAAAGTGGCTACTGGTGACACCTTAACCTATTGCCAACTGTAATGAACTGAGTGGCCTGTCGTTTTCCATAAACGATGCACTAAAAAAGTCTCTATATCTAAATCCAGAAGTGCAAATGCAAAAGAGTTTGTGCGTAAACACGAGTACTATTTACAGCAGAGAAATGTTGTTAAAAGCCTGTCTGGAGGCCCCCGATGATGATAATCCGTCCCTTAATGGAGACCGATGCTGACGCCCTACTCAATTTAGCCCGTAAAGCGGGCATTGGTTTTACATCATTGCCTGCAGATCCAGATCGCATTGCCTGCAAGATTGCATCTTCCTTGGCCGCCTTCAGTGGTCAGGCAAACCTTAAGCATGAACAAAGCTATATGTTTGTGCTAGAGGACACCTTGGTCTCCAAGGTTGTGGGTATCTGTGGCATTGAGTCTTCCATTGGGTTATCTAGCCCTTGGTACAGCTATCGTATTGGCACCTTAGTGCATTCCAGCCGGGAACTGAGTGTGCATAACACCTTCCCTACCTTGTATTTAAGCAATGACCAAACAGCTTGCGCCGAAGTCTGTACCTTATTTTTAGACCCTAACTACCGCCACAGCAAGAATGGTAACTTATTATCAAAGAGCCGCTTTCTCTTCCTAGCAGAATTTCCAGAACGCTTTGAAAGCAAAATTATTGCTGAGATGCGAGGGGTTTCTAATGACGATGGCCAATCCCCTTTTTGGGATGGTTTAGGCGCCCACTTCTTCGATATGCCATTTGCTGATGCAGATCATTTAACCGGCTTAGGTAAAAAAGAATTTATTGCCGAACTGATGCCCCGTCACCCTCTTTATATTAATTTATTACCCCAAGAGGCTCAAGACGTCATTGGTAAAGTGCACGCTAGCACGAGACCAGCCCGTAAAATGCTGGAAGATGAAGGTTTTCGCTATCAAGGTTACGTAGACATTTTTGATGGTGGCCCTGCCCTAGAAACACAAGTGCAAGATATTCGTGCTGTTCGAGACAGCAAATGTTACACCGTGACTGTTAAAGATACTGTCGAGGATAACCGGCCTGCAAGCGAAACACCCTATCTTGTCAGTAACACAAGCCTCACTGGCTATCGGTGCACTATGGTGTATATCAAAACCCCAGAATTTGGCCCTGTGTGCATTAGTACTGAACTAGCCACCGCCCTGCACGTTACTACTGGCGACTCAATACGCGTAGTGCCTCTATTTGGCCCACGCCTCTAAAGCACAAGGAATAGTTATGACTCACTTAATCGACAACCAGTGGTTAACCGGGAATGGTCCCACTTTTAATTCTCTTAACCCGGCCAACAACGACATCCTTTGGCAAGGCCAAGGTGCTGACTCTCAACAAATAGATGACGCTATCACTGCTGCCCGGGCAGCCTTTCTGGCATGGTCTTTAACGAGTTACGCGGACCGCCTTGCTGTGGTTAAAGCCTTTCAAACACAATTAAAAGAACATGCTGAAGAAATAGCGATTACCATCGCTCAAGAAACGGGTAAACCTTTATGGGAGACACGCACAGAAGCGGCCGCTATGGCAGGCAAAATAGATCTATCTGCCAAGGCTTATGAGGAGCGGACAGGTGTTGTGAGTAAACCTGCACCGGCAGGTACTCAAGCATGGTTGCGCCACCGGCCCCATGGTGTTGTGGCGGTGTTCGGCCCTTATAATTTCCCTGGCCACTTGCCAAACGGTCATATTGTTCCAGCTCTTTTGGCAGGTAACACCGTGGTGTTTAAACCGAGTGAACAAACACCCATGGTGGCTGAGCTAACGGTAAAGTGTTGGTTAAATGCAGGCTTACCTGCAGGCGTAATTAACCTTGTTCAAGGGGCTCGTGAAACGGGTATTGCACTGGCTAATCACAATGGTATTGACGGCTTATTTTTTACTGGTAGCTCTAGCACGGGAATGTTACTGCATAAGCAATATGCAGGTCGTCCTGACAAAATTTTGGCACTAGAAATGGGAGGCAACAACCCATTAATAGTGAGCCAAGTAGCAGACACTCGTGCTGCCGTGCATGAAATCATTCAATCAGCCTACATTTCAGCTGGCCAGCGTTGTACCTGTGCTCGTCGTTTGTATATTCCTAAAGGTGCACAAGGCGATCATTTAGTAGAGATGCTAGTAACCGCTATTGGCAAAATTCGCGTCGGTTTTTATGATGCTGAACCCGCGCCATTTATGGGTTCTGT
>Ga0209071_1000050_pt1 | contig 78138 bp, 96 predicted proteins | sample CoawatmetaG10DNA_2_FD_187513 | JGI IMG/M metagenome (GOLD analysis project Ga0209071, IMG submission 187513) | Marine microbial communities from the West Antarctic Peninsula - Coastal water metaG108-DNA (SPAdes) (version 2) | ecosystem: Environmental > Aquatic > Marine > Coastal ... | reverse complement strand
GTGCGCCTGCCATGCGCGAAGGGGGAACGTTTCCTGCCCGCTGATCGCGTCACTACAGGGTGGAGCAAGCTTGGCAGGTTCGGCTATGCCTTAGCGTGCTTTATTTTCCGTTTTCTGAGACGACCCCTCATGGTGTCACCTCCGACGTTTCGTCCGGCGGCAGATCGATTTCATCCCGCATCGGAATGGCATCGACTCGGCGCTGGGCATCGCGAGGGTCCAGCCGGCCCGCGAGCACAAGATCGATCGCGTGGGCAATCATCGGCTTATCGGAGCCGGCACGCCGGCGGTGGTTACGACGTGCTACCAACACGCCGTGCTCGATGCAATCCTGCATCAGCGCTTCGCTGGTCACCACCACCTCGGCCACTGCTTGCTCACCAGCGATGCCTTTGCCGTCGCAGTGCGGGCAACCCGTGCCGCGCACGCGCACGCCGGACAAGTCCCCCCAGGTATGCAAGGCTCGCAGCATGTAGGCTGGCAACTGTTCGCTGGCCTGATCGAGAGGTACACTGCAGTGCGGGCACAGCATCTGCACGATGCGCTGCGCGATCAGGCCGATAATCAGGTTGTGGTTGCAGATGATTTCCAGTGACAGCCGCACATGGTCCATGCCCATCAACCGCGTGAACGTCTCGAATGGGTCAGTCACGTGCAGCGTGGTGGGCACCTGGTGCCCGGTTGCGGCGGCCTGCAGGGTGGCCTCGCCCGCGTCCGCGTCGCGGATCTCGCCGAGCAGGACAACATCAGGGTCCATGCGCAGCGTCTTGGTCAGCATCTGCGGAAAGCTTTTGCTGTCGGTGACGAGCTGGATCGCCCAGTTCATCGGGTATTCGGTGGGGTCCTCGATGGTGATCAGGCGGTCATGCGGGAGCAGGCGCGCCCGTTCCCGCGTGTATTCATAGAGCGTGGTAGTTTTACCCGAGCCCGTAGGGCCGGTCACGATGACAGCACCCATCGGGCGATGCATCAGCCGTGAGACGAGTTCCACCTGCAGCGGCGTGTAACCCATCTCTCCCAAGCGGAAAGCGCCCGGTGGCGCTTTGGGCGTGCACAAATCCAAGCGCTTCGCAACTTCTGGGGAGCCCTCGGATTGCGCCGCAAGATCACGATATTGCAGACGTGCAACCAAGAAGCCGCCACCGGACTCCACCGGAAATGATGGCCCTCGAATAATCCGAACAGAGGTGAGCCCCGTGCCGGGCAACGCTTCACCTGTGATCTGTGCATTCTGGAAGTTCAGCGCCTTGTAGCTGTCCTCCTTGATGGTGGCCAAGCCCGAATACATAGAGCGCGTCAGGCGTTCACCTTCCTCGCGGCGCATCGACATCGAGGCGACTGTCCACAGATCGCCCTTGATGCGGATCTGGACCTCGGTGTGGTCCTCGCGCACCAGGATGTGAATGTCAGAGGCGCCGACTGCGGCAGCATCGGCGATCAGTTGACGCGCCTTGGCCAGGGTCTGTAGATCGGTATCGTCCAGCCGCCCGGCATTGGCCAACTCCCGGCGCAGCGCCGCCAGGTCCTGAGCGGAGGCTTTTCTGACCTGGGGCGTGGCACCCAGGCGCCGTAGCGCGGCTTCCCATGCCAGAAAGCGCGGGGTGCCATAGTGACGTGCATCCACGTGCACGACAAAACCCTGCGCGGCCAGCACACGTTGCACCTGTTCGGACGATAGGCCGAACGTCGGCGCCAGGTATTCGACATACCCACCCTGCCCCGCAGCCCGCTGGCGCAGTGCCTGGGCCTGGCCTGTAGAGAGCAGGTTCAGATCAACTGCGATCTGTTCAAAACGCGGGCCGAACACTCGCGGATAGACGACGTGGGGTGCCAGCGCTTCGGGCGGTTCGGGCACCAAATTGGCCTTGTCCGTGGCTGCCACGGCACCGCCACGGCCAGCCTCGCCGGGATCGAGCCGCGCCGGTTTGCGAACAAAACGGTTCAGGAAGGCAAACATCAAATTCCTCCGTGTACAGGCGCCGCGCCTCGCGCGGTGTAAAGCGTGCCGTTGGCGGTCCATTGTTGAGCTCGCGCGTCGTAGCCCAGGTCGACTACGCGCAGGCCCGGCACTACATCGAAAGCCGCGGCCAAATCCAACCAGGGCGGTGCGGCCAGCGTGAAATTCGCCGTCACCTGAATCCAAGGATCGGGGGGTGGCGCATCCTTGTCCGCCTGCGCTGGCGAAGGCGGTGGATCGGTCAAGCGCAAAGTCAAGCCATGTTCCTGCGCGAGCATCCAGATGTTCTTGCGTGCGGCAGTAAGGGGGAGCACGTCGACATTTGCCGGCGGCCCAAAAGGCGAGGAGGCCTCACGAGAATGATTGGCCGACTGCCCGTCAGCCGAGAGTGCGCCAGGCGCATCCGCCGCAAGGCCGCCTTCTCGGTTCCACGATGTCTCGATGGCAATGCGGCCAGCTTCGGGGGCGTTACCAGGACGGGGCTTGCAATGCCAACTGGCGAGCGTCCAGCCACGCATGGCCAACTCCTGCTCGTGCCAGGCCGCCCGGCAGGCCTCGAAGAACATCGCCGGCGTGGGCTCGCGAAGCCAAGGTTGGATGCGTTGCTGGGCAGCAGCAGCAGCTTTACGCGCGGCCGCTGCCTTCTGGCGGGCCTGAGCCGCCAAGCGTTCGGCCTCTTGCTGTTGGTCATACAAGTACCAGCCGCCAAAGACAGTTCCCACCACAAGCGCAGTTGCCGTTACGGCAAGCGCGGCAGTCCGCCAGGAGCCAGACTGCACGTCGTGTAAAGCCGGCACGCTCGTGGCCTGGCGTGCAAGGTTGGCCAAGTCGTCTAGATTGCCCTCGATCTCTGTCCAGCCTGGTAGCGATTGGTGATAAGCGCGAATCGCAGCCAGTTCGCTGAGCGTGCCAACCTGATCGCCGCCGGCGATGACAGCTTGCCCCTGGCGTACTGCGATGTACCAGTAATGCTCGCCGCCCAGGTGATACAGGCCTGCCCAGGGTTGCGGATGCGCAGTGGCGACAATGGCCGCTAGAGGTCTGGCCCGTGACGGTTTGACGCCTGCGATTGGTTCACACAGCGCACTTTGAAAGGTGCCATGCGCATTCTTGAACGCTACGCCCCATCGCACGTTGGGCCCGAGCTGACGTGCCAGCTTGCGCAAGCTTTGTGCCTTTGGCAGGTTTTCCTCGTGTTGCCACGACAAACCAACTGCAAAAGCACCCTTCGCACCGGAAAAGGTAAGTGCGTGCGCCATGGTTAGGGCCTCAGAATACGCACACGCTTGCCGTTGACGATCTTGATGCCCGCGTCATCAACGCCAGCGACCTTCCAGCCGCCGTCAAGCGTGTCGCCAGCGCGTACAGGAATCGCCTGGCCGTTTACCTCCACCATCGCGGTGTACTTGCCGTCGTAGGCGTGCAGCGAAATCGCGCGCGGCCCTGCAGCAAGCGCGGATGCGGCCGGTGCAGCTGCGGGGACGGCCCCCTGTGCTGCTGCCATGGTGGCTGCCGGCAGCGGCGCGGCCAATCCCACGGCCGGCTCCGATTTACGGACCTCGGCCTGGTACTTGGCGATTTCGGCACGTGCTTTCCACAGCGGAATCTGCTTCTGCAGGTTGACCAACTCATCGGACTCGGAGCTGCGTGCACCTTGACCGAGCTGCGCGCCTGCGGCGGCGGCCGGGCGGACAGCTGACGACGTGCCTTGCTGTGCGCCGGCACTGGCCAGAGAAGCTTGCGGTGCTGAAGCGTTCTGCGCGCGAGCGGAAATCGCAATACCGGCCAGCAGCGCACTCGCCAAGACATTCATGAGGGTTCTGTTCATGTCGGAATCTCCCTTGGTTAGAGCAGGCGCGCAGTGATGACGACAGCGATCATCGTGTCCTTCTTCTGCGCATCGACGCCACCGCCCAGCAGCGGCATGTACGGCGAGCCGATACCGTTGTTGGTTGTGCTCGTGGATTGCTCGCGCATGCCAGTGAGTACCAGCGTTTCGCCAGGCCTGAGCCCCACCGACTGCTCGAAGCGCGCCAGAGGCATCGTTCGCAGTTGGACGGTCGACTGACTCGCACTGCTGCCCGAAGTAAAGGTTTGCAGCGGTTGAAGCTCCGAGATGGTCATATCGAAGACCATCATGATTCGGCCATTGATGACCTTGGGCCGGAAATTGCCGGTGAAGCCGGAGATGTTGGTAGAGGTTTGAATAGCCGTCGTAGAGCCGACGTTGCTGGCTAGCGTTGTTTGCGTGCCTTGCACGAAGTCCTGCAGCGTCGCGTCCTGCAGCGCAAGAACCTTGCCGTTTTGTGTGACGCCACCGCGTTGCAGAACCCGCGAGACATTGCCCAAGGTGGACAGCGCTTGGAGCGCGGCCTTGGTGCCGTCCAACTTGCCGCCGACGATGGTGGCGCCAAAGGTCATTGGCGATGCCGTGCTCGTTACGCTTGGAACACCAGCTCCAGTGAATGTCGCGCCGGTATGGCCGTTGCCGGACTTGTAAGCAAGCGACAGATTCAAACCGTAGTTGTCTTCCTGCGACAACCGGACTTCATAGATCTTCACGTCAATGCCGATCTGTTTGCCGAACATGGCGTCCAGACCTTTGACCCATTCTTCAAGGCGATCACATTGCGGCGGCGTGGCTGTGACCGTTACCGAACCGAGATGCTTGTCGGCCACCACTGTTGCATCTGCTCCTGCGATTGTCTTGGCGATCTTCTCCAGATTCAGCCACGGATCAGATACCACAGCGAGCGTCGCTGTCTGGCCGCCGTTGCCGGAACCGCTCGATGAACCGGTGCCCGTCGATGCCGTGCTCGTGCCGGACGATCCCGAGCCAGCCGCCCCAGTTGAGTTAGCCGAAATCGAGCCATTCATTGAGGCGACTTCGCCCAGGTCTGGCAACGGGAAGGTGCGCGTTTCAGTCTTGAAAAATGCAACGGTGCCGTCGCGGTAGCGATCCCACACGCCCCAGTGTGCGTCAATCGTTTCAAGGAAACCGCGCAGGTTGCCGGTATAGCTCAACACCAGTGGCGCGACCGCCGCGCTCGCCGTCGTGCCAGCAGAGATTGCGGCGCCGGTCGGTGAGAGTGGCGCCGCACCAGTGCCGTAGCTCGATGGCAGGGGGCCGTTCAAATCCGACATGCGTTGGGGCGCGTTCCCGGAGCTGGACCGGGCCATCTGGAGCGGGATAGTGGCGGCCGAAGCTTCGACGGTGGCACGTACGCCAACGTTCTGGGCGATCCAATCCGCCGCTTCAGTGAGACTAGCGAGCGACCCCTTGAACACCACCTGCTTGCTGAAAATCTCCGGCTGCGGTTTGCTTGCGCGGATCTTCTCGCCCATCAGCCAAGATCCATCGTGAATCCGGACTACCGGGCGGCTACGAGGTGCCCCGTCAAGCTTGGCCTGTGCGTCCGAAACGATTGCCGCTTGGTTCTCACGTACCTGCGTAATGCCGCAACCCTGCAGAGCAGTTACGGCGATCAGTGCTACCACCAGGGGCTTGATTTGAGGATTCCAGTTTTTCATTCGCCTACTCCTGCTTGGTGTACCACCATCACCTGGTTGCCTTTCCAAATGTCCGCTTGCACGTCGGCACCGTTGGCAGCAAGCTGCTCGATCGTCTGTTGCGCGGCGCGCGCAAAGTCGTTACCGAGAGGCTGATCGTTGGGAACGATCCAGCCGTCCGGCACATTCCATTCCACAGTCCAGCCCGCGCGTGCCGCCCACGCCTCTAGTTGCGCCTGCATGGATTTGCCCCTGACCAGTACGAAGGCATCAGCCGCCGGCGCGGGTGGCGAAACAGGTGCCACGGATGAGCGGGAGATTTCGGATGGACGCTTACCGTTCGGCATTTCAGTCGCGACTCCCGATCGCACTTGAACTGATTTACTCGGTGAGGCCGGCGTCGATCCGAGCAGTTGCCAGCCTTCTTCAGGAGACGGCTCCATAGCGCCCTTGGCATCGGCGATTCGTTGCCAAGTACCATCAGGCATTTCTTGCCAGTCCGTAGCTGCTTTGGCCTGGGCCGGCGCTGTTCGCGCCTGGGCGTCAACGGTCACGCCAAGGCCAGTCAGCAAGTAGAAGATGAGCATTGCTCGGTGGAATGGATGGAATGTGCGCATGGTTTTGAACTCGTTAGATCAGAGAGAAATCAAGGCAATGCCGCGCGCTGCAGCGATTGCCACCGCGTGTAGATCTGATTGGCATATCTGAGCTGCTTGGCGGGTGTCGTCGCGTTGTAGGCGCCAACCGCGCGCCATGTCGCGCCAAACCGGTCGATGTTGGCGTGCAAGATCCAAGCGCCCACATACGCGTTAATGCAAGCGTCGAGCAGCTGCTGCCGCGTGATGCCATAGCGGGCCAACCGTGGCAGATGCGCGGAATTGATTTGCATAAGGCCCAGGTCCTGCGAGCCATCACGATTTCGATTGATGGCCAGAGGATTCATGTGCGATTCATGCAGCGCGATGCTGCGCAGGAGCGCGCCATCGACGCGGTGGTACGCCGCTGCGTCGTCCAGGCAATCTGCGTGGGCAGTTGGAGACGACAGAGACAGAACCAGTAGCAGAATCGGGCCGAGGCGTTTCATGGGCGCACCGTGCTAGGCCGCTCATAGAAGCGCACCCGCGCAATGCGATCGACATGCACGACCTCGCCATCAGCGATAACAGCGAGCTGCCTTGCGATGCCATTGAGCCTGTAGTACCGGCCTTTGAGCGTGCCGCTGATCGAATGTCCATCGCCAAGCACCGAAACGCCGCCTTTGGGCTCGTCGAAGGCGAGATAGGTAGCATCGCCCTCATCGAATACCTGTTCGAGCCCAGTCAAGTTGCTGGCAGGAAATTGGTATTCAGTGCTCTGCACACGAGCGACATCGACGGCTTGACTGAAACCGTTCAGCGTGAACCGAGCTACTGGCGGAAGGCTCAGGATGTTGCCGCGCCAAGTAGCTGGAAGCAGGCGACCTTGCACATCTGTGAGGCGTAGATCCGCTGGCGGTGCACCCTCGAAGCGGATTTCGGTGGCGCCGCCTTTATTGTCCCGAATGGCGATGGCACCGAAGACTGCAGCCAGCATGGACCCCGTTCCTTTGCTGGAAGCCGCCGGCTGCTCGCCTACCTCGGAATTCGGAGTGGATCGGGTTGGGGCGCGATCAGGCGCTGAGAAGGAAATTGCCGTCGCCGCCAAAATGGTCGGCGCACGTTCTGGTGTCTTGGCCTTGCTCAGTTCACACAAGTTGGCTGAGCCAGGCCCCGCAGACACATAGGAGATGATGGCGCCTGGTTGCCCGTCACTATCAAGCGGGCAAAGGACGTTGGTGCGGGCGGCAGCGGGCGTCGTATGAAACAACGCCGTAGTAGAGAAGCATGCTATAAAGCACGCGCGCAACACTGCGCCCGCATTTGCTAGAATGCGGGAAGCCATGAGATCGTTCCTCTGTTGGGAAACTGGGGTAGGCTTTTGGCTAGGCCCGCCTTGGTGGTGCAAACACCTTGGCGGGCCGCTTTTTGCGCGGCTTGCTACGGACTTCTATTCACCGCGGACCTCCTAATGAGTGCAGAAGGCCACGATGCCGATCTGGTGAGTCGTGACATTCTTCATTTCTTCCCTTCCCGATCGCCGTCTCGACTCGACTGCGCCTCGGGGTCAGTCTTCAAAACACTCCCCACCTTGCGGGGCGGGTGATCAGCCAGAACCAATTCATCCCATGCCACCTTTCGCGGGTAGCGGGCGCGGAAGAACTTGAGCCACGCTCTTGGGATGTAGTTGCCTGTCTGCCATTGGTAGATGCGGCCCTCTGTCAAGCCGGTTAACTTCACCAGCTTCGGGACCCCCCCAAGGGCGGCAATCAGTTCTCGTGCGTTCATACGCCCCGATCTTAGAACACTAAGGAAATAAACTCAATAAGCAAAGGGTGTAATCGCTTAGTTTTCTAAGATGCTTAGCGAACGAATCGAAACCATCCTCAGAGAGACAGGGACCAAGATCGGAGCTCTCGGGGAAGTGGCTGGCGTCTCTAGCGGGACGGCGAGCATGTGGTTAACCGGTCAGATCAAATCTATAAAGCTTCAGTACGCGATAAAAATTCAACGAAAGTACGGCTACAACGCTACCTGGATCGTTCTTGGGGAGGGGCCTAAGACATTGATCCCTCAGTCGAACAACCTGTCGCCCAGCATCCAAGCGCTTGCGCTTCGAGTGGGCGCACTCAGCTCGCAACGTCGAGCCCGCATCGAAAGCATCATCTCTGCGTGTCTTGTCGATGCCGAGCAGTTGGACAAGCTCGAAGCCATCGAACAAGGCTCGAACCCTGTCTTAGCTGCAGAGGGTGCCCGTCGTTTGTCCGAATAGGTGCACTTCTCTGACTGGTCGGTAAGTTCCGCCAGATTTTTTACTCCCCCACGCGCGAGTCGGGTGGCTTCGCGCGTTCGCAAGACATTACCATAATTTCCTATGGACGCGAAGCCGCATTTATTATGGTGGGTAGCACGCTAGCTTCATGAGATGCCTCTCTATGAACGAATGCAACTCATACGCAGCGAGACCGCTGTTTCAGTCGCTGCCATTGCCAATGCTGCCGGCGTTTCTAAAGCGCTGGTAGAGCATTGGCTGAGCGGCCATGTCCAAAAAATTAGACTGGAGCATGCCATTGGCATCCAAGATAGATACGGGTACAACGCTATCTGGATTGTGCTTGGCCGAGGCCCTAGGGAGCTCTCCACGTCGTCCATTTCGGACCTGCGCGAGGAGGTCCAAAGTTTCGCCCGCCGGGCCGCAAAGCTAAGCCCAGCAAGCTTTGCCAAGCTCAAAGGGCATCTGGCAGACTACGAAAAAGTGGATGCGTACGATGCGGCAGCGATCGCCGCTACCAAGGACTTGATAAACGCCGCCTAGTGCGGGTGAAGTAACCCCATACTGCCTAAACTGGAAAGTTTACAACAATTGGTTCTCGCCACCGCGACCCCCCATTAGGAGGGTTTTCTTTCATACGGACTCAATTGCAAAAAAGAGTCAACGAATATTTTCCGTTGTCGAAGAACAACAAATACATTGATATTAAAAAATATCAATTCTGATTTTCATGGTGTTTAATTCTGCGCATGTCGGATACTCCCTGATTTGCGCAAATGAATATGGCGCACTTAATCGGAGCGCTACAGCTTAATCTAGCCTAGCTGACATCGACTCCAGCCTGCTGGCCTACGTCGCTGTGGGAACGTGTCGGCTGCTGCCGCCACTCGCCCACCTGCTGGCGGGCGCCCGGAAGGCGATAACTCAATTAAGTTGAGTAAATACACACCAGAAAAGGAGCTGCCAATTGGAACAGCAAAAAGAGCCCAGCCTTGTCCCCGTCCTGGCCGTGATTGGCGCCCTACTCGTCGCAGCGTTGCTCGCAGCCCTCTACTACCGCAGCATAGAAGCGCAGAAGGCTCGTGACCGGGAAATCGCCGCCAGCCTTGCCAGGCAAAAGCAGGCTGAAGAGATCAACCGCCAGGAACAGGCCGTCATCAAGAAAGCCCCGCCACTGAAGCTGCTGCGCGACTGACGCAACCCCAGCTCAACTGAGCTGAGGGTTCGAGTGCCTCAGTCGATCAAGCGCAGTTGGCCGCGACGCTCTAGCTGCTCGCGGTCGTCCTGGTCGCTGCAGGGCTTTGCCCGCAGACGGGAGGTGCCGCAAAACGTGCAGGTCCAGGTATCGGCCGCCTGGCCGGCATCGAATGGAGTGAGCTGAACGGTAGCGCGAACGTGATCGCGCAGGACACCGCAGGTGGTGCAGCCGATCCAACGTGTGGCGCCTTGCACAGTGCCGCGGCTGACCGTCATAGATTCATCAGAAGCCGCAGCGCATCTTCCACGCGGCGCAGCTGATTCGTGTTCAGCGTCGTGATGGGCTTGTCGCCCATCAGGCGGTCGTTCGAGATCGCGCGGATCTGGTCGATCAGCAGATCGGTCGCCTCGTCGACGGCCTGGCCCGGCAGGCGGCCCAGCGCGACGCGCAGCGGGAAGCAGTCCTCGCGCTCAACGTCCGAGGTGCCCGGGATGACGATGGTGGTCGCGTGGCCAGCATCGTTGAGCAGGTTGGTCTGAATGACAAGAGCCGGGCGGTTGCGCTTGCCCGGCTCCTGCTTGTGGGTCTGCGGCTCGAAATCGACGGCCCAGACCTGGCCGCGTTTGACTTTAGGCGAGGCCATCGGCGATCGAGCCCTCGATGGCTTGGTTTTCCGCCAGATGCTTGGCCGACAGCTTGCGCGACAGCGCAGCGATGCGCTCGGCCATCATGCGCTCGTTCTTCTCGCGCACGGCTTCGCGGATGTAGTCGGAACTCTTCAGGCCGGCCTGCTCGGCCAGCGCGCGCGTCTCGGTGACAAAAGCGTCGCCGGCGCGGAAAGACAGGGTGTGGGCTTGCATGTTTCCCTCCATGGGCATGTCCTGACCGAATATTAGCAGAAAACGTAATACGAAGATGTAAGACAAAAACGCATACGCTTGGTTCGCCCCTTGCCGATAAATGCTATTATCGGCATGGCGTTTTAGCCGCAAAAGCGGGGTTTTGCAGAAAATAGGTCGTAATTTTTGTGTCGCTTAGATCACACGATAAGTGTGCACCGGAGGCACCGCATGAAGATGAACGGCCGTTACGGCCCCCTTCACCCCCAAGCCGGAACAGGCGCCGCACTACCGCAAGCGGCAGCGACGACAGGAAGCGGCCGGTCGCTTTCTACGACGAGATCCACTACGCGCTGCGCTACAGCGGTTGCTGTTTGCCCGAGTGCGAGGCCCAGCTGGAGCAACGCGAGCGCGCGAGCGAAGAAGATTCAGGCACGCCAATTGAGTAGGTGAGTTGATGAAAAACTCAAATCAAGCCATCGATGTAACCCGTGCCCAGTACGCCGCCATACGCGCCTGGCTGCAGGGCGTGGCGGCGGTCGACGTGGCCGACCGTTGGCTGTCGGCCGATCCCGACATCGAGTGGACGGAAAGCCTGGCCCTGCGTGCGCTACGCGCGATTCGCGCCACGCTCGCGCAGCTGGCGCTGCGTCATGAACAGGAAGCGCTGGCCAGCCTGTTGGCCACCGGGCCGCGCTCAACCACGGCGTTGAACCAGGTGCTCGCAGGCCTGCGGCGCCTGGAAGAATTGGGTACGCCGGCACCGGCGACCAAGCACGACGTGCGTTTGTGGTTTGCTGCACCACTGGCACGCCGGCTGCAGGCCGCCGGCGTGGCCACGCTGGGCGAGCTGATGACGCTGGCCAACGATCTGGGCCGAGCCTGGTGGCGCCGTGTGCCACGCATCGGCCCGGCCGCTGCGGCGACCATTGTGCGCACCCTGGCTACAGCTGAAGCGACACTAGGGCGCCTGGGCGCCCACGTCACTGGCGTATCGTTGCCTGCCGCGCTCCCCTCGCCCGAGCTCGTGCCGCACGCCGGGCGCGCGGTGCCGCTCGAAGCGATCCGCCTGCCGGCGGCCCTCGATGGCCGCGCCGGCATCAACCGGGGCGACATCAACCGCTGCCGCATCGACGCACTCAACGACTACCAGGCAATCCAGACCTGGTTGTCGCTGTGGCCAGCCGGTGGTCACACCTGGCGCGCGTATCGCAAGGAAGCGGAACGCTGCTTGGCCTGGGCCATCCTGGAGCGCGGCAAGGCCTTCAGCGATCTGCTGACCGATGATTGCCTGGCGTACCGAGCCTTCTTGGCACAGAAGGATTTCGGGCCACGCTGGAGCGGGCCGCAGGTCGCACGCACACTGCCGGGCTGGCGGCCGTTCCAAGGGCCGCTGTCGACGCGCAGCCGCGCCTATGCTGAGCAGGTCCTGGCGGCCCTATGCGAGTGGCTGGTTGGCCGCCGCTATCTGGACTCGAACCCATGGGACGGCATGCCAGCGCTGCGCGTGGCTGCACTCGATATCGACATCGAGCGCGCGGTGCCGCCGGCGGTCTGGCAAGCGCTGCAGCCATGGCTAGACGCGCAGGCCGCCGATGACGTGCGCTGGCGCACCATCCGCGCCGCCGTGTTGCTGTTGCACGATTCCGGCATGCGTGTGTTCGAGGCCGCCGGCGCCGAACGATCGGGCCTGCGGCCCGCCGGCGGCGATGGCCCGCTGTGGGGCGAGCTACGCATCGTCGGCAAGCGAACCAAAACGCGGATGGTGCCAATCAGCCGCCGCGCACATGACGCCCTGGTGGCGCACTGGCGAGATCTGGGGGACGAACACGCTGCAGAGGGCCCGCTGCTGGCACCTGCCGAGCCCTGCACCAGCCCGCGTGCGCTGGCCAAGGCCGCCGACGGCCGCCGCGGCTACAGCGACCGAGGGCTGCGCCACCTGGTCACTCGCGCCGGCGAGGCTTTCCGTGCGCACCTGGAGCAAACCGACCCAGATCTACGCGCCCAGGCAATCCATCTGCATCCCCATGCGTTCCGGCACGCTTTCGGCACTGCGGGCGCCGAGGCCGGCGTGCCGCTCGATGTGAGGCAAAGCTACCTGGGGCACGCCTCGCCTGCGACTTCGGCGATCTACGACAAGGCCGGCGCCCGCCGGCGCCAACGCGAAGTCGCCAAGCTGTTCAGCGTCTAGCGTCGGGAGTGTCCGCGCCTGGTTAGAGCCGCTAGGGGTCCCCCTGGGGGACATGGAGAGGGTTGCGAGGATCTGGGAGACTGTCGCGCGGCCAGCGCGCCTCGCGGGACCGAGCAGCGGGGATGACCACCAAGTTGTGCCCATGGCCACCAGCACCAGGCAGACCTCCCCTCTGCAAGCTCGCTTTTTGGCCGCGCTGGTGTTCGGAAGAGTCATCTTGTGCCGGCACGCCGGCAAATGAAAAAGCGAGAGGGGGAAACCCTCTCGCTTGGTGCTGCGTCGGCACAGAGCCAACTCCACGTGTTAAAACGCGAGCTCGCTATCACCAACGGGTGCATCGGACTTGGGCGGTGCGATGTCGAGCGAAATACGCGGCGTATTGTCCGCATTTCGCGCGCGACGACCGTACACCTTCAGTCGCGGAGCAGCTTCCCATTCTTCCTTCGTGTATTCATTCTTCACGTCGGGAGTCATGGGCAGAACGATCAGATAACCCGTGTAATCGGGCGACTTGGCGTTCTTCTTCTCGGTGTTGCGGAAAAGCCGACCCGAGAAGTGCTGCTGCCCCCTTGCACCCACCGCCAGGTCCAGGAACTGACTTTCACCACTCTCGGCATCCTTCAGGAAGGCTGCCAGCGGGATCTGCGTATCTTCGAGCTTGATGGAGCCCGAGAACAGCGGACCATTTTCAGTGCGGCGATCGTCGGAAACCGGGAACAGGACGGCAGTGGTCTTGGTAGCTGCATTCAACATGATGAACCTCCTTCAAAGGTAAAAGAGGCCATCCGTGGAGCGTCGTTAGACGACCCACGAATGGCAGGACGTCTAAAGACAGGTTCCAGTCTATGGAGCACTTTTGCAGGATGCAAGAAGATTTTTCGGGCGCCCTATTCCCTGTGTTTTCCACGGCAGCGGGTGCATGATGAAGAATCGATCCAGCGCGGGCAGGTCGTCGTCATCGAGCAAATTGCTCAGTCGCACATAAGTGCTGCCGCTTCCAAAGTACACCCGCACGTCCAGCTCGTCCTCCTCGATGCGGACGACTTTCTCCGGCGCAGCGCCCTCGTTGAGGCGCAAGTACACGTTATCCCCGGCGGTGATACTTGCCTTCAGGACTGCGATCTGTTCTACGCTCCATTTCATGCGATCAATCCTCTATGGTTACCGGTCGTGCGGGGCACTCGCGCGCCATCGTTTTTTTCCAATGTGTGGGTGTCTGAATGGCCTGCCGGCCCCCCGTGGATAGGTACACCCGCAGTTCGATGTTTTCCTAGTCGATGACAGCCGGATAGACGAAATCTGCGTCCGGCGTGAATTCGTATGGTGTCGGGTCGCCCTCGAACAGGACGTAACCCTCCACACCCTTCTCTCGGAGCAGTTTGACCGCGCGTCGCGTGTTCGCGACGACGAACTCATCAATGACACCTGGGTCGACGGGCTTGCCGCCGCTCGATGCCCCGTCACCCCTGATTAGACAAGTCATGTCTTTTCCAGAGCCGACCTTTCGTCCGAAAATTTGGTTCTTCATCGTGACCCTTCCGCAATTACTCACACAGTGGCTCGCGTCAGCGCGTTTTGACCTGCGCTCGCACTGTTGCAATGTGTTCGGGTTGAACAGCGAACTCGGCGTACTCCAGCTCCAAAAATTTCATCATCGCAACGATGCGGTGGCGGCCGTCCGTCAGACTTGCTCGTCCCTGCTCCACGCCCATCCACGGTGTGTAGCACCAGCCTTCGCTTAAATCCCGCCGAACACGACTCCACCGCGCCGGATTGAGGTTCAACTGCTCGTTGTCCGGCAACGTTGCGAGGGCGGCGCGCAGATCTATGGTGACGATCTCAAAACTGTGGCACAGCGGAGGAACCCGAAATTCAAGATCACGTGTCGGGTAATCATGCTTCAAGCAAGGTGGCATGTCCGCCATCGTCTTAAACCGATACCACTCGTCGCCGATCGTCTCGTCGCCTGCAGCGAATCTCATGTAAAAGTACATCGACACGCCTGCAGGAACTGGCGGCAATCTTTTTACTGGCATTGTTCAGCCCTTCTTCCGGTTCTTGCACGCAGCTGGTCACTGTTGCACTGTTCGTTCGCGCAGATAGTAGAGGTATACAAGGCTGATGGGCGCCAGGAAAACGGCCAAGCACCAGCACGCCATCATGGTGGCTAGCTTCCCCAGCGACACCCAGAGAACGCCCAGCATGAACTTGGTATCCCCCATGATGAAGCCCCAAACTCGTTCATAGAGGAACCGTGCATACGGGTACAGCAGGGTGTTTACCACGGCGAGTAGGAACATCCCACCGCTGCCGGGCTGGTGATTCACCTGGGCGAGCAACATGAGCGGGAAAATCAGGGCAAAGCAAAGGTGGCGCAGGTAGTACGGAAGCGTCAGCCCACCGAGCGACTTTTCGATTACGGCATACATTTCATCCTCCATCCATCTGGTTGTCATTGGCGAGGTTCGACAGGCACTCGCAAATCCTGATCCTCCAGGATGCCCGGCCCATCTCTATCTAGCGATTGTCCTTGACGCCAGCAGCAACAAGCCGCTCTGCGTCATTGGCAGACAAGACTGCTCTTGCCGCCCCATATGCGAACACAGGTCCCATCGGGTGACCGCCTTCGATGGAAACCTTAGAAAAGTCCACGCAGAAGGTCACGCTATCGAGAATGAGCGTGTTGGGCGGATGAATTCCGAGATCCTTAACCATTTTCTTGTCCTCTTTTCGTTATGCCGGCGCTGCCGGCGTTCCCCAGGGAATCACTGACCTTCTTCGGATACCAGTTCCGGTCGCCACTCCCTGACAATGGCCTCAAATTGCGAGCCATAGCCCAAGGTGTCCGGATAGTGGTTGTTCCGTGCGGCATAGCCAAACACGACCACCACGTCTTCCACGATCTCGTCGTCGAGCCCCCAGGCCACGGTGATATCGAACCCACCGCATTGGCCCGGGTTCCACCATGCCAACAGAAAGTCGGCGACACGTCGGCTCTGCCCGCTGTCGCGCATCGCGTGTGCGATCAGGCGTTCCAGGGCGGCTCGTTCAGCATCCGTCATCTTGGCCATGTCTTTCTCATGAGTTGAGTTATTGAGTTAAGCCATTGAGTTGCGCATCAGCTAACTGATTTCCTTGCGGATCAGACCACGCACGAGATCTGCGATGGAAATGCCCGCCTCAACTGCTCGCATCTTCAAACGCCGATGTTCGTCCGGGTCCAGGTCGAAGTTCACGCGCACGGGCTTAAGGGGCCGGTTTCCGACCTGCGACTGGACCATCGCAGCGCCGCCGACAAATTCGTCCCTCGACACCGGCTTACCGGCATCGGAACTCTTGGTGGCAATCTTGAATTTACTCATTTGCGTAACTCAAAAGAGTTGTTACTTAAACACTCACGCCTACGCGGCGACCTCAAAGAATTCCTGGGCGAGCAGCTGGATCTCGGCGCACGCCTGGGAATTACTCAACTCAACCACTCCATTTCCGTTGAGTAACGCATCACGGTAGACCTTTCGGTCGCGGATGATGGTGTCCGCGAGTTCGAGCTGATCGAACTGGCTTAGCGCCTCGCGCGCGTCGTCCACCTCTCGAATCGTCGGATTGGAGGGCGCCATCGACAGCACCGCGAAGGCCTTCAGGTCGGGATTCAGGCCTCGGGCCAAGCTGACTAACTCGTTGACCTTCGGCAGCGTCTCCAGATCGGCCTGGCTGGCGCGGGTAGGCACCAGCAACAGGTTGGAAACAGCCATTGCCGACCGCATTTCGCGGGAATCGCGGCCGCCGGCATCTACCACAATCACCTGGTAGCGCCGCGATAAATCGCGCAGCGTCGCCGCGACATCGCCCGTCCGCTGGATACACGGCACCGCTGGGCCGATACCGGCTTCGTCGCGTCGTTCGGAAAACCGAGCGCATGTCGCTTGGCCATCGGTATCGACCAGGACAACATCGACATTCTGGCGAACCAGATGCACGGCGATGTTGCTGGCAATGGTGGACTTCCCCGTACCGCCCTTCTCTGCTGCCACAAGCACGATCATACTCACATCATCACCTCATTTGAGTTGAGTAACAGAGTTAAGTATAAGAGTAACGCATCACTTTATCAACTCATTTGAGTTGATGAGTTGCGCCGATGCGTCACTCTTTTGAGTTAAGTTTTTAAGTGCCTCAACCACATTGATGCGCTGAGTTGAGTTTTTACGCGGAGCTAGTCCTGGCCATCGTCCTGCGCGCACACGGCCATGGCGCCATGCTTGGGGCAGAGGGGCGCCCCGACGAGATCTAGCCACTTCCGAGAAGTCCGGGCCGTGTAGCCGCAGCTGCCGCACTTGCACTTGATGTGCCGCCGCGTCTGTTTCTTCGGCGCCGTCGTCTTGATCCCTGGCGCCTCACCATCGTCCGAGCTATCTGCGTCTGGCCTGGTCCGCAAGCGCGCATGCGGCAGTGGCCCGGCGTCGTCCAGGATTGGCGTGACGCTTTCCTCAAAGCGCGGGCCGGCCGTCGTTGATCGCATCGGACCCTTCAGGCCAATCCCGACCGCAACATCCCGAAAGGGCTTGCGGTGGCCAGCATCGAGGCCGACCGCGGCGTGCACGAGCTCGTGCGCAAGGATCGCGGCGACTTGCATGGGCATCAGGTCGGCCGACTCCACCAGGTCAGGCCGGATGAAGATCTCGAAGTGTGCATCTTCGCTGCAGCTGGTGTCCCAGCACTCGCCAATCCGCTTACCGCGCTGGCCTGTCGACGTGAATCCGATGGCGATCCGAATCCGACCAGGCAGCGGGGCATCGAGCGCTGCGAACATTGGCGCCATGCGGCGCGCAACATGGTTCAACCAGGCTTCACGATTGGCATGGCGCATCAGCTTCCCCCTCCCGATGGAATGTGTCGCCATTATCGCGATGAGTGCGTGTACACGCTCTATATTTTTCACTCCGAGCGCTTTTTTGGACCACATCGACCCATCCAGGACACCCCGGAGGGTCAACCAGTCCGAAAAAAACGCTCTGAGCGCCCGTATACGCGTCCTAGAGCCCTCGCGGTGGCCAACCCGACCCTCTCTCTGCCAGCAACGTGCTTTGGATGAGCGGAAAGGTGTTTGCGCGCGCCGTCGCGCCCGGATTGAGGCGCCCGGGGACCCCCGCCGAAGGCGTGGGGAGAGCGCCGACCCGGCGTAGCCGGGGCAATCCGGCTCTGCGGTTGTGCTGGCGATCGGGGCAGTCAAGCGCGCTTGCGCGCGTGATAGCCCCGCGTGCGGGGCGTAGATGAACAACCCTCACGGGTGGGCGCGAAGCGCCCGGGTGGGGTTAAAGGCCGCGGTGAAGCGGTTATCCACAGGCAAGCCTCGCACGCGTGTTTTTGGTTTACGTTTTACCGTTTTTAAATCGTTTTAGGCGGCGTAACTCATTGATTTAACGCGGGAAAAATGGCCTCGTTGGGCCTTTTCCCGGGTCTATTGGGCCTTTTTCCGGGCGCAAAGTGGTCATTTTCCGGGTTACTAGGTCTTTTTCCGGGTGCTGTCCACAGGCGTATTGGGACATTTTCCGGGCACCATCCACAGGTGGCACACAACAGTTGTTGACCCAATACGCTGATTGGGCTATGTTTGTTGGTGTCCCAATACCCCGGAAGATGACCCAATGTTAGTCGAGGAAGACAAGCCGGTCGCGTACAGCGAGCCGGCGCTGGCCGAGCGCAACGTCACCATGAGCAACGCGCTCACGCGGGCAGCACACAGCCTGACGCTTGCCGAAAAGCGGTTAATTGCAGCGTGCATCGCAAAGAACGACTCGATCCCGTTTGTCGAGCTGCGAAGGGAAGGCGCCTGGCGGGTGCGGCTCTCTGCGGCCGAGTACGCCGAGGCCTTCGGCGTGGATGCCAACACGGCATACGAGCAGCTGCAGGGGGCTAGCGACAGCCTGTTCAACCGCTACGTGCGCACGGTGCGGGAAACCCGCAGAGGGCCGGAGGAATTCAAGTTCCGCTGGGTGGGTAGTGCGAAGTATCACAAGGGCGAGGGCTGGATCGAGCTGGTCTGGTTCCAGGAAGTGGTGCCGCACCTGTTCGGCTTGCGCCAGGAATTCACGACCTACAAGCTGCGCCAGGCGGCCGCTCTGCGCTCGGTCTACGCCTGGCGCCTGTTCGAGTGCTTCAAGTCCTGGGCGGCCACCGGCCGATACACGCCGACGATCGAGGAATTTCATCGGGCAATGGATGCGTCCGAAAGCCAGCGCAAGAACTTCAAGGATCTGCGCCGGCGCGTCATCGAGCCGGCCGTGAAGGAGCTGCGGGAGAAAAACGGCCTGCACATCGAATGGGAACCCGAGACGGCCGGTCGCAAAGTCGTCAAGCTGGACTTCCGGTTTCGCGTCTCGCCCCAAGGGGCGCTTTTCTGACAGGCGGCGGCCCAGGTGCCGCCGACTTCACCCGGAAAATGTCCCAATAGCCGTGTCCCGGTCGGAGCAAGGGCGGCGAGCCGACGCCGGCCGTACGCATCCACACGCCCGAACCACCCCGGAAAATGTCCCAATAGGCCTCCGCAGCAACGGAGAGGCAGCTGCTGCTGACCGTCAGGTCAGCGGCAACTGCCGATTGCACCCAACCCGGAAAATGTCCCAATGGCTTGTCCCAGTAGTTCGGCCAGAAGGTTAGCGAGGGCTTGCTGCAGTTTCCGGGTTGCCCCCGGCGACACGGAAAATGTCCCAATACAACCCTGCCGAGACCCAGATCGACGTGGCCAGCGTGCCGCTGGCCACGTCGGGCGCAGCGGACCGGAACCCGGAAAATGTCCCAATAGATTGTCGGCCTAGCCGGATTGCTTCTCGCTGCTGGGACCGAACCTGACTCCGTTTTGCAATTCGGCCAGTTGCTGCGCCCGGCGTTCGAGCATCTTCTTTCCGACCTTCTCCATGACGGCAGGATCGGCGTCGCAGACGTCGATCATGGCGCTGACGATTTCCGGCAGATCGATGACCGGCCGGATGAAGGTGCACTCCTTCATCCGCCGCTTGGCGCGCAGGAAGCTGTCGTGAAAGATCAGCACCGCCTTGACCCCAGGCGTTTTCTCCTTGGCCTTGGGCACAATCTTGCGCACGCCAAACGCCTCCGATTCGTCGTCGGCCTCCCACTCAGCGCGAGTAAAGACGACGGTATCAGGCTCGGCCGCCCCATCGTGAATCGGGGGAAGTACAACGAGCGCGTCGTTGTCATGCGGCTTCTGATTGTCCATGCTTCATTTCCTCCTGGTCCTTGAACCAATCGATGACGGTGTAATCGTCGTCGGCGACACGCCGAACGTAGGGTAGGGCGGCCGGCAAGATGAGCGCGGCCGGATCTCGGCCGGCGCGCTCCCACTCCCTGGCGAGAGTAGCGACCAACTTGCCGACCTGGACGCGGGTTGCGCCAAAGCCTGGTGTCTTGAACAGCGATTGGATCACCGCCTGCACCTCTTGCTCCGCCCGCGGCGAGCGGGCGAGTTGCCGGACGGCAGCGCGCCAGGTGTCAAAGCGCTGGTTGGTCATCCGCCAAGTCAGGCGGACGCCGCCGCCATGATTCCGATCGCGTGGCAGCCGCAGGAGTTCGTAGTCGTCCACGCGGATGCGCGTGGACGACTCCAGCGCATCGCGTAGCGGCTCCATCTGCCTGGCCGGGTGGTCACCATCGGACACGAGCAAGAACCAGTGCAGGGTCCCGTTCTTGGCCAGGTCGGCAAGGATCAGCCGGGCATTGCCCTTGCCAAGCCGCTTGCGGTAGGCGCGTTGGTCGCGGTTCAGCGCGACCTCATAGCGTTCCGCGAACTTTTGGCAGAACGCCAATGCCTTCTCGGCCGGAACTTGTGCGGCCGTGTAATGGCAATAGCCATGCCGGACAGAATCCAACAGGCGTTGCATTAGGAGCGTCTTGTATCGGATGACCAAAAAAGTTGTCGGGCGCATGCACAAAAAGAGAGCGTGTACACGCTCTTATCTAGCGATCCACCGGAACGGTCTGACGACCATTCCGGCGGATCGATTCCAACATAATAAAAATCCAACCCAGGCAAAGGAATCCAGTCAGTTGGAACGCACCGCGTTCCAACCTGATTATAAGAGATTCCGCGCGAAGCGCGTGCGGCCAACATATCACGCTACAATGTGATTGCTGACCGCCACAAGCGGCCCACGCGCGCAAGCATCACCTGCGTTGCCGAGGCCGCCACAAGCGGCCAGCAACGCAGCACGAGGGCGACCAACCCTTTGCAGTACGCAGTACAGGACCGGTCGCCCGAAGTGGTAATTGCGCGCGAGCGAAATTACACGGATTGGGGGCAGACCACCGCGACGTTTTGGGGGCTGACCATCCCCAAAATTCCACTCACTTCACACGAAGCTGTAAGGCTCTAGATGCGGGCTTACCACCTGCGTCGAGTACGCCGAAGTCGTATGCGCGTAATGGCGCTGGTACGACTACGACGAGCGCTGGACGGTGTAACTCCGTCCTTCGACTCAATCCCCGGGAGGGGCGAGTTTGGGCGACACGGAAACGGGCTCAGCGAGGAAATGCGCTGAGTTCCTGTGTAGCGTGAAAGCGGTAGACGGTGGCTGTCTGCACCGTCGTTAGCACCGCCCAGGGGCTGCGGGAGACCGTAGAACCTGTGCCACACACGTAGGCTGCTGAGGCGTTCCGAAAGGGCGCAGGCGTGCAAGGGGAAACCTGGCGCACGCGGCACCTACCGGCGCAAGCTGGTGGGGTCGCTGTATAGCTTAAGCGTGTAAATGCGGCCGAAGAGGTCGCTATGTGGTGGGGCATCAAGCCTGTCTGAAGACGAAGCTGTTGAAGGCACAACAGGTAAGCGAGCCGCTTTGGAATCTCGGGCCGCTGAAAACCTAATGGGTGAGAGGGAACACCTCACTGTTGTTGCTGGAGGCGCAGGCGTGAAGTCCTGGCGCGCAGTTTGGCGTCAGTAGCGTTGCACTAACGTGGGAATCGCTAAGGCCATAACCGGGCTGGTAACCCGGTGGCTATGCGAGGGAGAGTGGTTGAGTAGGGCCGCGTGGCGCAAGCCACGTAGCTGTTTGTCGCGATTCGTCTGAAGCGCAAACAGCAGGCGCAAGCCTGTCCGAAAGACTGCGGCGTACGCAAGTGTGAAGTTAGCGGGGTGGTTCCCGCGGTGGTTGTTGGAACGGGCGCGGCTGGTACCCGCGCCCGGACCGAATGGGTAATTCGGTGTCCTCCAACGTGTAATTGAACCCTTGAAAAAGGAGCTACGAAGATGGCAATTGCCAACACCCGGCCGGGCGGATACCCGGCATCGGCAACGGCACCGCCTAGCGGTGCCGGCGTCAGTCTGCAAGCCAGCGCAGTGAGCTGGAGTCAAACCGATAGCAGTTGGATCGGCAGGCAGTTCGGTCGCCCGTATGGGGCCGGTGGCAGCAAAAACGACAGTCCACCATGGCTGTCTCGGCACGCTGATCGCGGTTGGATCAGCGGTCAAATCAGTCCCGCCGTATGGACTGATTGCAGTACAGCAGTGGGCGCCTCGGCGCCGAAAAGTCAACCCGGCAGCAATCAGGCCGGTGGGAATGGCAGCGATGTTTTCGCTGTCGGCAAACAGTGGTCCGGCGCTACCGCGTCGTGCTCGCTGTGGCAATCCGGGCGTTGACCTGGAGAGTCAGTTGTCAAACGGGCCACAAGCCCGCGTCAGGGTCGATGGTGTGGGAAACCATCGTCTTGCAGTACGGCCGTAGACCGTTATCTACCCGGTCCAGTGGTGATGCCCTATGGCGGATCTGCTGTGCTCTATTTGCAGTTGACTGGCCTAAACCAGAGGGGGATTTCCCCCTCTGGTTTCACCGTTTTCTAACAAGATGAGGTAGACGTATGCTCGGACACCTTGGAATGCACGCATGGGTCGGCAAGGCAATCATGGCCCTGCTGGCGTGGTCGAGTCCGTGGTATTGGGTCGTGCTCGCCGTGGCGTTGGCCACGGTCGGACTGCTGCATCCCGTGCCGTGGACATTGAAGGACGACGAGGACTCATTCGTCGCTCATCTTGTGTTGTGGGTCCGCAAAGCGGCGGCATACACCGCGCTTTGGGGCATCTTGGCGATACCGTTGTTGGTGTATTGCAGCTTCGTTCTCTCGGCTGACACGTCTTCTGGGCAAGCGTCTAGCGTGTTCCTGGAGTGGGGCGCTGATCGTCTGGGCCGCTACTGGATGATGGTCGCGGGAGCGTTCGTGGTTGGCCTGGCGCTGCGTTTCCTGTGGGACCGCTACGCTGTTCCAGTGCTTTCAAAGTATTGGCGATCGCTTCGCATCGAGCAGGAGACTGACAAGTTGGTCGATGCACGGGAGGAAGTCGCCACGCTCAAGGCGAAGGAGTTCAAGCCGGAAGATTACTTTGTCGACGGCAAAATCTTCTACGGCTTGGACGATGATGGCCAGCCGATTTACTTCGATTTGGACAGGTTCCGCACGACGCACCACGCCATCCTCGGCCCGACGAACTATGGCAAGGGCATCGTGCTGCAGAGCATCTTCAAGCAGTGCATCCGGTTTGGTTTCGGCATTTTTTACGTCGATCCGAAGGGCGACAACTGGCTGCCCTACCTGCTGCAGAACGAAGCGAAGGCGGCCGGCCGCCGCTTCGTCTATCTCGATTTGAATCCGGAAGGGCGTGGCGTTTGGCATCCGTTCCTGGGCGGCGCATTCCGCCAACGACGCACGCGCATCGTGCGCGCGTTCAACCTGGAATCTTTCGGCACGGACGCCGATGTGCACAAGGCGAAGGAGCGCGGGCTGCTCGATGACGCGCTCGAAGGCACTGACGGCACGATCAAATCGCTGTTGGAATACGTGAAAAAGAACGCCGAAACAGGGCGCGACAACCTGTCGACCTTGCGCGATTCCTTGCGTGAATGGTCGCGTGTCGACACGTTCTCACAGTCCGTGAAGCGCAAAGGCCATTCGATCGAACAGTGCCTGATGAACAACGCGATTGTGTATGTGCGTGGTGACCTGGCCGACCCGGTGATTAAGGCCGCGACCAAGGCATACATATCGGAGCTGGTGACGGAAATTAAGCGGCTCGATGCAACGCGGCCGGCGCACGTTGTGCTCGGCATTGACGAGCTGAAGTTCCTGGCCTGCGCGGAAATCAATGAGGCGCTGGCCACGATCCGACAGCACCAGTGCAACATGCTGCTGGCCGCGCAGTCGATTGCGAACCTGGAAGCACCGGACGACAAGCGGCTCGATGGTAAGGCGCTGGCACGGGAATTCGAGGTCAACACGCCGATCAAGTTCGTTTACCGCGCTGCTGACGAGCGCACTGCCGAGTGGGCGGAAAACCTGTCGGCGGGGCAATGGCTCAATGTGGTGCAACGCGAGCAGACGAAGGCGAACAAACACGGGGGCGAGCAGTGGGAAGCGAATCGGACGGTTGGCAAGGAGGAACAGCCGGTCGTTTCGCGCAACACGTTGCTGAATCTGCCTGAGCGCATCGCCATTGCTTACATGCCAGGCCGGATTGCTTCCAAGCTGTACACCTGCCACACGCAAATTGACAACAGTGTCGCATCGTGGAAAAAGCCGGAGGAAGACACGACGATGGCGGCATAGCAACCAGGCGGCTCGCCAGGTGCGCATGCACCTGGTGCGCGGCGCCGCCGGCGGTGCGCATGGTTCGGTGCCGGCACAGCCGGCGCTGAACCGGGCGAGCCGCGCGCCTCTGTCTCTGCCATGGCCGCACCTGGTGGCCACCGTCAGAAATATCCCGTTCCGCACGCCAGTTGCGCGATAGTGCGGCTGGCAACGGCGATGGCTTCTAGCGTCTTCCTGGAATATGAACGAACAAAGGGCGGGAACCGAAAGGTTCCCGCCCTTTGTTTTGGCCTGGCGCCGCACGCCCGGCGCGGCCGCAAGGCGGAGGCGCCGGGTTGGGGCACCGCAGGTGCCACGAGCTGGGGCGCCGGCGGCCGCCGGCGTCTCAGCTGGGCGGCCGCGCGATCCAGGCATGACGGCTGCCTGATCCTACGGCGGCACCTCGGGCGGTCGCGTTTCAAAGGGACATACGAAATCGAGCGCAAAGCCCATCACCGCCTCCGCTCGGCCGCGAGCGCGGCCGGGTAGTGCTTGGCCAAGATGAGATTGAGCTTGTCCACCAGATCGGGCCGCTTGAACGTGGCATGCCCGTTCCCGTTCTTGAACCAGCGCAAATGCAGATAGGCGTTTTCGGCTTCTCTGCGCCTTTCGTGCCGCGCGCCGGAAATCAGCGCGTGCATGCCGTTCCTGTGGTCCGCTTCGGGCTGGCCGTCGAGCACGTGGAAGACGCGCATCAGATCGTCCAGTTCGTTCGTCGCGCGGCTGCCTGCATAGCCGCCTGTCATCAGGCCCGTCACGATGACCCGCTTGCCGAACTTGAATGGCTGATTGGTTTTGTAGTCCCAAGAAAGTCGGCGGAAGCATTGCAGGACGCCGCGCTCGAACATGTCGCCGCGCGCCTCGTAGAGTTGACCGAACGTCGCCTCGATGTTGGCGGCGGTCAGTTCAGGCACCTCGCCCTCGGCAATCTGTTTTGCCCACGTATCGCGGGCCGTGGCATCCATCAAGGTGCGCAGCCCGGACTCCTGAAGCAGGTAATTCCAGCCCTCGGCGTCGATGGTGTGCAGGATGCAGGTTTCCGCCTCGTCACGCTTCGCGTAGTCGCCCGTCACGCACACGGTGCCGCGCCTCGAATAGCTGTTGTCAATGACGAGGCGCGGAAAGCCGATATGCGCGCCGCTGGCCAGCTTCTGGGCCTCGCCCAGCAGGTCCAGCGCTTGGCGCACACGTTCCACCACTGCCGCGCGCTGGCTCGCCAGATTGGCGATGCTGACGCTCTTTACCAAGTCGCTCATGATGGGTCTCGCTAGATCGTGGCTGCGGTCTTGTAGTCGGGATGAAAAATGCCGACGCTGTACGCGAGCGAATCGCGCGCACGGCACACAGCCTGGTCATGGTTGCCGCGCGCCATCAGGTCGCGCGCATCGAGCAGGCACAGTGCGGCGCTGCTTTGCATGGCCGCCGTCGTGGTTTCCAGGTTTCGCGCGGCGAGGTTGATTGCGCGGGTAGCATCGTCTTGGGACTTGAGCATGGTGTTTCCCTGCGGTGATGGGGCAGATGACAGCCCCGGCACGCTGGCCGGGGCCAGAGACGTTCAGCATTGCCAGTTCGCGCGCAAGCCGCGCCAGTCTCGGGCCACAAAGCCCGTGGCCGACTCCAGCGCGGCGGCCACGGCTTCGGCGCGTTGGTCCGTCGAGTGGCGGCGGATCGCTGCGGCAAACTCGGGCAAGGTCAGCCGGGAACCCCAGCGCACGAGGTAGCCGCATGCTGTGATGGCGTGGCGGATCAGTTCGTTTTTGTCGGACTTGGCTGCGGTGGTCTTGGTCATGATTGGTCTTCAATAGATTGTGGCTTGCGTGGTCCGAGCCCTCGGCTCGGACCACCTTTGTCGGGTTGCCCGCGCGAGCGGGCGGGGCCGTCTTTTTCTAAGGCGTAGCGCTGGCTTGCAGGACGGAGGGCAGCCAGCGCTTGCCCGCGAGCGCGCGCGCGGCGGCCTCCACCATTTGCCCCTTCTTCATCGCGGCGAGCGGTGCCGCCTCGGCGGCACCGACGCCTTCCGTGACTGCGGCCAGCACTTGTGCCTTGGGCACGTGCGACAAGTAGCTCTCGGTGGTGGCTTCCCACCAGTCGGCCATGTCGAGCGCGACGGATTGCGCGATCACATCGGTTTCGTGCTCGCCCGCGCGCGGCTGGATGCCGTTCACTGTCACGGCAGTGCAGAAGGCCAGCAGCGACAGCAGTTCGTCGCGCGGCATCGCCAGAAGCACCGGCCACAGCGCATCGAGTTCTTCCGGCAGGCGGGTCTTCCAAGCTTCGCTTGCGGCCTCGATCTGCTGCCACGCGCGCGAGGTTTCGATGCTGGCATCAGCCTGTGTGACGGTGTAGCGCATGTCGGTGGTGCGCACGCCGACCGCGTTGGCACGCCAATAGCGTTCCGACCACAGCGACGAAACCAGCCCATAAGCGAGCGTGGCGAGCGCAACATCGGTGCGCTCGATCAGCACCGCCTGCAGGGCCGTGGTGCGTTGTGCGGTCAGGGCGCGGGTGAGCTTTTCTGAAAGGGTGGGTGCGGGTGCAGCGTCGGTGCCGTCACCGTCACCGGATGCGGCGCGCGTGGCGGCGCGCTCGATCTTGGCAGCGGCCTTGCGGTCTTCCGGCTTGATCGCGCCGCGCAGAATCTTGACGGTGTTGTGCTGGAAGAGAACGACAACGCCCGCAAGACTCTTGTCGGCCACGACCTGCATCTGGTCGCTCAGGTCGCTCAATTCGCTTTCGATCTTGTCCCACTCGTCAGACAGCGCCGCATACGCCTCGGATTCTTCCTCGCCTCGTTCCTCCATGCTGCCCATGTCGCGCTCGATCTTGGCTTTGCGGGTATCCAGCTTCTTGATCGCGGCGGCTTCCTTCTTGGTCGGTTCGCGCAGGGTTGTCGGAGCGTGGCCGAAAGCGTCCATATCGCTGTAGCTCGGATTCAGCAGCGCCAGCGCCCATGCCCAGCCCTCGGCGGTGCGGATCGCCTCGGCCTCTGCGCCCATCTTGCCCAGCGCCATATCCCGCACGAGCGCACCGTCAAGCCAGTAGGCAGCGGACTGGAACAAGTCCACCTGCATGCGCCCACCCGCAGCGAGATAGGCATCCTTGCCGACATAGGCGGCGAGGGGGCTGTCCGAGCGCACGGTGTCCTGTCCGAGCAGCGCGCGGCGCAGCTTTTCCGGCGTGCGCTCATGGTGAGGCTGAAACTTCCACACCTGTTCTTGCGCCGCGTGATCGTCCGTGACGGTCATAGCCATCAGTTGTTCAAGCGACATATCGTCAGCGCGATAGGCGGCGATCAGCGCGGGCGACACCTTGGCCAGCTTCAGGCGCCGCTCCACGACAGCGGGCGTGACGCCGTAGCGCGCTGCCACGTCCTCGATGCTGGTGCCGGCGTCCACCATCCTGCGGAAGGCTTCATATTCGTCGGCGGGGTGCATGTCTTCGCGCTCGATGTTCTCCGCCGTGGACAGTTCCAGTGCCTCCGCTTCGCTCTCCGCCAGCAGGCACAGCACTTCATGATCGGCATCGATCGCGCCTTGATCGCGCAGCAGTTCCAGAGCGGCGCGGCGCCGACGCCCTGCGGCGACGGGATAGCAGGTCTTGCGGCCCTTTTTGACTTCGGTGACGACCAGCGGGTGCATGAGGCCATGCACGCGGATAGTCGCGGCAAGCGCCGGGATGTTCGGCAGTTCGCCGGTGCGCACGTTGGCGTCGGAATCGACAAGGCAGGACAGGGGGACGGTAATCAGGTTGCGTTGCATGATGGGTATCCAATGAGAGAAGAGGGAAAGCGGCCAGCGCCCGCCCGGGCGCTGGCCGCGATGGGCTAGGCCTTGAGCTTGCGCATTTCCTCAGCGAGCACCCACAGGGCGCGATTGAGCTTGACGCCCTGGTCAATGCCGTTCACGGCGCGCGTGGTGGTGCGCTTGCCGGTCGCATTGCGACCGCGCACACCGCCCTTGATGATGTTTTCTTGCACGCGGTTGAACGTGGTCCACAGGTCGGGCGCGCGATCATCCATGCGGCGGACGCTCAGCAGGTCGGTATCGGTGATGGGAGCGGGTGCCACGGTTTCGTCGTAGCGCAGGGCGAGCGCGGCACGCGCGAAAGCCTGCTGCTCGCCGCCGTTGAGCGTGAGCGCCTTCATGCCGTCGCGCTGCGTGTCCACAGCCTCGAACGTATCGAGCACGGTGAATGCGCCCTCGATGACTTGATCGATCACGTTGCCCTTGTGCGGGATACGGATGTCCGCGAAGTCGTCGCCAACCACCAAGCCGTTAGAGCAGATGAAGCGATGAACACCGGCCCGCATCTGGTAGGCGCTCGATCCATCGTGGCTGTTGAGCAGGACGATTTCGTTTACCTCTTGCCCCACGTCGACCACGTGGTCGACATGGCGCAGGCGCAACAGGTGTTTGGTGTGCTCGCGCTTGCCATCGTCGCGCACGCGGGTCTGCATTGCCATGTACGGCTGAAAACCTTCCTTGCGCAGGCCGTTCAGCACGTCGATGGTGGGAATGTAGGTATACCGATCGGAGCGGCTTTCGTGCTTGCCGTCCGCGAAGATGGAGGGCGCAACGCGGCGGATGTCGTCATCGGCCAGCGGGGTCTTGGAGCGCACGACGTTGGCATTGCGCAGCGACAGGTAAGACATGGTGAATCTCCTTTAGAGGTTGTTGAGAGCGATCCTCTCGCTCGGACCTTCCTCGCTCCCGCCCCTGGGGGCGGGCGGGGGGTGGGGAGATAAGCCCCTTCCCTCACGGGAAGGGGTTGGGGAAGGGTGGGGTGATGGCAGCGTGAGACACAGCCTGTCGGCCGCGTCGTCAAAGCATCCCCCCACAAGTCCCCCTCACCCCAGGTGCGGGGGTTGTGGGGGGATGCAGACGCGGCTGACGGGCTGTGTGCTGCCGGTTTTCGAGGGGGCCGAGAAGCGGCCGACGTGACAGTGCGCGTAGCGCGCTGGCGCGGCGGATGCCGGCACCCTCGCGCGGCGTGGCAAGGGCCGTGACAGGACAAGCCAGACACGTGACAGTGCGCAGCGCTGGCGCGGGTCTGGCCCTGGCGCGGTCGTTGCTGCCGCTCGTCGGACTGCGCTCCTGGAAGGAGCGCCACAACAGGGGGTGCACCGCTGGCTGGCCAGCGGAAGCGTCAGGGATGGAAGCCCGCCACTGGCGGGGCGAGACAGGCACAGCCTGGCTCGATGCGCAGCACGAGAGCCCGGCCCGAAGCGAAGCGCAGGGAGACGCCCAGGGTGGCAATTGACGGCCAGGCTGCAGACGGAAAACGACGCAGCATCACCAGCAAAAAAATACCTGTTTGCTCCGCAAAATCGCAGGCATAGAATGGCCCGGTGTTGATCGACGTTCTGCCATTCGCGGGGCGTCGATTGACGCTCCCGAGTGGCCTTTTTCATTGGAGGCCATCATGTTGTCTGCAAACCTTATCCCTGAAGTCGAGCTGAACCTGTCTTGCCTGTCTGAAGGGCCTGATTTTCGCCCTGAGAGCAGCGAGGCATATGGCTCCTGGATCATGAAGGGCGCAATACAGATCGGCAGAGGAGCTGGTGCGATCTGGGCTGTTCTGGACGCGCTTCCGAGTCATCCAGACGCAGCTTGGTCGATGACGCTGTACACCAGAAAAGGCACGTGTGTGGGATCGCTTTGGTGCAATGCGAAAACGCACAATTGCCAGGGGCGTCTTTGGATGATCTCGGATGCCTACCCTGCGCTGATGTTGCACTGGTGGTTCAGACTGCCGGCCTGGATACAACGGCTGAGCCGCTTGCATCGAGCTGGCTACGAGCTGAAGCTGATGGGGTGCTATTGGTTGGACGGCAGAATCACTATGAAACCCAGCTGGGAATAATGGTGAGAAGTCGTCAGGCAGCAAGCGGGAAAGGCTTTTTAGCCGCGCGAACGGGGAGGGTGAAAACCTTCCCCGTTTTTCTTGTGACATCTCCAAAACGCCGGTTGTAAAATGACCAGGCATTGATCGACGTTTCGCCATTCGCGGGGCGTCGATCGACGCTCCCGGATGGCTCCACTCAACTTTGGAGATCCATCATGACTCAGACGTATGGTTTGCTGGCCAAGCAGTGGTGTAACAAGCGACTGCCGTTGCGGGTTCTCAAGTCGAACGCCGGGTATTACATTGGCACGGCTGACGAAGACGGCCCATGCTCGCGCGAGTCTGTGGAATATTTCCGCACACAAGCGACGGCACAACAGGCGCTCGACGACGGTGCTTGGACGCAAAAAGAAACGCCGTGAGACACACGGGAATCGGCTCCTATAGCCAACGCAGCACCAAAGCGAGAGGGTTCACCCCTCTCGCTTTTTTCTTGCCGCCGGCGCGCCGGCGCAAGCCTGCGTGGTCACTTCTTCTTGATGAGCGAGCGCAACGCCGCGATGCGGGCCCGGGCGGTGTCTGCGCTGGTCAGCGCAAGGTCGCTCGGGATCGCGATGCCGAGTGCTTTGGCCACGTTGGACACGTAGGGCCGGCGTTGGCCAGCGAGCTGCGCGACGGCGGCCTCGATGGCAGCGTCGCCGACCTGTTCGCGCAACCAGGCGAGGGATCGCCGGTCACGATCGTTGGCGACGATGACGCCAGACCCATCAACGCCGGCCTGCAGGCCGGCGTTGATGGGGGGCGTGTCAGCTGCTGCCGCCACTCGCCCGCCTGCTGGCGGACGCCCTGAAACATCGTCGTCAATTGTTTCCATGGGAAACCCGAAATTTCACCAGCGCTTACGGCAGGAACACCATACCTGGATTGTCGGTAAGCGGAATATCGGAATCGGCCACGACCCGCACCTCTCGGCCGAAGATTTCCGCAAATGCCGTCTGAAGCGAGTACCGCGTGCAGTCGAGATCCCCGTGCGCATTCATGTGCGGACCATCCTTCAACGTGATCTCGGCCAGCACTTCATCTGTAGCGTCTTTTGCTTTGATAAAGATTTTTGTGGTGTTGCCGGTTGTCATCATCCGTCTCCTTTGCCGGCCAGGCCGGCTCATTCTTGAGTCGCTGCCGTTGAGAATCACTGCGTGCCCAGCGCAGCGGTCAGCGCTTCCACCTGGCCAACGGTGAGATCCGCCAGCGCGACGTGCGCGCGGCCGTCATAGATCATCAGGCCGTAGATGCAGGCGAGGGCCCGGGCTTGCGCGTTCAAGGCGAACTCACCGCCAGGCTCTGCTGCACGCCAGTAGTTGATGGCTTGCTCGATCTGCGAGATGGTGTACGTAGTCATATCGCCCCTTGACGTTTCAATGCATTAGAAATGCGTTCCTTTGCGATGGCGCATATCGGATCATTGACATAGCGAGACTCAAGGAACGCCTTGATTTGAATACTCGAAAAATCCGCCCAAGGATGTTCGCAGACAAGGTTCGCGTTGTAATCCTTCAGCACAGGCCACGCAACGGTTGCCATTACTGCTACGAAGGCTGCTCCTACGATAAGTCGAAGGATTCTCTCAGTACGACCTGTCGTCATAAGCCACGCGACAAACGCGAGAAGGGTTGCGCCAATGAGAAATAGAAGAAGCATGTCGTTGCCTTCAACGATCTGAATACGGCATTGATTGCGCGTGCAGCTGCAGGAATGCCTGCGCATAGAGCTGCGCGAGCTGAGGGTTGCCGCGAAACACATTCCAATTTTCGGAATTCCTCTCGTCGCCGGCGCGCGTGAAATTCATGCTGCCCAGGCCCACGATGTTGTCGTCGATAACGACGGTCTTCTGGTGCATGCGAGGATGCGTCCAGTCGATCCGCACGTGCACGCCGGCGTGCACCAGGTAGGTTGCCACGCTGTAGGACGAACGAACGTTCTCCTGGTCAAGCACCACGCGCACGTCGACATGCCGGCGCGGATCTGCAGCTTGCGCAAGCGCGCGGGCGATGCGTGGGTGCGTGAACTCGTAGCCGGCAAGCCACACGCGCGTGTGGGCCGCCTCGATGGACCGCGCGATCGCGTCGGCGGCACCGCCGGCCGGCGAGAAATAGACGGTGACGGTGCCGGTGTTCTGCAGCGAGACGCCTTCTGCATAGCTGCCGATCGGAGACAGTGCAACAGTGCTGGCCAGCACCAGGCCGGGCACAAACGAGGGTAGGCGGCGCGGCGTCATTTCATGGCTCCGGCGTTGAGTGGATGGAGCAGCGCGCTCACGTCCGCCTGGCAGTTCATAAGCACCTTGACACCCTTGTGGATGGCCAGCGCGCAGAATTCCGGTTCTGGAATCTGCGCCGTTTGTGCCGCCTCTCGCATTCGCCTGTAGTCATCAGGATGCATTTCAAGCGTGACCGTGATCCGCTGCATGTTGTGGCCTGTCCATTCGGTATCAGTCGTCTGGTGCGTCACATCAGGAAACCTAGATTTCGAGCTTGATGCCGCGTGTTTCGGCCCATGCGGCAAACGCCTTGTCGCGGCGCAGGTGCTGACGCAGGATGTATTCGCCGATGTCATCCATGGATAGTTCGGCTTCGTTCATCTCCCGATAGGCATCCTGGTAATGCAGCAGCGCGGCATGCAAGCCCGCTGGAATAGTCAACTTGAGCGTGGCGTGCTGCGGAACCGGCTTGGCGACGGGCAGCATGAGGCGAGCTTTCTTTTCAGTCATGGTTTTGCGTTGAGGGTGGGTGAGTTGGGCACGTTGACGGCGCGCAGAAGCGGAACGCCGGCAATGCGTGCAATAGAAGAAATGCTTTGACGCTGAATCTCGCCAACGGCCAGGCCGTCGTCAAACCAGTTGTTGGCAAGGCCGAGCAGCACATCCGGGCGAACCAGGAACAGGCGCCAGTGCGGCCAGAACAGGAAGTCTTCGTAGCAGATGGAAAACGCCGCACGGTGGCCATCGATGGTGAGGAAGTCTTGGCTAAGGTCACCTAGAACGGCGCTCAGGGGCGCCATGGGCCGCCACAGGCCTGCCGGCACCGGCTGGCGGCTGTCGAATCGGCCATCGCCAGCGCCGAGCACGATGGCGCTGTCAGCGTAGCGGCGGGGTGATTCCGAAACGAGCAGGTCAACACCCATGACGAGTGTTTGCCTTGAGTCCTTGAGTTGAGTAAGTGAGCTATCCCACCAGAACTGCGTAGAGTCCCGCCACAGACCGGTCATTTCTTCCGGCAAGACGACCACGCGCGCGCCGGCGTCGAACGCCTTGCGTGCGGCGAGCTGCAACGCTTCGGAGCGCGCATAGAGGGCTGCATAGCTGGCCTGGTCGAGCTGGCCCATTGCCGTATTGACCGCGACCCAGCCCGCCGGCGGCCGTGGAAGCGCCTCGGATGAGGCCACAGGAGCAACCAGGAGCACCAACGCAGCGCCGAGCGCGGCGGGCCGACGCACAGGGAACAGCCACAAGGGATAGCACGCCAGCCCGGCTAAAACGAGAACGGCATACACCAGGCTGTAGATGCCGGCACCCGGGAGCAAGACGCTGGCGACATGCAACGGCGAGACCCAGCCGACGATGCCGATGGGTGGCACGGTCGATACCAGCAGCGCCAACGCCGCGCGCCACCAGAGGCCGCGTTGACGCGATGCCGGCGCCGGCTTGAGCACCATCCATGGCATTGCAAGCACGCAGGCCTGGGCGATCCAGAACGCGACGCCGACGGCGAGTGCCGGCGTCGCACCCAGTTCGCCGTGGACCGAGAAAAACCGGGCGCATACGACCGGGATGTCACGAGCGGCCACCAGGTAGTAGCCGGCCCACATCGTGCCCGCTGCAACTCGGCCCGGGCTTGCCGCCCAGAGCACCGGCAGCGCAAGCAGCACGATCACCCAGTTGCCGGGATACCAGGCGGCGAACGCGATGCCAGCACCGGCCGCGGCGTAGGCGAGAGCTGAGAGCAACGTTTTGGCCTGCATGCTGGCTTACTGGTCTTGTGACGCCGCTGCGCCCGTGGTCTTGACCGGCGCGGCAGCGCCGCGCAACACCACCTGTGGCACACCATCCACGTACCACCTCGTTGCCCGAGCTTCCTGGTTGCCCGCGCGGAAGATCAGCACATTGGCCTGATAGCTGATGACGATGTATGGATAGCTGCGGCGCCAGCTGAGAAGTGCGGTGCCGTTGGGCGTCTCAGTGAGGATGGCGGGCACGTGCGCCGGATCATCGAATTGAACGTAGATGTACTGGCCATCGTCGAAGACCTGGAACGGTTTCACCATGTCGGCGCCGCTGGTGGTCCAGCCGAAGTTGTACGCATTCGGAGCCGCGAATGCGCTGGCGGGCAGAACGGCGGCGAGCATCAGCGCGCAAATGAAGCGAACAAAGGATTTCATTGGTAGCACTCCCCAGCAACGGTATTAGGTGGAATTCGGATAGGCGCTTTGGTGATGAAAACAAGCTTCTGGCCAGGATCGAGCCGCAATGTCGGCTGGATGTTGGAGTTGCGCTGCAGGATCGTCTGCGTGGTCTGCGAAACCGCCTGTCCAGCAGCGGAGGTCAAGCCGGTGGCACCGCCGCCGCCATTGATATTGAGCGTCGTGCCGGTTGGCTGGCTTTGATTGCGGCCGATGTATTGAGCGATGCCGGCAATCAGGAACGTGGAGCCGAAAATCTTGAAGAAGTGATTGTTGACGTCGGCTGACACGCCGGCTTCACCGTTCGGATCGGCTCCGTTCAACCCATCGAGCACCATCGATGCGCCGTTACGGAAGATCATGAGCGCGGCGCCCATCTGCATACGCTCCTGTCCGATCGCTACGTCGCTATTGCTCGCCCCGACGATCCGAGTGCCTTTTGCGATCAATCGGCATGAGCCATTGATGCTGTCGTAGATGTCCCGGTCGACGGTCGCGCTGTACTGCCCGGGCATGTCGCTGTTGACGCCTTGGTTGAGCACAACCGGGATGGGCGTGCCGGGCATAACCATGAACGGCGATTCGGCGGCTTGCGGGGTCAACGTTGCGCTCTGGCCTTGGTTCGTCTGCTGTCCCTGCCACGCGACGTGACGCGCGTTCGTTGCGGAACCGGGCGTGTTCTGGCTCTGGCTGTTGGCCGCCGCAAGCGCGGCGAGCTGCGCTTGAATGGCAGGTGTCCCAGCTTCACCAGGCGCGGTACGTTTGTCGGCCTGTTGACGCTGCAGCGACGCGATGTAATCGGAAATCGGATTGGTGCCGGCACTGGCTGCAGCGCCTTGCTCGCGATCGCCATAGGACACCACCGCCATGGTGTCGGTCTCCTGGGAGGCTCGCTGCAGCGCAAGACGCTGCTCCGGGGTCAGCCCTTCCTGGGAACCAGGCGCACCCGCCGGCACGCCGGCCGGCGCGGATGCGCCGCCTACCATGCCGTTCGGCACAGGGCCGGATGGCGGCGTCTTCGGCGCCGCCGGCGCCGCGGGTGCCGGATGCTCCGTTTGTGCGCGCGTGAATTGATTCTCCAGCTTCTGAGCAAGCGCATCTCCCGAAGCCGGCTGTTCCTTCGCCAGTTGTTCGAGCTGTTCGCGCCGTGCCCGTTGGTCGGCCGTTTCACGCGGGTGCGTGAAATAGCGCACAAACACGATCGACAGAATCGTGGCACCGAAGAAAATGGAGATCGTCTTGGCCAGCCCCCGTCGCACACGAACGCGCGGGGCAGGCTCATTGGTCATGGGGGCCGCATTGCGGTCAGGCGTGGCCATCAAGCGCCCCCATCGATGTTCTTCACAGGCTTCGTATCGCAGCTGAAGAAACCACAGCCTGACCCCTTGCCATTGAAGATCCGCACCTCGTCCTTGCCTCGCTTGAGCAGCGCGCCGTACGTGACAACCTCCTGGATCTGGTACATGTCGTTGCCGAGCGGAATCACGCGCGCCATTTCACCCTGGCCATCCTTGTCCAGGATGAACACGGCCGACAGCTTGGCGTCGTGCGGCAGTTGGTAATACGTCATGCGGCCATCGTCGAACACCATCACCGGCTTGAACTCGGCGTTGCCCTCGATGCGGTAGTTCGTGTTCATGCGCGTCGCGTCGATGCGCGGGCTCCCCGTTTTCGAGCCTCCCGCTTCTGGGCGACCTGGTACACCAGGCGTAGCCGGAATTTCGAAACCGAATACGGTCGGACTTGCGCCGACACCATCGCCCAACGTGTCTGTGTATTGCCAACTCACACGTTGATATGCCGGGCCGTCGTCACCCGAGCACAGTTGAAGCTCGTAGCGTCGTTTCGACGTGATGATCGTCGCGGCCGCGCGCTGTCCAGCTGCAGCCGGCACGATGAAGAGGTCGCGCTTGGTGACCGATGGCATCGTTGGCCAGAGCTTCTTGTTTCGGTCGCCGAGTGTGAACGACACCAACGTCTCGTCGTCACCCAGCACCAGGTGCGTCTGCTGATTGGGCCGCATCGGAATCGGATATGTGTAATCCGCGTCGTAGGCGTAGGTCGCAAGCGTCGGGTCTTGCTGCTCAGCAAAGGGGCCGAAAGCAGAAGACTTGGCGCAGGGCGACGCCGCGCGAGCTGCCGGCGCAACCTTCGACATGCGGCCGAACTCGCCCTGGGGGCGAGGAGCGGCTGCAGGGACATCGGCATAGACCGATGCGGCATGCGTTGCCATCGCAGCAATGATGAGAATGGCGCGAGGTAGCGTCTTCATTTCGTCGATCCTGGGGTAATGCCGGTGTACGGAGTAATGGACAGGCCCGTGATGCGCATGCCGATCGGGTTGTCCTTCCTGTCTTCCGGCTTGAGTTGTTGCGGCGCGGTGAGGAAGTTGATGGTGAGCAGCTTCTGCTTGGGCGTCTGGCGAACGCCGGCAATGCTCTCGGTCAGAGTGACGATCATGTAGGCGATGTTGCCGTCGGCCGAGAACGATATGGAGTTGTCTTCGAACTGACGGGTCAGCCCGGGCGTGTTGACGACGCGCTGGGCCACCGGATCGGTTTCAGTGATGTAGGTGTCGAGCTCCTTGGTTGCGGCACCGGAGGTCCACGTGCGTGCAAGCGGGATCTGTCGCTTCAGGGTGTCTTGCGCATCCAGGTTGATCGTGAATACGCGGGTAGCCCACTTGCGCAGGAAATAGGCGTTGTTGTCGGCGGTCGGGGTGAACGCCTCGGCGTATTTCTCGCTGTAGTAGACGGCACCGCTTTGCTTGTCGCGTTCGACGAAATAGGGCTTCGGGCCAGAGTTATCGCTAATTCTGACGATCGCGACGGTCTGCCCGATGGAGATAGCCGCGAACACAATGGCGACTTTCGTTGCCAGGTGCTTGTCGAGAATTGGTTTCTGAAACGCAGCAAACCATCCACGGACGCCCTGGCCAGTTCCGGGCGGCGGAGTAATTTGCATTTCAGGGGTGGATCTGGAGGAGAAAAGTTTCATCAGGATGCTCCGTTACCTTGTGCCATCTTCGAAATAGCGCCTTTGCCAAAGCCCTTGAGCGAAGCTCCGCCGCCGCCGGCGTACGTGCTGGCGATTGCCGGGACCTGCCACATCAAGAACGCGCCGATCGAGGCGACGAGGGCGAGGGCGATCAGGGCCAGATAGGCCGTGTTGTAGTAGATCTCGCTGCCGACGCCGTTGGTCGCGGCGACCTTCTGCAGCAAGGCATTGAAGCCAGGCACAACGCCCTTCATGACGAGGCCCATCATGATCCAGGCGATGACCTTGTAGAGGCCTGCGCCAATGACGGCTCTCAACCAGTTCTCGAAGAGAAATTCCGTTGGCGGGAAGACGAACCAGGGCACAAGAATGGGACCAAGGCAAAAGGCGATGTGAAGCAGGATCGAGCCCATTTGCACGACCACAACGAAGATCAGCACGCAGAGCACCATGGCGATCAGAGCGATGGCCTTTGCGAGAAGCGTGAGCAGCACAACTGGCAACGTTTTGAAGGCTGTCCAGAAACTGGTGTTGTCCAATGCGTTGTCGTTGACGTCATGACAATCCTGGTGGCTGGTGCCAGTAGGAATGCCGCCGTCCAGCGTGTAATCCGGGACATCGGTACAGACTGTGTGCGATTGGGTGCGCGTGCCGGACATGACCGTCTGGATGGCGCCGACCAGGGTGTTGGCGAGCGTATTCGAGTCGGCACTGCCACCGGCGACGCGATCGGCCATGGTTTGCATGTTGCTCACGAAGTAGCTGTGCACCGTGCCTGACCAGGTGGTGAGGATCAGGAGGAGTACCGCGACCTTGACGACGTGGCGCAACATCATCGAGAAGTAGTTCGGAAAATCACCATCGAGCAGCCACAGCAAGGTGTGCCAGGTCGCGACGATCAATCCAAGCGCCGCAAGCAAGTCGATGCCGTCAGAAACAAAGAGGTTTTCGAGAGATGAGCCCGCACTTTGTACGGCGGCGAACAGTTGGTTGATTGTGCTGAGGATGTCATCCATAGCGTTAATCCAGGACTCCGGTTGCGTAGAGGGTTCCCATCACCAGCGCGGCCGGCACGGCGACGATGGCGGCGGCCAGGATCTGAGGCGATTCCGCTTGCACAACGAGAATGGCGTAGACCATCGACAGGCGCGCTGAGCGGCGCACACGCGCGTCCTTGACGCGGTGGCGAGGCTGCAGCGCGCCACGTTGAAACAGATTGGAGAAACGCAACGGTGGCGTCCGCTCCTGGGCGGTCGCGTGCTGCGCTGCCAGGTACGCGCGCACGACGCGGATCACGCACCGCAATTCGGCACGTGATCGACAGAGTTGGAGGATGAGCCACCGTATCAGCATGGTGAAGTCGTGTTCTTTATGAGAGTCAGAAGGGGTTATTGATCGCGCGGCAGTTGGAATGCCGGGGCGTTCTGGATCATGGTTTGTTCCTTCGTATTGATGTCCGCAGCCTGTGCCGAGCGAGCTTTGAGCAGCTGTGCCACGTTGTCGCGGTTCTGCGACTGGTCCGCCTTGTCTTGCATCTGCATGGCGACTTGTCGCTGCATGAGGGCATGCAGATCGATCATTTCGCCGGCCAGGACGTTGGTTTGCTGATTCAGCATCTGCAGCCCCTGAACGTTGCCGGTGACGCCTGGGATCTTGGATTGGATGCTTTGCAGGTTCTGAGCACGTTTGGCCAGCGAGCTGATGGCATTCAAGTCCTGGTTGAGTTGTGCCCGGTACACGCCGCCTTGCGATTTCGCGAGTGACGACAGCGCCGACAGCCACTGCGACGGCTTCAAGTTGGCCGAGCTCATGTCCGACATGGCATTGCTGAACAACTGGCTGGTGGACTGGGCCGCTTGTTGCAGGTCCGTCACGGCCGAGTAGAGGGACCGGAAGTTGTCGAGCTGCTGGGTGTAGGGCGCGATGGTCTCGTTGATGAGCTCGCCCGGCACCTGGGCGAGGTTTTGCAGCCGGGTGATTTGCGCCTGGATGTTCTGCTCGACCATCTGGGCTTGCTGGGCAACCGAGGACACCAGTTCGGCGTTGTTGAGCAACTGCGTAATCTCGGTCGCGCCGCCGAAGCCAGCCACGCTGCCGGCGAATGCTGAAGCTGACGTGCAGAGCGCGAGCGCTGCGGCCGCGCGCTTCGCCGTGCGGGCAATACGCGAGGCCTTGACTGCATTCACCTCAGCGGAGGTCAAGCTGAGTTCTTCGTACTGCTTCCGGGTTTCGGGTTCGAGTGCCTTGGGGGCAGCAAATACGCGCACCTCGATGTCATTGCGAATGAAGGTCTTATGCATGGCGGTCCTCGTCGTCTAGGTTGAGTTTGTCGGCTTCGATCTGTGCAGTGGCCTCCTCGATGTAGCGCTCCTTCCAGTCCGGCTCCCCGGAACGCATATGCCGATCGAAGAGGATCTGCGCCTGCAGTTCGGAGCGCAGGATGGCCTCCGTGCGCGGAGGCAGGGGAACTGAGACGCTGCGGGAGATCCCGCCGTCCTCGGTAATGAAGTAGTCGCGCTTGGCTTTGAGCTTCTTGATCGCGTCCTGCTGGGTCTGCGTGAGACCAAACTTTTCCTCGTAAGCCTTCTTGGTATCCGGCTTGAAATCCTTGACGGGCACGAAGACGCGGATCAGAACGTTGTCGCGGATGGCGGGCCAAATCGGTGAGTTGGCGACTTGTTCGGGGGTCTGTGCGTCCATCCAAACGCAACCGAGCAGCTTGCGCATGGTCACGATCCATTCACCGATCTGCTTGGCGAACTGGTTGTCATCGAGCAGCGACCAGATTTCCGGGAGCATGACGACGGTTGGCGCGATGACCCCGCGCAACCGGCGTTGCTCGATTTCGTCCTGAATACGGTAGGTCGCGTAGGAGAGGAACGGGCGCGCAACGGCGTGATCCTTGAGGACCTTGTCCGTTGCAATCGAGGTCCACTGCGTGTCGTCGAAACCGTCTTGTTCGTTATCGAAGTAGAGCGCGTCGACCGCCTCGCCCACCCACTGGTCAAGCTCGTTTTTCAGCGGGCCATTGGGCAGGGAGGCGTGCACGAACCGCAGACGCCAGAATTGAGGGTCGCGCGTAGCAGCTGCGCGTATCGCCTTCTCGATGGCTTTTCGATCGTCCGTGGTGGGCCGATAGCCTCGCTGGCTGGCCAGCAGCACGGTCCAGTCGACCAGGAACTTGAGATGGCGGAGATGACCCAGCAGAACATAGGGATTGCAGGTTGCCCGCTCCTCTTCGGCCACGGTGTTGGCATCGGCCGCAAATTGCAGATAGCGCCCACCCTGCAGGACAGTCGGAATGCGCATCGACAAATTCATGTCGAAGCCGATCAGCCGCGCGTTCGGATATTTCCGGAACAGTGTCGCGCACAGCAACATGAAGATGGTCTTGCCGAAGCCCGAGCGGCCACAGATGAGCATGTGGCCAAGGTCCATCAGGTAGGCGGTAAACCAGAAAGGCGTACCGTATTCGGTGGTAAACGCCGCCAGCGCCGGAATCCGTGTGCGCATCTGCTTGGACAGATGCGCATTGAACATTGAGCCGCGCGAGACGCCGCGCAGCGGCAGCAAGCGGGAAACGGCTTCGGTGTCGAGAAATGCCCAGCGCGCGCACTCGCGCCACATACCCGGAATGGTGGTCGCAAACGCCGACATGGCGTGCAGAGTCTCGCGCACCGGTATGAACTGGGCTGCGCGCAGAACGTCTTCCACGGCGTTGTGTGTCGCCACGGCTTTCTTGTAGGCCTGCTCGCCGGCAAGACCCTTCGAGGCCGGCGTTTCCTCGAACACGGGCGAGTATGCAATGACGGTGAAGTTGTAGAAGCCGTAGATCTCCTCAAGCATTTCGACCTTGCCGGCGCGTGTGTTCGCCTCTTCGGCGGCCTTCAGGCGCGTTTTGTTCTGGCGCCCTGGCTTGGCGTCCATATCAGTCCCGCGCAGGGTCGCCGCGAGCAGCTGGCGCACATCGAAGCGCTGGCCTTCGTGGTACTTGCGGATACTGTCGATGAAACGCTTTGCTGCGCTGGGTGACGACACACGGAAGCAGTGGCTGATGGTGAGCTCACCCTTGATCTTCAGGAGGTCGTCCAGGGTCTTGGGCGACGCATTGCTTGGCCAGTAGTCCCGCTTCCCCGGAATCCCCGTTGCAATGCCGTATCGCTGGCGCCCGTTCGAGTAGAAGTGCAGGTAGTCGTGGCCCGGCGTAATTTCCGTGTCGCACATCGCCTGGTCGAGTGCCGGCGTTTCCGGGATGTCCAGTTCAGTGATGTGATCGCTTGGCGGGGAGCAAACCGCGTGCATAAATCCGCCGAGGCGCTTGCCGGCCAGACGCCGCATTTTGATGTGCGGGTTGTCGGCAGCGAAGCCGTGCAGGATAGATTCAAAGGTTTCAACAGCTGCCTCCAGTTCGGACTGCGTGTAGGCGAACTGGTACTGGTCGGAAAACGTGGCGCGCACGGCCTCCCAGAGCGCGCTCGGGATCGACAGGTCGTCATGCGTAACGCCATGCATGACGCGCGAGGCGAATGCGTCGAGCCCGACCTGGGGAAGAAGCGAGAACGTGACGAAATGCCGGTTGACGTAGTTGCCTTCGGCCAAGAAATTCGCGTGCCGATCGTCGTCGACCATCTGCGCAACCTTGTCCGGCATGGGCAGGGTGACATAGCGCGAATCCAAGCGCCGATGGACCGTCCACCAGAGCGAGATGGGATAGCGCGACAGGTTGCCCAGGCTGGCGGCGACGTGCTCGTAAAGTTCACGCATCACCGTCATGGAAATGCTGTTGGAATCAGGTGCCGTGAATTCAAAGGACACCATCAAGGCTGAATCCTTGTTGGCGATCATGAAATCGCTGTACTTGAATAGCCACGGCACGAGCTCAGCGGTCGATCGCCTCCGGCCTGCTAGGCGTTCCTCGATCTGTGTGAGCGATTCTCGGTCGAACGGCGAGAGCGTAGGGTTGTTCAGCACAGTTCACCTCGCGCGAAGCCCTTGGGGCGAGCATTACGTGTCTGGCGAAGCATCGGCCGCGGCTCGTAGAAGTCGCCCTGTTTGCTGTAGCGCAAATAGCAGTTGAATTGGTCAGGATCGCGTTTCGTCGCGAGCCACAGGATCAGATGCGTCGGCGGGAGCGCCAGCAGGACCCACGGATTGCGCAGGCCTACGGCGGTGAATATGAGGATGGCGAGCTCGCCGGCGCAGAGCTTCCTGTCAATGCCCCCCATCAGGAACTTTTCGAGCATGGTCTTGCGGATGGGCACGGACAGGGAGTCGGCGGGCGTATCCGCCGCCGGCGTGCCGGCTTCGATCGCGGTCGTCATGATCGTCAGGCGGTGCAGGCCACGCCCTTGTTAAAGAGCTGCGACCACAGCACCGGCATGTTGATCAGCGCCATGGTGCCGACGAACCCGCGCAGGATGTTCTGCTTGATCTTGCTGTGGCCGTCATCGAGCAGCCACAAGATGAACGCCCCGGCAAATGCAGCGAGGGACACGATCATGATCAGTTCGTTGTCAAGCACCTGCTGGTAGATGTTGCACAGGCCCCCGTTCCAGATGCCAGCACGCGCGAGGCCGGGGATGGCTTCGATCCAGAGCGCCAACAGCACGCTGCGGATCAAGCTGCGGTGACGATCCACCTGCGCGTGAATCGCTTGCTTCGTGTCCGCAAGGCGCGAGTGCGTGGTGAGATAGCCCTGCGTAACGAGGTTGGTGATGCGGTGCAGTTGGGACAGAACGTTCATTACAGACTCCTGGTTGATTAGGCGAAACGGGAAAACAAAAGGCGTGTCTTGTAGCGGCCGTCCTCAACGCCCAGCACTTCGCGGAGCTCAACAGGCCCGCGCGTGCCATCACCTTGTCGATCGGCATGCAAGAAGAAGCGGAAGGTCGAGGCGATCTTTTTGCGGAGATCCTCGGTGGCGATCAGGCGGCCTTCCTCGCTCATGCGGATGTACGACTCCAACTTGTAGGGTGCTTCATCCGCGCTCGTGGCGTGCAGTGTGCAAATCGAGCCGTCATGCCCGGTGTTCAGTGCTTCCACCAGGTCGAAGGCCTCGGCGCCCCGGACCTCGCCCACAAAGATGCGGTCGGGCCGAATGCGCAGTGCGAACTTAATGAGATTGCGAATCGTGATGTTCTGGTTCGCTTCGAACGACACGAAGTTGGGCAAAGCGATCTTCAGTTCGGCGGTGTCCTCGATGGTGACAATGCGATCGGATTCCGGAATCGCTTCGAGCAACGCATTGAGCAGGGTGGTCTTGCCGGATGAGGTGCCGCCGGAGAACACAATGTTGTAGCGCTGGCGCATGATCCATTGCAGGCAGCGCATCAACGCCTCGCCGCCTTCAGCGGCGTGGTCGAGAACAGTCCGATCCTGCCGGCCGATGAAGCGGTTCTGCGAGGCGGGCAACACGGCGAAAGCACCGTTGCGCACGTAATCATCCAAGGCGATGCGCCGCACGGAGTGCTTGCGGATCGACATCATGTCGCCGTGGATTGACACGGGGAATCGGGCGGCTGCGATGCGCAGGCCTGGCAGGCGCGCATCGAGCAGCGGCGCCTGATCCTTGTCGTTGATATTGGTCAGAACCGTGATGGCGGTATCGAGCGCGGCAGGCGCGATCGCCAGCCCTTCGATGCGCTCCATCACACCGCGCCGCTCGCGGTACACGACATCGTGGCGGTTGATCATGATTTCGTTGGTTTCCGGGTCTGCCATCATTTCCTGCAGATCACGCAGGTAGTCATGGAGGACCTCGAACGCGAAACCACGTGTCTGCTGGTCATTCATTGGGTGGCTCCCAGGAGACGATGGTGATGTCCGATGACGTGTTCGTCTGCAGGCGGCGCGCAGCAGCACGCGGCGCCTCCACAGGCCGTACTGAGGCTACTGGGTTGGCAATTGCGCGGCTCGGCGTAGAGCTGGCCGTCGCCAACGCCTGATAGACCTTTCGCGCGTAGGCGAGACGCTTTGCCGGGCTCTTGGCGTTGTAGGCCCCGACGGCATCCCACGTGAGGCCGAGCTGCTGGATATTGCGAGACAGAATCCAACTTCCTACGTAGGCGTTGACACAAGCATCAAACAGATGCGCCCGGGTGATGCCATAGCGCGCCAGGCTGGGTAGCCAGCTTGAGTTGATCTGCATGAGACCGATGTCGGTACTGCCATCGCTGTTGGCGCCAACGGCGTCCGCGTGCATCCGCGACTCCACCTGGGCGATGGCGCGCACCAAGCGCGCATCGACCTGGTGGAACCTGGCGGCTTCGTCAATACAGTCGGCAAAGGCCAGCGCCGGCAATAGCGCCATGACGAGCAGGAATGCAGAGCCCTTCATGACGCATCCCGATCGAAAAGGTCACGGGTCCGCTCACAGCGATGCGCGGGAATGGCTTCGCCGACGCGGACAAATGCCGTGCAGCAGGGCTGCCCGTCCTGGGCGTACTGCCATTCCTTGGGGTACTGCGCGTCCTCGATGGTGTATGCAAAGGTGGCCCCGACGATGAGGCAGGCGCTCGCATCAAATTCGAGAGGTTCCATCCCGGCGTGCGTAGCTCGCACGCAGTTGCGGCACCAGGCGTCGATGAAAAGCTCTCCTTCGACGCCGTTGTGCGGCCGGTATTTCTCTCCGGCGCGGGCCGCACAGAACTGGGCGAGACTGTCAGGAAAGATGGCGCGCGAGTTCATCGACGGGCTCCGTGGATGAATCACAGCGGAATCTCGTCTTCGCTCTCGAAATCGTTAGCGCCTGCCGTGCCACGATCGCCGGGCGCCTTGCCAAGCATCTGCAGTTGGTCTGCGACGATTTCGGTGCTGTATTGCTTCTGGCCGTCCTTCTCCCACTGGCGAGTCTTGAGGCGGCCTTCGATGTAGACCTGCGAGCCCTTCTTCAGGTATTCGCCGGCGATCTCGGCCAGTCGACCGAAGAAGGCGATGCGGTGCCACTCGGTGGTTTCCTTCATCTCGCCGCTGGCCTTGTCCTTGTAGCGGTCGGTGGTCGCCACGCGGATGTTGGTGACGGCATCACCGCTGGGCATGTAGCGCGTTTCGGGATCGGCGCCGAGATTGCCGACGATGATGACTTTGTTGACGGATGCCATGCTGTAGGTCCTCCTGGTGCTAGTGCGGGTTGGGAATCAATCGCCTTTGGGCTGGTGCGCGCGTACATACGCCAGGCACGGTTCGTTGCGAACAGGCTGGTCGAAGAACACGCGCGTCGCCAAGGTGCTCAGCGTATGAAATGCCGCGGCATTGACGATCTGCAGGCGCTGCAGCGTTGCTTCGATTTCGTCGAAGCCCTCAGCTGCGGCATCTGTGAGCGCCTGCCGTTCAAGAACAGTCAGGTGCATGCCAACTTCTCCCGGAAAATCACGGACAGTCAGAAACGGCAAATCCGCTGGGTAAGCTGGCTCGCAGGCAGAGAGGGCAGACAGAAAATCGCCCGAGACACGACACCGCGCGAGGCTGGAATGGCAACGCCACTGCTCGTGAGCGCGCGCACGTTGGCGTGAGGCTGTGACAGCCGCAGCGCGCAACGTTGCACGCGCATACGGAGATGATGGAAGGCGGCGCGAATATTCGCGCCCGCTTTGGCTGAAAAGGCGAGTGCCATGGTTCATTCCTCTGTTGGGAAACTGGGGCTTTTGCGGTAACGCGCGCTTCGGTGGTGCAAACACCTTGGCGAGCGATTCGTTCAGATGACTATGGGCCGTTTTTCATGGGCGTGATCTGTTGAGCAGAAGGGTTCTTTTCAGGAAGACGTTTGCGCTTTAACCCACGACATTGCCGGTCGTGAACGTAAAGTTACGCGAGAACGCCGTGCCGTTGACGGTGCCGGTCAGAGTGACCGAATACTGCGTATTCGGCAGCAGCGGCGACGTCGGGTAGGCGACGGCCTGATATGCACCAAGAGCTTTGTTCGGGTCAGTTGTCGAATTCAGGATCTGAAGTGCAACGCTGCCTGACGGGCCAGTCATGGATGCGTTCTGCAGGATGATCGTGTCGGACGTGTTGCCCATCACGACAACCGGCGTGCCCCAGCCCGAGTTCGAGACGTTCGGCGGAGTGGGGCTCTCGCTTGTCGATTTATACGGCACACCGGTAACCCCTTGGCAGGGGAACGTAAGCGGCGTGTTGCTAAAAATCGAAGACTGGCTGACCAGCACGCTGATGCTTTCCCACGCATTCGTCCAAGCCAGACCACTGCTGGTAGATTGCGTTTCGTATTCCCCAATCCCCATCGTATTGGAAGGGTAAGCAACGATTGCAGCGTGGTACACCCCCGCCAGCAGGGAATTGACAAACATCTGCCCTGCTTGAGCAGCCGTAAAGCCGTTAGTTGTGATCGAAGCACCTCCGCTCACACCTGTGCTAAACGTGGAAGTCGGCAATCCTGCGGCCACCGCTCGATCTTGATAAGACGCACCGGTAAATCCAGTGCTTCCCGATGTTTCGCTATCCGATATGGCGCTGTTGAGGCCCATGTACTTTGCATGGCTCTGTGCTGCCTGATCCAGTACGGTGTTCTCCTGCAGCGCGGGAATGCCGCACTGGGCACGGTATTGATTGAGCAGATTGAAGGCCGTGATTTGCGCGCTGCCGCTCGTGTATTGAGGCGTTGATAGCGTGCCAGTTACGGTTTGCGACGTCGATCCTCCTGACGAACTTGAAGATCCGCTTGTCGACGAGGAAGTGCTACTGTCTCCACCGCCACCACCGCACGCTGCGAGTGCGGCAACGAGGGAGAGCGAGGCAAGCGACTTGGTGATGCAGATTGTTTGGCTGGTGTTTCGCATTCTTCTTCTCCAGTTGAGCTTTGGCGAGAGGCGACCTCTCTGGGTGTTCATGATATCATCGTAGCATGCTATCTTGCTATCAGCGAAATATATTCGCTCTCAAATTTGATCAGGACAATCATGACTGAAGACAAAAAAGGGGTATTGGTTCGCCTACCGCAGAAACTCCACCAGGACTTGCTGCGCGAAGCTTCACAGGAATCTGTGAAGCGTGGCGAGACTGTTTCGGTCCCACGCCTCATCTTGGAAATTCTTCAGGCACGGGCCAAGGCGAAGAAATGAGGTAACTGGCGGGTCTGGTTAACTTAGCCCACGCCACCACCACATGCCCACGGGTTGTTGACAAAGAAGACACGCGACAAGTATTGGGTCGCGGTATTCGGGTCCGAAGGCTGGGGGATGTACATCGGCTGATAGTAACGAGCGTAGTTCTGGTTCATATATGCCGCTCCATTGCTGAACATCTGATCCCAAGTACCAGAGAAAGACTGGCTCCAATCGGGATTGCTTGCGTCATACGTCCCGTCAGCATATGTATTGAAGGCCCCAAGGGTTCCGCAGCTGTTGGTGGTGGCCGTTGCCACAACCACGTGACCTGGCGGCGGTGACGGTGGAGCAGGCGGCGGAATTACCGCGCACACCGGCTGGCTCCATGCTTCCCCGTTCCACACAGGAGCTGATGTTTGGGTGCTGCCCGCCGGGCACGTAGGCGCGGGCGGCGGATTGTTTGTCAGACATCGCAGCAAGCCGCCATGACTTGGCGACGATCCCCAATGATCGCCCGGATGACAATCCGCGACTGTGAACGGTACGGCTGGCAATTTAACCAGCTGCGCTTGAGCCTCACCGAATAACGCGGCGCAGATCGCAGCGCAGGACAACACCGTCAAGGCCACTTGCTTCTTGCACATTTCTCTTCTCCTCACACGTTCGGTCAATACTGACAGCCCGTTGTCAGCGTACCCACGAGCTGGCCACCAAGATTTCCGGTGTCGTTCCCGCTGTACCAGGTCGACGACGAGCGGGCCGATGCCTGCGCATACCAGACCGCGCCTTGGTCGATAGCGGTGAAAAGGTTTCCTTCAATTGGCGGATTCACATAGCCGGTATCGTTCACAAGGAATGTCCCCGGCGTATACATGGCCCAAGGCGTGCCGCCGGGACAACTATCTTTGGCGAAGGTCATACCGTCAGTAACATTTGTGAACTGGCGATTGATCGCGAATCTGCCCATCGCATTGTTGATCGCCACATATTGATTGTTTTTACAGATATAACCGGCATTGGTTGCATCTGTGGCGATCTGACCGTTGTTGTTGCAGGGCATGCCATTGGTGACGTTAGCTACTGCGGTGCCAATCGGCTCCCAGACGCCGGTGCTGGCGCTGCAGATCACTAGGCCGGTTCCCGTCGCGCTGGTGCGAATAGCACCGGCGCTTGCGCATGCCGTGTTTGGGGCGCCAGTACCGGTCAGATGCGCCTGTGTGGCGTTCGCATTGCCGATGTTGTTGATGTCGTTGCCCGTCATGTCGAGCGCTGTCTGCATCTGGTTGAGTTCCGGGTGTCCAGGAACCTGTACCCGGTACAGATAGTTGTTGTTGACCTGTGCGCCGCCAAACGCCAACAGCGAAGCCAGGTGGCCGCTTCCAGGGTTCGTGTAACCGGTGAGCGACACACGCCAGCCGCCGAACGCGCCATAGGCATTGTTAGGTGTCATGGTGGCGTCGCCCAATTGCCCGGTGTAAGGCACGAAACCACCTTGCGCTCCAGCCTGCGCCGCGATCTGCACCAGCTGCTTGACGTCGGTGACCGCCCGGCCGCCCTGTGTGGTCACAAGGGATTGCAGCGTGTTCGCAGACGGCTGCAGCACCTGTAGTAGCCAGGTTTGACCGAAGGCATTGGTCGACGAAAATCCCGCAGGCAGATATGAGGGGGTTGAATTGATCAACGTGGCCGTGGTCACCGACACCGGCGTAGTAGCTGTAGCCTGAGCCACGAGCGTAGCGGCGTTGTCCTGCACGTACTGCTGCGCAGCTTTGTTGAAGACGAGCATCTGGCTCGCCACGGCCGCAGTTTGCACGTTAGTGACACCGACCTTGGCCCATGTCGTGAAGCCGGCAAGACTTAGCATCGACAGCACCAGCGCGACGATGTATCCCAATAGGGCGTCCATGAATCAATTCCTCAGGTAGTCGTTTGCACCCAATCAATCAGCGCGCCAACGGGAATCATGGTTGGCACGGCGTAGGTCACGCCGGTCATCATGTTCACAGCCGTGCCCTGCCTGCTGACCCGAAACCACGCCGCATTGCCCTGGGTGTTTTGGATCAAGAATCCCGCCGCGCCGGGTGCCACCGGCATATAGCCGTAGATGTCGCGGCCGCCGCCAGCGCGAGCAGCAGCCATGCATACCGCGCCAGCCGGCGTCGAGACGCCAGCTGGCAGTGCTGGTGAAATGCTTACGCTAATCAGGCCCGGCGTCGCGCTAGCTGTTGCCACGCAAGCCGCACCGAAGACCAGCGCCTGTTGTGCCGACACGTTGGCCGCGGCTTCCATGCGGCCCGGCACGCCCGCGCCGGGCACAGCCTGCGCGAGCTGCCAGGCCTGGACTCCGACACCCAGGAAAAAAAGCACTGTGATGATGGGCAGCATCAAGAAAGCCATGGCGCTGACTCCAGCTTGTGAAACATCATGCTCACTGGAACGTCACGGAAAACGTGGCCGTGGCGCTGCAGGCCGCACCAGCAGTGACCTGATCCGGCAGGTTCGCTTGAGTAAAAACCTGACCGTTGATGTCCAGTGATACATAGTCCTTCATGCCGGTGGCTACCTTCACGCATTGCGAGGCAGTCTCGCTGCCGCCGCCACCGAAGCCGACCACGCCTTGCGAGGCGTTATTGGTCGAAGCAAGCGTGACCGGGTTACCCCATGGATCAACGACCGTATTGCCACGCACCATGTCGGTCGGGAACATACCGCCGTTGATCATTGCCGGAACGTTGGCCGTGGTGAAATTTGCATAGCCGTTATTGCTTTGTGAGAACCCTGCACGGGCATTGGTAATCATCTGCGCGACGTCGTTGACTACCACGCCCGCCTTGTGATTTTGGAAGCCGTTGTAGCCCGCGTAGGCGAGTCCGACGAGCGCCAAGAGCGTCAGAACAATGGCGATAATGTTTCCGAGAAGACGATCCATGAATAACCTCTAAAAGTGAAATCACGCCCGAGCCATCAGATTTGCCCCATCGCGGACGTGAGAATCGATGAAAGCGAGTTGGCGCCAAGCTGCAGCACCACGAAAGCGAGAAACATGAACCCCGTGAAGACCGCCGACATCAACATGCCCCGCGCGAGCAGTTGCCGCTCGATGACTTCCGCGTACTGGCGCACGGCCACGGCGATCTTGTCGGTGAAGTCGTCAAAGCCGGCGTAGGCGCCGATCTCATCGATCAAGTCCGGGGATGGAAAGCCGTACCCGGTAGCCCGCATGGCTTCCGGTAGGCTCAGGCCATCAATCAGCCCATTGCGGATAGGTTTCAGACGCGAGGCAAGCCACGGCGAAGCGGACGCAATCTGGTTGTCCAGCGCCACCGTGTCTGGGATGCCGGCGCGCAATAGCGCGACGAACGACAGTAACCAGGTGAAGCCGGTGATTTCCCGATACACCGTGAAGGGGAACAAGCGCCTGTCGCAGAACGCGCGCGCGGGTCCAATCCAGCGCGGCAGCGCCCACCATGACCAGACGGCATAGATCAGCAGCCCGCCGAAGCAAATCGGTGCCGGCCAGCCGACGGCGAGATCCCCCATCAGGTACATCGCATAGGCCCAGTCGGTCCACTTGGAGAGCGGCAGCACGTCCAGGAACTGCGGCACGATCGAGGCACCAATCAACAACAGCACCGCGTACAAGCTAACCAGGTAGACGGAGGGTGCGAAGAAACTCGCCTGCAGCTTCTGACGTAGGCGCGTGGTGAGATCACGCACTTCCATCACCAGGCGCATGGAATCCGGCAACTGGCCGGCTTGGTCGCCGGCATCGAGCACGCTGCGCTCCAAGTCCGAAAGGTCGTCGCCCAAAGCTAGAACGAAGGGATCGCCGTCCACCACCCGTCGCGCAACCTCATCGGCGGCCTCTGCGGCACGCTTGCGCCCACGGCGCGCTAAGCGCGTGCTGAACTCCCCAAGCACCTGCGAAAGCGTCATCCCGTTATCTAGTTGCGACGAAGCCTGTTGATACAGGCGCCGGCGCAGCGTCCACGACAGGCCGCTCATGGGGGTCGCCTCAGAAAACGGAAAATAAAGCACGCTAAGCCGGTTGCAGTGGTCGTAACGGCCTGAACTTGCCCGCGCCGATCTTGGCGCTGCTGCGCCAGAGGTAGTCGCCGGTCAGGTTGATGTGCTCCCAGCCCAGTGGCGACAGGTACTGCAACAGGGTGTCATCGACAGCTTGGCCGTGGCCACGTAAGGCGTTCGCGGCACGCTCCAGGTAGACCGTGTTCCACAAGACGATGGCCGCCGTCACCAGGTTGAGGCCGCTGGCCCGGTAGCGCTGCTGCTCGAAACTGCGGTCGCGGATTTCCCCAAGGCGGTTGAAGAACACGGCGCGGGCCAGCGCGTTGCGCGCCTCGCCCTTGTTCAGCCCGGCATGCACGCGGCGGCGCAGCTCGACGCTTTGCAGCCAGTCCAGGATGAACAGCGTGCGCTCGATGCGCCCCAGCTCGCGCAGCGCCACGGCCAAGCCGTTCTGGCGTGGGTAGCTGCCCAGCTTGCGCAGCATCAGCGAGGCTGTCACCGTGCCCTGCTTGATCGAGGTGGCCAGCCGCAAGATTTCGTCCCAATGGGCGCGGACGTGCTTGATGTTGAGCGAGCCGCCGATCATCGGTTTCAGCGTCTCGTAGGCGGCATCGCCCTTCGGGATGTAGAGCTTGGTGTCGCCCAGGTCGCGGATGCGCGGCGCGAAGCGGAAGCCCAAGAGGTGCATCAACGCAAAGACGTGATCGGTGAAGCCTGCCGTGTCGGTGTAGTGCATCCTCGATGCGCAGGTCGGATTCGTGGTAAAGCAAGCCGTCGAGCACGTAGGTCGAGTCGCGCACGCCGACGTTCACAACCTTGGTGTGGAACGGCGCGTACTGGTCGGAAATGTGGGTGTAGAACGTCCGGCCTGGGCTGCTGCCGTATTTCGGGTTGATGTGGCCCGTGCTGTCGGCCTTGCTGCCGGTGCGGAAGTTCTGGCCGTCCGATGATGACGTGGTGCCGTCGCCCCAGTGCTCGGCGAACGGTTGGCAGAACTGCGCGTTGACCAGATCGGCCAGCGCCGCCCCGTAGGTTTCGTCCCGGATGTGCCAGGCTTGCAGCCAGGCCAGCTTGGCGTAGGTCGTACCGGGGCAGGACTCGGCCATCTTGGTCAGACCCAGGTTGATCGCGTCGGCCAGGATGGTGGTCAGCAGCAGGTTTTTGTCCTTGGCGAGGTCGTCCGATTTCAGGTGCGTGAAATGGCGGGTGAAGTCCGTCCACTCATCGACTTCGAGCAGCAGTTCGGTGATCTTGACATGTGGCAGGATCATGGCTGTCTGGTCGATCAGCGCCTGCGCGGTGTCGGGTACCGCCGCATCCAGCGGCGTGATCTTCAGGCCCGACTCGGTGATGATCGCATCCGGCAGGTCGTTGGCCGCTGCCATGCGGTTGACCGTGGCAACCTGCGTTTCCAGCAGCGTCAGCCGGTCGTGCAGGTACTGGTCGCAGTCGGTGGCCACGGCCAGCGGCAATTCGCTGGACTGCTTGAGGCTGGCGAACTTTGCGGGCGGCACCAGGTAGTCCTCGAAGTCCTTGAACTGGCGCGATCCATGCACCCACACGTCGCCGGAGCGCAGCGCGTTCTTGAGTTCGGAGAGCGCACACAGTTCGTAGTAACGCCGGTCGATGCCGGTGTCGGTGATGACCAGCTTCTGCCAGCGCGGCTTGATGAACTCGGTCGGTGCGTCGGCGGGTACCTTGCGGACGTTGTCGTTGTTCATGTCGCGCAGCACCTCGATGGCGTCGAGCACGTCCTTGGCGGCTGGCGCGGCCCGTAGCTTGAGCACGGCGAGAAATTCCGGTGCATAGCGCCGCAAGGTCGCATAGCTCTCGCCGATGCGATGCAGGAAATCGAAGTCCTCGGGTTGCGCGAGTTTCTGCGCCTCGGTGACGCTCTCGGCGAAGGCATCCCAGGGCATGACGGTCTCGATGGCGGCGAACGGATCGCGGCCGGATTGTTTGGCTTCGATTAACGCTTGGCCGATGCGGCCGAACAGCCGCACCTTGGCATTGATTGCCTTGCCGGACGCCTGGAATTGCTGCTGATGCTTGTTTTTGGCGGCGTTGAACAGCTTGCCCAAGATGCGGTCGTGCAGGTCGATGATTTCGTCGGTGACGGTGGCCATGCCCTCTATGGCGAGCGCGACCAGGGTCGCGTAGCGCCGCTGCGCCTCGAACTTGGCCAGATCGGCGGGCGTCATCTGACCGCCCTCGCGGGCGATCTTGAGCAGCCGGTTCTGGTGAACCAGCCGCTCGATGCCGGCGGGCAGGTCGAGTGCCTGCCACGCCTTGAGGCGTTCGATGTGTTCGAGCATATGCCGCGAATTCGGCTTGGCCGGTGACTGGCGCAGCCAAGCCAGCCAGGTCGTCTTGCCGTTGTCACGGCGCTTGAGCAGATCGTCGAGGCGGCGACGATGCACGTCTGACAGCGGTTCGGCCAGAGCGTCATATATGCGCCGGTTAGCGCGAGTGATCGCTTCGGCGCTGGCTCGCTCGACGGCGTTGAGGGCAGGCAGAATAGTCGCCTGCCGGCGCAGATGGTCGATCAAAGCGCTGGCCAGCACAATGCCCTTATCGGTTTGCATGGCCAACTCGGTCAGCGTGTGGACACCCTGCCGGTAGTGGCTCATGGTGAACGGCTGGAAGCCGAACACCGTTTGCAGTTCGACCAGGTGCTCGCGCCGGGTCTGCTCCCGCTGCCCGTACTCGTCCCAGCTTTCGACGCTAACCTTGAGCTGGTCGGCGACCAGCTTCAACAAGGGCGGAAACGGTGGCTCATCGGCGCCAAGGATGATACCGGGAAAGCGCAAGTAGCAGAGTTGGACGGCAAAGCCCAAGCGATTCGCAGGCCCGCGCCGCTGCCGGATAATGGAAAGATCGGTATCGCTGAACGTGTAATGTCGAACTAGGTCGTCCTTGGTGTCCGGCAACGCCAGCAGGCTTTCCCGCTCGGCGGCGGACAGGATGGAACGACGCGGCATATCTATTGATCCAATCTCAAGTATTGATACAGGGTCTCCCGGCTCACACCAAACTCACGGGCCAGCTTCGCTTTTTGTTCGCCGGCGGCGGCACGCTGCTGTAGATCGGCTACCTGTTCGGGCGACAGCGCTTTCTTGCGGCCCCGGTAGGCTCCGCGCTGTTTGGCGAGCGCGATGCCTTCCCGCTGCCGCTCGCGAATCAAGGCCCGCTCGAATTCGGCGAACGCCCCCATGACCGACAGCATCAGGTTCGCCATCGGCGAATCCTCGCCGGTGAAGGTCAGGCTTTCCTTGACGAACTCGATGCGCACGCCGCGCTTGGTCAGCTTTTGTACAAGGCGACGCAAGTCATCGAGGTTGCGCGCCAAGCGATCCATGCTGTGAACCACCACGGTGTCGCCTTCGCGCACGAAGGCCAGCAGCGAATCAAGCTCGGGCCGCTGCGTGTCCTTGCCCGACGCCTTGTCGGTAAACACCTTGCCGACTTCGACATGCTCCAGTTGCCGTTCCGGGTTCTGGTCGAAGCTGCTGACCCGGACGTAGCCGATGCGTTGACCCTGCAAGATGCCTCCCAATACGAAAGTGTCAGGAAAAAATCTATGACCTTTCGCCGTATGTGTCAAGAAATATAAATACCAACTCTATTCTGACGATATTGGGTGACTCTTCCTGACATCAGGATAGGGTATGCCTCAATCTGACGGTAGCGAGTCGCAGGCGTTCGGATCGGCATCGGTTTCGTTCCCTGTCTTGGCACGCGCTTCGAAGCGTTGATAACACTCCAACCCGCAGAAGTGCTCGACGTATTCCGCGCCTTCCGGGGTGAAGGCGGCATCGAGCGGGATTTCCTTGCAGCACACGCAGCAACTGGTGGTGGTCGAGTCACTTGCATTCATGGTGGCACCCCTCCATTGACTGACGAAGACGGCGAATGCCGCCGCCGGCATTGGCTTCGCGAACAGGAAGCCTTGTCCTGTGTCGCAGTCCGCTTGTCGCAATAGATCAAGACTCGCCGATGTTTCCACGCCTTCAGCCACCACATCCATGCCCAGCCCGTGCGCAAGCTGAATCACGGTGTGCACGATGGTTTTGTCGCGGCGGTCGTTGGCGAGCCCGGCGACAAACGATTGGTCGATCTTGAGCGTGCTGATTGGGCAGCACTTCAGATGTTGCAGACAGGAATACCCCGTCCCGAAGTCATCGGCGGCGAAGCGCACACCGATCTGCCGCAAGGCGTCCAGGGCGGGGAAGATCGCCGGATCACCAAACGCGACCGATTCGGTCAGCTCGATTTCGAGATACTCGGCGGGCAACTCGGCATCAGCCAGCACGCCCTTTACCCACCCGTCGAAGTCCGGTCCCACTTGGCTCGCCGAAACATTGACGGCCAGCCGGAACGGTCGCCATGCCAGCATTCGCCAGTCACGCATCTGGCGGCAGGCTTCGCCCAGCACCCAAGCGCCGATTTCAGGCATCAGGCCGGACGATTCGACCACGGGCAGGAACTGGCCCGGTGGCAATAGTCCAAGCGTCGGATGACGCCAGCGCAACAGGGCTTCCGCGCCGACAATCCCACCACTGCGCAGATCGACGACGGGCTGGTAGTGCAGTTCAAGCTGCCCGCGCTCGACCGCTTGGGCCAGTTCCGGCGTCGTCCATCCATCCGGCCGGAAAGCGCTCATTCTCTTTCCCTGAATGCCCGCAACGCCCGCGACAGGGACAGAAGGAACAGGCCGGTCAAACCGAGCGCCGCGATGACCCAATGCTCGCCGAGGAAAGCACCGGCGGTTGTGCCGGCCAGCACGACAGCGAGGATGGGCAGGTGGCAGGGGCAAGTCAGCACAGCCAGTCCGCCCCACAGGTAGCCGGTGATCGGTTTGTGCGTCTCGGACGGCAAGCGCTCGGGGTTGTTCATGGCAGACTCTCCGCGTGCTGTGCCGGCTCGGTCGGCAGGGTGGCCAACTGCACTTCCAGATCGGCCAACGCTTCGCGCCGACGCTCGACGAACTGACGCAGCAGGGCAAGCTGCGCGGCCGCTTCGTCGCCGTCCGCCGCATCCAGCGCCCGGCACAGCCGCGCCAGCGCGTCGAGGCCGATGCCCGCCTCGAAGGCCGCCCGCACGAAGCACAGCCGTTGCAAGGCGGCGTCATCGAACAAGCCGTAGCCGCCTGGTGTGCACGCCACCGGGCGCAGCAATCCGCGCAGCAGGTAGTCGCGCACGATATGCACGCTCACCCCGGCATCAAGAGCCAGCCGGGACACCGTGTAGGCGTTCATTGAACACCTCCTTTTTCTCACCCGGCGCAGCAGGAAAGCTGCTTCACATCCTTGTTGAAGGTCTGCGCCGCGAGCTTCAACCCCTCGACCATCGTCAGGTAGGGGAACAACTGGTCGGCCAGTTCCTGCACCGTCATGCGGTTGCGAATGGCCAGAGCCGCCGTCTGGATCAGTTCACCCGCTTCCGGCGCGACCGCTTGTACGCCGATCAGCCGATGGCTGCCTTCCTCGATAACCAACTTGATGAAGCCGCGTGTGTCGAAGTTGGCGAGCGCACGCGGCACGTTGTCCAAGGTCAAGGTGCGGCTGTCGGTCTCGATCCCGTCGTGGTGGGCTTCCGCCTCGCTGTAGCCCACGGTCGCCACTTGCGGATCGGTGAACACCACGGCCGGCATTGCGGTCAGGTCGAGCGCCGCATCGCCGCCGGTCATGTTGATCGCGGCACGGGTGCCGGCCGCTGCCGCCACATAGACGAACTGCGGCTGGTCGGTGCAGTCGCCGGCCGCGTAGATGTTCGGGTTGCTCGTGCGCATGCCTTGGTCGATGACGATGGCACCTTGCGCATTGACAGTGACCCCCGCTGCGTCCAGCGCGAGGCTGCGCGTGTTCGGTGTCCGACCGGTGGCAACCAGCAGTTTGTCGGCGCGCAATTCACCGTGCGTGGTGGTCAGCACGAATTCACCGTCCATATGGGCGACCTGGCTGGCTTGCGTGTGCTCCAGCACCTCGATGCCCTCGGCACGGAAAGCGGCTGTCACCGCCTCGCCGATGGCCGGGTCTTCACGGAAGAACAAGGTATTGCGCGCCAGGACCGTGACCTTGCTGCCCAGCCGGGCAAAGGCTTGCGCCAGCTCCAGCGCCACCACCGACGAGCCGATTACGGCAAGGCGTTCGGGAATGGTGTCGCTCGCCAGGGCCTCGGTGGAAGTCCAGTAGGGTGACTCTTTCAAGCCCGGAATCGGCGGGACCGCCGGGCTGGCACCCGCGGCGACCAGGCAGCGGTCGAACATCACGACGCGCTCGCCACCCTCGTTCAAACGGACGGTAAGGCTCTGGTCGTCCTTGAAGCGCGCCTCACCGTGCACAACGGTGATGGCCGGATTACCGCCCAGGATGCCTTCGTACTTGGCGTGCCGCAGTTCGTCGACGCGGGCCTGCTGCTGGGCCAGCAGCTTACTGCGGTCAATCGTAGGCACAGTTGCCGCAATACCGCCATCGAACGGGCTTTCCCGGCGCAGATGGGCGATGTGGGCGGCGCGGATCATGATCTTGGACGGCACACAGCCGACATTGACGCAGGTGCCGCCGATGGTGCCGCGCTCGATCAGCGTGACCTGCGCGCCTTGCTCGACGGCCTTCAGCGCCGCCGCCATCGCGGCTCCACCGCTGCCAATGACCGCTACCTGCACCGGGGGCTCGTTGCCACTGTGCTTTTCGGCGGCGGCCATCCATCCCCGCACCTTGTCGAGCAGTCCGACGCGGTTGTCCGCCAGTGGCGCATCGGCTAGCGTTGCCTTGTAGCCCAGTCCGGCCACGGCGGCAGTCAGCGCGTCCGGCGATGTGCCCGGCACGATGGCGAGTTGCGCTGTGCCCTTCGGATAGGACACCAGCGCCGACTGCACGCCTGGCACTTTTTCCAGCGCTTCCTTGACGTGCGCCGCGCACGAGTCGCAAGTCATGCCGGTGATTTTTAGATGGGTCATGCAACAGATCCTTTATCGTTTGTGGCGCCAGACAATGACGTCCGTTGTGCTGCGGTGCCGTTTTCAGTGACTCACTGCTTGACGCTGGACGGATAGCCCGCGTCTGCGGTTGCCTTGGTCAGCTTCTGCACGCTGGTCTTGGCATCGTCGAAGGTGACGACCGCTTGGCGTGTCTCGAAAGTCACGTCAACTTTGCTGACGCCTTCGACCTTGGAAATCGCCTTCTTGACAGTGATCGGGCAGGCGGAGCAGGTCATGCCCGGTACGGACAGCGTGACGGTCTGGGTGGCGGCCCAGACGGGGGCAACAACGGCGGCGAGGGCGAGGGAGGCAAACAGTTTCTTCATGGTGAACTCCGATCAGTAGAAAAATGGCATGACGTAGGGAAATCCGAGCGCGACCAGAACCAGCGCGGCCACGATCCAGAAAATGAGCTTGTAAGTAGCTCGCACTTGGGGAATCGCGCAGACCTCACCCGGTTTGCAGGCCGCTGCCTGCCGGTAGATGCGCCGCCAGGCGAAGAACAACGCCACCAGCGCCACGCCGATAAAGATGGGGCGATAGGGATCCAACACCGCCAAGTTGCCGATCCAAGCGCCGCTGAACCCCAAGGCGATCAGAACCAACGGCCCGAGGCAGCAAGCCGAGGCGAGGATGGCGGCAAGCCCTCCAGTGAAGAGCGCGCCGCGCCCGGTTTTTGGTTCAGACATGCGCTTGTCCTTTCGAATTGAAATTGGATAGCGTAACCTTACTTCCGTACTCATGTACGGAGTCAAGCGATATGGAAAACAATTTGGAGAACCTGACCATTGGCGTTTTCGCCAAGGCGGCCGGGGTCAATGTGGAGACCATCCGTTTCTATCAGCGCAAGGGCTTGTTGCTGGAGCCTGACAAGCCCTATGGCAGCATCCGCCGCTATGGCGAGGCGGATGTAACGCGGGTGCGCTTCGTGAAATCAGCCCAGCGGCTGGGCTTCAGCCTGGATGAGATCGCCGAGCTGCTGCGGCTGGAGGATGGCACCCATTGCGAGGAAGCCAGCAGTCTGGCCGAGCACAAGCTCAAGGACGTGCGCGAGAAAATGGCTGACCTGGCGCGCATGGAGGCCGTGCTGTCTGAGTTGGTGTGCGCCTGCCATGCGCGAAGGGGGAACGTTTCCTGCCCGCTGATCGCGTCACTACAGGGTGGAGCAAGCTTGGCAGGTTCGGCTATGCCTTAGCGTGCTTTATTTTCCGTTTTCTGAGACGACCCCAGCCTTGAGAGAGATTTCATGGGCGACGACCGGTGTCAGCTTGTCCGGGGCGGCCAATCGCCGCGGCAAGTAGAGCTTGCGCTCGGCCAGATTGCGCAGACGCGGGCACAGATCGAATCCAAGCAGCTTCGCAACCGCCATGCCGACGCTCGTATATCCATGCGTGTCGACGGAAAGTCGAAGCAAGCCACCGTCGTCGCGCGTGTCATTGTGGCGCACGACGCCTTCGATCGCGACGCCAGCTTGTCGCTCGTTGAGCACGATCGGCTGGTTGTACACAATTCCGTGCTGGTCCAGCACGTGCGTATAGATTCCGACCGCGTGGGTGCGCCGCCGGGGATCGGCGCGGGCATAGAAAAGGTGGGGTGAGGTGTCGAGGCTCATGGAGTCGCTCGAGGCTCGTTGTCCGTCTCCCCATAGTTCGGTGATCGTGTGAGTCCGCTGGAACTCAATTACCCGATCATTGGCACGTGCCAGTCGGCCTGGCATCTCCAACGCGCGCATCAGTGTTGAAATGTGCGCCGCGTCCAGCTGGGGAATCATCGCTGCGACAGCCTTGGCATCGATCTCAGTGCCGTGTGCGATCAGCGCGCCGTACAACGCCACGAGTTCGTTCGCGTCACGCGCTCTTCGGGCCAGGAGGACTGCGCTGAAGCCGGTGCGGGCGTCCATCTCCATGATCAGATCCGCGAACTGGGCTGTACCGATGGCCTTGAAGAGCATGTCGCGTGTCTTGCGAGGCAGACCATCCGTGGGCAGCGCCTCCAATGCCGACAGGTGCAGCGTACCGTCTGAGCCGATCGTGACCCGGCCGGCCTCGCGCGCCTCATCCAAGGCCGCAAGATTCACCTTGAGGTGCTCCGACAGGCGGTCGATAAACGCATTGGCCGTCGATGGCAATGCCAGCGACGACAGATGTCGGTCGCGTTCGTTTTCCCATTGCGTCGATGGAATCAGCAGTTGATCCCGTTCCCGGAAAGATAGACTGTGATGAATCCACACGGAGCCACGTCGCAGGCCTTTGCGCAGGCCGGTGATTGCCGAGGCTTCCAACGCATGCAGTGCACGTTTGCGATCGTCATTCTCGATAAGGTCATGCCAACTGCCGCTGGCTGGCACCTCACTGCCGCGGGGTAGCTCACTCGCACCGCTATCGTGCAATTTGGTAACGAGCGCCAATTGGCGCAGGCTGGGTTCCGCTTCCCGGCCGGCAAAATCCAGTTCCCGCAGCGATGTGAGTAGAGCTCGGATCCGCTGATTGTCCTCAGTCAGTGTCTCGCGCACACTGGCTGCATGGCTCATGGCGGGCTTGCTAGGTAAATCCCCCAGCAGCTTGCCGATCTCCGCGAGCCGCTCCTCGGCCGAACGTTCGGCCTCGCCGACGAGCATCTTGATCGCTAGCAGGCGCTGGCGGTAATCCGCGGCAGAGCGGGCCTGCTTGGTCGTGGTCTTTTCGTAGGCCTGTCGGACCAGATCGGAGACCCGTCGCCCTGTCTGATAAAGCAGGGAGTCTGTCAATTCCAGTAAGGTCACTCGAAGGAAGAAAACCAGTTCCAGCGTGCGCGTCGACGCCTTCAGTTCTCTGATCTTAACGGGGCGGCGCGCCTCGATGCGCTTGGCCCAGGCCCGCTGCTTCTCCATAGGCACCGCGTCCAGTTGCCAGGTATGCGCTCCGAGTTCCTTCAGGAATCGTATTTTCTCGAGCGTTTCGGCAATGGTTGTCGGGCTGTGACGTGCTGGCGGGGTCTTCAGCCACTCAAGAACGGTCACTCCCGACGTTTCGTGACGGGTCGACAGAACCGCGTCCGCACGCGCAAGTTGAGATTCCGGGATGGTAGCCTCGATCATGGCTACCACAGCTCGCTCGATTTCCGCCCAGATCGAGCGGCCGAGATCGCGCAACGCTCGCTCGGCCGGGATCAGGATCCGCCGCTCGTATAGCCAGGAGCGCGCGTGCTGTAGCAGGTCCTCGGGCGTCAGAGATTCTTTTGCATCCTGGCGCATCCACGCCCCAAGCCCTGCCCAATGGTCTGGCCCAATCCGTGTCAGCCCGAGATAGTCGCAGGCCCAGACTTGGTGGTCATAGAGCGTCTTGTAGCGGTGATACATGGTCCGCAGCGACGCGATGGTTGGCGTCGGCACGCCAAGGCGCTCACCGATGTAACGCAGCAACTGACGCGGCAGGGTGCCGACATGGTCCAGCGTATGGCCGCTCGCCCGAAGAAAGACCAGCTGGATTGCCGCGCCGGCGCGCCAGTCTCGTCGAAACCGCTCATTCACTTCCGCCATGTCGCTGTCGGTGAGCGCAAAGTACCGCTCCACGTCGAACTCCGACATTTTGGCGGGCAAGCGGTCGATTCCCACATAGCGAAATTCCATGCCTGGCATTTCCCTACCTCCTTGCGGCGGCGCGGTGCGTGGGCAGCTATGTTACCGCGAGATCTCTCAGAGTCTGCCGACGGTCGCGGGAGTCGACCGACAAGCCCTGCCAGTAACGGCTTTCAGGGAAAGCGCCAGATTTAGCACGAAAAGTACGATTACCCCCTTGAGTGCGCTCGCCTCGCCCGCGGCGGTCTGGCGCGCGGCCCGCTCGCTGGCCAGGTCGGCGTCGAGTCGTGCGCGCTCGTCTTCCAGCGCGGCGATGCGCCGCTCGGCGAATTTGAGTTGGGAGGCCAGTTGCGCGCGCTCGGCCCGCACCGCGTCGCGCTGGTGCGCGGTTTCCTGCAGGAGCTGCTTCGACAGCGCCTCGTAGCGCGCCTGGGTGGTGGCGATCGCCTCGGTGTGGGTGCGCTCGCCCGCCGTGGCGCGCTCCTGGGCGGTCGCCAGCGCCGCCTCGAGCTCGCCCCGGCGTGCGGCTTGCTCATCGGCGCGCGCGCACGCCGCCGCCTGGGCGGCGCACGCTACGGCCAGCGCGGTGTCGCGCGCGGCGAGCTGGCCGCGCACCTCGCTCAGTTCGGCCCGCAGCAGCTCGACCCGCAGTTCGGCCTCGGCGCGGGCGGCCTCGGCGGTGTCGGCTGTGGCTTGCGCCTCGCGCTTCAGGCGCACCACGTCGTCGAGCTGCACCGCGACCGCGGCCTGCCACAGCGCGCGCATCGCTTCGGCGATCTCGACCGGAATCTCGGGCAGGGCGAGGTCGGCCAGGCCCGAGCGCACCACCTCGGCCTCGATCGCGTTGAGCGTACGCGACAGCGTTGCAGGGTCACCGCCGCCCAGGCGGTCACGCAGCTTGCGCACCGACACCACGCGGCGAAAGCGTGCGGCCGTGGGCGGCGCCGCGTCGCCGGCCTCGGTGAGCATGGCCAGCACGGTGGCGCGGATCTGGTCGGGGGTGGCGGCGAGGCGGGGCATGGCAGTTTCCGGAGGCGCATTTCAGCCTATCTTACGCACATACCTAACGTTAGAAAAGCCATTTATGTGTTGCTTGGGAAAACCAAAGACGGATAAATCTAGTTATCTTGCGGAAACAATGGCTTCCAGCCACAGGGCGCGCTTGGCCGCGCGGCGGGGGCGGTCAACGTTCCAAAACCAAGGGGAAAAGGACCAGTCAGCAAGTGACTGATTTGACTAGGGTTTTAGGGTGGGCATCACCCTGGAACCCGCATGGCTGCTACGGGTGGCTACCCCGGTAAATTGCGGCGAAATCAAGGGGACCCCTGATCCAGACATTCGTCTATTCGCTGGCCTGGCCGCATATCCAGTGGGCGGCGATGCTGGTGGTGCGGCTGCGCCCGGGTGCGGGTAACTAGTCGCTGGACGAACTGTAGGGGGCGAGCACTAACCGTCTCGCGCGGCGGCTTGCGAACCATAGGTCGGCCCGCGGCCGGAAAAATGCTTGACCTTCCCTGCCGTGGGAACGTCCATATTAACCATGGGGGACAGAAGCCCCTGCGGCGTGGCAGGACCAAGTCGGCAGAGAGCATCGGATTTTCCGCCGGAGGTTAGTCAAATGGGCGTTCCGGGGCGCACGTTGTATGAAGAGGTCTTTGCGGTGTTCGAAAGGGCATGCCAGGAAAGCGATTTCGAGCTGGCCGAGGACCTCCTGCTCGCCCTAGAAGCGATGGATCGCCGGCAGGAAGCTCATCGGCAACTCGACCGCGCCTACCTGCTGCTAGCCGATCTCTGAGAACGGGAGTCCCCCGACTTTGGTTTCTACCTGCTTGCCATCGGCTGGCCAATGCCCCTGGGGACAGCAGTGGTCCTCTTCCATGCCTTAGCGTGCAATATTTTCCGTTTTCTGAAGTGACCCCTTCTTTACGGAGTCCCGCGTATACCAGTCGTTCTTCTCGACAACCGGCTCTTTGCGATAGTGCCGCATGACCCGAAGAAAGCACTCGAGAGGCTGTTCCTTCTTTCGTAACCATCGGGCCTAACGTCGTCGGAGACAATTGCACGTTCCGGCTAATTCGAGAAACATCGTCTATTTTGCAGAAAGCGGCCGCTAACCGATCGAGCGGGGGAGTATCCGAAGGTCTTGCGAGCGCCGAGGCAATTTCTTCCATGTGCGCCGGGCTGCAAGGAAACTCATGTCGATCGGACAGTGCGCTCACTTTGGCTTGCAGAGCCGGGTTCGTGCCCTCGTGAAGGTACGCAAACAGGTTGTAATCCAGGTAAATTCTCATGCGATGGAGTTTGCGTATTGTTAAGCGCGCTCATACGTTTGGGAAATGCTGGCCGAACCTGAAGTTGGCGCATTCGCGCTGCACGTGGCTTGGGAGCAGTGGGAGTCTTACTTCTTCGACATTTGAAGGATTCTGAGCACGATGAGTGCGAAGGCAGTCGCGACGATGGCCGTCACCGCATGGCCCATGCCGGCGGCCACGCCGATCGCGGCAGCAATCCAGATGCTCGCGGCAGTTGTGAGCCCCCTGACGTGTGTCTCATTGTCCGGCTTCAGGATCGCCCCTGCACAAAGGAATCCGATGCCTGACGTGAGACCCTGAAGCACGCGGCTCATGTCGGCAAGCTGCACGCCCGCCTGGAGGGGAACCACGACAAAAACGCATGCCCCCAGCGCGACGAGCATGTGAGTGCGCACGCCTGCGGATTTTCCCGAGCTCTCCCGCTCGTACCCCAGCAAGCCCCCCAAAACGATAGAGACGGTCATTCGAACGACGGCACGTACTGCCTCGGCAGCATTAGCGAGATCGGAGAATTCCGAGCTCAATGTGCGGATGATGTCGTTCATTGCGGAGCGTCTCTGGGTGTGTCCTGAAAATGGCCAAGACAGTCTATGTCGCAGAAGATGACTGTCAGATTGCCGAGCTATGACACAACCGGATTCGCTGGCCGGGGGGCAAGATTAACAACGTATTACATTTCGGCAATAAAGCCTGACAACGGAAGGGCAACCTTAGAATGCCGGCCATTAGTGCTCGTTTTCGCGCCAGTGTGTCCACTCGAAGTGCGCGACATTCTCCTCCAGCCCCCGAACCGCATGACCGATTCTTCAATCTCCCCGTCCCAACCCGCTGGTCTCTCGAGGGCGCTGGACAATTTCCTGACACGCCACCGCATCGGCGTTTGGCGTGTTGTCGTAACGTTTGTCCTGGCAAGTCTGGTCTTTGGCCATTCTCGCTGGGACGGTACCTGGGTGTCGCCGCTGCTGCTGACGCTGGGGATGTTGGGGGTGAGCCTGGCCACGGTCGGGCGGCTCTGGTGCGCGTTGTACATTTCCGGGCGCAAGAACAATACCTTGGTGACCTCGGGTCCATATTCACTGTGTCGCCATCCGCTCTATGTCTGCAACTTGCTAGGCATTATCGGACTAGGGGCGATGACCGAGTCGCTGGCGGTTACCGCAGTCCTGGCGCTCGCATTTGCGCTGATGTACCCGGCTGTCATCCGGACGGAAGACCGCTTTCTGGCTTCCGCCTTCCCGGAATTCGCCGAATACGCACGCCGTACACCAGCGTTCTTTCCCCGTCTGTCGCTGTATAGGGGGGAGTCGACATGGACGGTCCATGTGTCTTCCTTTCAACGCAATATTGCGGACTCGGTCTGGTTTCTCGGCCTGTCGGTGGTCGTGGAGTCGTTTGATTTGTTCCATGACGCCGGCGTCCTCCGGGCGGTCGTGACGCTTGCCTGATGCGGGCAACTCCGCATACACGTACAGCCATGCACTACGCTCACGTCTCCGATTCTGTTGTCGAGAGCATGCTCGTGATGCTGGTCGGCCTGATCGTCCTGTATGTGGGGTTCGCTGTCTATTTGCGGTGGAAGCATGGGCCCGCCCCCAAGCGTAAGACTGATGAGGGGCGAAAGCGGCACCCCAAAACGAGCAGGCGAAAGCGATAATCGTAATCTGCTCTTAATGCTGGTGATCGAGGATTCATGTAAACTTCGGCGACGGCCCAGCCGTTAGTACTTCAACCCCAAGCCCCCCGCACAGTCTCCCAAGGAATGCGACGTTTCGTTCTGATCTTCGTGCTGCTCATTTTGCCGTTCCAGTTTTCCTGGGCGGCAGCGGCACGCTATTGTCAGCACGAGAAAGCCACGGCCACTTGGCACCTTGGGCACCACGAGCATCGTCATCAGCAGCCGGAAGGTAAAACGGATGCCGAGAAAAAGCCATTCGTGGATACAGACTGCGGGGTATGCCATCTGGTCTCCCTCCCGTTCGTCTATGGACAGACGCAGGACGTGTTGATAGCGAATCGGGTAGAAGTGACCGATACTCAACATTCGTCCGAGTTCTCGTCTCTGAATGCCAGGGCTCCCGACCGTCCTCAGTGGCAGCGTCTCGCTTGATCGGCGAGACGACGACTCTTTTTCTCCTTTCGTCTCTCGCCGAATTCTCCTGGTCACATACCTTGGTGCAATTCGATGCGAAGACTATTTCTGCCGCTCGGGCTGGCGGTAGCATTTCTCAGCCCAAACTTTGCCGTAGCGCAATCTGACACCGGCACGTCCATGGTGCCCGTCTTCCCAAGGGAAGCGGCGGGACCGTTGACCCTCGAGGCCGCGTTGTCGCTGGCGGCAGGAAGCAATTTCAACCTGTCCGCCGCCGCCAAGGAACTCGATTCCACAGAAGGTGGGATCATGCAGGCCCGGGTTATTCCGAACCCGGAACTCCAGACGCTGGTCGAGGACACGCGGAAATCCACCCGTACATCCACCGCCCAGATGAATATCCCCATCGAACTGGGCGGCAAGCGCTCGGCTCGTATCAATGCCGCGGAAAGGACGCGCGAACTGGCGCAGGCAACGCTGGCTGGCGTTCGCGGTGACATTCGGGCGCAGGTAATCGAGAGCTTTTTTTCCGTCTTGATCGCACAGGAACGCGTCAAGCTGGCAACTGGCTCCGCGGATATCGCTGCGAGGGGCGCGCAAGCCGCTTCACGCCGCGTCGCGGCCGGCAAGATCTCCCCGGTTGACGAAACTAAGGCACGTGTCGAACAGGCCAACGCCGAACTTGAATTGGCCGAAGCAACGGCGAGCCTGCAGTCCGCCCGTCAGGCGTTGACGGCGTTGTGGGGCAATGCATCGCCGCAGTTTGCCGAAGCACAGGGCAATCTGGACGCGCTGCCATCCAGGCCGGCGCCTGAACTCCTTCAGAAGGAGCTGGAAAACTCACCGCTGGTGGCCGCAAGCCGCGCTGAACTTGACCGCCGCCAGGCATTGGTGGGCGTTGAGCGCAGCCGCCAGTATCCGGATCTGACAGTCAGTCTGGGTGCCAAGCGAGATACAGAAGCCAACCGCAACATGGCGGTGATCGGTGTGGCGATCCCGTTGCCGATTTTTGACCGGAATCAGGGCAACTTGTATTCGGCCATTCGCCAGGCGGACAAGGCCCAGGATGAATATCTGGCCAATCGCATCAGCCTGACCCGAAATCTCCTGATGGCATCGAACCAGCTGTCGGTATCGCGCGCCTCGGCACAAACGCTGAAGCAGACCGTCTTGCCAGGCGCCGAGCAAGCCTTCAACGCGGCGACCATTGGCTTCGAGGCCGGCAAGTTCAATTATCTGGACGTCCTGGATGCCCAGCGCACGCTGTTCCAGGCACGCATCCGCTATCTCGGCGTGCTTGGACAAACCTATCAGGCGGCGACCACGATCGATCGCATTCTGGGACGTTAAGACGGGATTCATAAAACATGGCTATTTCGAACAAACAAAAGGCTGCCATTGCGGCCATCGTACTGGTGGGCGGCGTCGCGACTGGTGGCGTTCTGCTGAGCGGGCGCTCTGCGCCGGAAGAGCAGGGTGGGCACTCGGAATCCAAGGGGCATGGCGACACCGAGCACCATGGCAAGCAGGCGGCGGAAGCCGACCACAAGGATGACAAGTCACACGGCGACGGCGAGCATCACGAGGTCAAGAAGGGCCCCAATGGTGGCGCGCTCTTTTCGCGTGATGGCTATGACGTCGAAATTGGCACGGCCGAATCCAAGGGCGAGGCCCGTATTCGGCTCTGGGTTAGCAAGTCTGGGAAGGCGGTGGCAAATGGCGTGGCAGCGACAGGCCAGCTCGTGCGGGCTACGGGCGAGTCTCAAGCGCTCAAGTTCGTGGTGTCTGGCGACGCGCTGGAAAGCCAACAGCCAGTTGCCGAGCCCCATGTCTTTGACGTGACCGCAAATGTGACCTTGCCCGGTTCGTCTTCGCCACTCGCCGTGCGGCTCTCGAAAGAGGAAGGCAAGATTGAGTTGACAGCGGACCAGCTGGCCAAGACAGGGGTAGTGGTTCAAACCGCGGGCTCGGCAAAGGTCCAGGCTGGCGTCCAGTTCCCCGGCGAAATCCGTTTCAACGAAGACAAGACAGCCCACGTGGTGCCGCGACTGGCTGGCGTCGTAGAGAGCGTTCCGGCCAATATTGGGCAACAGGTTAAGAAGGGACAGGTTCTCGCGGTCATCGCGAGCACCGGACTTTCTGACCAGCGCAGCGAACTGCTCGCAGCACAGAAACGTCTGGATCTGGCGCGTGTCACTTATGACCGCGAGAAGAAGCTCTGGGAACAGAAGATCTCTGCGGAGCAAGATTATCTGAGCGCCCGCAACGCGCTGCAGGAAGCGCAGATCAGTGTCCAGAACGCGCAGCAGAAGCTGACCGCCATTGGCGCCAGCAACAGCTCGACGGCACTCAATCGCTACGAGCTGCGCGCACCGTTCGACGGCATGATCGTTGAAAAGCATATCTCGCTTGGGGAAGCGGTGGCGGACAACGCCAACGTGTTCACGCTGTCGGATCTGTCGTCCGTCTGGGCCGAGTTCGTGGTGTCTGCCAAGGATGTCGAGCGGGTGCGCATCGGCGAAAAGGCGTCGATCAATTCGGCATCGTCCGATGTGAAGGCAGATGGCACCGTTTCATACGTGGGTTCGCTGCTGGGCGAGCAGACGCGGACGGCGAAGGCCCGCGTAACATTGACCAATCCACAGATGGCTTGGCGACCGGGTCTCTTCGTCACGGTCGACGTATTCGGTGCTGATGTCGAGGTGCCCGTTGCGGTGAAGACCGAGGCCGTCCAGGACGTCAATGGCGAGAGCGTAGTCTTTGTCGCGGTTCAAGGTGGATTCGTGCCGCAGCCGGTGAAGGTCGGCCGGACAAACGGCAAGGTCATCGAGATTGTCGAGGGCCTGAAGCCGGGCGCACGTTACGCCGCCGCCAACAGTTTTGTTCTGAAGGCCGAACTTGGCAAATCCAGCGCCGAACACGGCCATTGATACGGGGGAAACAGCAATGTTTGAACGTATCATTAGTTTCGCCATCCAGCAGCGATGGCTGGTCCTGCTCGCCGTGTTTGGAATGGCCGGGTTAGGGATTTTCAGCTACAACCGACTACCGATCGACGCGGTCCCTGACATTACCAACGTTCAGGTTCAGGTCAATACCTCGGCACCAGGCTATTCACCGCTCGAAACCGAACAGCGTGTTACGTATCCGATCGAGGTCGTGATGGCCGGCCTGCCGGGACTCGAACAGACGCGTTCCCTGTCCCGCTATGGCTTGTCGCAGGTGACGGTCATCTTCAAGGATGGCACGGACGTCTATTTCGCGCGCCAACTCGTCAACCAGCGCATCCAGGAAGCCAAGGACAATCTGCCTGAAGGCGTTGTGCCGGCGATGGGGCCTATTTCGACCGGCCTCGGGGAGATCTATCTATGGACCGTTGAAGCCGAAGAGGGTGCTCGCAAAGCTGACGGGACTGCCTATACGCCGACAGATTTGCGCGAAATCCAGGATTGGGTGGTACGGCCGCAACTGCGTAACGTGCCCGGTGTCACCGAGATCAATACTATCGGTGGTTTCAACAAGCAGTACCTGGTCGCGCCGAGTCTTGAACGGCTAGCGTCGTACGGGCTGACGCTGACCGACGTCGTCAATGCGCTGAACAAGAACAACGACAACGTGGGTGCGGGCTACATCGAGCGTAGGGGCGAGCAGTATCTGGTTCGTGCGCCGGGTCAGGTTGCGTCCGAAGACGACATCCGCAACATTATTGTCGGTACAGCGCAGGGGCAGCCGATCCGCATTCGCGACATCGGGGATGTGGAGATTGGCAAGGAACTGCGTACCGGTGCGGCAACCGAGAATGGCAAGGAAGTTGTGCTGGGCACGGTATTCATGCTCATCGGCGAAAACAGCCGGGCTGTGTCAAAAGCGGTCGATGAAAAGGTCGCTTCCATTAACCGTACGATGCCGGAAGGTGTGAAGATCGTAACGGTATACGACCGGACACGTCTGGTCGACAAGGCCATTGCGACCGTCAAGAAGAACCTTCTTGAAGGCGCGGTGCTCGTCATCGTAATTCTGTTCCTTTTCCTGGGTAACATCCGCGCGGCGCTGATTACCGCGACGATCATTCCGCTGGCGATGTTGTTCACCTTCACGGGGATGGTGAACTACAAGATCAGTGCGAACCTGATGAGCTTGGGCGCGCTCGACTTCGGCATCATCATCGATGGCGCGGTGGTGATTGTCGAAAACTGTGTGAGGCGACTGGCGCATGCGCAGGAACACCATGGCCGGCCATTGACGCGCTCCGAGCGGTTCCATGAGGTGTTTGCCGCAGCGAAGGAGGCGCGTCGCCCACTGATCTTCGGTCAGCTCATCATTATGATCGTCTACCTGCCGATCTTTGCGCTGACGGGGGTGGAAGGCAAGATGTTCCACCCGATGGCGTTCACGGTCGTCCTGGCGCTGCTGGGCGCGATGATTCTGTCCGTGACGTTCGTTCCGGCTGCGGTCGCCTTGTTCATCGGCGAACGGGTGGCCGAGAAAGAAAATCGTCTCATGCTCTGGGCGAAGCGTCGCTACGAGCCGCTGCTGGAAAAGTCGCTCGCGAACACGGCCGTTGTATTGACGTTTGCCGCGGTGTCAATTGTTCTGTGCGTGGCCATTGCGGCCCGCCTGGGCAGCGAGTTCATCCCCAATCTGAACGAAGGCGACATTGCCATCCAGGCGCTGCGCATTCCTGGCACGAGCCTGTCGCAGTCCGTGGAGATGCAGAAGACGATCGAGACGACCCTCAAGGCAAAATTCCCCGAAATCGAGCGCGTGTTTGCGCGGACAGGTACGGCGGAGATTGCATCCGATCCGATGCCGCCGAATATTTCGGATGGCTACATCATGCTCAAGCCTGAGAAGGATTGGCCAGAGCCGAAGAAAACACATGCCGAACTGCTGTCCGCCATCCAGGAGGAAGCCGGCAAGATCCCCGGGAACAACTACGAGTTCTCCCAACCGATCCAGCTGCGGTTCAACGAGCTGATCTCCGGGGTCCGCTCGGACGTCGCAGTCAAGATCTTCGGCGATGACAACAACGTGCTCAGCGAGACGGCGAAGAAGGTATCGGCCGTGCTGCAGGGCATCCCCGGCGCGCAGGAGGTGAAGGTAGAACAGACCACCGGCTTGCCGATGCTGACGGTCAAGATCGATCGGGAGAAGGCGGCGCGATACGGGCTTAACATGAGCGACGTGCAAGACGCGGTGGCAACGGGCGTCGGAGGCCGTGATTCCGGAACCTTCTTCCAGGGCGATCGTCGTTTCGATATCGTGGTCCGCCTGCCCGAAGCTGTGCGCGGCGAGGTCGAGGCTCTGCGCCGATTGCCGATTCCGTTGCCAAAAGGAGTGGACGCGAGAACGACGTTTATCCCATTGAGCGAGGTGGCGACGCTGGAAATGGCGCCCGGCCCGAACCAGATCTCGCGCGAGAACGGCAAGCGCCGCATCGTGATCAGTGCCAACGTTCGTGGACGTGATATTGGTTCATTCGTGCCCGAGGCGGAAGCGGCTATCCAAAGCCAGGTCAAGATCCCGGCTGGCTACTGGATGACATGGGGTGGCACCTTTGAGCAACTGCAGTCCGCCACCACCCGCCTGCAGGTGGTAGTGCCGGTGGCGCTGTTGCTGGTCTTCGTACTGTTGTTTGCGATGTTCAACAACATCAAGGATGGCTTGCTAGTCTTCACGGGCATTCCCTTTGCGCTGACTGGCGGGATTCTTGCCCTGTGGATACGCGGCATTCCGATGTCCATTACTGCAGCGGTGGGCTTCATCGCGCTGTGCGGGGTGGCGGTGCTCAATGGTCTGGTGATGCTGTCGTTTATCCGATCGCTGCGCGAAGAAGGGCATTCCCTCGACAGCGCGGTCCGAGTTGGCGCCCTGACGCGACTGCGTCCGGTGCTGATGACGGCCCTGGTGGCATCCCTGGGTTTCGTGCCGATGGCCATCGCCACCGGTACGGGCGCTGAGGTGCAACGTCCCCTCGCAACGGTGGTAATCGGTGGCATCTTGTCGTCCACGGCGCTGACCCTACTGGTGTTGCCGGTGCTCTATCGACTTGCTCACCGCAAGGATGAGGACGCGGAAGATACTCGCGAGCCAGTCACTCAGACGCATCAACCGGATCAAGGCCGCCAGCCTGCATGACGTAAATCCTTGGGCGGTCATCGTACCGCCCAATTTTTATAGGAGTTTCTATGGGCGCAGGTCACTCACACGACCATCCCGGTGGCAACGAGCGATCGCTCAAGATCGCCCTTGCGCTGACCGGTACGTTCCTGATTGCCGAAGTGGTCGGTGGTGTCATGACGAAGAGCCTGGCGTTGATCTCCGACGCCGCGCACATGCTCACGGACACCGTCGCACTGGCCATCGCACTGGCTGCTATTGCGATCGCCAAGCGACCCGCGGACAAGAAGCGGACATTTGGCTACTACCGTTTTGAGATTCTTGCCGCGGCCTTTAACGCATTGCTGCTGTTCGGTGTGGCTATCTACATCCTGTACGAAGCCTACCTGCGGCTGAAATCGCCACCTCAGATTGAGTCAACCGGCATGTTCGTCGTGGCTGTGCTGGGCCTGATCATCAATCTCATCAGCATGCGCATGCTGTCCTCCGGGCAAAGCAGCAGCCTGAACGTGAAGGGTGCTTATCTGGAAGTCTGGAGCGATCTGCTCGGGTCGGTTGGCGTCATCGCCGGTGCGATCATCATCCGCTTCACGGGCTGGGCGTGGGTCGACTCCGCCATTGCGGTGCTGATCGGCCTCTGGGTACTGCCTCGCACGTGGATCCTGCTGAAGTCGAGCCTGAATGTGCTGCTCGAAGGCGTACCCGATGACGTGGATCTGGCAGAGGTTGAGAAGCAAATTCTGGCGACGCCCGGGGTAAAAAGCTTCCATGACCTCCACATCTGGGCACTTACCAGCGGCAAGGCGAGCTTGACGGTTCATGTCGTGAATGACACGGCCGTCAACCCGGAAATGGAAGTGCTACCGGAATTGAAGCAGATGCTGGCTGACAAATTCGATATCACGCACGTGACCATTCAGTTCGAACTGGCACCATGCGAACAAGCGGATGCAGCTCAGCATTTCAATGCATCGCCAGCACTGGTCGGATCGAAGTCGCTTGCTGCAGGAGGAAACTAAGGTGCGGGTACTTGTTGTAGAAGACGAACCGCGTACTGCGGAGTATTTGCAGAAGGGATTGTCGGAGTCGGGTTTCGTGGTCGACATCGCGAACAATGGTGGCGATGGGCTCCACATGGCGGAAGAGACCGACTACGACGTCATCATCCTGGACGTCATGCTGCCAGGTATGGACGGGTGGACGGTCATCAAGTCCATTCGATCCAAGTCCGAGACACCCGTACTGTTTCTGACGGCGCTGGATGATGTGGCGGATCGTGTCAGAGGCTTCGAGTTGGGGGCAGACGATTACCTGGTCAAGCCCTTCGCCTTTGCCGAGCTCCTTGCCCGTATCCGGCGTTGCTTGCGCCAAAGCACCTCGAAGGAGTCCGAGCGATTGCGCATTGCCGATCTGGACATCGACGTGCTTGGAAGGCGGGTATTCCGGGGAACTACCCGCATTGAATTGACGAATCAGGAGTTCTCGCTGTTGCACCTGCTCATGCGCCGGAGAGGGGAGGTGACCTTGCCCCTGTTCCACGAATCCCATAACCGAGGGAATTAGGCAGCCCGGTGTTGCTGAGCTGCGGACCAGTTTTTCTCGAACGTCATGGGGCTGACGTAGCCCAGCGTCGAGTGGAGTCGGCTGGCATTATAAAAGCCAAGCCAGTCAATTACCTCGTCCATTGCGGCGCGGCGGGTAGCGAACTGGCGACCGTGCAGGCGAGCGACCTTCAACGACCCCCACAGACTCTCAGTCGGCGCGTTGTCCCAGCAATCGCCCCTGCGGCTCATTGACGAGCGCATGCCATACGCCTTCAGGGCGTCTTGAAACAGATGGCTGCAATACTGGCTTCCCCGGTCGGTGTGCACAATCACACCGGCTTCCGGGCGGCGCCGGAACCAGGCCATGCGCAGCGCGTCCGTGACCAATTCGGCCTTCATGTGTGGTTGCATCGACCAGCCAACCACCTGCCGGCTGAACAGGTCGATGATGACCACCAGGTAGAGCCAGCCTTCGGCGGTCGCCACATAGGTTATGTCGCTCGTCCAGACTTGATTGGGTGCTGCTGGGCTAAAGTCGCGTTGCAGCAGATTGGGGGCCACCGGCAAATCGTGGTTCGAGTTGGTTGTCGCGATGTACTTGCGCTTGTGGCGGGCACGGATGCCGTGCAGCGCCATCAGCTTGCGAACACGCTCCTTGCCCACCCGCACCCCACGCGCCAGCAGTTCCTTCCACATGCGCGGCCAGCCGTACTCCCCCTTGACCCCGGCGTGAATCGCCTTGATGTGGGCCAACAAGGCATCGTCACTGAGTCGGCCTCTATCTGGCCTGTCGGTGCTTACTGTGCGTTGCTTGCGCTGGTGATAGCCGCTGGGGCTGACCCCTAACAGCTCACACAGGACCGAGACCGGCCAGTAACGTCGGTTTCGCTCGATGAACGCATACCTCACACCGACTCCTTCGCAAAGTATGCTGCGGCTTTTTTTAAAATATCGCGCTCCATCTTCAAGCGCGCCACCTCCGCCCGAAGCCGGGCCAGCTCCATCTGCTCCGGGCTGACCGGCTTCATACCCGCACCAGTCAGCTTGCCTTCCCGCTCCGCCTTGACCCAGTTATGCAGCGTCTGCGCTCTGATGCCCAGGGTCGCGCTAACCACTGCCATGCTCTGCCCGCTCTTCACCAGCCGTACCGCTTCCAGCTTGAATTCCAGCGTGTACTGCGCCCGCTTTGTCTTGCTTGTCATCACATCTCTCCTTGCTTCAGTTTAACCTCAGCAAGGGATTCGTTTTGCGGGGGCAAGCTCACATTGCTGGCGGCAGCTGGCCCTGCACCCGCGAATACGACAAAGCCGGACGAGACGCCGGCTGTTCTCACGGCACAAGCCGAGCGGGATGCGTTGAACGCTCAGGTGCAGGTCGAGCGGAAGAAATGGATCCCCGATGTTGGCGTCAGTGCTGGGCTGCGGCGATATGGCTGGACAAATGCCAGCGGGTACGTCGTGGGCCTGTCCGCCACGATTCCGTTGTTCGACCGGAACGATGCTGCGACCACGGCGGCAGTGGAGCGCGAGGCGGCGGCCGAGGCGCGGCTGGACAGCGTTCGCCTGGAGGCGGCCGCTGCGCGCCGCTCGGCATTGGCACAAGCGGCCGCATCGGAGAAGCGCTTGGCTGCTGCGGCCGAGGGCGAGCGAGCCGCCACAGAGGCCTATCGGCTAGGCCGCATCGGCTACGACGCGGGCAAGACTTCGCTGATCGAGCTGCTCGCCACCCGGCGCGCGCTGTTCGAGGCCAAGGGATTGACGATTGATGCCAGCCTGGCGCGCGTGCGCGCGCTGGCGGCACTGGCACAGGCAGAGGGCCGCCTGGCTTTCGAGGAAACACCATGACGCAAGACAACCGCCAATCCTTGGGCTGGCCCAAGATCGCCGGGATTGCCGGCATCGCTGCACTGATTGGTTTCGGCGCTGCACGCGGGCTAACCCCAGCCAAAGTCGCCCCGCCGCCCAAGGCAGAGTCCGCAACGGTCCATGCCGCACCGGCCGAGGTCAAGATTCCCGAGGCCTATCTGACCGCCGCCAACATTGCCGTCGGGCCGGTTGCTACGGGCGGTGTGAGCACGGAAATCCTGGCCCCCGCCACGGTGGCTTCCGTACCAGGCAGCGAGGCGATCATCGTTGCCCGTGGGTCTGGCACCATCCAGCGCGTCAACCACCGGCTGGGCGACGCGGTACGGGCAGGCGACGTGCTGGCGCTGGTGGACAGCCCAGACGCCGCCGCGATGGCGGCCGAGCGCCGCGTGGCGCTGGCCAAGGCGGAGCTGGCGCGCAAGACCTACGCCCGGGAAGCCAGCCTCTATCAACAGGGCGTGTCGCCACGTCAGGAGATGGAAGCCGCCAAGGCAGCCCTGGACGTGGCCAACGCGGAAGCACAGCGCGCCGCCACGGTCGCCCGCGCCGCTCATGTTGCTGACAATGGCCGCTCGGTGGCCGTGGTCAGTCCGATCGCTGGCCGGGTGACAGCGCAGGCTGCCGTACTCGGCGCCGCCGTCACGCCGCAGGCCGAGCTGTTCCGTGTGGCGGGCACGGGCCAAGTGCAGGTCGAGGCCTCGGTCACGGCTGCCGACATCACCCACATCGCTGCAGGCGACACCGCGACGATCCTGACGGCGACTGGCGCACCGCTGCAAGCCGTGGTGCACTCGGTGACACCGACCGTGAGCGGCGGCACGCGCGCGGCCACGGTGGTCCTGACGCCCACGCCAGCCGCCGGCGCACTGGTAATCGGGGATGGCGTGCAGGTGCGATTGCATCCGCGCGCCGGCAAGGCGGACGACCTGTTGGTCCCGGAAGACGCCGTTCAAAACCTGGACGGGCGCGACATCCTCTTCGTGCGTACGCCGCAAGGCTTCCGGCCACAGCCGGTGCTGGTCGGCACCCGCCGCGGTGGCGTGGCGCAGATCCTGTCGGGTGTGAGTGCAGGTGAGCAGGTGGCGACGCGCAATGCCTTCCTGGTCAAGGCCGAGATGAACAAGAGCGGCGGGGACGACGAATGATCCACAGCATTCTGCAAGGCGCGGTGCGCCTGCGCTGGATGGTCCTGTTCGTGACCGCCGTGGTGGCCGCGATCGGCGCATGGCAGTTGAATCTGCTGCCGATCGACGTCACGCCGGATATCACCAACAAGCAGGTCCAGATCAATACCGTGGTGCCGACATTGAGCCCGGTCGAGATCGAGAAGCGCGTCACGTATCCCATCGAGACCGCGCTAGCCGGCCTCAACGGCGTGGAGAGCACGCGCTCGTTCTCGCGCAATGGCTTCAGCCAGGTAACGGTGATCTTCAAGGAAAGCGCGAATCTGTATTTCATGCGCCAGCAGGTGTCGGAGCGGCTGGCCCAGGCGCGGCCCAACCTCCCCGAGGGGGCCGAGCCGCAGATGGGCCCGGTCTCCACCGGCCTGGGCGAGGTGTTCCACTACAGCGTCGAATACGCGCACCCCGACGGCAAAGGCGCGGCGGTCAAGGATGGCCAGCCCGGCTGGCAAAGCGACGGCAGCTTCCTCACCGATCGCGGCGAACGCCTGGCCGACCAGGTTGCCAAGCTTGCCTACCTGCGCACCGTGCAGGACTGGATCATCCGGCCGCAACTGCGCACCACGCCCGGCGTGGCCGACGTGGATTCGCTCGGCGGGTATGTAAAGCAATACGTGGTCGAGCCCGATGCAGCGAAGCTGGCGGCCTACGGCATCTCATACTCCGATCTGGCTCGCGCGCTGGAAGACGCCAACCTCTCGGTGGGTGCCAACTTCATCCGGCGCTCGGGCGAGTCCTATCTGGTGCGCGCGGACGCACGCATCCGCACCATCGACGAAATCGCCCGAGCGGTGGTTGCGCACCGGCAGAACGTGCCGGTGACGGTCGGCCAAGTGGCCACTGTCAACGTGGGCGGCGAACTGCGTTCCGGCGCGGCCAGCCGCAACGGCTATGAAACCGTGGTCGGCAGCGCGCTGATGCTGGTCGGTGCAAACAGCC
>Ga0209071_1000049_pt1 | contig 78458 bp, 76 predicted proteins | sample CoawatmetaG10DNA_2_FD_187513 | JGI IMG/M metagenome (GOLD analysis project Ga0209071, IMG submission 187513) | Marine microbial communities from the West Antarctic Peninsula - Coastal water metaG108-DNA (SPAdes) (version 2) | ecosystem: Environmental > Aquatic > Marine > Coastal ... | reverse complement strand
CCCAACAACACAGCGAGCCACCCCATGACCCTCCAAACCTGGCTGGCCTTCATCGGCGCCAGCATCATCATCCTGCTCATCCCCGGCCCGACCATCCTTTTGGTGATTGGTGATTCGCTGGCCAACCGTGGCCGCTCGGCGTGGAGCACCGTTGCCGGCGTGGCGGCAGGCGACACGACCGCCATGGCGGTTTCCCTTGCCGGTGCGGGCGCCCTGCTGGCCGCTTCGGCCACGGCCTTCACGGCGCTCAAGCTCATCGGCGGTTCGTACCTCGTCTATCTGGGCATCAAGTCCATTCTCAGCGCCCGCCGCCTGCAGGATGACGTACAGGCGGACGCGCCCGAGGCCACCCTCCCCGTGCAGCAGAAGTCCGCGGGCCGCCGCTTCCTGTCGGCCTGGACGGTCACCGCACTGAACCCCAAGAGCATCGTCTTCTTCGTCGCCTTCGTGCCGCAGTTCATGTCAGCCAAGCAGACCTTCCTCTCGCAGAGTGCGATCCTGCTGCCGACCTTCGTCATCCTGGCTGCCGCCAATGCGTCGATGTACGCGCTGGCCGCCAAGCTGCTCGCCAAGCGCCTGACGAGCGTGGCCGCACAGCGCCGCTTCGGCTACGCGGGCGGCGCGGTGATGGTGGGCGCAGGCACGCTCACGCTCGGCATGCATTCGGCCTGATCGCCCCCCCCCAAGGCCGCACCGAGGACACCCAATGCCCCGCAGTTACCTCCGCCCCGCGCCCGAAGGGGCCCACGGCCACCACCGCGTCACCAACATCGAGCTGTTCTTCGATCTGGTGTTCGTGTTTGCGGTGACGCAGCTCTCGCACCTGCTGATTGGCAACTTCACGCTGCAAGGCGGCGCACAGGCGCTGCTGCTGATGCTGGCGGTGTGGTGGGTGTGGATCTTCACGTCGTGGGTGACCAACTGGCTCGATCCGGACAAGCTCGCCATCCGCATGCTGATGCTCGTGCTGATGACGGGCGGGCTGCTGCTCTCGGCCTCGCTGCCGCAGGCGTTCGGCTCGCGCGGGCTGGCCTTTGCGCTGGCCTATGTGTTCATGCAGTTCGGCCGCACGGTGTTCTTCCTGTGGGCCGTGCGCGGCGAGTCGCTGCCCATGCGGCGCAACTTCCAGCGCATCGCCACGTGGCTCGGCATCTCTGCGGTGCTGTGGCTGGCGGGCGGCCTGTCGGACGGTTCCGTGCGCTGGGCGTGCTGGATCTTCGCGCTGGTCATCGAATGGCTTGGGCCATCGATAGGCTTCTACACGCCGGGCCTGGGCCGCTCCACCACCAACGACTGGAACGTGGAAGGCGGCCACATGGCCGAGCGCTGCTCGCTGTTCATCATCATCGCGCTCGGCGAATCGGTGCTGGTGACGGGATCCACGTTTGCTGGCCTCGACTGGACCGCAGAAAACATCGCGGCGATGGCGCTGTCGTTCATCGGCAGCCTGGCGATGTGGTGGCTGTATTTCGACAGGATTGCCGAGCGCGGCGCGCGCACCATGTCGCATTCGGCTGATCCGGGGCGGCTTGCACGGCCGCATGGAAGTGCTCAAGTGGCTGTTCTGGCAGGTGGGCGGCCTGGGCCCGATGGCCGGGCAGATCGGCCACTTCAACGTGTATGCCCCCGAGCGCGTGCCCTACGCCATCGAGCGCTACACCAAGGAAACGAACCGCCTGTACGGTGTGCTCGACCGCCGCCTGGCCGATCGCCCCTACATTGCCGGCAACGACTACACCATTGCCGACATCGCGGCCTATCCGTGGATCGTGCCGCACGCCGGGCATGGTCAGGACCTGAACGACTTTCCGAATCTCCAGCGCTGGTTCGAAGGCGTTGGCGCACGCCCTGCCACGCAGCGCGCCTATGCCGGGGTCGAGCGCGCCTACTCGCGCCGCCGCGAAGACATCTCCGACGACGAGCGCAACGTGCTGTTGGGCCAGACGGCCAGCTCCACCGCGCGCTGATCCTCGCGGAGCCTCTGCGCTCCGCCCCTCTCTCCGCTTTCCTCTTCTGACAGGAGCCGACCATGCCGGCATCGCTGTGGTGGTTGTGCCTGGGCGCGTTCGCCATCGGCACTGAAGGGTTCATGATCGCCGGTCTGCTGCCGGTGCTGGCCGCAGACCTGGGCGTGAGCGTGCCGGCGGCTGGGCAGCTCGTCACCGTGTTTGCCATCACATATGCCGTGGGCTCGCCCGCGATGGCGACGCTGCTCGGCAACTTCGACCGGCGCCGCGTGTTGATCGGCGCGCTGGCCATCTTTGCGGCGGGCAATCTGCTGGCGGCCACCGCGCATGGCTTTGGGCAGTTGATGGCGGCGCGCGTGCTGCTGGCGCTGGCGGCCGGCGTGTTCCTGCCGACGGCCAATGCGGTGGCGACCTCGCTGGTGCCGGCCTCGCGCAGCGGCTCGGCGCTGGCCGTCATCACGGGTGGCGGCACGGTGGCGGTGGCGCTCGGTGTGCCGCTGGGCGCGTGGATTGCCGCGCAAGGCGACTGGCGCTCGACGTTCATCGCATGCGGTGTGCTCTCGGCGCTGGCCACGGCTGGCCTCGCCTTCGGTCTGCCGCGCGACCTGCCGCACAGCGTAACCACGCTGGCGCAACGTCTGAGCGTGGCGCGCCGGCCCGGCATGCTGGGCGCGTTGGCGGTGTCCACGCTGTGGGCCGCAGGCGGCTTTACGTTCTACACCTACGTCGCACCGTTCTTTGTGCAGGGGCTCGGGTTCGTGCCGCAGCACGTGGGCATCGTGCTGTTCCTGGTCGGCAGCTTTGCGGCACTGGGCACGGGCCTGGGCGGCCACATGACCGACCGGGCTGGCGTGGCGCGCGTGCTGGCGGTGAGCAGCGCGGGCATCGTGCTGGCGTTCTCGGTGCTCTCGCTGTCAGCGCAGGTGCTGCATGGCACGGCGGCCAGCGCGGTCGCCATCGGCGCGGTCGTGCTGTGGGGCATGGCCGGCTGGGGCTTCGGCCCGGCGCAAGCGACGCGCTTGATCCGCCTGGCGCCCGATGTGTCACCGATCACGCTGTCGCTGCATGCATCGGCGGTGTATGTGGGGATTGCGCTGGGGTCCGGCGTTGGCGCGCTCGCCTTGGCGCACGGCGGGCCGGGCATGCTGGGGTGGGCAGCAGCCGCTTGCCATGTGGTGGCGGTGGTGTTGTGGCGCAGGGGTGGGCGGCATGAGGCGGCCCTGGCCGAGGAACCTGCAGCCACGTCGGTCGCCCATTGAAAGCCCGAGCGCGGAACGCCACGCGCGGGGTTCTGAACCCGGCGATCGGACGTCAGAGCCTCGGGTTCCGAGCTTGGACCTCGGCGCTCGACCCTCAAAACCTCGCGCTCCGAGCTTGGACTGCGGCGCTCGACCCTCAAAACCTCGTGCTCCGAGCTTGGACCACGGCGGTCGAGCCTCAAACCCTCGCGTTCCGCCCCTGGACCCTGGCACTCGAGCCTCAAACCCTCGTGTTCCACGCTTCAAGGTCGACATTTTCGACCTCAAACACGCACGCTCCGGGCTTTGAGGTCGGCGCTTGAGCCTCAGAGGCTCGGCGTCCGGCCGCCGACTCCTCGCGCTCGGCCCTCTGAGCCCGATTTTTTCGACCTCGAACGGTCATGTTCCGGGCGTTGAGCCTGGTGGAAGAGCCTCGGACACTCACGCTCGACTGTCTGAGCCCCGCAATCGGGCCTCAGAGCCTCACGTACGACACTCACACTGCTGCGGTGGGCGTGTCCCGCTCGCCGGCCGAACGCCGCGCGCCACGCCGATCCCGGTACGGCAGCGCAAACATGTAGAGTCCCGTGAACAGCAGCAGCGCCAGCGGCAGCAGAGGCGCATAGGTAATCCACGCCGGCGGCTGCGCACCCTTGCCCAGCCCCAGGGCGACAAAGTTGGCGATGACCGTGAGCGTGAAGGCCATCGACACCCAGCGATGGAACTGGCGGATTGCGTTGCGGGCGCTCACTTTGCACCCCCAGCGGCCTGGATCATCTTCCAGCCGTTGCCGGCCGGGTCACGAAAACCGGCATCGACACTGCCGAAGCGCTCGATGGGTTCCTGCGTGAACTCCACGCCGCGCTCGCGCAGTTGCGCATAGGCGGCCCGGCAATCGGCAACGGTCAGCACCAGCGGCGGCATCGCGCCCTTGGCAACCATGGCGCGCAGCGTCTGCGCCGTGGCCTCGTCGTGGATGGGCGGGCCGGGCTGGAACAGGCCGAGCTGAAACGACGGCTGCTCCGGATGCTGCACCGTCAGCCACCGGTACGGGCCGTTGCGCACGTCGGTATGCACGCGAAACCCGAGCTTGTCGACATAGAACGCCAGCGCCGCGTCCTGGTCATCCACATACAGCCCGACGACATTGATCCCTTGGCTCATCACCGCTCCTTGTTGTTGGTGGGTGACGGATTTGTACCCGCCGCCAGTTGGCGGCGCTTCTCCGAAACTGCTGTGACGAGGTCGGGCCGCTGCGCCGCTTTCAGCACACAGGCGGGCACGCGGTCGAGTTGTTGCAGCGGTGCGGTGGCCTGTGCGTGACGGCGAAGCGCGCTCGGGCTCTGCCCGGTGATGTCGCGAAAGATGCGGCCGAAGGTGCCGAGGCTTTCCCAGCCCGTGGCGTAGGCGATTTCGATGATAGGCAGGTCGGTATCGCGCAGCAGGGTGGTGGCCTGCTCGATGCGGCGCGTCAGCAGGTAGCGGTGCGGCGGAATGCCGAAGGCCTGCTTGAACGAACGCGCGAAATGCGCCGCCGACACGCCGCTCACCTCGGCCAGCCGCTTGACGGGCCATGCCTCGTGCGAGGCCGCGTCCATGCGGTCTTTGGCACGAAGCAGGCGGCGCAGCAGCGCGGGGTCTTGCTGCGCGTCGGTGTGTGCCTGTGCCACCGCGGCCTGCCAGCGGGGTCAGCCCAGCTTGAACTCGCCGATGGCATGCGCAAGCTTGCGCACACCCTCTTCCACCTGCGCCAGCGACGAGGTGGCGTACGACAGACGCAGCGTCGAGCGATCCGGATCGACCGGGTAGAACGCCGCGCCCGGCACGAACGCCACACCGCGCTCGATGGCCACCTTGGCCACATCGCCGGCATTGCGGCCCGGCAAGGTGCACCACAGGAACATGCCGCCGCGCGGGCGGTTGAAGGTCAGTTCGGTGTCGGGCAGCAGCGCACGCAGGCCGTTGGCCATGGCGTGGGCGCGTTCGGCATAGGCCGCACGCGTGCGTGGCAGCACAGTCTCCAGGCGATTGCTGCGCAGGTACGCGGCGGCCGTGGCCTGCGCAAACGTGGAGGTGTGCGCATCGGCAAACTGCTTGACCATCACCGCGTTGCCCAGCACCGGCTGCGAGGCGATCATCCAGCCCACGCGCAGGCCCGGCGCCACCACCTTCGACAAGCTGCCCAGGTAGATCACACGCCCCTGCGCGCCGTCGGTCTGCTGCGACAGCGCGTACAGCGACGGCGGCGGGGGCGCGTCGAAATACAGATCGCCGTACGGGTCGTCTTCCACGATCAGCAGGTTGTGGCGCACGGCCACATCCAGCAGGTGCTTGCGACGCTCCAGGCTCATCAGCGCGCCGCTCGGGTTGCCGAAGTTGGGAATCACGTAGAGGAATTTGGGGCGCGCGGTGGAGAGCACCTTTTCCAGCGCGTCGACATCCAGGCCGTCGCCGTCGGTCGGTACGCCGGCCACCTTGGCGCCGTACAGCTTGAACGCCTGGATGGCGGCGAGGAAGGTGGGCGCTTCGGTCAGCACTGTGTCGCCTTCACCGATCAGCACCTTGCCCAGCAGATCCAGCCCTTGCTGCGACCCGGTGGTGACGAGGATGTCGGTGTTGGCGACGTTAGCGCCGCGCGCCTTCATCAGCGTGACGATGGCCTCGCGCAGCGGCTCGAAGCCTTCGGTGGCGCCGTATTGCAGCGCGCGGGCGGCGTCGGTGGTGAGCGCGCTGTCGGCCGCGGCCTTCAGGCCTTCCACGTCAAACAGGGCCGAGTCAGGAAAGCCGCCCGCAAACGAGATCAGGCCCGGCTTGCCGAGCACCTTGAACAGCTCGCGGATGGCGGAGGTTTCAACGTTTTGCAGGCGGGGTGCCAGCAGCGATTGCAGGAATTCCATGGCGTGCGTGTCTCTGTAGTTCGAGTGCCCGCCACTTTACGTGATGTGCGCCGCGTGCGCATGCCAACAGGGCGTCACAGCCGTGACTAGAATGCCGTCACCGAATCGGTAAAAAGGAGCCTCTGCATGGCGGTCCGACGCATCGTCCCCAATCTGCATGCTGCCGATCCGGCACCTGCCCGCGCGTTCTATGCCGAACTGCTCGACCTGGAAGCGGTGATGGACCACGGCTGGATCGTCATCTTTGCCGACACGGCCGCCACCATGACGCCGCAAGTCAGCATTGCCAGCGAAGGTGGAAACGGCACACCGGTGCCGGCGCTGTCGGTGGAGGTGGACGATGTGGATGCGGTGCATACGCGTGCCGTGTCGCTGGGCCTGGAAATCGTCTACCCGCTCGTCGATGAGCCGTGGGGCGTGCGCCGCTTTTACGTGCGTGATCCGTTCGGCAATGTCGTGAACATCCTGGCGCACCGGTAACCCGCCAGCCTCGAAAAAAAAGCCCGCACGCCAAAGGCGATGCGGGCGCGGCAGTGCCGGCGGACTGCTACCGGTGGTTGCCGTTGTGGGTGCGCTTGTCCTGGTGTGCGTCGGCGTCTTTGTCCTTGTCGACAACGCGCGTGATGCCGCCCGTGGCGGGCGGATCACTGGCCGGGAAGGTGTCTTCCACAGCCTTTTCCACCAGCTCTTCACGCTTATGTGCGTGCGGATGCTTCTCTTTCTTGCCCTTCTCCATGGCGACCTCCTGTTTCAAGCGTGGTTGACGACATGCAAGCGAACGGCGTGCCCGAGCGTGCTCAATATTCTTCCCGATACGGACGCGAGCCGTAGTACTCGTGCACCGACTGCGCCCAGGTCGGGTCGGCCATCGTGGGCCAGCTGTCCTTGTCGAAACCCGGAGCCGCTTCCAGGCGATCCTTGTTCGCGTCGAGCACGAAGCACTTGCGATCAACGTCGAGCGACATGGCGCTCCACGGCACGGCAAAGAGCTTGTCGCCAATGCCCAGGAAGCCGCCCACCGACATCACCGCGTAGGCGATCCGACCGCGCTGCACGTCGAGCATGATGTCGGTGATCTTGCCGAGGTCTTCTCCATTGAGGTTGACGACGCGATCGCCCTCCAGCGTATCCGCGGCCATCAGTTCCGGGCCCGGACCCGCCGAATCGGAGTCGGCACGCCCGATGATGCGCATGCGTACACCGGCGGTGGTTCCTACACCGGTGCCAGTACCGGTGCCCAGCGCGGTGCCGGTTGTCGTGGTTTGCATAGCAGTTACCTCCCATCAATCAGTTGACGTTCAGGATGATGTGCGGCGGCCACGCATCGGCGCGGCGTCTCGCACGTAACCACCTGTGTCAGCACGAAGCTTGCCTGCGGCACATCGCCCGCAAAGGCGCGCGTGCGGCATGCCGCTTGCTCGACGGTACGGCGCATCAAACCAGAAACCCCTACCGGAGAGCCTCATGAACAAAGCTGAAATCCCTGTGGCGCAACGCGCCGTGCTGTCGATGCTGCTGGACGATCACCGCGAGGTGAAAAAACTGTTCAAGACGTTCCAGCAGGAGAAAGACGAAGCGGCCCGCGAGCAAATCGTGCGCGACGCGTGTGAAAAGTTGACCGTGCACACGCAGCTCGAAGAAGAGGTGTTCTACCCGTACGTACGCGACAACGGCGGCGAAGCGTTCAAGGACCTCGTCGACGAAGCCGTGGTGGAGCACGCCACCGCAAAGGATCTGATCCAGCAGTTGAACGGCATGCACGCGGGCGACGATCTGTTCGCGGCCAAGTTCACCGTGCTGGCCGAGTACGTCTCCCACCACGTCGAAGAGGAAGAGACTGAACTCTTTCCCAAGCTCATCCGACAGCACGTCGACCTGACACCGCTGCAGGAGACTATGGCCGCGCGCAAGGAAGCGCTGCTGGCCGAGACGGCGAGCTGACCGAGTTGACGGACCCGAGACGGACCCGACCACCTGACACCGGACAGACATCATGCAAGCCACCGTCAGCGACTTCCTCGTCGCCCGCCTGTCCGAGTGGGGCGTGCGGCGCATCTTTGGTTACCCCGGCGACGGCATCAACGGCATGTTCGGGGCCCTACAGCGCGCCGGCGGCAAGATCGAGTTCGTGCAGGTGCGGCATGAAGAGATGGCGGCCTTCATGGCATCTGCGCACGCCAAGTTCACGGGTGAGCTTGGCGTGTGCATGGCAACGTCCGGGCCGGGTGCTGCGCACCTCATCACGGGGCTGTACGACGCTCGGCTCGACCACATGCCGGTGCTGGCGATTACCGGGCAGCAGGCGCGCACCGCAGTCGGCGGGCACTACCAGCAGGAGGTGGATCTGGCGGCGATGTTCCGCGACGTGGCCGGCGCGTTTGTCCACCAGGCCAGCATGCCGGCGCAGGTGCGGCACCTGCTGGATCGCGCGGTACGCATCGCCATCGGGCAACGCCGGGTGACGGCGCTCGTGCTGCCAAACGATCTGCAGGAAATGCCCTACACCGAACCGCCGCGTGCGCATGGCACGGTGCACTCGGGCGTGGGCTACAGCGCGCCGAGCGTGATCCCGCAAGCCGCCGACCTGGAACGCGCAGCGGACATCCTCAACAGCGGCCGCCGGGTGGCGATGCTCGTGGGCGCGGGCGCACTCGGAGCCAGCGCGGAAGTGGCGGCCGTGGCGGAAACGCTGGGGGCGGGCGTGGCCAAGGCGCTGCTCGGCAAGGCCGTGTTGCCCGACGACCTGCCTTATGTGACAGGCGCCATCGGCCTGCTCGGCACCGAGCCGAGCTGGGAGCTGATGAACCATTGCGACACGCTGTTGATGGTCGGCTCCGGCTTTCCGTACGCGGAGTTCCTGCCCAAGGAAGGCCAGGCGCGCGGTGTGCAGATCGACCTGGACCCCGGCATGCTGGGGCTGCGCTATCCGATGGAGGTCAACCTCGTGGGCGACAGCGCGCAGACGCTGCGTGCACTGCTGCCGCTGCTCCAGCGCAAGACCGATCCCTATTGGCCCGACCGCATTGCACGCTGGAATGAAAGCTGGTGGAAGACGCTGGAAGACCGCGCATTGCAACCGGCCTATCCCGTCAACCCGCAGCACGTCTTCTGGGAGCTGTCACCGAAGCTGCCGGACAACGTGATCGTCACGAGCGACTCCGGCACCTGCGCCAACTGGTATGCGCGCGATCTCAAGTTCAAGCCCGGCATGATGGGCTCGCTCTCGGGCGGGCTGGCATCGATGGGTGCGGCGGTGCCGTATGCGATTGCCGCCAAGTTTGCGCATCCCGAGCGCCCTGTCATCGCACTGGTGGGCGACGGCGCCATGCAGATGAACAACATGGCGGAACTCATCACCGTGTCGAAATACTGGAAGCGCTGGAGGTCTTCCAAGTGGATCTGCATGGTGCTCAACAATCAGGATCTGAACGCAGTCACCTGGGAGCAGCGCGTGATGGAAGGCGATCCGAAATTCCCGGCGGCACAAGATATCCCGAACGTGCCGTATCACCGCTTTGCCGAGTTGATCGGGCTGAAGGGCATCTACGTGGACAACCCCGACCAGCTGGCCGGCGCGTGGGACGAAGCGCTCAACGCCGATCGGCCCGTGGTGCTGGAAGTGAAGACCGATCCCGATGTGCCGCCGCTGCCGCCCCACGTCATGCTGCAGCAGGCACGCAACTTTGCGACGGCACTGGCGTATGGCGACCCGGATGCGAGCGGTGTGCTGCGCGGGACGGCACGGCAGGTGCTGTCGGCGCTGTTTCCGGTGCATAGGGAATAGGCGTATGGACGTAACGCCCCCGCTCACGCGGTGGCGCGTCGAAGCGTGAGCGCATGTCGACAAGACATGTGGGATGCGAGTCGAAGGGGCAAGGTGCGGAAAGCCGATGTGCTCGGTAAGATGCCGTCCATCCCCGGTTTTTCCACTCCACTCCACACCACGCACGATGATCCGCTTCGACGACCTCACCATCCTCGTGCTGGCCGTGGATAACGGCAGCCTGTCGGCGGCCGCACGCGTGTTGAACATTGCACCCGCGGCAGCAAGTGCAGCCGTCAAGCGGTTGGAGGCGGAACTCGGCGTGCGGCTGCTGGCGCGCTCCACGCGCAGCCTGGCGCTCACGCACGAAGGCGAGCGCTATCTGCAACACGCACGCCGTGCGCTGGCCGATCTGCAGGCCGGGCAGGATGCGCTCGCCCTTGGACGCCAAGCCATCGGCGGCGATGTGTCGCTGTCGATCCCGTCAGACCTCGGGCGCAACGTGCTCATTGGTTGGCTAGACGACTTCCTCGCCGAGCACCCAGCGGTGGCGCTTCAGGTGCGCATCGGCGACCGGCTGGTCGACATGTTCCGCCAGCGCGTCGATGCCGCGGTGCGCTATGGCGAGCCGGAGGATTCGTCCCTCGTGGCGCTGCCGCTGGCGCCGGACAACCGCCGCGTGCTGTGCGCGGCGCCGGCCTACTTTGCGCGGCACGGGGTGCCGAAGACCCCCGACGATCTGCGTCAGCACAATTGCCTGATGCTGGCCCTGTCCGACACCACGCACGACCAGTGGACCTTTCACGGCGCGAGCGACGACGGTCAGGCGCACGTTGTGCGCGTCACCGGCAACCGCATTGCTGACGACGGCGAACTCGTGCGCCGCTGGGCCGTTGCGGGGCATGGCATCGCTTACAAGTCGCGGCTGGATGTACTGGCCGATCTGCGCGCCGGCCGGCTGCAAGCCGCGCTGACCGACTGGCGCGGCGAGGCGGCGCCGCTGCATTTGATCTGCACGCACCGCCTCGCGCTGTCGCCCACGCTGATGCGGCTGCGCGACTTCCTGCAAGAGCGCATCGCCGGTTATCTGGCCGACGCCTGAATCAAAACCCTTCCAGCACGATCTTGCCGCGCGCCTGATTGCTTTCAATAAAGGCGTGTGCGCGCTTGAGGTTGGCGGCATTGATGGTGCCGAAGTGCTCGTTCATGGTGGAGCGCAACATGCCCTCGTCAATGAGCGCGGCCACGCGATTGAGCAGGCGGTGCTGCTCGATCTGGTCGTCCGTGCCGAACATGGAGCGCGTGTACATGAACTCCCAGTGCAGCGACAGGCTCTTCGCCTTGAGCTTGCGCACGTCGAGCTGCGCCGGGTCGTCGATCAACGCAAGGCGACCTTGCGGCTTGAGCGCCTCGACGATCTGCTCGAAGTGGTGTTCGGTCTGGTTCAGGCTGGCGACGTAATCCACCGCCGGCACACCAATGCGATGCAGTTCCGCGGCCAGCGGCTGCGCGTGGTTGATCACATGGTGGGCGCCCAGCTCGCGCACCCAGGCGGCCGTCTCCGGGCGCGAGGCGGTGCCGATCACGGTCAGGCCCGTCAACCGGCGCGCGAGCTGCACGAGCACCGACCCAACACCGCCCGCCGCGCCGACAATCAACACCGTCTTCCCGCTGGGCGCTGCAGGTTCCGGCACCTGCAGCCGGTCGAAGAGCAATTCCCAGGCGGTGATGGCGGTGAGCGGCAGCGCAGCTGCCTGCGCAAACCCGAGCGTGGCGGGCATCGCGCCGACCACGCGTTCGTCTACGACATGCAGCTCGCTGTTGGTGCCCGGGCGCTGCAGGGCACCGGCATACCAGACCGCATCGCCCGGCTTGAAGAGCGACACCTCGGCGCCGACGGCGCGCACCACGCCCGCAGCATCCCAGCCCAGCACGCGGGGCTGACCATCCACCGGCGGCATGCCGAGGCGCACTTTCACATCGACCGGGTTGACGGAGATGGCGCGCACTTCCACAAGCACATCGCGGGGGCCTGGCGTGGGTTCGGGCAGGGTCAGGTCGACGAGCGCCTCGGGGCGGTCGATGGGCAGGCTTTGGTAGTAGGCAACGGCTTTCATGGCGGACATTCCAGTGAATTGGATAGCCGCATCATGGGCGCGCAATGCTGGAGGAAACAGACGCGCGGCGCAGATTCAGTTTCAACGCCGGACAGAAAATCGCACCCTGCCGCATCAAGCCGCGTGCACGCCGTGGAGGTCTGCGTTGCAGTTCGGGTGATCTTCGTTGTGGTCGTGCTCGCGCAGCGCGCCCGGGATGCCGGTGCCCGCCAGACCATCGGCTGCGAGCCATGCCGCCGTGGCCGCAGCAGCGCGGTCGATCAGTTCGCCGCAGCGGGCGTAATCGTAGGGCGACACGTCCAGCGGGCACAGCGGCGGCACGACGGCAATGGGCAACTGCCCGGCCCAGCGCTCCAGGTCTTGCACAAGCTGACGCGCGACCAGCAGCGACAAGGCGTTCAGCGCGTGCTCGATGGCGCTGCGCGGGGCACGACGGTCGGCACACGCAAACCCGGCCGGCAACACGACGACGCGTGTGGCGCCCAGCCGGATGGCCGCAGAGATCGGCGTGTTGTTGGCAACGCCGCCGTCGATCAACAGGCGATCACCAATGCGCACCGGCGGAAACACGCCGGGAATGGCAGCGCTGGCCAGCACGGCCGGCACGATGGCGCCAGACGACAGCACCACCTCGGCGCCGGTGCGCATGTCGGTGGCCACAACGTGCAGGGGCAGCGTGGCCGCCTCCAGCAGGGTCTGCGCGAAATGCCGCGTCAGCAGGCGCTGCAGGCCGGATGCATCGACGAGGTGCTCGCGTCGCCCGCCCAGGATGCCCAGCATGCTGAACATTGCCCGCCAGGACCACGGCATCACGTCGGCGCGCCGCACGCCGCGCCACAGCGCCTCGAGCTGCGCGGTGCCGGCCGCGTGCGGATTGCAGGCAAAAAAGGCAGCGTTGATGGCGCCGGCCGACGCGCCCACCACCATGTCGGGCACCACGCCCGAGGCCACCAGCTCGCGCAGCATGCCGGCCTCGATGGCGCCGAGGCTGCCGCCACCGGCAAAGACAAACGCTGTTCGTTCCACTCTGTCCATGATCGATGCCGCGTTGCAGCAAGGAGTCCCAACTGGTCAATCCAGGGACGACTGGAACTAGAGTAGGTCTGCCCCGCCGTTGCGGCTAGTCGGGCCGGTCTGCGGCGATCAGCGGGCTTGCCGCGCGGCGTCCGCGAGGGGCTTCCAGTGCAGAAAACCGAACAGCAACGTCAGCAGCACGCTGTCGAACAGCGGCCCCTTGTGCAGCGCCACTTTGCGAAAACACAGCACCACTTCCAGCAGGTGCGCAGCCAGCAGCACCAGCGCCCCGATGCGCAGCCAGCCGATGGCATCGGTCGACAGCGGCAGTGGCGTGGCATAGCTGAGCAACGCGAGGCCATACACGGCGAGCAGGACGATCTTGCTGAGGACGTTGAACATGCCAGGACTCCAGAGGGACGGTGATTCCGATGCCGTGCAGCATACCGGCCACCGCAGTCACCCCGGCTGCTTCAAACGCCTGGGTAGACGCCGCGCTCCACCGGCTGTATCTGCTGGCGAGCGGCGCTCAGGCCGTCACCGAGCCGAACCACCGCAGCAACGCCGCCTGCAGCCCCTCGGTCGGTCCGTCACCAACCCACGCCACGTGGCCGCCGAGGCGGACCAGCACTGCGGATGGCGCGGGCACCGTGCCAACCACCGGCAGCGCCCAGGCTCCCGCATAGCGGGCGTCGGCCCGCCGCACGCGATTGGCCCATGGCGGGGTCCAGGTCGAGATAGGGGATGCGGCGGCCGAGCAGCGGGTGTCCTTCACCGAAGTCGTAGCGAACGTCGAGCGCGGAGACCATCCCCACGAGCCGCCTGCGTAGTTCATCCATACGAAACAGCTTCGAGGTGATCTCGCTCAGCGCCGTGGACCGCTCGTTCTGGCGAAGCGCACACCACGAAAAAAAGGCCGTCCCGAAGGACGGCCTTTTCTGTTTCTGCGCCCGCCGAAACTTATTCGACAGTCACCGATTTCGCCAGGTTGCGTGGCTTGTCGACGTCCGTGCCGCGTGCCAGCGCCGTGTGATACGCCAGCAACTGCAGCGGCACCACGTGCAGGATCGGCGAGAGCTGCCCGTAGTGCTCCGGCATGCGGATCACCTGGATGCCGTCGCTCGACTGGATATGCGTATCGGCGTCGGCAAACACGTACAGCTTGCCGCCACGCGCACGCACTTCCTGGATGTTCGACTTGAGCTTTTCGAGCAGCGCGTCATTCGGGGCCACGGTCACGACCGGCATCTGCTCGGTCACCAGGGCCAGCGGGCCGTGCTTGAGTTCGCCGGCCGGGTAGGCCTCGGCGTGGATGTACGAGATTTCCTTGAGCTTGAGCGCGCCTTCCAGGGCGATCGGGTAATGCAGACCGCGACCGAGGAACAGCGCGTTTTCGCGACGGGCAAACTCGTCCGACCACGCGATGATCTGCGGCTCGAGCGCCAACACCGCGTTCAGCGCCGACGGCAGGTGGCGCAGATGGCGCAGCGCATCTTCTTCCTGCTCGGTGTTCAGATGGCCGCGCAGCTTGGCGAACGTCAGCGCCAGCATGTACAGCGCCGCCAGCTGCGTCGTGAACGCCTTGGTGGACGCCACGCCGATCTCAGTGCCCGCGCGCGTGAGGAACTTGAGCTGCGTCTCGCGCACCATGGCGCTCGTCGCCACGTTGCAGATGGCGAGGGTGTGCGTGTGGCCGAGTTCGCGTGCGTGGCGCAGTGCGGCCAGCGTGTCGGCGGTTTCGCCCGATTGCGAGATCACGACGACCAGCGCGTTCGGGTTGGGCACCGTCTCGCGGTAGCGGTATTCGCTGGCGACTTCCACCTGCGTCGGGATCTTGGCGATCGATTCGAGCCAGTACTTGGCCGTGCAGCCCGAGTAGTAGCTCGTGCCGCAAGCCAGGATCAGCACGCTGTCGACCTTGGGCAGCACCTGGGCTGCTTCGGGGCCGAACAGGTCCGGCGCAAAGCCTTGCACGCCCTCGAGCGTGTCGCCCAGGGCGCGCGGCTGCTCGAAGATTTCCTTCTGCATGAAGTGGCGGAAGGGCCCAAGTTCCACGGCGGCGGCGTAGGTGCCGACTTCCTTCACTTCGCGCTCGACGATCTTGTCGCTTGCATCGGCCACGGTGAAGCCGTCGCGGGTGAGTTCCACCACGTCGCCTTCTTCCAGGTAGGCCATGCGGCTGGCGGTACCGGCCACGGCCAGCGCGTCGGAGGCGAGGAACGATTCGTTCTCGCCAATCGCCACCACCAGCGGGGAGCCGGCGCGCGCACCCACCACCACGTCGGGGTTGTCGCGTGCAAACACGGCAATCGCATAAGCGCCGTGCAAGCGCTTGACCGAAGCACGTACCGAGGCGAACAGGTCGCCGCGCGTCTTGCTGCTCGGGTACGTGTAGGCCTGGTGGATCAGGTGCGCGACGACTTCGGTGTCCGTCTGCGATTCAAAGCCGTAACCGACGGCCTTCAGTTCTTCACGCAGCGCTTCGTAGTTTTCGATGATGCCGTTGTGCACCAGGGCGATGGTGTCGCCCGAGAAATGCGGGTGCGCGTTGACGGTATCCGGCCGGCCATGCGTGGCCCAGCGCGTGTGCGCGATGCCGATGGCGCCGTCCAGGTGGCTGGTCTGTGCCTGGGCATCGAGATCGGCCACGCGCGACACGGTGCGCGCGCGCTCGAGCTGGCCATCGCGCTGAATGGCGACGCCGCACGAGTCATAGCCGCGGTATTCCAGACGGCGCAGGCCCTCGATCAGGACGGGAACGATATTGCGCGTGGAAACCGCGCCAACGATACCGCACATGTTGATTTCTCCAGTTGGGGTGGGGCCGCACGTTGAATGTGCGCCGCACTCGGTAATTCAGTATCGATGCTCGTGTGCCGAAGCGGCATCCGCTGTTCGGCGCAGGAGAAAACCTGTCAGCCTTCCTTCTTCTGCTTGACCGGGCGCTGCCAGCTGTCGATGGTCACCTGCCGCGCCCGCGAGACCGTCAGCTTGCCCTCCGGCGCATCCTTGGTCAGCGTGGTGCCGGCACCCAGCGTCGCGCCCTTGCCAACGCGCACCGGCGCCACGAGTTGCGTGTCGGAACCGATGAAGGCGTCGTCTTCGATGACGGTGCGGAATTTGTTCGCCCCGTCGTAGTTGCACGTGATGGTGCCCGCGCCGATGTTGACGCGCGAGCCGACCGTGGCGTCGCCCACGTAGGCCAGGTGGTTGGCCTTGCTGTGTGCCGCGATCTGGCTGTTCTTGACCTCGACAAAGTTGCCGATGTGCACGTCTTGGGCCAACTCGGTGCCCGGGCGCAGACGTGCGTACGGGCCGATGCGCGAGTCGGCGCCAACCTTGGCGCGCTCGATATGGCAGAACGGCAAAATTTCGGCACCGGCCTCGATCACCGCATCGCGGATCACCGTATGGGCGCCGATGCGCACGCCGTCAGCCAGCGTGACGTCGCCCTCGAAGATGCAGTTGACGTCGATCACCACGTCGCGGCCGCAGGTGAGCTTGCCGCGCACGTCGATGCGCGCCGGGTCGATCAACGTCACGCCGTCTTCCACCAGTTGCTGCGCGAGGTTGCGCTGGTGAATGCGCTCCAGCTCCGCCAGTTGCACCTTGCTGTTCACGCCCAGCGTTTCCCACTCGGCCAGCGGATGCGCGGACGTAATAGGCACGCCTTCGCTGGCAGCACGCTCGATCACGTCGGTCAGGTAATACTCGCCCTGCGCGTTGTCATTCGACAGCGTCGCGAGCCAGTTCTTGAGCTTGGCCGTCGGACACACCAGGATGCCGGTGTTCACTTCGTGAATGGCCAGTTGCGTTTCGTTGGCGTCTTTCTGCTCGACGATGCGCGTGATGCGGCCGGCGGCGTCGCGCACGATGCGGCCGTAGCCGGTCGGGTCGCCCAGGTGCACGGTCAGCACGCCCAGGTGGTCATTGCCGGCCGCGCTTACCAGCGCGCTCAGCGTTTCGGCGCGGGTGAGCGGCACATCGCCGTAGAGCACGAGGGTGGGCACGCTCTCGTCGAGCTGGTCCACGGCCTGCATGACGGCGTGGCCCGTGCCAAGCTGCTTGTCTTGCGTGGCAAAGGCGATGTCGGTCGCGCCGACCATCTCGCGCACCCGGTCGCCACCGTGGCCCACCACGACCACCAGCCGCGTCGGCGACATGGTGCGGGCGGTTTCAATGACGTGCGCCAGCAGCGGTTTGCCGGCCAGGGGGTGCAGCACTTTCGGCAGGGCGGAGCGCATGCGTTTGCCCATGCCTGCAGCCAGGATGACGATATTCACAAGGAGGTTCCTAGAGTGACTCGAAGCGATAGCCTGCGACGGGTTGCCGGCACCGGGAATGGCTGCCTGTAACCCACCGCCCGCCACCTCCCCTCAGGATGGCCGGACCGCCTGCAAACCCTTCTGCGGGGCGCTTTTGCGGCGTATAAGACACAGATGGAAAAATTCTAGCATGGGGCCCGCCCTCCCCCTGAACCGGTCAAACGGTGGAATTGTTGCAATCGCGCCATGACCGAGACGGGTAGACCGCTGACCGGTCGGACGGATGGCGGACGTGCGGCATGGCGCGCTGCGCGCATGAGTGCGCCATACGCCACTCTTCATGGAGGGGCTGCGCTCAGTTTGCCGCCGCCTCTCCGGGCACGGCCTGCTCGGCGGACTTGTCGCCGGGCTTGCGCTCGAACCGCACGAACTCGATCCGGTCATCGTGCGAGCCGGCAAACACCAGTGGGGCCTGATCATAGGCGGTCTGGCCGAACAGCGCGTCTTCGCCGATCTTCGCCAGGCCTGTGGTCAGGCCGTTGAAGTCGAACAGATCGGTATCGGCCAGGTGCGACGGCACCACGTTTTGCAGCGAAGCGAAGATGTTGTCGATACGGCCCGGCGTCTGGCGCTCCCACTCCAGCAGCATCTCCTTGACCTTCTTGCGCTGCAGGTTTTCCTGCGAGCCGCAGAGGTTGCACGGGATGATCGGGAATTCCATCGCGCGGGCGTACGAAGCGATGTCCTTTTCCGCGCAATAGGCGAGCGGCCGGATGACGATGTGGTCGCCGTTGTCCGTGGCCAGCTTGGGCGGCATCGACTTCATCTTGCCGCCGAAGAACATGTTGAGGAAGAACGTGTTGACGATGTCGTCGCGGTGGTGACCCAGCGCGATCTTGTTGGCACCCAGCTCCTTGGCCGTGCGATAGATCACACCGCGACGCAGGCGCGAACACAGCGAGCACGTGGTCTTGCCCTCGGGCACCTTCTCCTTGACGATCGAATACGTATCCGCCTCGACGATCACGTACTCCACCCCCACCTTCTTCAGGTAGTTGGGCAGGACCTCTTCCGGAAAGCCGGGCTGCTTCTGGTCGAGGTTCATCGCAATCAGCTTGAAGTCGACCGGCGCGCGCTTCTGCAGGGCCATCAGCACCGACAGCATCGTGTACGAATCCTTGCCGCCGGACAGGCACACGAGGATGGTGTCGCCGTCTTCAATCATGTTGAAGTCGCCAATGGCGCGGCCAACCTGCGACTGCAGTCGGGTTTCGAGGCGGTGGAAATTATTGGAAAACGTCATGGCATCTCGACCCCGCCAGCGCTGAATAATGGCCGAACAGGCGTCAAATTGTGAGGAAAATCAGCATTTTAGCGCGCACGGGGCGCCGTCTGCAGGGTCACGCGAACAGGCCTAGAATCGTTTGCCTATCTTCTGCTCGATGGAAACGAACCCAATGACGACAGCAATGCGGATTCTGGTGCTTGGCGCCGGTGGCACCGGCGGTTATTTTGGCGGGCGGCTCGCCCAGGCCGGCGCGGACGTGACGTTTCTCGTGCGGCCCGCGCGCGCGGCGCGGTTGCGCCAACACGGTCTCGTGATTCGCAGCCCGCACGGCGATGCGCAATTGCCCGTGCAGACCATCACCGCGGACCAAGCCACGGCTTGGGGCCGCGCCGACCTGGTTCTACTGAGCTGCAAGGCATACGACCTGGAAGACGCCATTACCGCGATCCGCCCCGTGGTGGGCGAGCGCACGGTGGTGCTGCCGGTGCTCAATGGTCTGGCGCATCTGGAACGGCTGGATGCCGCGTTCGGGGAATCGCGCGTGCTGGGTGGGCTGTGCCACATCAGTGCGACGAGTACGCCGGATGGTGCCGTGCTGCACCTGAGCAATGGCCAAGGCGCCGCCGTGCACTCCATCACCTTTGGCGAGCGCACGCCGCATGCGCCGCGCGAGCGCACCGAAGCAATCCGCGACGTGTTTGCCACGGCCAACTTTGATTCGGTGCTCGCCGAGAACGTCATGCAGGACATGTGGGAAAAGTTCACGTTCCTCACTTCGCTGGCCGCGATGACTTGCCTGATGCGGGCGACGGTGGGCGAAATCGTCGCCACGGACGAGGGCGCAGCGTTGAATGAAGCGATGTTCTTGGCGTGCGAGCGCGTGGCTGCGGCGTCGGGGTATCCGAATCGGCAGGCGGCGCGCGAACGCGGGCTCAATGTGCTGACGCAAGCCGGTTCGCCGCTGACGGCATCGATGCTGCGGGATCTTGAGAGTGGCGGGCGGGTGGAGGCAGATCACATCGTGGGAGACATGCTGCGCCGCGGGCGGGCGTTGGGCGTTGATGTGTCGCTGCTGCGGGTGGCGTTTGCGCATTTGCAGGCTTATCAGCAGCGGTTGTTGCGGGCGGCTATTTGATTGTTTTGCGTTTGTGGTTCATCCCCGGTTTCATCCCCTGCCGGGGCTGACTCACTTTCTTTGTCTTGCCAAAGAAAGTAAGCAAAGAAAGGCGCGCCCGAGATGGCGACTTCCCCTTGAATTTTCATAACCGGGCGGAGACGGGAAAAACTCGCTGCGCTCAAACAGTTTCCCGTCTTTTTTCCGCCCGCTTACGAAAATTCAAGGCGCCATCTAGGGCAGGGTACGGCCACACCGGCTGAAGGCTTGCGTTGTCGATTGGGTTTCCCTTTGTTGTGGGTTTATTGCCAACCGCCACCCAACGCCTGCATGAGCGCGGCACAGTTGAGCAGCCTGTCCGCGCGGCTCTGCACCTGCTCCAACGTCGCCTGATCGGCCTGGCGTTGCGCATCGAGCAGCGCGAGCGTGGTGACGCCGCCTGCGGCATAGCCCCCCATTTTCTGCATTTCAATAAATCTGAATTTAATTCCCTTGAATTAAATTCAGATGTTTCCTATGAGCTTTTTTCTGCGAATCTGAAAACCTCCCTGCCTTCGATCAGATGAGTCGTGACGGCAAAGCGCCCCCCTCCGCCACGCACCTCAATTGCCAAGGGAGAAGTTCGCATGGGCAGTCATTTGCCTGTTTCCGCACGCACCGTTTCTGTTAGCGGCCCTGCGCTGCCGGACGTCATGGGCAAACCGCTTTTCACGTTCGTTCGCCTGCAAGGCACAGAAAACCTGTGCAGTTTGTACGAATACGAAGTCGAGCTGAAAACTCCTGACAAGGATTACAACTTCGGCGGCCCAGAAGGCAATTTCGATCTGCGCGCCATGAATGGCCGTGAGCTGACCGTGCGCGTCGAGCTGGACGGCATGGGAACGGGGTTAGATGGCGGCGTCGGTGCCGGCTCGCGCGAGATCAGCGGCATCGTAGACCGCGCTCGCTACTTGCGTGCCGAGGGCCGTCATTTTGTTTACGGCCTGACCCTGCGCCCCTGGCTCTGGATTGCTTCGCAAAACCGGAACAGCCGGATCTTTGAGAACAAGACCGATATTGAGGTCATTGAAGAAGTCCTGTCGGCGTACAACTTCCCGGTGGAGCGTCGCCTCGACACGGCGAAGTATCCCAGGCGCATCTACCGAACCCAGGCCGACGAGAGCGATTACGCCTTCATCGCCCGCCTCATGGAACATTGGGGCATTTCATGGTTCTTCGAACATGTGGAAGGCAAGCACAGGCTGATCCTCGCCGACATGCCAGGTGCCTACCGGCGCCCTGCCAGCGAGGCATATCACACGCTGGAGGTATATCCGCCGGACTTCAAGCCGGATCAGGAACACTTGGACACCTTTGCCGTCGTCGACGCAGTGGTTGCGGGCAAGTACACGACGAGTGCCTATAGCTTTACGCAGCCGCGTGGCGATCTCACCGCCAGCAGTTCCGACCCGCGCGACACGGGTATGAACAGTGGAAACGTACATCAGGAGGTCTACGACTTCCCGAGTGAGCACGCGCAGCCGGCCACCGACAACCGCCCCTGGAACGAGGGCGACATGATTGCGCGCATCCGCATGGAAGCGGTTCGCTCGCGCGGCCTGCGCTGCTTTGGCACGGGCAATCTGCGAGCAGTCATCCCCGGCCATACTTTCGTACTGCAAGGACACCCGCAGAAGGCAGCCAACCGCGAATACGTGGTGATCGGGGCCAACCTGACGCTCGAAGATGTGGCTGCAGCTTCAGGTGAGGGCCAGCGCTGGCATTGCCGCGTCGAGTTCGAGTGCCACCCAACGCATGAGATTTTCCGGCCAGCGCGCGACACACCGTGGCCGGTCATCACAGGCCCGCAAAGCGCGACCGTTGTCGGTCCGGATGGCCACGTCACCCATGCGGATCAGTACGGGCGGGTCCGGGTCGAGTTTCCGTGGGATCGCTTCAAGAAAATGGCCTGCTGGATGCGGGTGTCCACCTCGTGGGCCGGTTCGCAGTATGGGCAGATCAGCATTCCGCGAATCGGGACGGAGGTGCTGGTCAGCTTTCTGGACGGCGGCAACCCGGACAAGCCCATCATTACCGGCGCCGTCGCCAACAGCTTGAACATGCCCCCCTGGCGCCTGCCGGACCAGCATGTCCTGACCGGCATCCGCACGCGCGAGCACGAGGGCTCACGCAGCAACCACCTAGTCTTTGACGACACAAAGGGGCAGATTCAGGCGCAACTTTCGTCAGACCACCTGACCTCGCAGATCAGCATGGGGTACCTCACCGGGATACCCAATCATGCCGGCCGTCAGGATAAGCGTGGCGAGGGGCTGGAGGCACGAACCGATGGCCATGCCTCGCTTCGGGCCGCCTTGGGCTTGCTGCTCACCACCCACCGGCGCGATAAGGCCGATGGCGGAGCGATGAGCATTGAAGACGTGATCGCACTCATGCAGGAGGCGCTCACGCTGGCTGACTCGCTCGCACAAAGCGCCGTCAACGCACAGGCCCAAGCCGGCCAGCAGAAAGAGGTCGCCAAAGCGCTGCGCCTGCAGGCAGAGGCAATCCAGGGCGGCGGCAAGCTGGCCGAATTCCGCGAGCCACACATCGCCATTGCCAGCCAAGCGGGCATCGCAACCTCGGCGCCGGGTAGCACGCATGTCGCCAGCGGAGAACACATCGCGCTGACCAGCGGGCAACACCTGTCGTTCTCTTCCGGCGGTGGCCTGTATGCCACCGCAACTGAGCGCTTTTCGCTGTTCGTGCAGCGCGATGGCATCAAGCTGTTCTCCGCAAAGGGCAAGGTCGAGGTGCAAGCGCAATCGGATGCGATGAACCTGGTCGCGCAAAAGGTACTTCGCCTTCTTTCCACGACGGATTGGGTCGAGATCAGCGGCAAGAAGGGCATCCGCTTGAACGTGGGCGGCAATGAGATTCGCATCACACCGGAAGGCATCGAGAACTTGTCGGCCGGCAAGTGGGCGGTCTACTCGGGCAGCAAGCTGCTCACCGGCCCCAAAGCGGCCCCCTACGCCATGCCCACCACCAAGCTCTGCACCCACCTGGCTGAGGGCGCAGCCGCCAGCGGCGCGGGTGCCGTGCCGCTGCATTGAGGATGCTGATGACCCAATTCTCAACCAGCCACATCAGGCCGAAAGACTGGCCACAAACATGGGACAGCGGAATTCTGATACTGGATTTGCTCAACCATGATCCGGCGTTGCTGGACCTATCGGAACTGCCTCTGCTGGAATGCCTGCCGGCCGGCATTGGCGACAACGCCCACCTGATGCCGGTGTTGCTCAACCTGAGCGAAACCCCGGTTCACATCCAACAAGCATTGTTGGTCCAAGCTTGGCAGAGCGCCCAACGCGGCGACCCACCGTTTGTCTGCGCCCGGCTACAAGGGCCCGCACCTGCAAATGAAGTCGCCGACCATCTGGCGGCCTGCCTGACCGGCACCGACCACACGGGAGGGCATGCACTCTGGCGCTTCTATGACCCGCGCGTCTTCATCCACATGGCCTGGCTGCTGCGTCCAGCGCAGCTACAAGCGCTATTCGGCCCCTGCCAGCAATGGGGCTTTGCCTGGGCCGGAGATTGGTATGAACTGGAACGGCCCTTGGCGTCCGAGCCCACCGACGCCGACCCTCGCCCGTGGTGGCCCGACGCAAAGCAATGGCGCACGGTGCAAAACGCTGTGTGCATCGAATGTGCGTTGGCACGCGTTGCCTTCAATGCCAAGCCTTCTGTCTCGCAGGCCCCTGCCGTTGATCGGGCACTGCGCCACGCCGCGGAAACCCTGCACCTTTCGCTCGACAGCGATCGCCAGACCTACGCCACCCACGCGGTCGCCTTCGGCCGCCCGTTTGAAGACCAGCCCAAGCTACAAGCCGTATGGCCTGCCGTTGCCAGTGGGGAGTTGTCCCTGCGCCAGGCACTGGCTGTGCTCACGCGCGACGACTGGAAACTCATGACGATCATGGCGCGCACTGCCAAACAGTTCACCGGTTCGTAACATCATGACCAACATCCAATCCACTGTAGACCGCTTCACCCCGCCGGTGCATGGCTGCTCGTTTTGCGATCGCCCGCCCGGCTTGGCCGTGCTGCCCGTGCGCTATGCCGTGGTCGGGCCAGAAGACAAGGAAGGCGCACCACCCCTGGCCGGCAACTTCCACATCGAGCACGCACCCACGCAACTCGGTGGCGGTGCTCAGTACACGCTGCGCACCATGCGGCCGGGCTTCTTGTATGTCTTCCATGAGGCCACGCTGCACTGGGATTGCTATCTCGTGGTGAACGGCGGGCATTTGTGGAAGATCATCCCCGAGCGCCCGACACCGCCCAGAGTGTCAACGGAGTTCTCTTGCAGCGTGGGCATCGGGCACGGTTACATGTCGATGTACTTCACGATTCCCGACCCAAAGCGTGCAACGCGGGTCTGGTATGCGTACTCCCACGTGGCCTGGACACCGGCGCAGCTTGATGAAAACAAGTTCAAGCCGGAGGTGCGTTCTCAACACATGCAGATGCTCAACGTGCAGGCTTGGTTGGCCAGCGCCAATCAGCCCCACGCCGCGCGCTCGACCGAACTCGGCAAGCATGTGGCCTCGTTTGCCATGCCGCCCAAGGATCAGGACGAGGCGTTTCGCCATTTGTCTGCACCTCCGCGCATCAAGGCCGGTGACCGCCTTGACCTCATTGGCGAAGCGGCCGGCGCCATCCTCTCCCTGGCAATGGAGCGCGCCTCCCCTGGACATGCGCTCATGCTGGCATGCAATGACCCGCTGGCGATGACGGAAGACCTGGCGCTGCTTTCCAATGACGTGCTGCACCCCAAGGCGCACGACGGTGTCGTCTGGGACAAGAAGACCGATTTGCTGCTGAATGCGCTGGAGGCCAACATCCGCGAGAACGCGGTCCGCAATATGACCAAGGAGGCCGAGGACGCGGCCGTGGAGAACGAGCGCAACGGCGTAACGCTGGAGGGGTACCCAACGTATGAGTTCTTGTCTGCGGTCTTCTCGCCGGAAAAGACCGCCGCACGGTGGAAGCGGGAAGATGCCGAACGCGAGGCAGACCGTCAGACCAAGCAGGAGGACGTTGCCGAGGCGGCATGGAAACCGTATGCGAAGGTGCTGGACAAAAGCATGCGACATCGAGACCACGGGCCGCGTCTGAAGGCCCTCAATGAAACGATTCTGGCGCCGATTGCGAGGTCGCACGCGCAGTGGCTGATGAGCGGCCAATTGGAGCAGTACATGTCCTACCGCCACGACTCGCGCGACATTGCGCACGGCTGCGTGTACAACGAGGCGATGGCACGCTGCCTCGAACACGGCGTGGGAAATGCCGAATGCCTAGGGGTGGTCAAGCGATGGTGTGACGAGGCCAATCCGCTCAACCCCAGCAATCTGCTGGCGCGTGGACTGCACTTGAACCATGACGAACTGATCAAGACAGCCGCCGGCTACACCGACCAGGGCCTCGCCGCCATGTTGGAGACATTCAAGGCGATTCTGGACAAGTTCGATCAGACCTCCAAAGCCATGGCGCTGCCCGATCAGCTCAGCAAGATCGGCCTCATGCCGCGCCTGACCTGGGTGCTGGGCAACCAGATCATTCCGGCGCTGGCCCATTCTCTACACACCAAAACGGCCAAGATGTTCCTCAATGGCTTGAGCCTGGCGGGCGGCGTGCGCTTAGTGGGAGTCAGTCGCGACATCATGAGCGTCCGGCACACGGTGCTCCATGACCTGAACACCACCAACCCCGCGCTCTACAAGCATTTGGGTCGCTCGCGCCGGCGCGAGGAGGCCGTGGTGGTCTCTAGGCGCGCCAAGCGCATGGCTGCTAACAGCAACCTCGTCTGGTACGACAAACGCGATCTGGCGGCCGCCAAGGATTTGGCTTCGCTACAACTGCGCGATCAACACGATGTGCCCGGCCTCAAGCAGGTGCGCGCGGTGCTCGGCTCGCGGCACGTGAATATCGGCGCGGTGTCCGTCATCTTGCAGGGCCTGGCGGTGTTCCATGCCACGCAGTCCTTCCGCGCAGCGGGGGAGTTTGATGAAGAGGAGACAGGCATGAAGCTGATGGGCGGGCTGGTCGCCATGACCGGCACGCTCATGGAGCAGGCGGGCATTTTGGTTGAGAAGGCGCCGACTCATCCGTTTGTGGCGCGGGTCATGCGGGCTATGCCGGACGCTGATTGGGCTGAAAGAGGGCAACGGTGGGCGCGTAAAGGTCGGCTTGTTGGTTTCTTGGGAGCGCTTGTGGGGATCGGGTGGGATGCAGTTCACTCAAGAGAGGAGTTTGCCAAAGGGAATCAGACGCTTGGATATCTCTACGGTGGGTCAACTGTATCCGGGGCCATGGCGGCAGCCATTGCTGTGGGATGGATAAGCCTTCCTTCCTGGCCCTTCCTCGTCGTGCTTTTTGGAGCGAACGTAGGCATCAGCATCGTAGATGACCCCGCCACCCTGAAGTGGGCACAACGTTGCCGCTTCAGCGCACCCAGTGGAAAACCCAAGTTCTCCAGCATGGAAGACGAGTCGTTTGCCTTCAGCCAACTCGGGATTCGAGTCGAAGAGGAGCAACCGAAGTGATCAAGATTTCGTTTCCGAGCAAGGATGAGCGCTTGCCGCAGTCGATCTATGCCAAACAGAAAGGCAAGCCGCTTGGCGAATGGGAGATGCAAAACCGGCTTTACATCGACCAGCCTGCGCTGGAAAAGGCGGAAGAACTAGGCAATGTCTACCGCATTGACTCCACTTACCTAGAGATCATTGATGATGCTCAGGATCAAATACAGATCATCGGCCTAGGCGGAATCTTCTTTCTGGCCTTTGCCTCACTCGCGCTGGCCTGGAGTGGGATGTGGATTAGCGGCCCATTTACCCAAAGCGCTGAAGTCGTGGCGCAGAGTGGCTATTGGTTTTGGACGATTCTGGGTGCAACTACGGGCTTGGCCGTTGCTGCCGTCTTCGGCACCTTCGACTACCAGGTCATGCGTCGCAACCTCTTCACCCTCAAGCGCCGCTCCATCCGCCTGAACCGCAAGACCCGCCGCATCTACGCCATTCGTACCAAGAACCCCGACGGCATCTGGGAGGTGCCCTGGAGCAACGACGAATTCTTCTGCATTGGAAAACGCAAGGTTGGTGGCCTCAAGCGCGCCTATGACATGTACGACGTGCGCCATTACACGCTGGATGCACAGGGCAACGTGGTGCGGGCCTTCGTGCTCGGGCAAATGGTCTTCACCGTCAAGCAGGCTCAACTGCAATGGGAGTACTTCCGACGCTATATGCAAGACGGGCCGGCCAACTTGCCCGAGCCGCGCCGCTTCTGGGCGCCGCGCGAATCCTTCTGGGAGGGCTACAGAATCTGTCGGCGTGACAAATTCCCTGAGCTATTCGAGCAATTGTCCGACCTCATCCTCTGGCCTTTCGGCCTGCTGGAGGCTACCTGCCGCTGGCTCATCCTCGTGACCTGCAGCGACCCCGTGTGGCCCGCCGAGATCGAAGCCGTCTGCAAACCCGAGCCGAACGACCCGTACGCCCGCCCCTATGCCGATGACTTTGTCGGCTTTGCCAGCGGTCCCTACGGCCAGCCCTCGCGCAGGGACATCGACCGGATGCTGGCGCTGGAGAAATATCGGCGGCGGGAAGGCGCCCTCACACGCGCCGAGGCGGAAGCGCTTATTCGGAAGCAAGCAGAGGCCGGTGCATGAGGCCGATGCCATCAATGAACGTCAGCGTCCGCATCGTGGACGCCCCTGCCACCCTGAAGTGGGCACAGTGCTGCCGCTTCAGGGCACCCGGTGGCAAGCCCAAGTTCCCCAGCATGGAAAGCGAGTCGTTTGCCTTCAGCCAACTCGGGATTCGAGTCGAAGAGGCGCAAGCGAAATGATGAAGATTTCGTTTCCGAGCAAGGATGAGCGCTTGCCAAGGCCCATTGCTACCTGTACCAAACAGAAAGGAAAGCCGCTGGGTGATTGGGAGAGGCAGCACCGGCTCCATATCGACAAGCCTGCATATAGAGAAGAAATAGAAGAAATGGGCAATGTGTATAGCATTAATTCAACCTATCTAGAGATCGTTGACGATGCTCATGACAGAATACAAGCCATTGGTTTCGCTTGGATCACAGGAATCGCCACTTCCGCAATAGCCGGATTTATGGGCAAATTCTTTATCACACTGCCCTCAATTCACTCACCAGAAATTAAGGCTCAAGACGGATACTGGCCTCTTGTAATCATTTTTGCATCCGTTTTTTCGGCAATGGCACTTCTGTTCTTCCTGCTCGGGCTGGATATGATGCGCCGCAACCTCTTTACCCTGAAGCGCCGCCCCATCCGCCTGAACCGTAGGACCCGCCGCATCTACGCCATCCGCACCAAGGACCCAGGCGGCATCTGGGAAGTGCCCTGGAGCAACGACGAATTCTTCTGCATTGGCAAGCGCAAGGTTGGTGGCCTCAAGCGCGCCTATGACATGTACGACGTCCGTCATTACACGCTGGACGAACAGGGCAACGTGGTGCGGGCCTTTGTGCTTGGGCAAATGGTCTTCACCCTCGAGCAGGCTCAACTGCAATGGGAGTACTTCCGACGCTATATGCAAGACGGGCCGGCCAATCTGCCCGAGCCGCACCGCTTCTGGGCACTGCGCGAATCCTTCGCCGAGAGCTTCAGAATTTGCCAGCTCAGCAAGTCCTCAAACCCGCTCGTTTCGCTCTTTGATCTGATTTTCTTGCCCTTCGCATTGCTGGATACCGTCTGCCGCTGGCTCACGCTCATCACCTGCAGCGACCCCGTATGGCCCCCCGAGATCGAAGCCGCCTGCAAACCCGAGCCGAACGACCCGTACGCCCGCCCCTATGCCGATGATTTTGTCGGCTTTGCCAGCGGTCCCTACGGCCAGCCCTCGCGCAGTGACATCGACCGGATGCTGGCGCTGGAGAAATACCGGCGGCGGGAAGGGGTCCTCACACGCGCCGAGGCGGAAGCGCTGATCCGGAAGCAAGCAGAGGCCGGTGCATGAGGCCGATGCCATCAATGAACGTCGGCGTCCGCATTGTGGGCGACCCCGCCACCCTGAAGTGGGCACAGCGCTGCCGCTTCAGCGCACCCGGTGGCGAACCCAAGTTCCCCAGCATGGAAGACGAGTCGTTTGCCTTCAGCCAACTCGGGATTCGAGTCGAAGAGGAGCAACCGAGGTGATCAAGATTTCGTTTCCGAGCAAGGATGAGCGCTTGCCGCAGTCGATCTATGCCAAGCAGAAAGGCAAGCCGCTTGGCGAATGGGAGATGCAACATCGGCTTCGCATTGACAGGCCCGTGCTTGAAACCGTGGAAGAAATGGGCAATGTGTATCGCATCGACTCCACTTGTCTGGAAATCATCGATGACGCGCAGGACCAAATTCAGATCATGGGGCTGGGATCAGTGATTTGCATAGCGGCCACGGCATTCTCGTTGGGTTGGTGTGGCATGTGGGTGGCCGGCCCTTTTGTCGATAGCCCTCAAACAATGGCTCAAGACGGCTATTGGTTCTGGACGATTCTGGGTGTAGTCACATTTGTGGCGTTCACCGCCTTTTTCAGCACTGTCGGATACGACATCCTGCGCCGCAACCTCTTTACCCTGAAGCGCCGCCCCATCCGCCTGAACCGCAAGACCCGCCGCATCTACGCCATCCGCACCAAGGACCCCGACGGCATCTGGGAGGTGCCCTGGAGCAACGACGAGTTCTTCTGCATTGGCAAGCGCAAAGTCAGCGGCTTTAAGCGCGCCTATGACATGTACGACGTGCGTCATTACACGCTGGACGAACAGGGCAACGTGGTGCGGGCCTTTGTGCTTGGGCAAATGGTCTTCACCCTCGAGCAGGCTCAACTGCAATGGGAGTACTTCCGACGCTATATGCAAGACGGGCCGGCCAACCTGCCCGAGCCCTACCGCTTCTGGGCACCGCGCGAGACCTTTGCCGAAGGCTACAGAATCTGCTGGGGGCCGAGGTTTACCGATCTGTTCTTTGCATCCATGCGCTACGTCATGTTGCCCTTCACCTTGCTGGAGGCGACCTGCCGCTGGCTCACGCTCATCACCTGCAGCGACCCCGGGTGGCCCGCCGAGATCGAAGCGGCCTGCAAACCCGAGCCGAACGACCCTTACGCCCGCCCCTATGCCGATGACTTTATCGGCTTTTCCAGTGGCCCCAATGGCCACCCCTCGCGCGATGACATCGACCGGATGCTGGCGCTGGAGAAATACCGGCGGCGGGAAGGCGTTCTCACGCGCGCCGAGGCGGAGGCACTTATTCAGAAACTGGCGGAGGCGAGCACATGACAACGATCACCACGACGCCTGTGTTGTATGTGGTGCTTGCGAGGGATCGAGGGCCAAGCGGCACGAGCACAACCTCGCTGCTGATCCGCGCGCTCAATGATGACGGTGGTGCCGTGCTGGGCTGCTATCTGTCGCCGTTTGACGCCATGATGGATATGGTCCGCAAGGACAATCCCGATTGCGAATACCGATCAATCCGGCTGGACTCGCTTCGCCCCCAGGACCTGAGGGCGGCATTTCCAGCAGGTGTCTCGCTGGAAGTCCTCTGCGGCTTTCGTGCAAAGGACGCGCAACTATTGGATAGTCAGCAATCTCCGCTGGTCAGCTACCGCTTACAACGGGACATCCGACTTCAGCTAAACCAGGACGAACTGTGCATAGATTTTCCAGATGATGTCCTGCGCGAGATTAATCATCTACATGAGGGCGTCGGCCTCTTCGCTTGGCAGGAAACCGCACAGCGGATATCCACCACGTGGAAGCAGGCGCAGATCACACACACAATGCACAGTGCCTTTCATAAGGCGAATCACGTTCGCGGCCTCGTGCCGAGCGATGCAGATCAGATTGGGCTATTCGACCCCGAGGCGGAAAACTGGCACTTCGTGCCGTACATCCCGCTAGAAATTCTGAAACGCCCGCCAAATCGTAGGAGGTAGCACCAATGGATGAACTACAAGGAAGCATGATCACTGTCGGCTGCCAACACTCGCACGGCGGACACGTCACCACAGGCTCATCAGAAAGTCTGCTGGATGGCAAACCCATTGCCCGCCTGCACGACATGGTGGATTGCCCCCTTCATGGCCCAAACAGCATCAGTAAAGTCAGCTCAGACATGCTGATTGATGGCCAGCCCGCAGCCCTTCACGGCGACATGACGGAATGCGGCGCGACGCTCATCGGAGACGGCAGCGCCGTCGTCATATAGCGCGCCAGTATCACGCAAAGGCTACTGCCAACCGCCACCCAACGCCTGCATGAGCGCGGCGGAATCCAGCAACCGATCCGCCTGGCTCTGCACCTGTTGCAGCGTGGCTTGATCGACCTGTCGCTGGGCGTCCAGCAACGTTAGCGTGCTGATCCCGCCAGCGGCGTGGCGAGCTTGGGCAGCGCGCAGGGTCTGGTGCGCCTGGTCGGTTGCCAACGCTCGGGCCTGAAGCGTTTGGGCATCGTTGTTGACGGCGTGCAGGGCGTCGGCCACTTCTTGCAACCCTTGCAATACGGCTTGTTTGTAGGCGGCGCCGGCTGCATCGTAGGCAGCTTCGGCTTCGCGTTTTTTCGCGCGCAGGGTGCCGCCGTGGAAGATCGGCTGCGTGAGCCCTGCGCCCAGGTTCCAGATGCTCGATCCGGCGCCCAGGAGGTTGCGGAAGCTGGTGGTTTCCGAACCCAGGCCTGCGGACAACGTGATGCGCGGGAACAGGTTGGCCGTGGCCACGCCCACGTTGGCGCTGGCTTCGTGCCACATCGCTTCGGCGGCGCGAATGTCGGGGCGTCGCTGCGCGAGCGTGGATGGCAGCGACACCGGCAGCGGATCGGGCAAATGCAGCGCGTCAAGTGACGGCAACTCCGGCAAGCCGGCGCCGGGCTCGCGGCCCAGCAATACCGATAGACGGTGCCGCTGCTGCGCGGCCTGTTGCATGAGCGGCGGCATCGTGGCGTCGGTCTGCGCGACGAGCGTGCGCTGCGAGAACGCATCGACCTGCGCGACGCCACCCACGCTCAGCCTCCGCTCAGTGATTTCCAGCTGCTTGCGCTGCTTGGCCGCCAATCGCTGTGTGGTGGCGATCTGCGCTTCCAGCGCGGCAATCCGCACCGCCGTCGTCACCACATTGCCCGCCAGGGACAGCCGCGCCGCCTCCAGCTCATAACGCTGTGTATCGACCTGCGCTTGCGATGCTTCCAGCGCGCGGCGCACGCCGCCAAAAATATCCAGCGCATACGACACCGACACCGACGCCGAATACAACGTGAACGGCCCCGGCTTGGGCGTGTTGAAACCGAACGCCTCCGGGTTGATCTGCTGACGCACGGCCGACACGGTGCCATCCACCGACGGCAACGCATAGCCGAACTGCGCCTGCGCTTCGGCCTGCGCCTGACGCAAGCGCGCCTCCGCCTGCATGACCGACGGGCTCGCGCGCAACGCCTCGTCCACCAACGCATCCAGCGCGGGGGACCGGAACAAGTGCCACCAATCCGCCGGCACGTTGGCATCGACAAGATGCTGCGCTTCCCCGCCAACAACGGGCGCGGATGCGGTTTCGCGCGAGACGGGCTGCGCGGAATACCCGGTAGCCGCAGGCCCCGCCGGCGCTTTGAAATCGGGACCGACGGCACAGCCGCTCAGAGACAACGCGGCAACAATCACAACGCCAAGCAAACACTCACGATCCGCCAACGCTCGCCGTAGCGTCAACACGTACCGCCGGACGGTTTGGCCGTACCCTGCCTTAGATGGCGCCTTGAATTTCTGTAAGCGGGCGGAAAAAAGACGGGGAACTGTCTGAGCGGAGCGAGTTTTCCCCGTCTCCGCCCGGTTACATAAATTCAAGGGGAAGTCGCCATCTCGGGCGCGCCTTTCTTTGCTTACCTTTCTTTGGCAAGACAAAGAAAGTAAGTCGGCCCCGGCAGGGGACGAAACAAGGGATGCACCACCACCGTCAGCGCGTCGAATCCACAGCGTCCACATAGCCACCTCAATCCAACGTCTTGCGATAAAACCGCAACGCCACCCCCAGCACCACCACCGTAAACACCATCAGCGGCCAGATGCTCGGCCACAGCTCAAACCAGCCATTGCCCTTGAGCAGGATGCCGCGCGTGAGCCGGTTGAAATACGTCATCGGCAGCAGGTTCCCGATCACCTGCGCCCACTTGGGCATCCCCACGAACGGAAACATGAAGCCCGACAGCAGGATGTTCGGCAGGAAGTAGAAGAAGGTCAGCTGCGTCGCCTGCAGCTGGTTCTGCGCCAGCGACGACAACGTAATCCCCACCGTCAGGCTCGCCACGATAAACAGCAGCGCCGACACGTAGACCATCCACACGCTGCCGACAAATGGAACCTGAAAAACGAAAAACGCCATCAGCAGGATGATGGTCACCTGCACCAGCCCGATGAAGATGTACGGCACGATCTTGCCCGTCATCACCTCCAGGGGATGCACTGGCGTGGCGAGCAGGTTTTCCATCGTGCCCCGCTCGCGCTCGCGCGTCATGGCCAGGCCCGTCATCATCACCATGGTCATCGTCAGGATGGTGCCCATCAGACCGGGGATGATGTTGTATTGCGTGATGCCTTCCGGGTTGTAGAGCTTGTGGATGCGCACATCGAATGGCGGCGCTGTGCTCGCAGATCCGCCCGCACCCCCGGCCAGCGGTGACAATGCGCCTTTCATATCCTTGCTGACGACGCCCTGCACCAGTTGCGAGAGCGAAGCCACGGCCAGGCCGGTCGCGGCAGGGTCGGTGGCATCGGCCTCCACGAGCAGCGAGGGCTTTTCGCCGCGCACCAGCTTGCGTGTGAAGTCCGGTGGAATCGTTACGACAAACTGAAGCTGGCCCTTGGCAAGCGCCTCGCGCCCGGAGGTTTCATCCGGCAGCGTGGTGGCCAAGTCGAAGTAGTCGGAGTTGCGCATGCTGGCCAGGAAGCTGCGCGTGAACTCGCTCTGGTCTGCGGCAATCACGCCGGTCAGCAGGTGCTTCGGGTCGGCGTTGATGGCAAAGCCAAACAGGAAGAGCTGCATGATCGGAATGCCGATCATCATCGCGAACGTCACGCGGTCGCGGCGCAGTTGCAGAAACTCCTTGAGCACCACGCTCCACCAGCGCACAAGCGAAAACCGATTGCCCTCTGGCTTCATGGCTGCGCCCCGTAATTGTCGGAGGAGCGCTTCATCATGTGGATGAACACGTCTTCGAGGCCGGTGTCGATCGGAGCGGTGCGGGCGCCGGATTCTGCGGCGAGCTTGCGCAGCGTGCCCTCCAGCGCTTGCGCATCCGCGCCGGTCACGTGCAGCACCGAACCAAACGCGACGGTCTGATCCACGCCGGGCTGCCCTTCCAGCTTGCGGCCGAGTTCCACGAGATTGCCGCCCGAAACCGACCACGTCGACAGGCGCTGCGCGGCGATCACTTCATCGGCGGTGCCTTGCGCGAGCAGCTCGCCATATGCGATGTAGGCAAGCTTGTGGCAGCGCTCGGCCTCGTCCATGTAGTGCGTGCTGACGAGCACCGAGATGCCCTCCGCCGCCAGCCGGTGCAGCTCTTCCCAGAAATCGCGGCGCGCTTTCGGGTCGACGCCGGCGGTGGGTTCGTCGAGCAGCAGCAGTTCGGGCTTGTGGAGCATGCAGGCGGCCAGCGCCAGGCGTTGCTTCCAGCCGCCCGACAGCGAGCCTGCCAGTTGCTTGGCGCGCGAGGCCAGCCCGAGATGCTCCAGCGCGTGATCAACCGCCTCGCGCCGATTGGACATCTCGTACAGGCGCGCGACGAAATCCAGATTCTCGCGAATGGAAAGATCATCCCAGTACGAGAAGCGCTGCGTCATGTAGCCCACGCGCCGCTTGATCTGCGCAGACTCTTTAAGGATGTCGTAACCGAGGCACGAGCCACTGCCGCTGTCGGGCGTCAGCAATCCGCACATCATGCGGATCGACGTGGTCTTACCGCTGCCGTTGGGGCCCAGAAAGCCAAAGATCTCGCCGCGCGCGACCCGCATGGAGAGGTCTTTCACAACGTGCTTGTCGCCGAAGTGCTTGTTCAGGCCATGCACGTCGATGGCGTAGTCGCCATTGCCTGCGTGAGGCCGGCTGTCAGGGCTGTCTGGGCTATTGGCGCTCATGGCAGCGTCACCTCGACGGGTTGGCCTGGGCGCAGCTTCGGACCGTCGGCCGCTGCGGGTCGCGCTTCCACCATGAAGACAAGCTTGTCGCGCGTCGCGTTGCTGTAGATGACGGGCGGCGTGTATTCGGCTTCGGTGGCGATGTACGTGACGGTGGCGTTGATATCGGCAGCGCAGCCATCGCAGTGCAGGCGCGCGGCTTGCCCCGGCTTGAGCGCGCCGAGCACGCCTTGCGGCACGAAGAAGCGCACTTTCACATTGGCCGGCGGCAGCATGCGCACCACGGGGCTGCCGGCGCCGACCCACTCGCCTTCGCGATACAGCGTGTCGAACACGAGGCCGCCCTGCGTAGCTTTCTGCGCTTTCTGGTCGAGCCGCCATTGGGCCTGCGCCACTGCGGCCCGCGCCGCCTCCACCTGTGCGGATTGCGCGCGAATCTGGTCATTGCGCGCCGGCAACTGGGCAATGCGCAGCTGGTTGGTCAGTTCACGCACGCGCTGCGCGTTGGTCTGCGCGCTGGAGCGGCTTGCATCGAGCTGCGATTGCGCGATGCCGCCTGCACGGAACTGCGCCTCGTCTCGCGCCAGCTGCGTCGACGAGAGCTTGTCCGCCGCCACCGCCTGCGCCAGTTGCGCGCGCACCGCGTCCACTTCCGGCACACGCTTGCCGACGTTCAGGTCGGCGAGTTGCGCTTCGGCGCCTTGCAATTGCGCGGCAGCCTGCTGGCGAGCGGCAGTCTCATCCACCGATTCCAGCACGAAGAGCGGCGCACCTGCGTTGACCGTCTGCCCGCGCTGCACGCCGAGATGGTCCAGCCGCCCGCCCACCGGCGACGCCACATAGACAAACTCACCTTCCACGTAGCCCTGGTAGGTGCGGTCGTCGTGTTTAGCGCAGCCCGCCAGCACGATTGCTGCGGCCGATGCCGCCGCCCAACACCCTGCCCTACCCATGCACAACGCTTGCCGCATGCCACCCTCCGCGGGATTCGATTGATGCGATTGATCTGCCGTGTTCGCCTACTTGCGTCCCTTGCTCTTTGGCTTAGGCTTGCGTTTCGGCTTCGCTTGCTTCCCGCCGGCTTCCTCGGGCGCCGCGACTGGGCCGATGCCGTGCAGCAGCAGCGCAGCCACGTGCTGCCCGATAGCCTCGTCGCTCACCTGATCCGCCAGTGGCAGACGCCCCCACAGCGCGCGCGTCGCCAGCGGCAGCATCGCCAGGCCGATCACCGAGACCATCACCAGCGGCGGCTGCAGTGCCGCGTTCACCGCGCCCGCCGCTTGTGCGCGGGCAATGCGGTCGACCAGCAACGTGGCGCGCTCCAGCGCGATGCGCGCGAACACACGCTCGCGCAGCTGGCCGCCTTCGCTGGCGATCTCCCGAATCCACAGCGTCGGAAACCAAGGCGTGGCCGTGGCCACCGTCACCATGCGCTGCGCCACGCCTGCCAAGGTCTGCGCGAGGTCGGGCAGATGCGCGTCGTCGGCGATGATTGCAAGCGCCGGGCGCGTCACTTGATCGACCAGCGGGCGGATGCGCCCCTCCACCACGGCGTCGAGCAATTGATCGCGCGACTTGAAGTGGTAATGCACCATCGGTGCCGTCACCCCAGCTTCGCGGGCGATGGCAGCAAGCGTGGTCGGGCCAACGCCGTCGCGCGCAAACAGGGTGACGGCGATGTCGAGCAGGCGGTCACGGAGGCCGTCCTGCGTTACGCCATCCTGGCGACGGGGGCGGCCCGGGCCGCGAGAAGTCGGTTCGGAGGTTGCCATGCCGCGAATATTAATTGTCTAATTAATTAATTTCAAGGCGACATGTCGCGCCTTGCAGATCGACGGGGAAGATTGCGACCGCGCGGCTAAACGCGCGCCGCCGCATCAAGCTGCGCAAGCCGCACCAGCAAGCGGTCCTGCGCTTCGCTCGGGAAGCTCGATGTGCGGCGCACGGCGAACACGGTGTTCAGGCAGCGCCGCGCCACGATCGGGCGCACGACCTCAAGGCGCCCGCGCTCCACTGCATCCTGAATGGCATGCAGCGGCAGCACCGACCAGCCCATGTCGGCCTCCACCAATGTGCTCACCTCTTCCAGGTCGGATACGTGATGTGCGCTGACGGTGGTTTCGGGCATGCGCCGGAACAGCGCCTTGAACCACAGCCCATAAACCGCATCGGATTCGTCATAGGTCACGAAGGGCAACGCCGCGCAGTCGGCCAGCGTGCGCGGTGCAGTGCGCTCACGCAACGCGCGGGCGCTGCAGGCCAGCACGAATTCTTCTGTGTAGACGGCGTGGTGTTCAAACAGGCGCGATGTGCGCGGCGTGTAGACAAAGCCGAGATCGGCGCGGCCCGATTCGATATGGCTAAACACCTCTTCATCGCTGCCGAAGGCGAGTTCGAGGCGCACGTCGTCGAGAAGCGGCGCATCCGATTCGGGCGACGGCGTCAGGAGCGCCGGCATCAGCACATAGCGCCCGAAGCTGGAACCGCTCGCCAGCTTGAGCGATACGCGCTCCATCTCGCCGCTGTGCAATGCGGCGCGGAGTTCATCCAACCCGGCAAACGCATCACGGCACCACGCCCGCACCGACGTGCCGGCGCGCGTGAGCACGAGCTTGCGCCCCGAGCGCTCGAACAAGGGCACGCCGAGCCACTGTTCGAGCTGCCGCATCTGGTACGACAACGCCGGTTGCGACACGGCGAGGCGGTCTGCCGCCCGCACGAAGCTGCCCTCGTTGGCGACGGTCAGGAAGCTATGCAGATAGCGCAGCGGCGAGTGCGACATGGCAGAAGACGGGTGCCCTTATCTATCAAATTTTTGGATCGAAAAACGAAAAACATTCGATTTGATTTCAAGTCTGTCAGATCGCACAATGCGCCGCAAGTGAACGACCGATCCAGGCAGGAGGCCATCATGACGACCGCAATGCAACATCCGAGCTATGCATTGGAAGACCGCTACGGCGCACACAACTACGCGCCGTTGCCGGTCATGCTGGAACGCGGCGAAGGCGTATGGCTGTTCGATACGGACGGCCGGCGCTACCTCGACATGATGTCGGCGTATTCGGCCGTCAGCTTCGGACATTCACATCCGAAACTCGTTGCTGCACTGACGGAGCAGGCCGGCCGGCTGACGCTCACGTCGCGCGCCTTCCACAATACCGAGTTGGGACCCTTCCTGGCCGACGTCTGCCGCATCACGCGCATGGACCGCGCGCTGCCCATGAACACCGGCGCGGAAGCCGTCGAAACCGCGATCAAAGCAGCCCGAAAATGGGCGCGCGACGTGAAGGGCCTGCCGCCCGAGGCGGCCGAAATCATCGTCTTCGACAACAATTTCCACGGCCGCACGACAACGATCGTCGGGTTCTCCTCGCACGATCAATACCGCTATGGATTCGGCCCGTTCGCGGCGGGCTTCCGGCGCATTCCGTTCGGCGACGCTGATGCGCTACGTGCGGCGATCGGGCCCAACACGGGCGCCATCCTGATGGAGCCGGTGCAAGGCGAAGGCGGCATCGTCGAACCGCCTGCCGGCTACCTCAAACTCGCGCGTGAACTTGCCACCCGGCACAACGTGCTCCTCGTCTGCGACGAGGTGCAAACGGGCCTGGGCCGCACCGGCGATGTGCTGGCGAGCTGGCATGAAGGCGTGGACGCCGATCTGGTGGTGCTGGGCAAGGCGCTCGGCGGCGGCATGGTGCCCGTATCGGCCATTGCCGGGCGCGAGGCGGTCATCGGCGTGTTCCACCCGGGCGACCACGGCTCCACGTTTGGCGGCAACCCGCTCGCAGCGCACATCGGACGCGCGGCACTCGGCTTGCTGATTGAAGAACAACTGCCACAGCGTGCCGCGCGCGTGGGCGCAGCGTTCGTCAACGAACTGAAGACGCTCGTTGGCCACGGCGTGCGGCAGGTGCGCGGGCGCGGCTTGATGATCGGCCTGCAACTCGATGCCGACATCGACGCGCACGACTTCGCCTTCGCGCTGGCTGAGCGCGGCGTTCTGACCAAGGACACCTACGGCAACGTGGTGCGCCTGACACCGCCGCTGGTGATTGGCGAAGCTGAACTGGCACTGGCACTGGAGGCCATCCGCCAGACGCTGGCCGGCTGGCCACGGCGCGAGGTGGCGTGACGGAAGAACTTGCAAGGGGAGTGACATGACCATCATCGATCTGATCGGCGCGGCCATCGGCTGCGGAGCGCAAGACGACGGCTGCAAGGACGGCCCGCGTGTGCTGCTCGAGGCCGGCGCGCTGGCGCGATTGCAGACGCCGGACACGCAGGCCACGCTCGTACACGACATCGAACTGGCCACGTCGGCCGGGCACAGCCGCTCAGCGCGCTTGGCCGCGCTCCCGGGCGTTGCCGGTTTCTCGCGCGCGCTCGGTGACGCAACCGCCCACAGCGTGCACCAGGGGCATGTGCCCGTGGTCATCGGCGGCGATCACTCGTGCGCCATCGGCACGTGGTCCGGCGTGGCGAACGCCTTGCGGCCGAAGGGCCCGCTCGGCCTGATCTGGATCGATGCCCATCTCGACAGCCACACACCGCAGACCAGCGATTCCGGCGCCATCCACGGCATGCCGCTGGCGGCGCTGCTCGGCCACGGTGCGGCGGCCCTCACGCAGATCGGCGATGCCGCGCCGAAGCTGCTGCCGGAACACGTCGTGGTGATCGGCGCGCGCAGCTACGAGCCCGCCGAACGCGCGTTGCTGGATCTGCTTGGCGTGCGCGTCATCGACGCTGCCGAAGTGGCACGCAACGGCCTGCGCGCCGTCATGGCCGACGCCATCCGCCAGGTCAAATCGGGCACGGCGGCCTTTGGCGTAACGCTGGATCTGGATGCCTTCGACCCCGCCGTCGCACCCGGCGTCGGCACGCCTGAAACAGACGGGCTCACCGCGCAGGGCATGGCGCAAGCACTTGCCGCGTGCGCACGCGACGCACGTTTCGCCGCATTCGAACTCGTGGAATACAACCCGCGCCACGACAAAGACGGGATCACAGCGCATCTGGCCCTGGACCTGCTGGCCAGCGTCGCAGGCGCATTGCACGCCCAGCGCCGCGAATACGCGACGGCGGCTTAAGCCGCCAAACCGCAGGCACCAACGCCCGCACACCAACGGTCTGGCCGTTGATGCCCTAGATGGCGCCTTGAATTTCTGTTGCAGGGAGGAAAAAGAAGGGAGGCCTGTCTGAGCGCAGCGAGTTTGCCTCCCTTCCCTCCCTGCGACATAAATTCAAGGAGTCTTTCGCCATCTCGGGCGCGCCTTTCTTTGCTTACTTTCTTTGGCAAGACAAAGAAAGTAAGTCGCCCCCGGCAGGGGGTGAAACAAGGGACGCTACACGAGCATCAAAAAAAGCCCTCAGCCCGACTCTTTAATCCGAAACACCTCCACCCCCACCGACTCACAATCCGGATACACATCCGGCTTCTCCGTCGACACCCGCGCGGCCAGCACATGCGGGTGCTTGAGCATCGCCGTCAGCACGTCATCGCACAGCGTCTCCTGCAGATGGATATGGCCTTGCGCCATGCGCCGCGCCACGGTCTCGCGCATGAAGTCGTAATCCACCACTTCATGCAGCTTGTCTTCCGTGGGCGACGAATGCTCCAGCGGCACGTACAGCTCGATGTTGATCAGGACGCGCTGCTCGCCCTTTTTCTCGAATTCATGCACGCCGATGTTGATCTGCACTTCGTAGTTGCGCAGGAACATGCGGCGGCAGTGCGACAGGCGCGGGTGGGATAGCAGGGAAAGCATGGGAGCGTCCGGGGAAAGATTATTCAGTCAGGAACATCACGTCGCGAGCCAGCGGCATCAGGTGCTGGCCTCCGTCGACGAACAGTGTGGTGCCGGTGACGGCGCGGGCGGTGGCGAGGTAGCACACCGCCTCGGCGATGTCTTCCGGCGTGGACGACTGGCCCAGCGGCGTCATCTGGTGCGCGCGTGCAAACCCGCCTTGCGACTGGTCGCCCGACACCATCGTGATGCCCGGCGCCACGCCCACCACGCGCAGCGCGGGCGCCAGCGCCTGCGCAAGCTGCATCGTGGCGGTCGACAGCGCCGCCTTCGACAACGTGTAAGAGAGGAAATCCGGGTTCAGGTTATCGAGCTTCTGGTCGAGCAGATTGATGACGACGCCGCGGTGCTCGGCGCCATCGGCAGTCAGCGCACGGTGCAGCTCGCGCGACAGCAGCAGCGGCGCCGCCACGTTGGTGCGCATGTGCGTATCGAGCGACGCATAGCTGAAGCTGGTCGCCACGTCGTACTGGAACAGCGACGCGTTGTTGACCAGGCACGTAGGCGTACCCAGTGCAGCGCTGCAATCGGCAATCAGGCGACCGGCGGCGGCTTCGTCCGACAAGTCGGCCTGCAGCACGACGGCGCGGCGGCCCATGGCGGTGATCTCGGCGGCCACGGCATCGGCCTCGGTGCGCGAGCGGTGGCAATGCACGGCCACATCCCAGCCGTGCCGGGCCAGGGCCAGGGCAATGACGCGCCCCACGCGGCGGCCTGCGCCCGTGACGAGGGCGATGCGCCGCTGGGTGGCGGATTCTGCGGTCGATTCCGCAGTTGACTGGTTGGGCGTCTGCGCCATTGTTTACAATCCGGCGATGAGCAAAACCGTGAGTTTACCGCTTCCCAACGAGGCGGCGCAGGCGCAGTCCGCGCACCTGTTCGCCGTGATCGCCGACGCCATTGCGGGCGCCGGCGGCTGGCTTCCGTTCGACCGCTACATGGAACTGGCGCTCTACGCGCCCGGCCTGGGCTATTACAGCGGCGGCGCGGCCAAGTTCGGCCGCCGCGTGGAAGACGGCGGCGACTTCGTCACCGCCCCCGAATTGACGCCGTTCTTCGGGCGCACCGTGGCACATCAGATCGCGCAAGTGCTGCAGGCATTGCCCGAGGGCCAGCGTCACGTGCTGGAGTTTGGCGCCGGCACCGGCAAGCTGGCCGCCGACATCCTCACCGAACTCGATGCGCTGGGCGCGCGGCCCGACAGCTACGGCATCGTCGAACTCTCCGGCGAGCTGCGCCAGCGCCAGCAGGAGCGTCTCACCGCACTCGGCCCCCAACTGGCTGCCCTGGCACGGTGGCACGACACGTTGCCCGCGCCGTTCACCGGCGTGATGATCGGCAACGAAGTGCTCGATGCGATGCCCGTTTCGCTGTGGGCCCGGCGCGGCGGCGTGTGGCACCAGCGCGGCGTGATGCTCGATGCCGACAACGGCCTGCAATGGGAAGACCGGCTCGTGAGTCCGTCGGAGGTGCCCGCCAAGCTGGCCGCCCTGCCCGGCACGGACGACTTCGTGACTGAATCGCACGAAGCCGCCGAGGGCTTCATCCGCAGTGCCGGCGCGGCACTTGAGCGCGGCTTGCTGCTGCTGATCGACTACGGTTTCCCGGCTGCGGAGTACTACCACGCGCACCGCGCCAACGGCACGCTCATGTGCCACTACCGTCAGCACGCGCACGACGATCCGTTCTGGCTGCCCGGCCTGCAGGACATCACCGCGCACGTCGATTTTTCGGGGATTGCACAGGCGGGCCAGGAAGCCGGGCTGGAACTGCTCGGCTATACGAGCCAGGCGCGCTTTCTGTTGAGCGCCGGTGTGGGCGAATTGCTGATGAGGCTCGACCCGTCCGACCCGATGCAGTTTCTGCCGGCAGCCAATGCCGTGCAGAAGCTGCTCTCCGAAGCCGAAATGGGCGAGCTGTTCAAAGCCATCGCGCTGGGCAAAGGCATCGATGCAGCACTGCCGCTGGCCGGCTTTGCGGACGCCGACCGCTCGAACCGCTTGGGTTAGTCGATCAGGCTGACGCGGCCTTGGCTGTTTTGGCTTCCAAGGCGCGTTCGTTCTGCTCGGCTTCGTAGCGGCCGATCGTGCCGCGCATCCACCAAAGCAGCGCCAGGCCCGGGAAGGCAAACACCACGGTCATCAGATAGAACGCGGGCCAGCCGTAGGCTTCAACGAGGTAGCCCGAGGTGGGCCCGACGTACACGCGGCCGATGGAAGCCAGCGCCGACAGCAACGCATACTGCGTCGCCGAGAACGACCGGTTGCACAGCGCCATCAGCAGCGCCACAAAGGCCGCCGTGCCCATGCCGCCGCAGATATTCTCGATGCCGATGGCCACCGCCATCGTCCACAGGTGCTGCGGCGTCACGGCCAGCACCCAGTAGCCCAGGTTCGACACGGCCTGCAGCACGCCGAAGATCAGCAGCGCGCGCACCAGCCCCAGCCGCACCATCAGCGTGCCGCCATACAGTGCGCCCACGATGGTGGCGGCCAAGCCGAGCGTCTTGTTGACGATGCCGACCTCACCCGCAGAAAAGCCGACGCCGCGGATCAGGAACGTGGTCGACAGGCTGCCCGCAAACGCATCGCCCAGCTTGTAGAGCACGATCAGCGCCAGCAGCGCCCAGGCGCCACGGCGCGAGAAAAAGTCCCGCAGCGGGCCGACCACCGCCTCCTGCAGGCTGCGCGGCGGCCGCGCCGACACCTCAGGCTCGGGCGACCACAGTGTGGTGAAGATACCCAGCGCCATCAGGCCGGCCATCAGCAGATACATGTTGCTCCAGCCCATCACGCGATCGGCGAGATACAGCGCCAGGCCGCCCGATACCAGCATCGCCAGCCGGTAGCCGAGCACCTTCACGGCCGCGCCGACGCCGCGCTCGCTCGTATGCAGCACATCGGTGCTGTAGGCATCGAAGACGATGTCCTGCGACGCCGACAAAAACGCCACCAGCACGGCAAGCCCGGCCAGTGCCCAGAGCGCGGCGTGCGGCGGCGTGAAGGCCATGGCGGCAATCGACACCACCAGCCCGGCCTGCGTCAGCACCAGCCAGCCGCGCCGCCGGCCCATCAGCGGCGGCGTGAAGCGGTCCATCAGCGGCGCCCACAGGAACTTGAAGATGTACGCCTGCCCCACCAGCGAGAACAACCCGATGGTGCGGATATCCAGCCCTTCCACCGTCATCCAGGCCTGCAGCGTGCCCGAGGTGAGCGCCAGCGGCAGGCCGGAGGCAAAGCCCAGCAACAACATGGCGCCGATGCGGCGGTTGCGAAAAATATCGAGGTAATCGTGGAAGGTCATGCGGCGGGCCGGTGGCGAAGGCGAAGGCGGGTTGCCACGTAGCGTGGCGCGCGGCGTTGGCCGATATTATGTCGCACGGATCCGTCCCCTCACCTATATGCCCCGTGTCACACGCTCCCTGCTGACCGCAATCGGCCTCGCGCTATCTGCGTGGGCAACCGCCATGGACGGCCCGCTGCCCGTGCCCGCCGACGGCGTGAAGCTGGAAGCGCCCACCACCACATCGCCCAACATCCGGCTCGTCATTCCGGCCGAGGAAATCGATAAGCGCGCGCTGGCCGAATATCAGGGGATCATCGACAACGCGGCCCACGAAGGCGCGCTGGCGCCCGACAACGTGCCCGATCTGATCCGCATCCGCAGCATCGTCAGGCGCCTCACACCGCAGGCACCGCGCTGGAACCCCGACGCCGCGCACTGGCAGTGGGAGGTCAACCTGATCGGCTCGTCGCAGGTGAACGCGTTCTGCATGCCCGGCGGCAAGATCGCCGTGTTCTCGGGGCTGCTCGAACAGTTCAAGCTGACGGACGACGAACTCGCCATGGCGCTCGGCCACGAGATCGCCCACGCGTTGCGCGAGCACGCCCGCGCCCGCGCCGGCCAGCGCGAGATCACCAATCTGGGCGCCAACGTCATCTCGCAATTGTTCGGCTTCGGCAACCGGGGCGATACGGACCTTGGCGAAGGCGCCAAGATGCACCTGCTGGCCTTCTCGCGGGCGGAGGAAACCGAGGCTGACCTGGTCGGCATGGACATCGCTTCCCGCGCCGGCTACGACCCGCGCGCCGCGCTCACGCTGTGGCAGAAAATGGGGTCGATCGGCGGGACGGAGCAAAAGCAGTTTCTGTCGACGCACCCGTCGGGACGCACGCGGATGGCGGTGCTGTCGCGTCATTTGCCCGAAACGCTCACGCTGTTTGCCGACGCCCGCCATATGACGATGGCGAAGCTGCCCGAATATCGGTCGAACATGCAATATCTGGGGGCTGCGCCTGTTGATAATGGCGACGAAGCGCCGATGCGGCCGATGGTACGGCGGTAGTGTGCAAATCAATGCGGCTGCAGCTGCTCGCTTGAGCCAGGACGCTGCACTGCGGGCTCTCGCCGTGCCCGCCGCGACAACGCCATCCCCGCCACCGTTGCGCCCAGGATCAGCACCGCGCCGCCCGTCTGCATCGGGCTGAACCACTCGCCCAGGACCAGCGCGCCGAGCACTGTCGCCGTCAGCGGGCTGAGCAGCGACAGGAACGTCACGTCTGCGCCCAGCACGCCGATACCGCGCACCCACAGCCAGTAGCCCAACGCCGTGCCGATGACGATAAGGTAAGCGAAGCCCACCGCGTTGCGCGCTGTGAGCATGGGCGGCAAACCTTCCACACACAGCGCCACCGGCAGCAGCACCAGCCCGCCCAGCGCGAGCTGCCAGGCAGCCACCGCCAGCGGCGTGCCGATTCGGCCCCAGCGTTCAATGAGCACGGTGCCCATCGCCATCGAAAACGCAGCGGCCAGGGCTGCCGCCACACCAATCGCATCGAGCCTGGCCGCGGGGCCGAGAATCAGCAGCCCCACCCCCATCGACCCTGCCAGCGCTGCCGCCAGTTGCGCCGGACGCGGCTTGCGCGCCAGCAGGGGCCACGCCAGCAGCGCCACCACCAGCGGTTGCGCCGACATGATCGTCGCTGCCACGCCACCTGGCAGGCGCTGCGCCGCCAAGAACAAGAGCGCGAAGAACACGCCGATATTCGCCAGCCCGAGAAACAGCAAGGGAAGCAACTTGCTACGCGGCGGCAGGCCCGGGCCGAGAAGCATGAGCAGCACCCCTGCCGGGAGCGCACGCAGCGCGCCGACCAGCAACGGGTGACCAACGGGCAGCGTTTGCGTGAACACCAGATATGTCGTGCCCCACAGAACGGGTGCCGCAGCGGTAGCCAACATGAGCGCCAGGCGGTTGAACTGCATGAGAAATCTCCATGTCACGTTATTTGATATCGAAGTAATGAGTCGCTTGGACAGGTTTCATGCGTGTTCCGCTACATAGCACCCGCTCGCGTCGACGCCCCGTGGCTTCAGCGGGAACCATCACGGCTCGCGTTGTCTCGCTCGGCCAAACCCGATACGATTCCTAAAGCCTCGACATCAAGTAATTCGATGTCGAAATACTAGGATGAGGAGTTTTATGGGTCAAGGCGATTCCACATCCCCGCAAGGGGCACCGATGGACAACATCCTCGCGCAATGGCGGCGCGAGCGCCCCGACATCGACCCGAGCCCGATGGCAGTCTGCGGCGATGTCTGGCGCGCCGGCGAGCGGCTGCGCAGCGGCGTGGTCGCCAACGTGGCGGGAGCCGATCTCGACATGGCGGGCTTTGACGTGCTGCTGACGCTGCGTCGCAACGGCCGCGACCAGGCGCTGTCGCCTTCGGCGCTGGCCAAGGACATGATGCTGTCGACCTCCGCCATGACAAACCGGCTCGACCGGCTGGAAAAACGCGGCCTGATCGCCCGCAAGACCGATCCAGACGACCGGCGCGGGCTGCAGATCGTGCTGACCGACGAAGGCTTCGCACTGGTCGACAGCTTGGTCGCCTCGCATGTGCAGACAGAAGAGCGGATGCTTGCAGCGCTGAGTCCGGCGGAGCGGGCGATGTTGCGCGAACTGCTGGGTAAGATCGGTGGCGTTGGCGGCTGAACCCCGCAGAAAGGAGAGCACCTTCATGCTGAAGCGATTCAAACACCTGTTCAGCCGGCCTGCGTCGACACCGGTATCGGAAGATCCGCTGCGCGACGACGACATCCTGCGGGACGACTTCTCTCCCAGCGCGGAAACGCTCGATGCCCTCGCCGAATTCGTGCGCCTTGTAGGAGGCCCGTGCGGGCAGGCTGAGGCCGATCAGATAGCCGATTCCGTGCGAACCGGTGACCTCCCCGGCGACGACATCGCCGGCCTGCTGACATGGTCACTCGCCCGAAACCTGGGTGATGGCGCCCCGTGGACGCTGGCCATCTCGGTCGATTGGAAAGCCTGGGATGAAATCGAGTGGCAGACAGAGAAGCTGCTCGACACGCTAGGCATCGAGGCGCGCTGGGAATGGACCCGCGCTGAAGCCGAGCGCACCGTTGCCGACGGCCTGCTCGATTTTGGCGCGTGGCTGCGTCCGCATGGCTACGAATTGCTGCACGTCGATACCGGCGGCGACGACTACTTTGCGTTTCCCATCCGGGCGGATTTGCTGCAAGAGGCCCGCCTGTACGCCGAGCGAGCAGGGTTGAAAATCGAACAGGCAGACGACTTCCGCGCGTCGCAAGGGCTGTCGCTCTAGCGTGTTGCAGTATCCGCAATCGGCCGCAACAACCCCGTAAGCAAACGGGTCGCGCGCCGGGCCGTTCCTCTTTACGATGGCGGCTCACGTGCGCCCATGAGGCGCCAACCTGGAGGAGTGTGTGAGCCTGACCATCCTGTGTGTGCTGGTGATCGTGGCAACGGTGTGCGCAGCACGCGGCCGACGTCGCGCTGCGCGCGGGCTGGCGGTGCTCTGCGGCGTGTTGGTGATCGCCATCGGCTGCGGACCGATGCCGGCATGGCTGCTCGATTCGCTCGAAAAACCGTTCGAGAACGAGCCTCATATCCAATGGGGCACACGCAACGCCATCGTGCTGCTGGGCGCGGGCACTTTCCGCGTGGGCGACTCGGTCGAGCCGGGGCTGTTCTCGTATCCGCGGCTGGTGGAAACCACACAGCTGTACCAGGCGTGCCGCAAGTCCGATGGCGATTGCAAGATCCTCGTCAGCGGCGGCGATGCACGTCACCATGGCTCGCCGGAAGCCACCGTGTATCAGCGCGAGCTTGTCAGGCTGGGCGTCGCCAAGGACGACGTGCTCATAGAGCCCCAGAGCATGAACACGTGGCAGAACGCGCAATTCTCGCGCACGGTGTTGGCGCAATACGCGCCGGACCGCACGGTGCTCGTGTCGTCCGCCATCCACCTGCGGCGCAGCCTGCTGTATTTCACGCACTTCGGCATGGCGCCGATTCCGGTGCGCGCCGACGATCTGCAGGCCGCAGCCTCGCCCTTGCCGATGGCATACAACTTTGCGCTGACCGATTTCGCATTGCACGAGTGGATCGGCATCGCGCGCTATCACATGTACAACGCGCTGGGCTGGAACCCCGCGCGCATCAACCCCGGTGACGCCTAATTCGGCGGCCCAGCGCCGGGCATTCGAAGTGGTGCTCTAGTGCTTCCGGGGGGGAGCAAAATTCCGGCGCCGACCTATACTTTGTGCATCGCAACATCCGGGCATCGCAATGCGCCATCTCGGCCGTATTGAAGCTCACCGCCTCATCACCATTGGCAAGCTCGCTTGCCAGCACCCGCCCACCGGGCGCGGCCATCCCTGACGGGAATCGCTGACGATTCCTGCGCCAGCAAGTGGGCCGCTGCGTAAGCAGCGCCCACCCCGCCAGCCACACCTCAGAAGCAAACCAACAAGCAAGGGGAACCCTCATGCCTCAAGTCACGGCAAGCAAGCTGCCGGTCAAACTGCTCGCGCTCGTCTTCGGCGCCGTCGCGGCGCTGGTGATCGGGCGAACTTTCCTGCTGAACTGGCAGATCATTCCGCCCGGCTACACGGGCATCAAGATCAACCGGCTCGTCGATCGCGGCATCACGCATGAAAACGTCGTCACCGGGTTCGTGTTCTACAACCCCGTGCAGACTGCGATCATTCAGTACCCGACTTACGTGCAGCGCGTGATCTGGACGCAAGACGTGAACGAAGGCCGCGCGCTCAACGAAGAGCTGACGTTCAACACGAAGGACGCCGTGCCCGTCAACGTGGACGTGGCTGTCTCGTACCAGCTCGACCGCGAGAAGGTGCCAGCCTTCTACACCAACTTCCGCGCCGATCGCATCGAGACGTTCACGCACGGCTACCTGCGCGACACCGCGCGCAACGTGATCGTCGCCATGGGCTCGGAATACAACTTTGACGACGTGAACGGCGGCAAAAAGGAAGAGTTCGTCGCGCGGCTGACCAAGGAGCTGGACACGCGGCTCGCACCGCTGGGCGTGTCGATCAAGCAGTTCGGCATCGTCGGCTCGCTGCGCCCCCCGCGCGCGTTGCTTGATGCAGTGAGCGCCAAGACCAAGGCCATCCAGGATGCGATCCGCACCGAGAACGAAGTGCGCTCCGCCCAGGCCGAGGCGAAGAAGAAAGTGGCGATTGCCGAAGGGGAAGCCGCGGCCAACCATGCGCTCGCCTCGTCGCTGGATGACCGGCTGCTCGCCTGGGAACGCCTGAAGCTCGAACGTGCCGCCATCGAGAAATGGAACGGCGTGACGCCGAGCGTGATGGCGGGCGGTAACGGCGGCGGCATGTTGTTCAACATCCCGGCGGGGGCGCAGAGCAAGTAAGCTCCGGGCTTCAAAACGGCCAAAGAAAAACGCGCCCGAAGGCGCGTTTTTCGTTTTCGCTCAGGCGGCGATCAGCTTGCGAAGCCCGGCGCTGCTTCGCGCACGGCATGCTCGGCGCCAGCGGCAGGAATCGGTGCTTCCACGTGCAGGCTGGTCGCCTCATCCACACCCAGATGCACGTTCATGCATTGCACCGCCGCACCGGCCGCGCCCTTGCCCAGGTTGTCCAGACGCGCCGTGACGACCATGCGCTCGTCCGAACCGAACACGAACAGGTCGGCACGATTGGTGTCGTTGGCGCCCTGCACGTCGAAGAAGCCGTTGTCGAGCGTCGCAACGTTGTCAGCCGGCGCCACGCGGATGAACTGCTCGCCCTGGTAGTAATCGGCCAGCACGCGGGCGATGTCCGTCGGGCTCACCTTGCGGGCCAGGTGCTGCGGGTGCAGGCCGATCGTCACGGCCAGGCCCTTGAGGAAATTGCCGACGACCGGCGTGAAGATCGGCGCGAGGCTCAGGCGACTCTGCACGCGCATCTCCGGCAGGTGCTTGTGCGCCAAGGCCAGCGCGTACGGGCGCGGGCTGTCGAGCTTCGGATTATTGGCGGCGAGGTAGTCGGCAATCATCGCTTTGCCGCCACCGCTGTAACCGGTGAGCGAGAACGCGGTGACCGGGTAGTCGGCCGGGACGATGCCCGCGTCCACCAGCGGACGCATCAGCAGCACGAACGCACTGGCGTGGCAGCCCGGCACGGCGATGCGCTTGGTGTTACGCAGGCGCTCGCGCTGACCCTGGGCCAGTTCGGGCAGGCCGTAGACCCAGTCGTCCGACGTGCGGAACGCGGTGCTGGCGTCGATGATGCAGGTGTTCGGGTTGTTGACCAGCGAGACGGCCTCGCGCGAGGCGACGTCGGGCAGGCACAGGAATGCGACATCGGCGGCATTCAGGAATTTGGCGCGCTCGGCTGAATCCTTGCGCTTGTCTTCGGCGATGCGCAGGAGCTCGATATCGTCGCGCTGCGACAGATAATCGAGCAGGCGTAGGCCGGTGGTGCCTTCCTGACCGTCGACGAAAACCTTGAATGCCATGGTGATCTCGCTAAAAAACTGGGGGCTAAAGACAACGCCGGCAAGCGATGCCGGCGCGTGAGGTTTGCATTGTAGCGGCTGACGAAGACATTTCCGCGGCAGCGCTATGAAGTGTTTTTAGTGCCGCTTACCAGTGCGGCTTCGTGTCGTAATCGATCGTCAGCGGCGCGTGGTCGCTGAACTTGATGTCCTTGAAGATCGACGCGCGGCGTGCCGTGGCGGCAATGCCCGGCGTGGCGATCTGGTAATCGATCCGCCACCCGACGTTCTTCGCGTATGCCTGGCCGCGGTTGCTCCACCACGTGTACTGCTCGGGGCGCTGGTCGAGCGTGCGGAACACGTCCACGTAGCCGACCTCATCGAAGAGCTTGGTCAGCCACGCGCGCTCTTCAGGGAGGCAGCCGGAGTTCTTCTGGTTGCCCTTCCAGTTCTTGATGTCGATTTCCTTGTGCACGATGTTGACGTCGCCGCACAGCACGACCTCGCGGCCCTTTTCGTGGCGCAGGTCCTTGAGGTGCTCCATGAACAGGTCCATGAAGCGGAACTTGGCCTGCTGACGCTCTTCGCCGCTGGAGCCCGACGGCACGTAGACCGAGATGACCGACAGCTTGCCGTAGCGGGCCTCGACGTAGCGGCCTTCGGCATCGAACTCGCCGTTATCGAAGCCGACGATGACTTCGTCGGGCTTGTGGCGCGTGTACAGGCCCGCGCCGCTGTAGCCTTTCTTTACCGCGTGCTGGAACACGCCGTGATAGCCGTGCGGCGCCAGAAATTCCGGGGTCATGTCGTCTTGCGCGCATTTCAGTTCCTGCACGCAGACGAAGTCGGCGTCCTGCTTGCCCATCCAATCAAAAAAGCCTTTGCTGGCAGCGGAGCGCACGCCGTTGAGGTTGGCGGAAATGATGCGTAACATGGCGGGACTTTTTTGCGGACCAGAGAAAAAAAGATGAGCCAAAACAGCGAGTTGCGCCAATCCTTCATCCGCTTTGCGGTGGAAGCCGGCGTGCTGTCGTTCGGGGAATTCGTGACCAAGGCGGGGCGGACGTCGCCCTATTTCTTCAACGCCGGCAAGTTCGCAGACGGCGCCCTGCTGGGCCAAGTCGCGCAATTCTATGCGAAAACCCTGCTGGACTCGGGTGTCGAGTTCGACATGCTGTTCGGGCCGGCCTACAAGGGCATCACGCTGGCATCGGCCACCGCCGTGGCGCTCGCAGGCCTGGGCCGCAATGTGGGCTTTGCGTACAACCGCAAGGAAGCCAAGGACCACGGCGAAGGCGGCAGCCTGGTCGGCGCGAAGCTGCAGGGCCGGGTGGTGATCGTCGATGACGTGATCTCTGCCGGCACCTCGGTGCGCGAGTCCGTCGAGCTGATTCGCGCCGCCGGCGCGACCCCGGCTGCCGTGCTGATCCTGATGGATCGGATGGAGCGCAGCGGCAACGCCGTGGATATCGGCGAGCGCTCTGCGGTGCAGGATGTGCAGGCGCAGTACGGCATGCCGGTGGTGTCGATTGCGAATCTGGATGACCTGCTTGGGTATCTGGATAACGCGGGCGACCCGGCGCTGGCTGGGTATCGGGAAAAGGCTGCTGCTTATCGGGATAAATACGGCGTTAGCGCGATCTGAGTTTCTGCCGCGTTAAAGAACCCCGGTGGATGTTGTTCGCCGGGGTTTTGTTTTTTGTGGCTCATCCTCCTGCCGCAGCCGATGCGAGGGATGCACCATCAGCGCAAGAGCCGCAAACCACCACCCTATTCGATCTTCAACCCCAAGAACGCCGGATTCCCCACCGGATATTCCGGCTGCAACCGCTCCATCACCTGCAGCAGAATCTCCGCCACCATCAGGCTGCGATGCGACTTGGAGTTCGCCGGAATGATGTGCCACGGCGCGTGCGGGGTGGCTGTGGCATTGATCGCGTCTTCGTAGGCAGCCATGTAGTCTTCCCAGAACTTGCGTTCTTCAATGTCCGCCATCCCAAGCTTCCAGTGCTTCTGCGGATCGTCGATGCGCATCTGCAGCCGATCGCGCTGCTCCTCCTTGGAGATATGCAAAAAGCACTTGACGATGGTGGTACCGGTCTCGGTCAGCATCTGCTCGAAAGCATTGATGTGAGCGTAACGGCGCTTGCACTCGGCGGCGTCGATGTCTCCATGCACGCGGGTAACGAGCACATCTTCGTAGTGGCTGCGATTGAAGATGACGATCTCGCCTGCGGCCGGCACCTCCGCATGGATCCGCCACAGGAAGTCATGCGCCAACTCCAGCGGCGTGGGCACCTTGAAGCCCACCACGCGCAGGCCGAGCGGGTCGAGCGCGCGGAATACGGTGCGTACCGTGCCATCCTTGCCCGCGGTATCCATGCCCTGCAGCACGACCAGCAGCTTGCGGCGGTGCTCGGCATAGAAGATGTCCTGCAGCGCCTCAATGCGCGCAGACAGTTCGGCCAGCCGCGCCAGATCACCGGCCTTGCTGCCCGTGGTGCACGGTTTGGCGGCAGGATCGAACTTGGCAATCTTGAACTTGCTGCTGCCGTCGAAATACCAGTCGTCGATGGGGTTCTTGCCGTTGGATGCCACGGTGTCTCCTTGTTGTTCAGACAGGCGAATGGGCAGTTCCCGCGCGCCTAGTGGGCAACGGTCAGCTTGAGCGCATCCAGATCCAGCGTGCCTTCAAACACGGTCGTGGCGGGGCCCGTCATCATGACCGGCTGGCCGCCGCCCGCCCACGCGATGGTCAGGTCGCCGCCATGCGTGGTTACCTTGACGGGCGAATCGAGCACGCCACGGCGGATGCCGGCCACCACTGCTGCGCAGGCGCCGGTGCCGCAGGCGAGCGTCTCCCCCGCGCCGCGCTCGTACACGCGCAGGCGCACGGAATGGCGATCGACGATCTGCATGAAGCCCGCATTCACGCGACGCGGAAACACGGCATGCGATTCGATCAGCGGGCCGTCTTCCAGCACGGGGAAGGCTTCCGTATCGTCGACGATCTGCACGGCGTGCGGGTTGCCCATCGACACGGTCGACAGCCATTCGGTCCGGCCGTTGATCTGCAGCGCGTGCTGCGTGTCGTCGCCCTCGACGCGGGTGGGCAGGCCTTCGGGCAGGAACGGCAGGCGCGCCGCCTCGAACACCGGTGCGCCCATGTCGACCGTGACCTGGCCGTCGTCCTGCATCGTCAGCGTGGCGATGCCGTTCATGACTTCAACACGCACGGTGCGCTTGTCCGTCAGGCCGCGGTCGGTGACGAACTTGACGAAGCAGCGCGCGCCGTTGCCGCAGTGCTCCACCTCGCCACCGTCGTGGTTGAAGATGCGGTAGCGGAAATCGACGTCGGGCCGCGTTGAACGCTCGACCAGCAGGAGCTGGTCCGCCCCCACGCCGAAATGGCGGTCGGCAATGGCAGCCCATTGCTCGGGCGTGAAGTCGATCGGGGTCTGGATGCCGTCGAGCACGACAAAGTCGTTGCCCGCGCCGTGCATCTTGGTGAAGTGCAGTTTCATGGCTGGCCGCACAGATGCGGCGATGAGCGTTCGGAAAACACCCATTCTAAAGGGAGCCGGCCGGGGTTGCCCCGGGCCGGCTGCGGGCATCAATAAATGCCCGGCATGCCCTCGGGACGGTGCTTGAAGCGCTTGTGCACCCAGTAGTACTCGGTGATGCGCGGGCGGATCGCGTCTTCAAAGAAGGCGTTCATGCGGCGCGTGTCGGCGGTCAGATCGCCGGTGGGGTAGTTCTCCCACGCGGGCAGGATGCGCAGCGCGTAGCCCTCGTAGTTGGGCAGGATCTCGGTGTACATCGGCACGACCTTGGCACCGGTCATCGATGCCATGCGCGGGATGGCGTTGAGCGTGAGCGCCGGCACACCGAAGAACGGCACGAACTCCGAGTCGCGCTCGCCGAAATCCATGTCGGAGATGAGCTGCAGCGCCTCGCCGCGCTTGATGGTGCGCATGATCTGGCGGATGTTTTCGTTGCGCGACACCATGGTCGCGCCAAAGCGGCTGCGCAGCGCCTTGATGGCGTCATCGAGCACCGGGTTGGCCATGCGCGTGTACAGCGAGCAGCCGGCGTTGCCGACGTGCTTGCGCAGGTAGTCGGTCAGCGCCAGCGCGCCGATCTCCACGCCCGACAGATGCAGCGTGACGAGAATGTGCGGCTGGCCGTGCAGCGCTGGCAGATTGGCCTGGTCGTCGATCTTCACCACGCGCATCAGGCGCTTTTCCGACGCGAACCACGCAAACGAGCGCTCGGCAAAGCTGCGGAAGACCTTGCGGAAGACTTCGTGCGCCATGGCTTCGCGCTCGGCTTCGGACTTCTCGGGAAAGCACGCGCGTAAGTTGGCCAGCACCACGCGGCGGCGGCCATTGGGAATGCGGTACAGCAGCCCGCCCAGGCCTTCGCCAAAACGCGCGACAAAGCCGTACGGCAGGAAGGACAGCAGCCACAAGAAGCCGAGTCCGAGTTTGGCAGAGAGACGTTCCATAAAGGCAGCAGTGTCAGGCAGCGGGCGGAGCGTCCGCGCCCTTGGGATGCTTGTAGCGGTTATAGCCCCAGAGATATTGCGTCGGCGCCACGGCAATCAACCGTTCGACGGCGGCATTGATGCGGGTGGCGGCCTGCGTTGCGTCTTCGGGCAGATCGCCGATCTCCTCCAAGTGCAGGCGATAGCCCGCGCCGCGCGGCAACCGCTCGGCAAAAAGTGCCACGACGGGCGCACCTGTGAGCCGATGCAAACGGTGCACCAGCGTCATCGTATAGGCGGGCTTGCCGAAGAACGGCGCCCATACGCCTTCGCCGGCGGTGGGCGTCTGGTCGGGCAGGATGCCGATGGCCTCGCCGCGCTTGAGCGCGCGCACCAGCATGCGCACGCCGCGCGGGTCTGCGGGGGCCATGTGCATGTTCGGCCCCGTGCGCATGTGCTCGATCCAGGCGCGCAGACTTTCCTTGCGCGGCGGCTTGAACAGCGATGTGACGGGATGCTCGTTTGCGTAGGCCTGGGGTAACACCTCGAAGCACCCCAGATGCGGCGTGAGGAAGATCAGGCCGCGCCCGTCTGCCAGCGCGCGCTCGATGACGGTTCGGCAGACGTCGAACAGGTGCGGAGCGACCTGTGCCCCATTCTTGCGCACCCAGAAGTACGGCATCTCGAACACCATCCGGCCTGCGGAGCGCCCGGCCTCTTTGAGCATGGCGGGCGTGACGTCGGGATAGGCGTGGCGGAAGTTGGCGATGAGCCGGTCGTGGTAGCGGCCGGGTACCTTGGCGGCCAGGGCTCCCAGCCAGCCGCCCAGCGCCTGCAGCGCGGATAGGGGCAAGCGTGAAAACAGCCAGAACAGGAAGGTCATGCGTGCGGTCGCAGCAATGTGTTGGTCGCAGTCGACAGGGGAGCAGGGTCTTGACAGGCCTTGCTGCGGCCCCGAAAAGTGCCGCGTATAATAGCGCGATTCGCCGAGTTAACTGACAACTTGCGGGGCGAATCCTTGCTTGGCCACAAACCTCGGCAAGGTTGCTAAATACCGCTAAAGCGTCGCCGGCCGTGGCTCAACGGATTGGCAACGTGATAGCCAATCTGGAGCTAACAGCCGTGTCAAACGACTTCCTCTTCACCTCGGAGTCGGTCTCCGAGGGCCATCCCGACAAGGTCGCCGACCAGATTTCCGACGCCATCCTGGACGCCATCCTCGCCCAGGACAAATATGCGCGCGTCGCAGCAGAAACGCTGTGCAACACCGGCCTGGTGGTGCTCGCGGGTGAAATCACCACGACGGCCAACGTCGATTACATCCAGGTCGCGCGCGAGACCATCAAGCGCATCGGCTACGACAACACCGACTACGGCATCGACTACAAGGGCTGTGCCGTCCTCGTCGCTTACGACAAGCAATCGCCGGACATCGCGCAGGGTGTCGACCGCGCGTCGGACGACTACCTGAACCAGGGCGCCGGCGACCAGGGCCTGATGTTCGGCTACGCGTGCGATGAAACGCCCGAGCTGATGCCCTTCCCGATCTACTACGCACACCGCCTGGTCGAGCGCCAGTCGCAACTGCGCCGCGACGGCCGCCTGCCCTGGCTGCGCCCGGACGCCAAGTCGCAGGTGACGGTGCGCTATGTGGATGGCAAGCCGCACAGCGTCGATACCGTGGTGCTGTCCACCCAGCATGCGCCGGAAATGTCGCAAGAGGCCATCCGCGAAGCCGTGATCGAAGAGATCATCAAGCCGGTGCTGCCGTCGCACATGCTGGCCGACACCAAGTACCTGGTGAACCCGACCGGCCGCTTCGTCATCGGCGGCCCGCAAGGCGACTGCGGCCTGACTGGCCGCAAGATCATCGTCGACACGTACGGCGGCGCCGCCCCGCACGGCGGCGGCGCATTCTCGGGCAAGGACCCGTCGAAGGTCGACCGCTCGGCCGCGTACGCTGCGCGCTACGTGGCCAAGAACGTGGTGGCGGCCGGTCTGGCGCGCCAATGCCAGGTGCAGGTCAGCTACGCGATTGGCGTGGCACGCCCGATCAACATCACGGTGTACACGGAAGGCACGGGCGTGATTCCGGACGACCAGATCGCCAAGCTCGTGCACGAGCATTTCGACCTGCGCCCGAAGGGCATCGTGCAGATGCTGGACCTGCTGCGCCCGGTCTACGAAAAGACCGCCGCGTACGGCCACTTCGGCCGCGAAGAACCGGAGTTCAGCTGGGAAGCCACCGACAAGGCCCTGCTGCTGCGCGAAGCGGCTGGCCTGACCGGCCAGCCGGCCAAGGCGTTTGCCTGAGGCCACCCTGCTGCAGACAAGAAACCGCCTCTCGGGGCGGTTTTTTGTTGCGTGCTTGGTAATACCGCGCTCACGGCATCTTGCTGAGAATGCCGTTCATCTCGTCTGCGGAAAACGCCCTCAACGTCTGCGAACGGACATTGCCCGCCGCGGCCAGCGCCAGCCCGAAGGCCGTCATGGCGGCATCGTCCGGGCCCTCGCAGATCACGGCGAGGTCATACTGGCCCAGCGTCCAGTAGATCGCCTTCATGTCGATGCCGGCCGCCTTGGCCAGTTCGCGGGCCGCAGCCGCCCGCTTGGTGGTGTCTTTCACGCTGCGGATGCCCTGGTCGGTAAAGTTCAGCAGGGCCAGAAAGGTTGCCATGGTGCATCTCCTGATCGGCGGGAGTCGGAGGGAAGCCGCATCGCGCGCCGCCGAAACGCGCGGGAGGTGCTTTCGTGCAATGTGCACGCCAGGCAAGCTGGCAGGCCGCATTGCGGCAACATCGCGCCCACACCGGTCCGTTCCAACCCGTGCAGTGCGCCGGATGGTTTCAGATGCGATACACCGCCGCTGACAAGCGCCCATTGCGCAACTTCGGTCAGGCACGGCGGTATCACGCGCGCTAACGTAGCGCCACCCAGGAGCCCAACCTGACCACCGCCACCGACCGCTACCTCGCCCGCTTCCGCGCCGTGCTCGCCCACATCGACGCGCATCTGGAAGACGCGCTGGACGTGGACGTGCTGGCCGAGGTGGCCGCGTTTTCCCGGTACCACTTCCACCGTCAGTTCTCGTTGCTGTTCGGCATGAACGTCGGGCGCTATCTGCAGTTGCTGCGCCTGAAGCGCGCTGCGCATCAACTCGCCTATCGCGACGATGTGCGCATCACCGACATCGCACTGGCGTGCGGGTACGAAGGGCCCGAGGCATTTGCGCGGGCGTTCCGCAGGCAGGCGGGCCAATCGCCGTCAGCCTTCCGGGCGGCGCCGCAGTGGGCGTCCTGGGCGACCGATCTACAGGCGCTGCGCGACCTCAGGAGCCAACACATGCCCGCACAACCGCAAATCCAATCCGTTGAGATCGTCGAGCGCGAGGCCGTTGCCGTCGCCGCCATCGAGCACCGCGGTGACCCAGCACGCCTGGGCGAGACCCTTCGCAGGTTCATCGCCTGGCGCCGCGAGCATCGGCTGCACCCGAGCGTTTCGGCCACGTACAACGTCGTCTACGACAATCCCGACGATGTGCCGCCCGAGGCGTTCCGCATGGACATCTGCGCGGCCACGTTCGCGCCGATCGCCCCCAATGCAGCGGGCGTAGCGGGCAAGACGCTGGCGGGCGGCCGCTACGCCGTGCTGCGTCACACGGGCTCCGACGACACGCTCGCCCAGAGCGTGGCGTACCTGTACGCCGATTGGCTGCCGGCCAGCGGCGAGGAACTGCGCGACGCGCCGTTGCTGTTCCAGCGCGTGCGCTTCTACCCCGACGTGCCCGAGCACGAAGCCGAGACTGACGTGCTCCTGCCGCTCAGGTGAGCGTTCAGGCGATCAGGCGATCAGGCGTCCAGGTGGATCTGGATGCCGGTGGCCGTGTAGATGGCCGTGGCCTGGAAGCCGTCGACCACCACCGACGTGAACTGCCGGTTGCTGCCGGCGCCATCCAACACGGCGATGGTGTCGCCCACCTTGGGCGTGTAGCCGTTCACGAATTTCACGTGCAGCGTGCCGCCCGCAATGGTGGTAAGGCCGGCCACGCTCAGCTTGCCCTGGCCGTTCGGGCCGATGGCGAGGTCGAGCGTCGTGCCCTGCAGTTGGGTGAACTTGCCCGCAATGGCCACCGCCGCCGGCGCGTTGACCGCCAGCGTGCCGGCTCCCACATACACGTCGCCCGCACCGAATGCATTGGCCGAATCGGCTTCCAGCACGCCGCCTGCGACCTGGGTGCCGCCGGTGTACGTGTTGACGCCGGCCAGGCGCAGCCTGCCGGTGCCTTGCAGCGTGAGCTTGCCAGGGCCCGAGATGGCGTTGCGCCACGAATCGGCCGCATTGAAGCCGCCCTGCGTTGCATCCATCGACACGATCACGTTGCCGTTGAACGCGCCGTAACCGTCGGCCGCAGCGAACAGGTTGAGGCGGCCCCAGCCTTCGGCGTCGTCGAGCACGGGGTAGCCGGACGCCAGCTCGGTGGTCTTGAGCACCACGCGGCGCTGGTCAGCACTCAGGTACGGGAAGCGCGTTTCCAGCAGCACCTCGGCACCCTTGGGCACCACCGGCGCCAGCGTCGTCGCGCCGATCTGCGTGAAGCCAAACGTCATGCGGCGCGTGAAGTTGGCCTGGTTGGTGGCGTAGTCGGCAAAGCGATCAGTGGCCAGCGTGCCGGACTGGGCCAGCGCCGGGAAGGTCGTGGCATCCGTGCCGGTCTGCGCCATCAGCGCGGTGTGCGCCTGCGTGAAGGCGGCCGCCTTGAGCGCTGCATTGGCCGGGTCGACGAGGTTGGCCGCGGCGGCGGCAATGCCGATCATGCGGCCGGACATCACATCCAGCGGCGAATGCATGCCGGCCAGGATGCGGTTCTCGCCCAGCTCCATGCCGCGCGCCAGGATCTGCTGGAAGCGCTCGGGCACCAAGTACGCCATCGCCACGGTATCGCGCACGGCTTCGGCCGAATGGCCGCTGATGAAGCCGCCGTCGGTGGTGGGCGTCGGGCTCTCGGCCGGCACCAGCGTCGGCACGACGACCACGCTGCTGCTCCAGCGGTACGGCCGCGCGTATTTGTAGAAGCGCTTGGAAGGCTCGGTGGAGGCGTTGTTGCCCACCGTGTTGATCAGGTCGACCACCTTGCCGAAGGCAGTGTTGCCGGCCGAGGTGCCCACGCCCGTGTTGTTGCCGCTGTCGTTGTAGAGCACGGTGGTGGCATCGGCCGGCACGGTGGTAATCGACGTGGTCTGCTGCGCCAGCGTGCGCCACGCGGTGGTCAGCGGCCCCATGCCGTCGCTCACGCTGTAGCCCTTGCCGCGGCGGTCGTCAAAGTACGCCGCGTCGGCCTGGGCCTGCGTGCGGTTGGTGGTGGCGTTCACCACGTATTGAACGTTTGCGTTCAAGACCGGCAGATTGAGCTGCGTGCCGCCGGCCGTGCCGTCGTTGGGCAGGCCCGTCCACGTGGACGCCACGACCGCCGGGAACGACCCGTTGGCTGGCGCACTCACGCCCGCATCGACGATTTCCGTGAGCGGCTGCCAGAGATCCAGAAAGCGGGTGAACAGGCGCACGCCGGCATTGGTGCCCAGCGTGGCGTAGCGGGCATCGCCGCGCTGGTTGGTGGCGATGTTGTCGACGAAGGCCGGTACGCCGGTGGCCACGGCCGCCGTGTCGACAAAGCCCGGGTCTGCGGGCGGCGCCGGAATGGCCTGCGTGGTGGCAACGGGCGTGCTGCTGGTGGTGTCATCGCCGCCGCACGCGGTGAGCGCGAGGGCACCGAACAGCGCAACGAGGCTGAACCACAGACGCGGGCGGGAAAACGCGGGGCGGGCAGTGAAGGACATGGGGCGGCGGGTTCGCAACCCGCAAAGAGCGTTGGAAAGCCCGGCAGTCTCGACACGCACCATGAAACAACGGTGACGTTTCGTTGACAAATCCGCATGATCTTCGCCCTACATTGGGGCATTCCGCGTCATGACAGCGCTGACAGTGAGTTATGTCACAGCGTGATAGAATCGCCGGCTGCATTCTTTGACATTGGTGAAGCCTGGTCCGGGCAATCGCCGTCCGTCGACCATGTCCTCTTCATCCCTGCATCCCGCCCTGCGCCGCTGGCTCCACAGCTTCATTCCTGCACCCGTGACGGTGCGCTGGAGCGAGCGCGTCCGTTCCGCAGTCGGCGCCCTCGCCGGCATCCTCTTTACCGGCACGATGATGAAGATGGTGCCGGGCGCTTCCACGCTGATCCCGCTGCTGGTCGCCCCAATGGGCGCCTCTGCCGTGCTGCTGTTTGCGGTGCCCGCCAGTCCGCTCGCGCAGCCGTGGTCGATCATCGGCGGCAACCTGGTGGCGGCTACCGTGGGCGTGACGTTCGCGCTGCTGGTGAATGATCCGGTGATTGCCTCTGCGCTGGCCATCTCGGCAGCCATTGCCGGCATGTTCGCACTGCGCTGCGTGCACCCGCCATCAGGCGCGGTGGCGCTCACCGCCGTGATTGGCGGCCCGGCCGTGCATGCCCTGGGCTATCGCTTCGTGCTGGAGCCGATCCTGATCCAGTCAGCGCTGCTGCTGGTCGGCGCACTGGTGTACCACGCGGCCACGGGCCACCGGTATCCGCACGCGCAACGCCTGCCCGCTGCCGAGCGTCCGCCCACGGCGGCCGGCTTCACCCGCGCCGACATCGTCGCCGCACTGCGCCGCCAGAGCGAGCTGCTCGACATCGACCCCGAAGACATCGAAGCCGTGCTGCGCGAGATGCAACTGCAGGCCTACACGCGCACGTTCCAGGCGCTCACCTGTGCAGACATCATGACCGCGCCGGTGGTGACGGTCTCGGCGGGCACGTCGATCCCGCGTGCGCTGCAACTGCTGCGCCAGCATGGTTTCAAGGCATTGCCGGTGGTGGATGAGGGACGGCGCGTGGTGGGCATCGTCACGCGTGTCGACCTGCTCGGCCTGGCACCGGCAGACCTGCGCCAGACGTTGCGCCGCTGGTTCAGCATCGGCGCGCTCACCCCGCCGCGTGTGGCCGATCACATGAAGACGCGCGTGCAGACCATTGCCGCCAGTGCGCCCATGTCGGATCTGGTGCCAATGTTTGCCAGCGCCGGCCACCACCACATTCCGGTGCTGGATGCCGACGGACGGCTGGCCGGCATCGTCACGGAATCCGACTTGGTGGGCGGGCTGTACCGTCAGGCCAACATCGAGCCACAGGCGGCCTGAACGGCAATCAAACCGCCTCCATCGGCAACTCGCGGAACGCGCTCAACTGTTCCGCCGCCACCGAGTACGCCACCAGGCGCGGATAATCCGCCGCCGGCACGCGGTCCGGCACCATCAACTGGATGAAGGCCCAGGCCACGGCCACCGTTACGCCGGCCTGGCTCAGCTCGTTCTGGTCCACCGGCAAGGGCGCGTCCTTCCACTCCGATTCCAGCGCTTCCACCGCCGCCAGCAACTGGCTGTGCACGCGCTCGACCCACGGCCCGTGCACTTTCTCGCTCGGGCGCAGGTTGTGTTCATAGACGATCTGCACGGCCTTCTCGCACGCGGCGAGCGCCAGGCCGATCACGCGCAGCGCGTGCTGGCGCTCGGCAATGGCGGCGGGCATCAAGCTGCGGCCTGCCAGCGTTTCTGCGTAATCGATGATGAGCGTGGAGTCGATCAGCACGGTGCCGTCGTCGCACACCAGTGTGGGCGCCTTGACCACGGGGTTGATGGCGCTGAACTGATCGAAATGCCGGAAGACCGAGACCGCCGCGTGCTCGAACGGCAGCCCGAGCAGCTTCAGCGAAATGGCCGTGCGGCGCACGTACGGTGAATCAAGCATGCCGATCAACTTCATGAAATCTCCTCGCTGGTGGGGGCGTCGGTGGGTAGAAAACCTTGGTGCGAAGCGCAAGGCTGCGCGGGCACGGATGCACATGATAGACAGCCAGCGCAAAGCGTGCCGGCCGCCTCAGGCACGTTTTCTGCGTGCGCGGCATGGCTTTGAGCCGTCTGTTGCCGACGCCGGCCGGCCTCCCGATTTTCTAGAATGACCACAACTCGGGTGCACTGTGCTGCCCGCCGGACAGGAGACCTTATGCCGTTTCTCGCGCATCACCATGACTGCCTCGGCTGGAACGGTGAGATGGCGCAGCGCGTGCTGGCATTCGATTGGGCCTCCACTGAACTGGGCCCGATCCAGGACTGGTCACCCAGTCTGCGTGCCGCTGTGCAAATGGTGCTGGCGTGCCCGGTGCCGCTGGTCATGCTGTGGGGCCGCCACGGCTACATGGTCTACAACGATGCCTACGCCGTGTTTGCCGGCGGACGTCATCCGTATCTGCTCGGCTGCCCCGTTGAACTCGGCTGGCCCGAAGTGGCGGACTTCAACCGCCACGTCATGGATGTCTGCCTCGGTGGCGGCACGCTGTCGTACCGCGACAAGGAACTCGTCCTGCTGCGCAACGGCCGCCCCGAAGACGTGTGGATGGATCTTTACTACAGCCCGCTTCCCGATGACACGGGCCGCCCGGCTGGCGTGCTTGCCATCGTGGTGGAAACCACCGAGCGCGTGCAGACCGAGCGCGAGCGGCAGGCCGCCGAGCAGGCCCTGCGCCAGTTGACCGAAACGCTCGAGCAACGCGTGGCCGACGCACTGTCTGCCCGCGCCGAAGTGGAAGCGCAATTGCGCCAGGCCCAGAAGATGGAAGCCATCGGCAACCTGACGGGCGGCGTCGCGCATGATTTCAACAACGTGCTGCAGGTGATTGCCGGCAACCTGCAGATGCTGGCCGTGGAAGCGCCGGGTAACACGCGCGTTCAGCACCGGGTGGCCGCTGCCACGCGCGCCGTGCAGCGCGGTGCCACGCTGGCCGCGCAATTGCTGGCCTTCGCACGGCGGCAGCCACTCTCGCCTGCGGTGGTGAACCCGACACGGCTGATCCAGGGCATGAGCGAGATGCTGCACCGCGCGCTGGGCGAGGCCATCAAGGTGCAAACGCACCTGGCCGATGACCTGTGGCACGTGCAGGCCGACCGCAACCAGCTCGAGAACGCGCTGCTGAACCTCGCCATCAACGCACGCGATGCCATGCGCGGCGGCGGCGTGCTGACCATCGCCGCCACCAACGTCACGCTCGACAGCACGCAGGCGCAGGGGCGCGGCCAGCTTGCGCCCGGCGACTACGTCGTCTTCTCCGTCACCGATACCGGCGTGGGCATGCCGCCCGAAGTGGTCGAACACGTCTTCGAACCCTTCTTCACCACCAAGCCCGACGGCCACGGCACAGGCTTGGGGCTCAGCATGGTGTTCGGCTTCGTCACGCAGAGCGGCGGGCATGTCGCCATCAACAGCGCGGTCGGGCGGGGCACCACGGTGCAGCTTTACTTCCCGCGCAGCACGGTGGCCGCCCAGGACGATGCCCTCGAACTGCGCGATACCGTCGTCACGCCCATGGGTGGGCGCGAGACCATCCTCGTGGTGGAGGACGACACCGACGTGCGCCTGACCGCCGTCGACATGCTCACGCAGCTCGGCTACCGCGTGCTGACCGCCGCCAACGGCGAGGCCGCGCTGGAACTCATGAACAGCGGCACGCCCATCGATCTGTTGTTTACCGACGTGATCATGCCGGGCCCCATCAAGGGCGGCGAACTGTCGATCCGGGCCGCGCAACGCGTGCCGCCGCTGCCGGTACTGCTCGTCTCCGGCTATACGCGTGACGAAATCCTGCACGACGGCAGGCTGCCGCCGGGCGTGACGCTGCTCGACAAACCCTACCGGCGCGATGACCTGGCGCGCATGGTGCGCAACGTGCTCAACAGCAGCCGCACAGGGCAAGCGCAGGTGCAGCCGACCTCAACGACATCCATTGACGATGCTGCAACTGCGGTTGCCGACTCGTCGCCACCGCCCACGGTGCTCCTGGTGGAAGACGACACCGCCTCCCGCGAAGCCCTGCAGGAGGTGCTCGCCACCTTCGGCCTGCAGTGCCTGGCCGCTGCCACTGCGGAAGACGCCCTGGCCCTGGCCCACACGCGCCCGGTTCAAGTGCTGCTGACCGACCTCACCCTGCCGGGCCGATCCGGCGCTGACCTCGCCCGTGCGCTGCGGCCGCTGCACCCACACATGGACGTACTGCTGATGACCGGTTACGGCGCGCACGCCGAGATTGGCGAGCCCATTCCGGGCGCGCGCGTGCTCGCCAAGCCCGTCGAACTGACGCTGCTGCATGAAGCGCTGGCGCCATGGCTCGGTACGACCGTAAACGCGGCAACGCGACATGTGACGAACGCCGCATAATCGCTGCGTCCTGTCACAACTGACCGCGCCTGTCCGTCTAGGGAGCATCTTCCCTAGACGACACCTTCGCCATGACGTCACAACCACACCCCGACCGTGCTACCCGCACTGATCGCGAAGACACAGCCTTCAGCGCCGCGCGGCCTCGGCTCTTTGCGATTGCCTACCGCATGCTGGGCAGCCGGGCCGACGCGGAAGACGTTTTGCAGGACGCCTGGATGCGCTGGCACCAGACCGACCGAACCGAGCTGCAATCGGCCGAGGCGTGGCTAGTGACCGTCGTCACGCGCCTGTCGATCGACCGCCTGCGCGCCGCCAAGACCGAGCGCGAAGCCTATGTCGGCTGGTGGCTGCCCGAGCCACTGGTTGAACCCGAAAGCCACGCCCACACGCCCGAAACCGCCGTGGAACTGGCAGGCGATGTGTCGATGGCCCTGCTGTGGGTGCTCGAGCGCCTGTCGCCCGAAGAGCGCGCGGCGTTTCTGATGCGCCAGGTATTCGATCAGGATTACTCGGAGATCGCCGCCCTGCTGGGTAAGACCGAAGCCGCGTGCCGGCAGATGGTGCACCGCGCATCCGAGCGCGTGCAGCAGGAGCGCCCGCGCTTTGATGTCGCGCCCGATGCGCATCGGGAGTTGCTTGCGCGCTTTGCCGAAGCCTCACGCACGGGCCAGCGCGACGCCATCCGCGCGCTGCTTGCAGATGACGCGCAACTCGTGGGCGATGGCGGCGGCAAGGTGCCTTCGTTCATGCGCATCATTCAAGACGCCGGGCAGATCACCAAGATCTACTGCGAGCTGGTACGCGCCATGGGCGACGTCCGCTACGTGCAGGCCCGCGTGAACGGCGAGCCCGGCCTGCTGCGCTACGTGGAGGGCAAGCTGGAATCGGCGCAGTCGTTCGTCATCGAGAACGGCCAGATCGTGGCCATCTACGTGGTGCGCAATCCGGACAAGCTGGCGCACATCGGCATCGGCGCATAAAAAACCGAGTTTTCTGGCAGGGCTGTCACAACGCAGCCGCGCCAGGCGTCTTCAGGGTATGGAGCGACGCAAGGCGAGCACCCGCTGCCGGCCGCCTGCCTCGGCTCCTTCATCCATTCAAACCCTCAGGAGCCGCGTATGTCGCAAGCCCCCCGCATTGCCTACTTCCAACTCGCACCGAAGGCGTTCAACAACCTGCTGAACCTGTCCAACGGCCTGCGCCGCGACTTGCTGGGCGCAAGGCTGGTCGACCTCGTACTGCTGCGTGTGTCGCAAATCAACGGGTGCGCCTTCTGCATCGACATGCACTGGAGCGACCTGATGAAGATGGGCGAAGACCCCCGCCACCTGAACGCCGTGGCCGGCTGGCGCGAAGCGCCGTTCTTTACCGAGCGCGAGCGCGCTGCCCTGCGCTGGGCCGAGCTGGTCACCAACACGCCGCACAGCGATGCCAGCGACGAAGAATTCGCCCGCCTGCGCACGCACTTCAGCGATGAAGAGATCGCCGAACTGAGCTTTGTGATCGTCACCATCAACAGCTGGAACCTGCTGAACGTGAGCCTGCGCAACCCGGTGCCGCTGAACGCGCCGTATGCTGCAGCGGCTTGACAAGCGCTGCGCCGCCGGTAGGACGATCGCTGTACAGCAGCGCTTGCGCCCACGCGTAGGCGCTGTACCGACAGGCTCAACAAGTTCAGCCGTGCAGGAAGCGCACCATCAGCACTTCGTCTGCATAGCCCGTGGTCGATTTGAGCGCGCGCGGCTCCGCGCCGTAGGTCTCAAACCCGCAACGCTCGTACAGTGCCAGCGCTGCATCGTTGCCGCGTACCACCGACAAGGTGAGCTGCTGCACCAGGTCCGTTGCGGCCGCCACGATGCGATCCACCAGCGCCACACCCACGCCGCGCCCGCGCGCGGCCGGCGCCACGTAAAAGCCCCACAGAAAACCCTTGTGCGCGAGCTTCGCTATCGTTTGCTGCTTGAAGCCGATCATGCCGACGATGCGCACGTCGCTGCCCGTTCCGGCATAGGCGCCCAGCACGATGGTGGTCGCCAAGCGTTCGGCAAACGCTTCCGTAGAGAGCCCGGCTTCGGCCTCATAGGTTGATCCGAATGCGTCGGGCGAATCCTTGAGCGCAGCAAGACGAATGGCGCGGTAGTCAGCCACATCGTTTGCATCGGCAGAAGACAACTGACGGATCAAGACTGTGTTGTTCGAATTTGGGTTGGCGTTGGACATGGCTGGCAAGGCGATCGACGTGTAGGCGAAAAGCAAACGTAAGCGGCCAGTATCGCGCCAATCACACCCGCACGACCTACAGTGCCGCCTCCGTCCATGAAGCCGAGGGCTTTGTCCGTCAATTGGCCTATGTCGGCATGTGCCCAGGTACCTATGCTTCGGGAAACGCGAGTCAACAAATCTACAAACCGCGACAACCGGAACGGGGGGGAGCCATGGCCGAGCTTTTAATCGCCAAAGCGCAAGGCAGCAGCGCGCACACACAACCCACACCGGCACCGATTCCGCCCGACGCCCCGCGGCACGCACGCGGCATGCACGGCGCCGCGCTGGTGATGGCCGCCGCGCTGTCGCTGGGGCTGACTGCCTGCGGTGGCGGCGACGATGCCGGCACCACCACCCCGCCGACGAACAACAACACGCCAGCCCCCACCCCGTCACCCGCGCCCGCACCGGCGCCCAAACCGACGCCATCGCCATCCCCTGCGCCCACACCAACGCCGGCGCCCACACCTGCGCCAGCGCCGGCGACCTATTCCGTGGGCGGTACCGTCAGCGGGCTGACCAGCGGCAAGTCCGTCACGCTGCTGGACAACGGCGGCGATGCGGTTGTCGTCAACGCCAACGGCAGCTTCAACTTCCCCACCAAGCTCGCGCAGGGCAAGCCCTATGCAGCGACGGTCGGAACGCGGCCTTCGGGTGAGAACTGCACCGTCACCAACGGCAGCGGCACCGTGGGCACCAGCAACGTGACCACCATTGCGGTGGCCTGCACGCCCAAGCCCCTGTTCGGCTATGCGGTCAACTCGAACGACGGCACCATCTCGGCCTTCACGCTGGATGCGACCACCGGCATGCCTACCGCAGTCGGCACGGCAGTGGCGGTGGGAGCAGGGCCGCTGTCGCTGACCATCGACCCGGCGGGCAAGTTCGTCTACGTGGCTAACGCCAACGCCAACACCGTCACCACGCTCTCCATCAATGCCGATACCGGCCTGCTGACGGTCGTGGGATCAGCCACCCCAACGGGTGTACAGCCGTACAGCATTGCGCGCACGCCGAACGGCAAGTTTGCGTACACGGCCAACTATGGAGACAACACGCTGTCGGCGTTCTCCGTCAACGCGGGCACCGGTGCACTGACCGCGCTCGCGCCCATCACCGCCGGGGCCAACCCGTACACGGTCGCCATCAACAGCGCAGGCACCTTCGCCTACGTGGTCAACGCCAACAGCGGCGCCACCCCGGGCACGGCCATGGCGTTTGCCGTCAACAACACAACGGGCGCACTCACGCAGGTGGGCACCACGGTCAACACGGGCAACACGCCGCAGTTCATCGCGGTCAACTCGGCGGGCACCTACGCCTATGTGACCAACGCCGCAGACAACACCATCAGCGTCTACAGCATCAGCAACACCGGGGCGCTCACCGCATCGGGCACACCGGTGGCGGCAGGCACCAACCCGTACTACATCGCCATCGCACCGTCGGGCGGCTTCATGTACGTGACCAACGTGCTGGCCAACACGGTCAGCGTCTTCAGCATCAACCCGTCCAACGGCGCCCTGACAGCGGTCGCCACCACACCCACCGGCAACGCGCCCGTGACCGTGCTCGTCAACCCCGCCGGCACCTTCGCCTATGTGGTCAGCGCCGTGGACAACAGCGTCAGCGCATACAGCATCGACAGCACCACCGGCAAGCTGACCGCCGTGGCAAGCGGGTCAGCCGCCACCGGCAACATCCCGCGCGGGATGGCGATTGTGGCGGTGCCGTGAGGTTGTAGTTGAGCTGAGCTGAATCGGTCTGCAGGAATGCAAAGCCCCTCGCGAAGGCGAGGGGCTCTATTTTATTGCGGGGGTCCCACGCGGCAGCCCCGGCCAGCCTCACACATCAATCGCCGAAGTCGACTTCACCTTGCGGCGCAGCTCGTATTTCTGGATCTTGCCCGTCGACGTCTTGGGCAGCGGCCCGAAGAACACTGCCTTGGGCACCTTGAAGCCGGCCAGCAACGTCTTGCAATGTGCGATCAGGTCTTCTGCGGTGGCGGTGGCGCCGTCCTTGAGTTCAACGAAGGCGCAGGGCGTTTCGCCCCACTTGGCATCCGGCTGGGCAACCACGGCGGCAGCCAGCACGGCCGGGTGCCGATACAGCGCGTCCTCCACTTCCACGCTTGAGATGTTCTCGCCGCCCGAGATGATGATGTCCTTGCTGCGGTCCTTGATCTTGATGTAGCCGTCGGGCATGCAGACGCCCAGGTCGCCGGTGTGGAACCAGCCGCCGGCAAAGGCCTCGCGCGTGGCCTTCTCGTTCTTGAGATAGCCCTTCATGCAGATGTTGCCGCGGAACATGATTTCGCCAATGGTCTCGCCATCGGCCGGCACAGGCTGCATGGTCTCGGGGTTGAGCACCGCCACTTGCGATTGCAGGTGGTACCGCACGCCCTGGCGCGCCTTCATCGTCGCCCGGTCGTGCTCGGGCAGCGTACGCCATTCGTCCTGCTCGGCGCAGACGGCTGCAGGGCCGTACACCTCGGTCAAGCCGTAGACGTGCGTCAGCTCAAAGCCCATGGCTTCCATCTGCGCCAGCACGGCGGCCGGGGGCGGTGCACCCGCCACCATGCCGCGCACCGGCCCGCGCAGGCCCTCGCGCCACGACGGCGGCGCGTTCACCAGCGCGGTATGCACGATGGGCGCGGCGCAGTAGTGCGTCACGCCTTCGTCGCGCATGAGGTCGAACACCAGCTTCGGCTCGAACTTGCGCAGGCAGACATTCACGCCCGCGCGCGCCGCGATCGTCCACGGGAAGCACCAGCCGTTGCAGTGGAACATCGGCAGCGTCCAGAGATAGACCGGATGCTTGGGCAGATCCCACTCCAGGATGTTCGACACCGCGTTGATGGCCGCGCCGCGATGGTGATAGACCACACCCTTCGGGTCGCCCGTGGTGCCCGAGGTGTAGTTGAGCGCAATCGCATCCCACTCATCTGCCGGCATCTGCCAGTCGTAGTGCGGATCGCCCGAGGCCAGGAAGGATTCGTAATCGGTGTCGCCAAACGGCTCGGCCTGCGGGCCCAAGGCATCGTTCACGGCAATCACTTTCAGGCCGGGAATCTCCAGCGCCATCTGGCGGGCCAGCTCGGCAAACTCGGTGTCGGCCAGCAGCACGCGGGCTTCGCCATGGCGCAGCATGAAGACCAGGTTGGCGGCATCCAGGCGGATGTTCAGCGCGTTGAGCACGCCGCCCGCCATCGGCACCCCAAAGTGCGCCTCCACCATGGCAGGCGTGTTGGGCAGGAGCGCCGCCACCGTGTCGCCACGGCCGACGCCCGCCAGCGACAGCGCACTGGCCAGGCGCCGCGCGCGCTCATAGGTGTCGCGCCAGTTCTGGCGCACCGGCCCGTGCACGATGGCCAGGCGATCGCCATACACATCCGCCGCGCGGGCAAGAAACTCGATGGGTGTGAGCGGGACGAAGTTGGCCGCGTTGCGGGCCAGACCGCTATCAAAATCCGTGGGCATTGCTGTGTCTCCGTGCGCCGGGCGCTGTTGCTTTTTGTTGGGCAACGCTATCATCGGCCGGCTCCCGCACTCTGTCACCTGAGTGACAAACCGCGCGGAAACCCGCGTCACCCCAAGACTGACGGGTTTCTTACAAAGCGAAGGCAGAGCCCCACGCGCCCCCGCCACCCTTGACCGTGTGCCTCCGCCTGCCATGACGACACCCCGTGCTCCGACGCCCGCCACGCAACTGGAAGGCCATGCGTGGTTCACCGCGCTTGCGCCTGAACACCAGGCCCTGGCCGCGCGAGAAACCCTGCTGCAGGCCTTCGAGCCCGGCGCCTTCATTGCCCGCCGCGGCGAACCGTCCCGCTACTGGATCGGCGTGGACACCGGGCTCATCAAGCTGGCCGTGTACACCGCCGACGGGCGCGGCTGCACGTTCTCGGGCGTACCTGCGGGCGGCTGGTGCGGCGAGGGCAGCGTCATCAAGCGCGAAGACCGCCGCTATGACGTGATCGCCATTCGCGCCTCGCACGTGCTGCTGGTGCCCGAACCCGTGTTCAATACGCTGCTCGCGCAGAGCTTGCCGTTTGCCAGCTTTGTGGTGCGCCAGCTCAACGAACGCATGGGTCAGTTCATTGCCACCGTGCAGAACGATCGCCTGCTGAGCGCCGATGCGCGCGTGGCGCAAGCGATTGCGCAGCTGTTCCACCCTGCCCTGTACCCGCGCACGAGCACCGTGCTGGAGCTGTCGCAAGAAGAGATCGGGCTGCTGACGGGGCTGTCGCGCCAGCGCGTGAACCGCGCGCTGCAACGGCTGGCCGAAGGCGGAATGATCGCGCTGTCATACCAGACCATTCGCGTGACCGACCTCGAGCGGCTGCGGCTCTTCGGCCTGTCGGAGCTGTAAGCGCCGCGCCCGACTCTGTCACCCGGGCGACATTGCCCCTGTTGCGCACAGACATAGAATCCTGCAACAGTCGCGCTTCATCCGCCGCCTTATCGGTCAGCCATGCCACTCATCAGCCGCGCCCACGTCCGTCTCTCGCGCCTGCGCTTTCCGTTTGCGGTGCGCGTGCAGTCCGAGCAGGGCACCGTATGCCTGCGCGATGCCAACGGCCGGCGCGAAGTGCGCCCGGGCAATCCGTTCGTGGTGCCCGCCTTCGCGCATTTCGGTTGCGAGATTCCGGGCACCCTGTGGCAGCCGTGCGCCATCACGTTCAACGCCGTGCCCGACGCCGGCTGCCCGCGCATGGCCGCCATCCAGCATGACAAGCCCTGGGCGCGCGCATTCGCCACGCTGGTGTTCGAACACCCCGTGCAGGCGTGGAACGCCGCGATGCTGAGCCACTGCTGGCAGGCCTGCCCGCGCCAGGTGCGTGCGCGTCTGTTTGCGGAAGGGGAAGCACTGCATGCGCTGGTGCGCGAGCAACGCGCCGCCTGGGTGCTGTACCGGCTGGCGCACACGTGCGGCAATGACGAGCCCGAAGCCGAAGCGCTGCACGCGCTGGCCCGGCGGGCCGGCCTCCGCAACGCGCGCACGCTGAACGAAACGTGCGCAAGCCTGTTCGGGGTGGAGCTGGGTGCCTTGCTGGCGGGCAGCGCAGATTCGGCCAGCGGTTCGGTGCACGGCAGCACCGCCCCGTTGGAGCGGTGGGCGCAGCCGCTGGCGATGGCCCTTTAAGCGCTGCGCCGCAACCGCGGCATCAATCGAAGATCACCCCACGCCGCACGCCCGCACGCGGCAGCGGGCTCGGCTCGCCAAGGATGTCGAGCACCGCATCTTCAATCGTGTTGGACAGCGCGTTGAGCGCGAGGTCGTTGTCTTCGGTGCCGAACGGGTCTTCGAGCTGCGAGGCGATGGCCTCGTGCGCCATGAAGGTGTACGCCACGAACACCGCAAACACGGGCGTGAAACTGCCGATGCTTTCCACCAGCCCAAACGGCAGTGCCGCGCAGAAGAAGTACACCGTGCGGTGGATCATGACCGAGTAAGCAAACGGCAGCGGCGTGCCCGCAATGCGCTCGCACCCGCCGATGCTGTTCGACAACTCGTTGAGGTTGCGGTCGAACGCCAGGGCGGCATACCCATCAACGGTACCGGCTTGCGCGCGACGCTGCACCCATTCACCCAGCCACTGCACGATGGCGATGGGCCGGTAGCGCGAGGCCATCACGCGCTCGAGCAACGGCACGGGCAGGCGGGCGGCGAGGTCGTCGCGTGCATCGGTGTGGCGCAACTGGTGGCGCAGCGCGTGCGGCAGCGCGCCCAGCACCTGTGCGAACTCGCGCACGTCGGCATCGGCTGCGGGACCGCTGGTGTCATGCGGGCCATCGCCGCGCGGCAGCGTCAGCGCCTGGCGCGTGAGCGATCGCGCCGTGTTGAGCAACTGGCCCCAGAGCTTGCGGGCCTCCCAGTAGCGGTCGTAGCTGGCGTTGTTGCGAAAGCCCAGGAACACCGCCAGCGCAATGCCGACGAGCGAGAACGGCGTCGTGCTCAGGTTGACGGAGACGGGCAGCAGGTGCGCATGCACCGCGATGGCCACCAACGACACGAAGAAGATCAGGAACAGGCGCGGCAGAAGCTGCGGCAACACCGATCCGCGCCATGCGAGCAGCATGCGGAACCAGTGCAGATGGGGGCGGACAACCATGGGAAGACGCGAATGCGTTGCAGGGGAGTGCGCGAATTATGGCAGAGGCAGGGCCACCCGGATGCCTGCCTATGCCCTGCGCCTCACTGCACCGCGCCAATGAACGCCGCCAGTTCCGCCGTCTTGGGGCTGGCAAACACCTCCTTGGCCGGCCCGCTTTCATGGATCAACCCCTGGTGCATGAAGACGAGCTGATCGCCCACGTCACGCGCGAAGCGCATCTCGTGCGTGACCATGATCAGCGTCATGCCTTCGGCGGCGAGCTGCTTCACCACGGCCAGCACTTCGTTCACCAGTTCCGGATCGAGCGCGGAGGTGATCTCGTCGCACAGCAGCACCTTCGGCTGCATGGCCAGCGCGCGGGCAATCGCCACGCGCTGCTGCTGGCCGCCGCTGAGCTGGTCGGGGTACGCATCGAACTTATCGGCCAGGCCCACCTTGACGAGCATCTGACGGGCGAGGTCGTTGGCGTCGGCCTTCTTCATGCCCTTGACCACCACGGGCGACAGCGCCACGTTCTGGCCGGCTGTGAGGTGCGGAAACAGGTTGAACTGCTGGAACACCATGCCCACGTTCAGGCGCAGCGCGCGCAACCGCGCGGGCGTGGCCTGCGAGCCCTGGAGCACCGCGTTGTCCACGACGATCTGCCCGTCGTCAATCGCTTCCAGCCCGTTGATGGACCGCAGCAGCGTGCTCTTGCCCGAGCCGCTGCGCCCAATGATGGCGACCACCTGGCCGGCCTCCACGCGCAGGTCGACGCCCTTGAGAACGTGGTTGTTGCCGTAATGCTTGTGTACGGCGCAGAGATCAACGAGCGGCATAGAGCTTCTTTTCCAGATGAGAGGCGTAAAGAGACAGTGGCCAGCACAGCGCGAAATACCCAATGGCCACCAGCCCGTAGATGAGGAATGGCTGGAAGGTGGCATTGGCCAGCACCGAACCCAGCTTGGACAGGTCTTCAAACCCGATGATGGAGGCCACCGCCGTGCCCTTGACGATCTGCACGGAGAACCCCACGGTGGGCGCAATCGACAGGCGCACCGCCTGCGGCAGCACCACGTGGCGCATCTGTTGGAAGTAGCCCATCGCCAGGCTGGAAGACGCCTCCCACTGCCCGCGCGGAATGGCCTCGACACAGCCGCGCCACACCTCTGCCAGATAGGCGCTGGTGTACAACGTCAGGCCGATAGCGGCGGCCGTCCACGGCGACATCTCGAACCCCGCCATGGACGCACCAAAGAACACGATGAACATCTGCATGAGCAGCGGCGTGTTCTGGAAGAGCTGGATGTACGCCTTGCTCACGCGCTGCAGCGTGGCGTTGCGCCCCACACGGGCAAACAGCACCACCAGGCCGGCCGTGCCGCCCAGCGCAAACGCCATGAGCGAGAGCATGAGCGTGGCAAGCAGCCCCTCCCGCAGCTTGAGGAGAATGGGCAACAGAGGGATGTCGGCGATCATGCGGCGTCTCCAACGGAGGCGGCTGCGTTGGCAGGAGTAGCAAGCGGTGCAGCGGACACCGCAGGCGCGCGGCGCCCGACAATAAAGCGCTGGCCGATCCAGGCCAGCAGCTGACGCAGCAACAGCGCCAGCGCAAAGTACAGCGCCGTCACCACCAGGTAGGTTTCAAACGCGCGGAAGTTGCGCGACTGGATGAAGTTGGCCGCAAAGGTCAGATCCTGCGCGGCAATCTGCGACACGACCGACGTGCCCAGCATCACGATCACGATCTGGCTGCTGAGCGCCGGCCACACCTTCTGCAGCGCGGGCCGCAGCACCACGTGCCGGAAGATGGCCCAGCGGCTCATCGCCAGCGCGTTGGCCGCTTCCAGCTGGCCGCGCGGCGTTTCTTGAATGCCGGCACGCACGATCTCTGTGATGTAAGCGCCCAGGTTGACCACCGCCGTGAGCAGCGCCGCCTGCCATTCGTTGATCTGCACGCCCAGCGAGGGCAAGCCGAAGAACATGAACATCAACTGCACGAGGAACGGCGTGTTGCGAATGCCCTCCACATACACCTTGAACAGCGCATTGAACGGAGCGATGCGCCAGGCGCGGCACACACCCCCGACAATACCGATGGCGCCACCGAGCACCGCGCCCGCCGCCGTGAGCGCGAGCGTGAATGCCGCGCCCTGCGCGAGCTGGCCGCTGTAACTGAAGACAGCGCCAAAGTCGAATTGATAGGCCATGAAGAGGTCCGGCGGACTTGCGTTGCGAACGTGCGTGGAACCTGTTCACGATCCGTAGCGAGCGGCCCGAGGTTGGCGCGAGAAGCGCAGCCGTACGTGGGTACGGCGAGCATCGCAGTGTCAAGATCGGGTCGCGCAGTAGGATCGTGAGCAGGTTCTTACAGCTTGGCGGGCAGCGGCATCTTGATCCAGCGCTGCGACAGATCGTTCAGGCGGCCATCCGTCTTCAGCTTGGTGATGACGGCGTTCACTTTGTCCAGCAGCGCGGGCTCGCCCTTGGCCACACCCACGTAGCAAGGCGTGTCTTCCACGGGGAACTTCAGGTCGAGCTGGCGCAGCTTCGTGCGCTCGTTCACCGCGTTGGCGACGATGTTGCCCACCGTCACCAGCTGCACTTGGCCGATCAGGTAGCTCTGCGCGGTGGCGTTGTTGTCTTCATAGCGCTTGATGGTGGCCGACGCCGGCGCCACGGCCGAGAGCGCCAGATCTTCAGTCGAGCCGCGCGTGACGCCGATCGTCTTGCCGGCCAGATCTGCCGGCGCCTTGATCGACACATCCTTCGGGCCGTACACGCTCTTGGGGAACGGCGCATACGCCTGCGTGAAATCGATCACCTTGGCGCGCTCGGCGTTCTTACCCAGGCTGGAGATGACGACATCCACCTTGCCCGTGGTGAGGAACGGAATGCGGTTGGTGCTGGTGACGGGCACCAGCTCGGCCTTGACGCCGAGTTCCTTGGCGACGAGGTTGGCCATGTCGATGTCATAGCCCTGCAGCTTGAGGTCCGGACCGAGCGAGCCGAACGGCGGGAAGTCGTTCGGGATGGCCACGCGGATCACACCGGCTTTCTGGATGTTGGCCAGCGCATCGGCATGTGCGGGGCGGCCGGGCAGCAACGCCGCAACGGCGCTGGCCGCCATGACGGCGTGGAGGAAGAAGCGACGCGAGGTGGGGCGCGAAGCGTGGCGGGCAGTGATGCGGGTCATTCAAAAACTCCTTCAGGAAATTCAGGATCAGGAAATCGAGGCGAGGCGAAAGGAAACCGATTCGTGCTGCATGGGTTCGGGCGTGGCGGGCGGCGCAGTCAGATCGATGCCGCTGCGGCGCGCGGCCGACAGCAGATGCGCGCGCATGGCCTCTGCGCTGGCGGCGGTATCGCCCGCGGCAATGGCCTGCACGATGGCGTCGTGCTCGTGCGCGGGGTGGTCGTCTGCGCCGTTGCGGGCAAAGGGCAGGCGCAGGCTGTGGCCGATGGCGTGCTCCAACTGGCCGGCCATCGCCATCAACCCCGGGTTGCCGGACAACTGCGCGAGCAGCAGGTGGAAGTGCAGATCCGCCTCTGCCGCGCTCAGCAAGTCATTGCGCTCCAGCGCGTGGGCCAACTGCCGCTGCAGCCATTGCAGGTGGCGCAGGCCGGCGGCATGCATGCGCGCGGCGGCCAGTGCCGTCCAGCCGGGCTCCAGCACCAGGCGCAGCTCGATCAACTGACGCGGCGACAGGGTGCCCAGCGCCGGCGTGGCAAACGGCCGGTGCATGCGCTCGGCACTCGCCCCTTCTGCGCCAAACTTCTGGCCGCGCACCACCACGCCCCGGCTGGGGAGGATGTCCACCAGGCCCAGCGTTTCGAGCACCGTCAGCGCCTCGCGCAACGACGCGCGGCTCACGCCCAGGCTTTCCGCCAGCTCACGCTGCGGCGGCAGGCGGCTGCCACTGGGGTACTCGCCGCTCAGGATGCGTTGCTGGAGTGCTTGCGCGACGGAGGATGGAATGCTGTGCATGGGCCGGGAGTGGGGAAAGACACGGTCGTGGTCTGACCGGTCGCCCAAGGCTTATGCGAGTTTTGTGCCATGCAGCAAAAGGCTGCGTGTTGGGCGGTATTGCAGGGGGGTGGTTGCCTGGGCTGTGCCCTTGGGTGAGGCGTTGGCTGGGAGCGCGGGGGATTGGGCGCTTGGGGTTGGTGCTGGGTGCACCGGTTTGGGACGTGTGGGCGATGGGGGACAGGCGCGCTCCACCTAGCGTTGCACCAGTGGCAGAGCGATGGCCGTGTAGCACGTCACCAGAAACGTGACCTCGATGGACGACGTAGACAACTTAGGCACATGGCGACAACTCCAACCTTCTACCCCTACAGCCCGGAGCCGCATCGGGGCATCGCGCAGTCAGCGCCCGTTGCGCGGGATGTCATCAAGCTGCGCCGTCATCTCCGGGCGATTCGTCGATCGGCGTTGTTAGCGCCCCTCACAGCCGAACGCATCCGCGCCGCCGCTCGTCACTGATACTCCATCAGCACCGACATGGCGCCATTCACGGTGCCGGGCGTGACGTTGGCTTCGGTCTGAACGTATGACACCCGCATCGGGATCGAAAACGAACCGCCGGTGTCCTTGCTGTAAGCATCGATTCTGTTCGACGTATCGAATACAACAGCCGCCCCCGCACTGTCAGTTACCCTGATCCTCACGCCTTTGGCGGTCGATTGGGCGGAAAGCGGCAATACTCCCGCTGACGTCTCAACGGTGTCGCCTAACGGCTTGAGCCTGTAGAGAATCTTGTTGTATCCCTTTGGGCAGTTGTTAATGCTGATCTGGAAGCTGCGCTCGGCAGCCGTTGTCCCAATGCCAGCCAAGGTTCTTGCCCGGGTGGGTTGCAGTTCCACCGTCTGACTTGGCACTGAGCA
>Ga0209071_1000046_pt1 | contig 83155 bp, 81 predicted proteins | sample CoawatmetaG10DNA_2_FD_187513 | JGI IMG/M metagenome (GOLD analysis project Ga0209071, IMG submission 187513) | Marine microbial communities from the West Antarctic Peninsula - Coastal water metaG108-DNA (SPAdes) (version 2) | ecosystem: Environmental > Aquatic > Marine > Coastal ... | reverse complement strand
GAACACCCGACCGCGTAAAACACTCGGCTGGCGCACTCCCGCAGAAGCCTTCATTGAGAACTGCGCCAAGCACGGAATCGTCATTGACCCCGCTGTTGCACTTGGGGCTTGAAACCGCCCTTACTTTCTTTGGGCAAGACCAAAGAAAGTGAGTCAGCCCCGGCAGGGGATGAAACAAGGGATGCACCACCAAGACCAAACCAAAACCAAAACCAACGACTACCCCGCCCCCTAACGACATCACGACATCACCACATCCCCCACCGGCACCCGCGCACTATCCCTCCACTCCCGCACATAGTCAGGTGTACCCGCAGGCGCGGCCTGCACCACCGGCGGCAACGGCAACAGCGCCATCGGAAGCACCCCAGCCCACACAGGCAACTCAAGGTCTTCAGCATCATCCTTCGGCCCGCCCGTGCGCACTTTGCACGCCGCCTCATCCAGCGGAATCCGCAGCACGGTCGTGGCGGCCAGTTCCTTGGCATTGCCCGGCCGTGCCTGCTGCGAACGGCCAGGCGCGAGCACTTCCATGAACGTATCGAGCACCGCAGGCTTCTGCGAATCCGGCACGATTTCGAACGCGCCATAGATAACGGCCGACCGATAGTTCATCGAATGGTTGAACGCCGAGCGCGCCAGCACCAGGCCATCGAGGTGCGTGACGGTCACGCAGACCTGCGCGCCGCTACCTGCCAACCTGAGCATGCGGCTGCCGTTGGAACCGTGGATGTAGAGATGACCGCCCTCGCGCCAGCACGCGGTGGGGATGCAATGCACGCCATGCTCGTCGGCGAAGGCGATGTGGCAGACGTAGGCCTCGTCAAGGATGGCATGCAGCGTGGTGCGGTCGTAGTGGCCGCGGTGCGCGACGCGGCGCACGCGGGTCCGTGCGGTGGGCGATGTGGGCTCTGTGGTGGACATGTGGGGCTCCGGATCGTCAATCGATAGGCCGACGGTAAAAAAACCGTGGCACCATGCATAGACCCACAAAAGCCAGAATTCCTGGAGCCACGATGGATTACGGGGTCCTGCTGTCGAACTACGAACGCACATCGATGCACGGCGAAGGTGGAACGCGCACTTCGCAGCAGCAACGGCTGTATGCGTGCCTGCGTACCGCCATCCTGAGCGGACAGATCGAGGAAGGTACGCGCCTGGCGCCATCGCGCACGCTGGCCGAAGAGCTGGGCATTGCGCGCAACTCAGTGCTCTACGCCTACGAGCAACTCGCCGCGGAGGGCTTGGTGCTCAGCCGACGGCAAGGCACGGTGGTGGCGCGCGTTGGCCTGCAGCAGACGCCCACGCCAGCGCCCGAAGCCGCGCCCGAGCTCTCGTGCCGAGTGAAAGACCTCGAACGCCCGCGCGGCGGCATGGACGACCTGCTGCCCTTCCTGCCCGGTACGCCCGCGCTGGATGAGTTCCCGCTCGCGCAATGGCGCCGCTGCATGGAGCGCGGGTGGCGCCGCATCGGTCCGGGGCAGATGGGCTACGGCCCGGTCGAAGGCAACGTGGCGCTGCGGCAAGCCGTGGCGGAATACCTGCGCGTTTCGCGCGGCGTGCGCTGCGACGCGACGCAGGTTTTCATCACCGACGGCACGCAGAACAGCCTCGACATGTGCGCGCGCGCTGGCCGATGCAGGCGACACCGCGTGGATCGAAAACCCCGGTTATTACGGCGCCCGCGCCGCCTTGCAGGCCGCAGACATGCGATTGATGCCGATCAGCGTCGATGTGGACGGTCTCGCCCCGCGCGAAGAAGACTGGCGCGACACGCCGCCCCGGCTCATCTACATCACGCCGTCGCACCAATATCCGCTCGGCGCGGTGATGAGCCTGGAGCGCCGTCTCTCGCTCATTCAGCACGCACGCGCAGCTGGCGCATGGATCATCGAAGACGACTACGACAGCGAGTTCCGCCACACGGGTGCGCCGCTATCCGCCGTGCAGGGCCTGACTGAGAATGCGCCGGTCATCTACCTCGGCACGTTCAGCAAGATGCTGTTCCCGGCACTGCGCCTCGGCTATATGGTGGTGCCGCCTGCGCTGGTACCCGCTCTGAAGAAGACGGCCGGTGCGCTGATGCTGCGCGGGCGCGTGGCTGAGCAGCTGGCGCTGGCAGAGTTCATCGAGGCAGGACATTTCACGCGGCACCTTAGGCGCATGCGTCGCCTCTATGGCGAGCACCGCGATGCGCTGCAGGCCGCGATCGAGCGCCACCTTGATGGCATCGTCACCGTATCAGGCGGCGCGGGCGGCATGCATCTTTCCGCCCGGCTCGACGCCCCGGTGCCCGACACCGAAGTCAGCCGGGCCGCCCGTGCGCACGGAATGGTGTTGCGGCCGCTGTCGCGCTTCTGCCTGCCGGGCACGCTGACGGCGCAATACAACGGCCTCGTGATGGGTTACGGCAACGTGCCGGCCGAAGCGATGGACGGATTGGTGAAGCGCATGCGGGACGTCATCGAAAGCGTGAGGCGCTGACTCGCCAGTGCAGCCGTGCGCTGCATGGCTTTGCCGCAAACGTTGCATGCACCGCACAACCGGTGCGACCCCGTCTCCCGACGACGTGCACACGTGCATCAGGCACCACAACCAAGGGAAAACCCGCCCCCATTCTTGCTGCGTTGCACGGTGTTCCGAATGTCACGCGATGCTACGATGCCTCGACCTATGGCTGTCTGCCAGTTTCCACAAGAAGCGGCGCAGGCGGCACCAAAAGAGACCTGCTGTCGGTGATCCCGGCACACCCACACGGAGCACGCATGAATGCCCCTCTGAACGACGCGCTACGCCGCGCGCTCGAAACTGTTTCCCTGGACGACAAGTACACGCTCGAGCGTGGCCGCATCTACATCAGCGGCACGCAGGCACTGGTGCGTCTGCCGATGCTGCAGCAGGAGCGCGACCGCGCCGCTGGGCTGAACACGGCGGGCTTCATCTCCGGCTACCGCGGCTCGCCGCTGGGGGCGCTGGACCAGGCCTTGTGGAAGGCCAAGAAGCATCTGGCCGGGCACAACATCGTCTTCCAGGCGGGGCTCAACGAAGACCTGGCCGCCACGGCGGTCTGGGGCTCGCAGCAGGTCAATCTGTATCCGAGCGCCAAGTTCAGCGGCGTGTTCGGCATGTGGTACGGCAAGGGGCCGGGCGTGGACCGCACGATCGACGTGTTCAAGCACGCCAACTCGGCGGGCTCGTCCGCGCATGGCGGCGTGCTGGTACTGGCAGGCGATGACCACGCGGCCAAGTCGTCGACGCTGGCGCACCAGTCCGAGCACGTCTTCAAGGCGGCCGGCATTCCGGTGCTGTATCCGTCGAACGTGCAGGAATACCTCGACTACGGCCTGCACGGCTGGGCGATGAGCCGCTACTCAGGCCTGTGGGTCTCGATGAAGTGCGTGACGGACGTGGTGGAATCGTCGGCGTCGGTGGATGTCGATCCACACCGTGCGCAGATCATCCTGCCCGAGGATTTCGTCATGCCGCAGGGCGGGCTGAACATCCGCTGGCCCGATCCGCCGCTGGTGCAGGAAGCGCGGCTGCTCGACTACAAGTGGTACGCCGGTCTGTCGTACGTGCGGGCCAACAAGCTGGACCGCGTGGTGCTCGATTCGCCGCAGGCGCGCTTCGGCATCATGACCGCCGGCAAGGCGTACCTGGACGTTCGCCAGGCGCTGGTCGACCTCGGCCTCGATGACGACACCTGCCGCCGCATCGGCATCCGCCTGTACAAGGTCGGCTGTGTATGGCCGCTGGAAGCACATGGCGCGCGTGCCTTTGCCGAGGGCCTGCAAGAGATCCTGGTGGTGGAAGAGAAGCGCCAGATCCTGGAATACCAACTGAAGGAAGAGCTGTACAACTACCGCGACGACGTGCGTCCGCGCGTGTACGGAAAGTTTGACGAAAAAGACAATGCCGGCGGCGAATGGTCGGTGCCGATGGCCAACTGGCTGCTGCCGGCGCATTACGAACTGTCGCCCGCGCTCATCGCGCGCGCCATCGCCACGCGCCTGGAAAAGTTCGAGCTGCCGTCGGACGTGCGCGCACGCATTGCCTCGCGCATCGCCATCATCGACGCCAAAGAAAAAGCGCTCGCCAAGCCGCGCATTACCGCCGAGCGCAAGCCGTGGTTCTGCTCGGGCTGCCCGCACAACACGTCGACCAACGTGCCGGAAGGCTCGCGCGCGCTGGCCGGCATCGGCTGCCACTACATGACCGTGTGGATGGATCGCCGCACCGACACCTTCAGCCAGATGGGCGGCGAAGGCGTGGCGTGGATCGGTCAGATGCCGTTTTCGGGCGACCAGCACGTGTTCGCCAACCTCGGCGACGGCACGTATTACCACTCGGGCCTGCTGGCGATTCGTGCCTCCATCGCGGCCAAGGTGAACATCACCTACAAGATCCTCTACAACGACGCCGTGGCCATGACGGGCGGCCAGCCGGTCGACGGCCCGCTGTCGGTGCCGCAGATTGCCGCGCAGGTCTACGCCGAAGGCACGTCGCGCATCGTCATCGTCACGGACGAGCCGGAGAAGTACAACGCCGCCATCAAGCTGCCCGAAGGCGTAACGGTGCACCACCGTGATCGCCTTGACGCCATTCAGCGCGAGCTGCGCGAGGTGCAGGGCACCAGCGTGTTGATCTACGACCAGACCTGCGCGACGGAAAAGCGCCGCCGCCGCAAGCGCGGCACGATGGTTGATCCGGCCCGCCGCGCGTTCATCAACGACGCCGTGTGCGAAGGCTGCGGCGATTGCTCGGTCAAGTCGAACTGCCTGTCGGTCGAGCCGCTGGAAACGGAGCTGGGCACGAAGCGCAAGATCAACCAGTCGTCGTGCAACAAGGATTTCTCGTGCGTGAACGGCTTCTGCCCGAGCTTCGTGACGGCCGAGGGCGCGCAGGTGCGCAAGCCGGAGTCGCACGGCGTGTCGATGGAAGGCTTGCCGCTGCTGCCGCATCCTGAGCTGCCCGCCATCCAGCGCGCGTACGGCGTGCTGGTGACCGGTGTCGGCGGCACGGGCGTGGTGACGATCGGCGGCCTGCTCGGCATGGCCGCGCACATCGAAGGCAAGGGCGTGACCGTGCTCGACATGGCGGGCCTGGCGCAGAAAGGCGGCGCGGTGCTCTCGCACGTGCAGATTGGCGAGCGCCCCGATTCAATCCACGCCACGCGCATCGCCATGGGCGAGGCGGACCTCGTGATCGGCTGCGACGCGATTGTCTCGGCGTCGGATGAAGTGCTGTCGAAGGTGCAGCACGGTCAGACGCGCGCCATCATCAACAGCACGGCATCACCCACGGCCGACTTCATCAAGAACCCGAACTGGCGCTTCCCGGGCAGCTCGGCAGAGGCGGACATCCGCGCTGCCGTCGGCGACGCCTGCGCGTTTGAAGACGCCAACACGCTGGCCGTGCGCCTGCTGGGCGACGCCATCTTCACCAACCCGCTGGTGCTCGGCTTTGCGTGGCAAAAAGGCTGGGTTCCGCTGACGCACGACGCGCTCATCCGCGCGATCGAACTCAACGGCGTGGCCGTCGAGAAGAACAAGACCGCGTTCGAATGGGGCCGCCACCTCGCGCAAGACCGCGAGGCGGTGCTCAAGCTCGCCGGCGACGCACCGCGTGCCAAGGCCGACGTCATCGCCCTGCCCTCGCTCGACACGCTGATCGCCCGCCGCGTCGATCTGCTGACCGCCTACCAGAATGCTGCATATGCCGCTGAATTCCGCGCGGTGGTCGAGCGCGTGCGTGCAGCAGAGGCCGCCGTGGTGGGGGCCGGCCAACCCCTGGCGCTCACGGAAGCGGTGGTGCGCAACCTGTCGAAGCTGATGGCGTACAAGGACGAATACGAAGTCGCCCGCCTGTACACCGATCCGGCCTTCCTCGACAAGCTGCGCGCCCAGTTCGAAGGCGAACCCGGCCGCGACTACCAGCTCAACTTCTGGCTCGCGCCACCCATGACGGCCAAGCGTGACGAGAAGGGCCACCTGGTCAAGCAACGCTTCGGTCCGAACACGATGCGCATCTTCAAGGTGCTCGCCAAGCTCAAGGGCCTGCGCGGCACGGCGTTCGACATCTTCGGCAAGACCGAAGAACGCCGCACCGAGCGCGCGCTGATCGGCGAATACCGCGCGCTGGTCGATGAACTGGCGAAAGGCCTGACGGCGCAGAAGCTGGCGCAAGCCGTGGAACTGGCCCGCCTGCCGGAGGACATCCGCGGCTTCGGCCATGTGAAGGAGGCCAACCTGGCTGCGGCGCGCATCCGCTGGAACAAGCTGCTGGCACAGTGGCGTGATCCGGCGGCGGCACAGCAGGCGGCCTGATCGGCGCTAAGCGTTCGGCATCGCCAATAAAAAACGGAGGCTTCTGCCTCCGTTTTTCTTGGTGCGCCCCCGCTACGTCAGCCGGGCACGATCTGCTGCGCGTAGTCGTACAGATCCTGCAGGATGGTCTGCGCGCGCGTGTCGCCGTTCTCCTCGGCTTCCGCGCCCAATTGCTGAAGCCGCTCGCCGAAGGTCTCAAAGGTCATGTAGCCATCGCGGCCTTCGAACAACCGCTCGGCGCGAAGCTGTTCCCACAGTTCGTATTCCTCTTCGTTCAACGTATCGGGAAAGTTGCGTGCGCGATAGCGGAACAGCAGCTCCGGCAGGCGTGCGTCGGCAAACTCCGCATGCAGGCGCGCGAGCTGTTCGCCGCTGAGCGTGCGCAGCTCGTTGAGCAGGCGGCGATCCTCGTTGCCGACGAATCCGCCGTAGAGGTTCTGGTCGACGTCTTCAATCGGCTCCAACTCGCGGGCGTACACCTGGCGCCATGTTTCGCGCATGTCGGGCGCGCCCTGGGCGATGGCGGCGTGGCGTTCGATCGTGGCGAAGTCGATGCCCCAGCGTTCTGCCTGCCCGGGCTGCAGCGTCTTCATGTTGCTGATGACGATGGGCGACTTGTTGATGTGGATCGACTTGATCGGCAGTCGCGTGGTGCCTTCGGCCAGATCGGCTGCGCGCGTGAACATGCGCTCGCGGATCGTGGCGACGTCCATGTCGAACAGCTCGGACGGGTCGAACGCCAGGTCCCACACGATCAGTTCGTTCTTGTTGGTCGGGTGCCCTCCTAGCGGCCACACCACGGCCATGCAGCCACGCTCCACGCCGTACATCCCGGAGATGTGCAGCAACGGGCGGGGCGCATCGCCAATCTCCGCCGCCACGCGGTCTTTCTTGCGCAGCGCCAGGCAGAAATCGAACAGGCGCGGCTGCGCGTTGCGAATCAGACGCGCCAGCGCGATCGTCGCGCGCACGTCGGACACCGCATCGTGCGCGGCCTCGTGCACCAGGCCGTTGGCCTTGGACAGATGCTCCAGCTTGAAGCTGGGCCTGCCGTCTTCGTGGGTCGGCCATTGAATGCCTTCCGGGCGCAGCGCCCAGGTGGTGCGCACCACGTCGAGCAGATCCCAGCGCCCACATTCGTTCTGCCACTCGCGAGCATACGGGTCGATCAGGTTGCGCCAGAACAGGTGGCGCGTCACCTCATCGTCGAAGCGGATGGTGTTGTAGCCGACGCCGATGGTGCCGGGCGTGCCGAGTTCGCGCTCGATAGCCTGGGCGAAACGGTATTCCGGAATGCCTTGCCGGGCGCATTGCTGCGGCGTGATGCCGGTGATGAGGCACGATACCGGATCGGGCAGCCAGTCGTTGGAAGGCTGGCAGAACAGTTCGACCGGCTCGCCGATTTCGTTCAGCTCGGCATCGGTGCGGATGCCGGCAAACTGCGCGGGGCGATCACGGCGCGGCACGGCACCGAACGTTTCGTAGTCGTGCCAGAGAAAGGAGGGAGTGGCAGGCAAAGCAACGGCTCGCTGGAAAACACTGAAGATGCCGGCATGCTAACAGCCTGCCGCCAGCGCCGCGCAAACCCGGGATGGTGCCAGAGTAAGCTAATGCCGTTGCCCACCTTCCCTGGCGCGCCGACGCGCCCGAGCCGCCACCATGCGCATTCTTTTTTTCAGCAGCCACCGTTACGACGAAGACAGCTTCCGCGCCTCACTTGCACGCGGCGGCTACAGCTTCGACCTCGTCTTCCAACGCGCGCACCTTGAAGCGCAGACGGCGTCCCTCGCGTCCGGCTTTGAAGTGGTATGTCCGTTCGTGAATGATTGCCTCGATGCGGAAGTGCTGGAGGCGTTGGCGGCGGCCGGCACGCGCCTGATCGCGCTGCGCTCGGCCGGTTTCAACCACGTCGATCTGCCGGCCGCACAACGCCTGGGGCTGACGGTGGTGCGCGTGCCAGCGTATTCGCCCCACGCGGTGGCCGAGCATGCGGTCGGCATGATCCTCACGCTCAACCGGCGGCTGCACCGCGCCTGCAATCGCACGCGCGAAGGCGATTTTTCACTGGATGGTTTGCTGGGCTTCGACCTGGCGGGCAAGACCGTCGGTGTCGTCGGCACGGGGCAGATCGGCCAGGTGTTCGCCCGCATCATGGCGGGCTTTGGCTGCCAGTTGCTGGCATTCGATCCGTTTCCGCAGGCTTCGCTGGCGGCGCTGGGCGCGCGCTACGTGCCGCTGCCGGAATTGCTGGCGCGGGCCGATATCGTCAGCCTGCACTGCCCGCTCAACGCTGACACACACCATCTGATCGACGCCAGCGCGCTCGCCAGCATGAAGCCGGGCGCCATGCTCATCAACACGAGCCGCGGCGGCCTGGTCGACAGCCCGGCCCTGATCGACGCGCTCAAGAGCGGCCAGCTCGGTCATCTCGGGCTGGACGTCTACGAAGAAGAGGCCGATCTGTTCTTCGAGGACCGCTCGGCGGACGTGCTGCAGGACGACGTGCTGGCGCGCCTGCTGAGCTTTCCCAACGTCATCGTCACCGCGCATCAGGCGTTTTTCACGCGCGAGGCGCTGGCGGGCATTGCCGACACCACGCTCGCCAACGTGGCGGCGTGGGCGGCAGGCGCACCCGTCAATGTGGTGCAGGCTTAGGCCGGCCGATCAAGCTGCCGCGGCTTTTGGCTGCGACAGTTCGCTTTCGCCTTCCTTCACGTAGATGGAGTTGCGCGGCTTGGCCAGCACGCGTCGCACCATCGGCTCGAAGAACGAGAGCGGCAGGTTGTCGTAGTCGGGCATGAAGGCCGCGGCGTCGTACTTGGCGCAGAACTCGGCCGTGCGCTCGAACAGCTCGGGCTGGCTGCGGTACTGCTCGCGCAGGTTGCGGTCGAGCCCCAGGTGGTGGAAGAAGTAGTAGCCCTGGAAGATGCCGTGCTTCTCGACCATCCACAGGTTTTCCGGGCTCACGAACGGCTTGAGGATCGCCGTAGCGATGTCCGGGTGGTTGAAGCTGCCCAGCGTGTCGCCAATGTCGTGCAGAAGCGCGCAGACCACGTATTCCTCGTCACGTCCGTCGCGGTGGGCGAGTGTCGCGGTCTGCAGTGAGTGCGCGAGACGATCGATCGGGAAGCCCCCGCAATCGCCGTCGAGCAGCTTCAGGTGCGCAAGCACGCGGTCGGGCAAAGCGCGGGCAAACGGCATGAATTCCGCCGAGATGGCGGCCCAGTCCTCGCGCGTGCCGTGCTCCATGTGAGAGAACGTCGCGCGAGGGGCGGTATGTTGCGGATCAGTCATTGGGGTGTCTCCTTCGTCGCCGGAATGGTCGCGTCGGTGCCGCGTCGTAGTTCTTGAATGGCTGGGTGCGCGGCTAGCGGACCATTCTCTGCCCGGCGCTTGCGTGCAGACTGTCAAGCGTTTGACAATGATCGGACCGCCCTCGCCGCATCCTGCCGCCATGCCCGCAGACGCCTCCCATACCGCCCCGGCACCCGCACCCGCGCAGCTCGCGCAGGGTTGGCTGCGCGAAGCCCCTGCCGACCTGCTGGCCGAGATCGCGCCCAGCGCACGCCTGATTACCTACCCCGACGGCGAATGCATCCACCCGCACGGAGGCCCGGCGCAGGGCATGTTTTTGATCCTGCGCGGCCGCGTGCGCATCAGCCGGACGACGGACGGCGGCAGCGAACTGGTCTACGGCATGTTGCGCGCGGGTGAATGGTTTGGCGAGATCGCGCTCATCGACGGCGGCGGCCGCACGCACAGCGCCCACGCGCAGGGGCCGACCACGCTCATCCTGCTGGGCAGCGCGGCGTTTGCACGGGTGGTTTCGGCCTACCCGGCCGGCATGTGGGCGCTGATGCAGCAACTCTGCCAGCGCATCCGCCTGATCTTCGACGAGTTCGAGCACGCCAGCGAAATGCCTGCCGATGCGCGCCTCGCCCAGCGTCTGCTGCAGCTCGCCCGCTCGGGCGACGGCCGCACTGTGGCGGCCAGCAATGAAGAGCTGGGCCGCATGCTGGCCCGCTCGCGGCAGACGATTTCCAAATACCTGCAGGCGTGGCAGCGCGCAGGTTGGATCCGCTGCCATTACCGGACGGTCGAAATCGTCGACGCGGCAGCTTTGCGGATGCTGATGGACGCGCACGCTTCCTGAGCGTGCCTAACGCTGCGTCGCGTCCCGAGATGACGCAATTGTCATGACGCCTTCGCCACTTTGTGGACAGAAGATTGCTTTTCGGAACCTTTGCAAGCGCACATCTGTCTTGAAACATGGGACGTGATGTTTCATTCTCATAGGATGACGGCCCGCTTTTTGCGAGATTGCCGACGGAGGAAACGCCTTGTCACAGGTTCATCTGGAAACGTCATCTGCGAGCGAGCGCATGCCGTGGTCGATCCAAGAGATCGGCTACGACAGCATCGACGTTGCCCGCGTGCGAGAAAACCGCACGCTGTTCTACCTGGTTACGAGTGCCTCGTTTGTCGAGAGCGGCTCGGATCTCTACGCCGGCAACCTCGCTCAGTACTACGCCGATCGCCCCGAAACCGCACACTGGCTGACCCATCATTGGGAACGCGAAGAGCTGCAGCACGGCCGCGCCTTGCGCCGCTACGTTGAAGCGGTGTGGCCCGAGTTCGACTGGGAGCGCGGCTACGCCCGCTTCTTCGAGGAATACTCGGTCACCTGTTCCGTCGACCAGTTCGAGCCCACGCAGGCGTTGGAAATGGTCGCGCGCTGCGTTGTCGAAATGGGCACGGCAACCTTCTATCGCGCCATCGCACAGGCGGCGGCCGACGCCGATGAACCCGTGCTGCGCGACCTCGCCAGCCGCATTTCGGCCGATGAAGTCCGGCATTACAAACACTTCCTGCGATTCTTCAACGAGTGCAACGCAAGCGAGGGGGTGGGGCGCGCGCGCGTGCTCAGGGCGCTCGCCTCGCGCCTGCGTGAAATCAAGAATGAAGATTCGATGATCGCGCTGCGCAATGTGCTGCGCATCGAGCGCGGCCAGGAAGATGTGCCTGACGCCGATGTGCGCGCCCTGAACTCGCGCGTCAGCGCGCTGGTGCGCTCCTATCTGCCGCTCGACATGGCCGCCAAGATGCTGCTCAAGCCGCTGCACCTGCGCCCGGGGTTCGAGCGCTCGATCCGCCCCCCCCTGGTGGCCGTGGTGCGGCGCGTGATGCTGCACTAGATCGCCCGCACGAAGGAGGCGCCAACAAAAAACCCGGGTTGAAGCCCGGGTTTTTTATATCTAGCCGACAGAATGCCGATTAGAACTTGTGGCGGATACCGACCACGGCGCCCAGTTGGTTGCCATCGAACACTTGGTTCTGGTTCGATTGCAGCGTCGAAAGATTCGACGAGGTGCCATTGATGCCCGCGACGCCCAGAATCGAGCTGCGGCTGTTCTTGGCATAGGCCACGTTCATGTACGCATCGGTGCGCTTGGACAAGGCATAGTCAGCCCCGACCACGAACAGCCAAGGATTGCCGACGTTGGTATTCGCATCGTTGCTCGCCAGAGCACCCAGCAATTCGCCGTTCTTGAATGTCTGGTAGTAGGCGGTACCGGTCAGCGTCAGCGCGGGCGTCGCTTGATAGCCGGCGCCAAGCCAGTACAGGTTCGAACGCAGGTCGCCATTGACACCGGTCGAGCCCAGGTCATGGCTCATCTTGTACCAGCGGTAGCCTGCATAAAACTTGGCAGGGCCGACAGCGTAGGTTCCACCGATGGTGGCACGCTGCTCCTTCAGGTCCGCCATGAAACCGTTGGTGAAGAAGGCATTGCTAGCGCCATTCGACTGGTCATACACCGCACCGACCGCGAACGGGCCGGTGGCATAGTTCAGGCCGGCGCTCCACTCACGGCCCAATTTCGTCATGCCGGCTTGCTCGTTGCCGTCACGATTGAACGCGTATAGCGCCGATGCCGTCAGGCCGCCGAAGGTACCGACGTACTTGACTGCGTTATCAGCACGGCCAGCCAAGTAGGCATCTTGCGAAGCGATTGAATAGCGCGAGGCGATCGCCATCGGGTCGTATTGCAGCGCGAAGTCGTACAGCAGGTTCTGCTGGCGGCCCAAGGTCAGTTGGCCCCACTGGCCCTGCAGTCCGACGTAGGCAGCGCGACCGAACAGGCGGTTACCTTGCGCCGAACGGCCGTCGTCGATGGCGAAGCCGCTTTCCAGGTTGAAGACGCCCTTCAGGCCACCGCCCAGGTCTTCAACGCCGCGCAGACCCCAACGCGAGCCGGACATGTTGCCCGACTGCATGCCGACGCGGGAGTTGCCTTCCGTGCGAGCAGCATTCGGCGCCTTGTTGACCCACTCAACGCCAGCGTCAACCACGCCGTACATCGTTACGCTCGATTGAGCGAAGGCGCCCGCCGAAACCAGGGCGGCAGCAGCGGCCGCAAACAGCTTGATCTTCATATCGTCTTCCTTGAAAAATACTATCGCGAGGATTTGCGATCGGCGGCCATTATGTATTCCGGTTTCTCATCTTCACCAATTTCAAAAACAGCCTGTGGTAAATATGAAACCCAAGCATTTGCAGCGAAATTAATCATATGAATCAACACTTTGCCATCACAGTGCGAGAACCGTAAGCATGGCTTACCAGAAGGCAATCCCAAGGCTTACGCGACGTAATCCATTGCATCAGAAAAATCATCCAATCGATGATAAAAATTAAAGTACTAGCACGCGCGGCTTTTCGATTATGATTCGGCCCGAAGCTTGAATGACAGTTTCACAGCTTCACATCGACTTTAAGAGACCGCCCTAAACAGCGGTCTCTTTTTTTGCCTGTCAATTGCGCCGATGGGTCAGGCGGGAAGTCCGACCTTCCTCAAGATGCGATGCTTGAACGTGGACACCGTCTTGGGCGAAATGCCGAGGCGCTTGGCGATCTCTGTGTTCCGATGGCCTTCGGCCAGCAGTTGGTTCACACGCATTTCGCGCTGGGTAAGCGTGGCAAGCCCAGCGCCTTCCGATGGCCCCATCGCAGAGGCGGGAAACGAGAGATAGCCGCGTGCCGCCAGCAACAGTGCCGCCGTCAGCACAGAGGTCGCTTCCGATTTCGGCACGTAGGCGTTGGCGCCCGCCAGGAAAGCGAGCCGTGCCTCGTTGCCGGTGGTCTGGGCAGACGTGACGACTAGGCCAATATCGCGGCGCTGCGCGCGCACGCGACGCACGAGTTCCAGCCCGTCCAGATTTGGCAGATTGATATCAACGATGGCGAGCTTAGGGCGCGCGGAGCGGATCAACTGCAGCCCCTGCGCGCCATCGGCCGCTGTGGCGACAAGCTGGAGATGCGGCGATCCGGCAAGCAAGGCTTGAATGGATTCGAGGACGATCGGGTGGTCGTCGATGGCAACGACCGAATGGAAGGTTGGTTCTGTGGCGGACATGGCGGGCGGTGACTGAGCGGGGTTCCATGTTGCGAGTCACCGGTGCGGATCAGGTTCCGCGCGGTACAAGTTTGCACGATTGCCAGTCAATCCTTGTACCGATTGCTACACCACATCATTAGTTCATGACATCTTGCCGCTTCAGGCGAGCCGGAACACGTCCACCGCGCCGCGCAGTTCCTGGGCTTGTTGGCGCAGGCTTTCGGCCGCAGCAGCCGCTTCCTCGACCAGCGCGGCGTTCTGCTGCGTCACCTCGTCCATCGACGTGACCGCGTGGTTGACCTCTTCGATGCCTTGCGACTGCTCGCGCGACGCGTGGCTGATCTCGCCCATCAGGCCGGCGATGCGCTCCACGCGCGTCACGATGTCCTGCATGGCGTCACCGGCGCCGCGGGCGGCTTCGTTGCCGGCCTGTACTTCTTCGACCGAGCGACTGATCAGTTCCTTGATCTCCTTGGCGGCGGCTGCACTGCGCTGGGCGAGGCTGCGCACCTCGCCGGCGACGACAGCGAAGCCGCGGCCCTGTTCGCCTGCGCGGGCGGCTTCCACGGCGGCGTTGAGCGCCAAGATGTTCGTCTGGAACGCGATGCCGTCGATGATGCCGGTGATGTCGGCAATCTTCTGCGCCGTGGCATGGATGCCCGACATGGTGCCGACCAGCCGCTCCACGGTCTGCCCGCCGGCATTGGCCGCCTCGCTGGCGGATTGCACCATGTCGTGCGCATGGTGGGCACTCTCGGCGTTTTGGCGCACGGTGGCGGCCAGTTGCTCGATGCTGGATGCGGTGCGCTCGAGGTTGCCGGCCTGCGCTTCGGTGCGTGCGGAAAGATCGGCGTTGCCGGCGGCGATCTGGCCGGTGCTCGACGCGATGGTGGAGGCACTGGCGCGCACCTTGTCGACGATGCCCGAAAGGCCGTCGCCGACGCCGTTGACAGCACGCATGACCTGGCCGATTTCATCGCGGCGCGTGGTGGGCAGGCGGTGCGTGAGATCACCCGCAGCCACACGCTGGGCGACATTCACCACCTCGGCCAGCGGCATGCTCACAGTACGGCGCAGCATCCAGTACAGCCCGCCGGCGAGCAGCGCACCGAGTGCCAGACCCAGCAGCAGGAAGCGGTTGCGGGCGGCCACCAGATCGGCGTTGAGTTCGTCTACGTAAGCTGTGCCGGCAATCACGAGCTGCCAGTCTGGGTATTGCGTAAAGACGGTCAGCCGCTCGCGCGCGGTGCCAGCTTCCGTGTCGGCCAGCGTGTGGCGCAACGTGCCGTCCTTGCGCGCGATCATCTCGCGCACCCAGGTCTGGCCGGCCGCGTCCTTGGCGTCGAGCAGGTTCTTGCCCTCCCGGTCTTGCGCATGGTCGATCAGCACCTTGCCCTGGTCTGCGCCGGGCTTGCCGTCGATGACGAAATAGCCGCCCGTCTTGCCGATGCCGTGCGAGCGGATCTTGTCCTTGAGCAGCGCCAGTTCCGAGCGCACGTCCACACCTACGTAGAGCGCGCCGATGACCTTGCCCGACGCATCGCGCACGGGCTCGTACTTGCTCATGTAGGGCACGCCAAACAGCCACGCCAAGCCGCGGAACGGCTCGCCGGCCATCAGCGCTTTGTAGCTCGGGTGCGCGCGGTCGAGCAGCGTGCCGATCGCGCGTTCGCCGTTTTCCTTCTTGAGCGAAGTGGTCACGCGCACGAAATCGTCGCCGGCCCGGGCAAACACGGTGGCGATCGTGCCGCCGGTGCGCGCGAAGAACTGGTCCGGCACGGTGAAGTTGAGGTTCAGCACCGTGTCACCGCTCTTGAACGTGGGCGTCGGCTTGCCGGCCACTTCAACGGTCTGCGCCGGATCTACGCTGTACGGCCCGGGCGCGGCGTCGGCAAAAGCGGTCAGGAAGCGGTCGGCCTCCGTGCGCATGGTGCCGTCGAACAGGCCGATCATGTCGCGCATGGCGGCCTCCTGGTTATGCATGGCCGATTGTGTATTGGCCTCCAGCATGCGCAGGCTCGATTGCGAGTTCGCCAGGGCAAACATGCCGAACACGAGCACCAGGGCGATCAGGCCAATCACCGCCAGCCTAGTACCGAGGCTTGTTGGAGGTTGTGAAACCGCAGAAAGGGGCGCAGACGCTCTCATGCTTTTTTCCTGGGGGTCGTCAGTCAAGTTAACAACGGATCAACCCAGAAAAGCTTGAGCGCAAACGTTTTACAGCTCCTTATGTCTGGCAGGCCAGACAGGGTTCCGCAATCTCGGACGTCATCTGTCGCAGGTCAGCTCGACGTGCTGAGGCGTGAGCCTGGCGGGGTTGCCCGCCCCCAGTTCGATGCGCCAGTCAGCCCCGTGCGAGGCGGCCACGTCACGGCCGTCCACGGTCGCCCGGCAACGGGTTGCATTGGCAAAGCGGATGAACGGTCGCGTATAGCCGGCAACATCGACCGACAGCGAGCGGCCATCCGCACTGCGCCGCCAGTTCGACAGGCGGCCGCTGGCATCGCGCACGTAAGGCAGCGTCGGCCCATCGTTGTCCAGCGCAAAGCGTGCCGAGCCGCTCGTCAGATGGATATAGGAGCCACCCGGACCCGCCGTGTAGCCCGCCACGTCGCGTGCATCCGCAAGACGCGGTACGCCGCGCCCGGACCAGCGCACGGTGCGTAGATCACCCGTGCCGCGCACGACCCAGGCGTCGCCGTCATGCGCAATCGCCATGGTGCGGAAGTCGAGCACCTTGCGGATGTAGTCCGACGCGTAGACCGGCATGACCGGCTGCGCGACCGCCCAGTCGTACACCTGCCGCAGAGCCGTCACCGAGGCCAGCTTGGTGCCCGAATACATGTGGTAGTAGATGCCGATCGGCTTGAAGCGGTAAGGCTTTTCGGTCAGCTCGAACGTCTCGATGGCCCGCGAGAAACCGTAATACGGGCCGTGCCAGAGGTTGGTGTAGATGTTCTCGTTCTGGTCGGGCGCAAATACCTGGAACAGGCCATCGCCTTTGTCCACGCCCAGCGGCGCCACGGCGGTCCAGCTCGGGTTGGAGCGCGTGATGTAGGTGTCGCCGCCGTTCATGTTCAGGACACCGGCCTCGACGGTCTTTTGCACGGCAATCGGCGGCACCTGGCCGTTGCCGCTCCACAGCAGCACCTTTACCTGCTTGCCTGGCGGGGCGAGCTTGGTGTTGATGTAGTGGATGGAACCCGCGATCTCGCGATCGAAGCTGAACCGGTAATTCGGAATGTTCAACGAGAAGGCGGTGTCGGTGCCTTCGGCCGTGGCGGCGGAGGCCGGATCGGGCGGGTTGGTGGTGCGCAGCCAGTTGAACGGGTGCGAGAACGTATGGCTGGCCAGCTCCACGTAGGGCTGCGCAAAGAGGGTGCGCGCGATCGGCTCGAGCTGCGGCGTGAGCTTCGGGTACACGCCGTCGGCCGCCACCTCGCCCTCGATGATCGACACGGTGGTCGGCACCTTGTAGCGATCGAGGATCTCGCGCAGCAATGCCTGGCCGGAGAACTCGCTCGGTGGAAACTCAGTGCGGGAGGCGAATCCGTCGCCATCGATGTGCACGGTCATCAGCCGGCGGCCGTTTTCCGTCGTAGTGTCAGGCACCGGCATTGCGGGCAGTTGCAGCGCGCGGCGCAGAAAATCGAGCGGCTGGATCACCCAGCGCGCCTGGTCGACATCGGGCATGCGGAAGACGCCAAACGGCTGCAGCACATAACCGCCCCACGGCATGATGGCCGCCGCATCGTAGGCGTAACTGCCGGCGGAGAGCCGCAGCAGCGACTGCGCCCCCGCGACGCTGGGGTCGACCTTTACCCCCACGGCCATGCGCCGGTCGGGATGAGGCTGCAACTCGAAGCCCACCATGGGATCGCGCAAAACGATGTCAAGCGGCCCCGCCGGCGTGCCGGGCACGGTCTGTAGATCCAGCATCCGCGCCGTGGTGGCATCCATGTTCAGCCCGAACTGGTTGAACATCGCCACGCGAACACCGGCGCCCATCGTGCGCCTGAGCCACGATGACCACGTGCCCGGTCGCGTTGCGTTGCCGTCGAACCAGGTGACGACGCCGGCATAGCGGTCGGGCGTGACGGTCGGCAACGGCTTGTTGGCGTCGGCAAATTCGGTGCGATAGCCGAGATAGTTGATGGGCATGGCCAGATAGAGCACGGATGGCGCGGTGTTGCGGCTGGTGCCGGGCTCCTGGGGTTCGACCAGCAGGACACGGCGCGGCATCACTTCCAGCCGGCCGATGCCGATGAAGTCGGCGCCGGGCGTGGTGGCGTAGCTGGTCACGCCTGCAGCGCGCGCCACATTGGCGGTCTCACGCAGACAGGTACGGTTGTAGTTGGGGCAGTAATCGAGTGCGACGGCGGGTATGCGGTACTGCGCACCGATCTTGCGCAGCGTGGCAACGCGTGCGGCGCGGTCGGCATCGGTCACCTCTTGCAAGCCTTCCCCGCCGGTGCGCTCGCGCACCAGCCCGGCCGTCACCACGCCGGACAACTGCGGCGCGAGCGTCTCAAGCCACGCCGTGCCGCCGGCCAGCAGCCTGGTCTGCGGTGCACGTGCATGCAACGCCTGGACCAGTGCCGCAACGGCATTGGCGGCATCGGGCGCGCCGCGCTGGAGCGCGTCCAGCCCATCCAGCAGGAAGCCCGCGTAGCCCTGCGCGAGCAGCGGCGCAAAGACCTGGTCGATCACGTTGGCAGGCCAGGCGCTTGTGCGCATTGCGTCGGTCTGCTGCGTCAGGTCGACGCGAGCGAACCAGAGCGTGGGCGATGGCTGCTTCGGATCGAAGCTGCCGGCCGTGGCCGGCTCCAGCACGACCCAGTCGAAGGCTTGCAGTTCAGCGACGGGGACATCGCGGCCGTAGTAGAAGGCGATCTGCGGCTCTGCCGAAGCGGACGTCGTCGGCTGCTGTGCACGAACGGTCGCAACGCCGAGCGCCAACGCCACGACACCCAGCCACACCGGCCACCGCCACGATAACTTGCTGCCCTTTGCCTGCCTGTCCTGCATCCCGGTCCTCGAAAAGTCTGTCCGACATGCATTGTGCCGGGCGGCCATCCGATTGCAATGTTTGTGGGCCGGAGCATGCCCGCCGCGATGCCCCTTGGGGGCACATGGCGGGAACCCGGCTCAGTAACCGACCACCGTGTACTGCGGGAATTCCGCTTCGAACGCCTTCTCCAGGTCGTCGACGCTGGCGACAGCCGACGTGTAGACAGCAGTTGTCGAGCCGCTGTCGTAGGCCAGCGTGACAGCCCAGGTGGCATGCGCTTGGTTGACGCGATCGCGTGCGGCCTGGGCCGCCAGTTGACCCGGGCCGTTATCAGGTTTGGTTCCGTAGACTTTGCAGTGGGACATGGCAATCACTCCGAAGATGTGGAAGGAATGCCGCCGACGCACGGGCGAGGACACGCGCGGTCTGCCTGGTCTGCATTCTCAACGATACGGGCGAACAGACGCGCTGCCGGCGGGTCCCGCCGGCATGCACCAGCGACATGGCCAGCGTAAAAGCCGGGGCCGCGCGCCGGAATGGTGCGTTCGTTAGGGCCGACGTTCTAGAACGCCGACTTCACCACGCCGCCGTCCACACGCAGCGCAGCGCCCGTGGTGGCCGACGACAGCGGGCTGGCCACGTAGGCAACCAGGTTGGCGACTTCCTGCGTGGTGGCAAAGCGCTTGATGAGCGAGGTCGGCCGCGCCGTCTCGAAGAAGGTTTTCTCGAACGCTTCGAAGCTCTGCCCGCCCGAGAGCTTTTCGACAAACGCGTCTACGCCTTCGGAACGCGTCGGCCCCGGCAGCACGGCATTCACCGTGATGGCCGTGCCCGCCGTCAGCTCTGCCAATCCACGCGAGAGGCCCAGCAGCGCGGTCTTCGTGACACCGTAGTGGATCATCTCCACCGGAATCTGCACGCCGCTCTCGCTGCTGATGAACACGATGCGTCCCCAGTTCTGTGCACGCATACCGGGCAGGTAGGCGCGCGACAGCCGCGCGCCGCTCAGCACGTTCACGTTGAAGAAGTGCTGCCACTCGGCGTCGTCGATTTCCTCGAACGGCTTGGGCTCGAAGATGCCGAGGTTGTTGATGAGGATGTCGACCTTGGGAAAGCGGCCGAGCAGCGCATCGACCTGGGCCGGATTGGACAGGTCACCGGCAAAGCCCTCGACCTGGGCGTCGGGCACCTCGGTGCGCAGGCGTGCAATCGCGTCGCCCACGGACGCTTCGGTGCGGCCGTTGACGATCACGCGGGCGCCTTCGGCGGCCAGTGCTACAGCAATGGCATGACCGATGCCCTTGGTCGAGCCGGTCACGAGAGCGAGCTTGTTCTGAAGGTGGAGGTTCATGGCATTCAAAAAAGGAAAATGGAGGAGGACGAGCACGCCGCGCCACATGGTGCAAGTTGGTCACGGCGTCGACGTTTCAACCATGATACGAACCGCCTCGCCCCTTGGCAGCCGCAATCGTTTTGCAGCGGTATCCAACGAGATTTGACGATCGGCGTTGGTATCGATCCCGGCTTGACGGCCTGGGCAAGCGACGATTAGTGTGCAATGAAGTACGCCCAGCGTTACGGGAACGCGGCGCGCCTTACAAGCCGGATCACCGGCAGAACGGGGAGCACGACCATGAGCATCGACGTACAGACACCTGAGGCCGCCGACACCAGCACCAGTGAAGGCGCCTACCAGCTTGACACCATGGACCGCGATACCAACATCGGTCGGCTCGTGCACCGGGTCCGACACGCGTTGGTGACGCATATCGACAGTGCCCTGGCATCGCTGGACTTGACAGCCGCGCAATGGACGGTCGTCATCTACCTGGCCGAAGACCTGGCCACCACGCCGGCCGAACTCTCGCGCCTGCTGCACTACGATCCGGGCGCGATGACGCGGCTGATCGATCGGCTGGAGAAGAAGAACATCGTCAAGCGCGCGCCCAGCGATGCGGACCGCCGCTCGGTGGTGGTGTCGCTCACCGAGCAGGGCCGCGCGCTGTATCCGGAGATCCGGCCGCTGATCATCGACGTGCTGAACCACCTGCTGCGCGGGTTTTCGCAGACCGAGGTCAAGCAGTTGGAAAACCTGCTGTTGCGCGTGCTGCACAACGCCTGATCGGATCAGGCGTTTTCGGGTGGGCAGTCTCAGCCGTCAGCGTTGGCGGTGCGCCGGGGCTCGGGCGGGTGCCGCTTAGCGCTCACTGCCCCTCAAGCTCGTGCTTGATCTTGAACAGCTCGGTATCGGTGCGGATACCCAGCTTGCGATAGGCCGATTGCTTTTGCGAGCTGATCGTCTTGATGCTGCGCGCAAATTTCTCGGCAATGTCCGTGACCGACATGCCGTCCAGGCAGCAGCGCAGTACCTCGCGCTCGCGCGGGCTGAGTTCGGAGCGGTCGATCAGGGCGGACAGCTTGGTGCCATTGGTGACGGGCGCGGGCGCATCGGCGGAAAGCGCACCGCGCTCCATCTCGGCAGCCAGCGCGGCATTCAGGCGCTTGCCGCCCGCGGCCACCGTGCGGATGGCGCGTACCAATTCCGACAGATCCTCTTCCTTGCCGACAAAACCGCGTGCGCCGGCATGCATGACCATGCCCACCGTCGCCATGTTGTGATGCGCCGACGCCACCAGGATCTTCAAGTCCGGATAGCGCACGCGGATCAGGCGGATCAGGTTCAGCCCGTCAATCTCGGTGGGTCCGAGCGAGTAGTCCATCAGCAGGACATCCACCTCAAGGCTTTTGTCTTTGAGTGCCTGCACGATTTCGCGACCCGAGGCGAACATGCCGGAAACCTCGATGTCGGTCTCCTGTTTCAGGCGCGCAGCCAGACCATGGCGGACAACCGCATGGTCATCGAGCACGATCACGCGGATCGGCCGGGTCGCGGTCCAATTCATGTTGGCAGGTTCCTATTCGACGGGGATTACTTGCGGCACAAGAGCAGCGCCCCAAGATGCCGCAGAGGCCGACATATTAATAGCATTCCCGCGCAGCGACGCCGCTCACTTGGCCTCGACGATGGTGTCGTCTCGGGCGTAGACGCGGCAATTGACCCATCGCTCGGTACAGAAAGCCATCGCCCGAAACTCCGCGTTCTGGCCTGCGGCCCAGGAGTAATGATCGCCGTCGGAGGCAACAAAAATCTTCGGCCACGTTTTCTTCAAATACATATCGAAGCCGGCCTGTTGGTTTCGCCCGAGTTCGCCGGAGCGGCGTGGTGGCGCCGCCTGCGCGCTCGATGCGTAAGCGGCCGGTGCAGCCGTCGCCTGAGCCAGCGATTTCTGCCCGCGCGCAGGGACATCGGCAATCCAGTCCGCAGGAATCGCGAAGTTCAGGTTCTGCCCCATGGTGAGCACGACTTGATGGTCTGTTATGCCAATCAATCGGCCGTCTGCATCGAACAGGCCGCCCCCGCTGGACCCTTGTGAGATTGGGGCAGACGTCTGGATGCTCTTGAGACGTCCTTCGTCATCGGTACGCAATGACGAGATCAAACCCTCACTGATCGTCAGCTCCAGCCCCAGCGGATTGCCGACTGCGTACACCTTCTGCCCCGTCACGAGCGCGCTACCCGGAGCAAGCGTCACTGCAGGCGCGTGGAAATCCGCGACCCGCAGTTGACAGAGGTCGCGCTCCACGTCGGGATACTGCAAGCGAGCACCGTAGCTTGCGTTGCCGCGTTTGAGCCAGACTTGCTTGCCGCCGCGCAGCACATGGCAGTTCGTGATCGCCACACCATCGGCGATAACGACTGCGCTGCCAATGGACAGCGGCCGCCCGTCCGAACCCGCAACGCGGACCTCCCAGACGCTAGGCGAAACCTTGGCAAAGACCGCTGCGGGCTCAAGCGCGGCCGCGCGCTCTGCAACGCCGGCGCAGACCACGGCAGCAGCCAGCAGTGAAACCAGTCGAACGATATGCATGTTAGTCAAGCGGGCCGCCTCATTGGGGCACCAGCAAATCTTTGAGGTCGCTCAGCGTGGTCGATCCATCTTCCGAACGGGTGCGATCATGCATGTGCGCGATATCGGCGTCGGTCAAGGGCTGGCAAGCAGACTGCGTTGCCCATTGCCGATAGCGCGCAGCCACCGGGCGCCATGACAGCCCGTTACTGGATTCGATGAGTGCCGCCCGACAGCCCCGCTCGCTTTCGGAGTAAGTCGAACGCAACTGGTAACGGTGCCCCGTCAGCGGAACGAAACTCACCGCAACCGAGCAGAAATAGGTCAGGTTCCCCGCCGGACGCACGAAGTTCACGGCCATGGTCGTCGGCACGTCGGTCAGCACACGCACGGAGCGCGCTGGCTGGTTCGTGGCAATTGCCACGCGTTGCCCCGTGCATGTGCGGGCGTCGTCGAAGACCAGCAATGCGGCGGCCGCGCCGCTGGCGGGCCGTATAAACTCAACCGGCACGGTCCGGGCACCCGCGGGCGGTTCTACATACGGCTGTGCGCAGCCCGCAAGCCACAAAGCGCCTCCTAACAAAGAGGCGGTCATTCTGAGCGTCATGCGCTCCCCCCAAAGGCAACCTTTTCTGAGATCGGCATTTCCTTCTTCGAGCGCAGTGGCACGCACGCTCGATGCCGCTGAAGTGTAACCAAAGGTGAAGGAGAGGGACTGACCTGAGTACCAGCGTTGTGCGCGCGCGTCGGCCGCTGGTCAGCCGCGCTCAGGCCAGCGCCGCATCGATGCGCGCCTGCGTGCTGCGGCGCGCGCGCTCGAACACCGCCATATCGCCCATCAGAAACGCCACGTTTGCGTTGGAGCGAAACGATTCGATCTCGAAGACGAGCTGATCGACGTCGACATCGGCGCGCAATTCTCCGGCGGCCTGTGCGGCGGTGATCGTCTCGCGAAACCGCGCACGCACCGACTCGCGGTGTCCGCGCACACGATCCTGGATCGCGCCCGGGCGGGCCCGGTATTCGTAGCTGGCCGCGCAGACAAAGCAGCCGCCTGGCGATGCGCCGCTGGCCACGTAGTCGAACCAGCCGTCGGTCAGCGCCCGCAGGCGGGCAAGCGGGCTCTCCAGCGCCAGCGCGGGCTCGACCACCGTCGCGCGGTAATGCACGACCCCAGCGTCGAGGGTGGCGAGCTGCAGCGTTTCCTTGTCGCCGAAGAGCACCTGGATGTTGCCTTTGCCCACGCCGGCGTCGGTCGCCACCCGGCCGATGGTGAGGCCCTCCAACCCGTCGGTGGACGCGATGGCGGTGGCGTGCTCGAGCACCTGGGCGCGCGCACGTTCGCCACGCTGGCGGCGGCCGTCGGTTTCGTTCATGGCAATGCCCTATCGATGAGTGGGGTCAACACAATCGGCCCTTGACGTGGGCCAATCGCTCTCTAGTATACGTACGACCGTATATTAATGAACCGAGATCCCCCACGTCAACGGAATCCCTTTCTGCTAGTAGCGTCGCCTCGCCAGCCAAACGACATTGGCCGGCGCTGGCGGCGCTGCTGACCGGCAACTTCGTCACCATTCTCGACCTGTTCATCGTCAATGTGGCGATTCCGGATATCCGGGCGGGCCTGCACGCCAGTTTTGCCGAAATCCAGCTCGTAATGGTCGGCTACAGCGCAGCGTATGCGGTGTTCCTGCTCAACGGCGCCCGCCTGGGCGACCTGTATGGGCGCAGGCGCATGTTTCTGGCAGGCATGGCGCTGTTCACGCTCGCATCTGCGCTGTGCGGGCTGGCCACCACGCCGTGGATGCTGATCGCCATGCGTGTCGGCCAGGGCCTGGGCGCGGCCATCCTCATGCCCCAGGTGATGGCCTCGCTGCGCGTGCTGTTTGACGGCGATGCCCGGCGGCGCGCGTTCGGCACCATGGGCGCCGTACAGGGCGTGGCGGCGTCAGTCTCGCAAATCATCGGCGGCTGGCTGATCGCGCATCCGCTGGCGGCCGACGTATCCGGCTGGCGTGCGGTGTTCCTGGTGAATGTGCCGATCGGCATTGTGGCGCTCCTGGCGGCCCGCGCCTTCGTGGCGGAATCGCGTGCGCCGGTGGCGGCGCGGCTGGACGTGCACGGCGCCGTGGCGGGTGCGGTGGCGCTGGCGATGCTGCTGGTGCCGATCATGCAGGGCCGCGAATCCGGCTGGCCGTGGTGGTCGTGGGTGCTGCCGCTGGCCTCGCTGCTGGTGTTCCGCCACTTTGTGCGGGTGGAGCAAGCGCTGTCGGCGGCGGGCCGCGTCCCGATCATCGAGATGGCGCTGTTCCGCAACCGCAGCTTTGTGCTGGGCGTGCTGGCGATCTTCCTGTTCTACACGGCCATCAGTTCGTACTTCCTGGCGCTGACGATCCTGCTGCAGTTCGGGCGCGGCCTGTCGGCGCTGGCGGCGGGGCTGGTGTTTACGCCCGCGGCCATCGCGTTCTTTACCGGCTCGCTGAAAGCGCCCCGTCTGGCTGAGCGCATCGGGCAGCGTGCCCTGCTGCTGGGGGTGGCCACCTTCGCCGTGGGCATGGTCGTGCTGGCCACCATGGCGCAGTTGGGCGCGGGTACCGCCTGGCTGATCCTGCCGCTGATGCTCAACGGCTTCGGGCAAGGCATGGTGATTCCGCTGTCGCTCAACACCATCCTGAGCGGCGTCGAAACGGCCCAGGCCGGCATGGGCGCCGGTACGGTGACGACCATGCAGGCCGTTGGCAACGCGGTGGGCGTCACGGTGGTGGGCGTGCTGCTGTTCTCGCTGCTCGGCCAGGTGGATGGGGCCGATGGCGCGGTCGCGGTGGACGCGGCAACACACGCTGCGCACTACGGCCACGCGTTCGCGCTGGCCACGCTCTACAACGTGGGGGCGACCGTGCTGTCCTTCGTGCTGTTCTGGCGCGCGTGGCGCCGTCACGCCTGAGCGGGCTTACTTGCGCACCCAGCCGCGCCGCACGCAGGGCGCCAGCACCACGCCATGCAAGGCCAGCCCCAGCCGGTGCAGCGGCTCCGACAGCGTATGCGCCACACGCCCGCTGCAAAGCCATGCGCATAGGGCCGACACAGCCGCCGCGCCCAGCATGTCGAACGGATAGTGCACGCCCAGGTAGATGCGCGCCCACGCCATGGGCAAGCCCAAAAGCGCCAGCAACACGCCCACGCGGCGCAGGCGTGCGTTCCACATCAGGCTGAATGCCACCGTCCACAGTGCGGTCAGGTGGTCGCTGGGGAACGACGAATCCGGCGCGTGCGGCAGCAGATTCGTGCCCAGTTCAATCGCAAACGGCCTGGGGTGATACCACGCAAGGCCGAAGCCGACGTTGATCGACAACGCCAGCGCTGCAGCCACGCCGGTCTGCAGTGCCTGCCTGCGCGTGGTGGGCTCACCCCACAGCCAGCCGGCGACGAGCGTGAGCGGCACCAGCCAGATCGCGTATTCGGCAAAGGCCATCGCCAGCCAGACGGTGGCAGCCGGTGCGTCGGCCGGCGCGTTGATCCAAAGAAACAGCGTGTGATTGAGTGATTCCATACAGCGTTGGCCAAGGGCCCGAGGGTTTCAACAACCGTGAGATGCCGGACCCACACTACTAAAGATTCCCTTCAATTCCCTTGGAACCGGCCTGTGGGCAAGCCTAGGCCACCCGACTTAGGCCAGCCGTAGCGATCTCCTCCTTGCCCGGGTCATCGCCTAGGCTTTTCCCACCGCCTGACGCTCCCTAGGATGTAGGCACACCGACACGCGGGCAGGTCGGACACGCACAGTCTCGAACCCCGGGGATGAATGGAAAGTTTTCTGATTCAGCGAGCCACACGCGGGCAGGCGACGTTTGCCGGCGCGATTGCGCTGCTGATCCTGTTGCCGCTGGGCGTCGCTGCACCACGCGCCGGCTTGCAACGGCCTGGATCAACCCGTTCATGCCGATGTGCGCGCTGACCACGTTCACCACGGCCAGCATCGCCGCGTTTCTGCTGGGCGCGCTCACGTAACGCACATCAAACATCAAGCACCCGTGAGCGTTTGCCCTGCCCGTCTTTGCTGTCTTCTTTATTTCTTCTGTATATAAAAATAGTAGTAGTAGATAACGGTGGACCGTTTCTGTGGATAGCTGCAGAAAGCGCTTTTGCGTCAACGGCTTGCGAATTGCACAACCCGTCGGACAGTATGTGCCGTTGCGTGGATGACTCGTGCAGGGCACGCCCCACCCTCCCGGCAACCATCAAAGTTATACCCGTGCTGCGGACAACCTGACCCCGGGCAGCCAACACAGTTGTCCCTGAAGTTCTTCACGCGCTTATCCACATATCCACAGCGGCAATCGCGACCATGTCCATGCGCGCAAGCGCGCTTCCAGGTCGGTGCCTTTGATTGCCATCCTCCAGCAGCATATTCTTGGGTAGATGCTCGGAAAACGGCTTCCAACTGGCGTGCCTTAGACGCCCGAACCCGCTGCGACGGGGCTTGATATGGATACCAACGCAGACAGATTGCGAAAACCGGCAAGCGATGCGGCCATCGCCCACGTGCCCGTGGAGGAGCGTTATCGCACCTTGGTCGACGCGATACAGGACTATGCAATCTTCCTCCTGGATCCCACAGGTCACATCGCAAGTTGGAATGCCGGTGCCCAACGCATCAAGGGCTATCACGCCGACGAAATCATCGGCCAGCACTTTTCGGTCTTCTATCCTGCCGAGGCAATTGCGCAGAACTATCCGGGCGAAGAACTCAAACGCGCGGCCGCCCTTGGCCGCTGGGAAGACGAAGGATGGCGCATCCGCAAGGACGGCTCGCGCTTCTGGGCCAACGTGGTGATCACTGCCCTGCGGGATGAAGACGGCGACCTGATCGGCTTTGCCAAGGTCACCCGGGACCTGACCGAGCGCGAGCGGCTCAAGCAGCTCGAGTACGCGAGCGAGCTGGCATCCCGGGTCGAAGCCACTCGCGAAGAAGAAAAGAAGCGTATTGCACGCGAGCTTCATGATGACCTCGGGCAGCAATTGACTGCGCTGAAGATGATCATCACCGGCCTGCTTGCAGATGACAGCACCACGCCGGAAGCCCTGGCATACGCGCGCGAAAGAACACTGGCGATGAGCCATGCTATCGACCACGCGCTCGCGTCGGTCCGGCGTCTTGCCGCGGGCCTGCGGCCGACCATGCTCGACGACCTGGGGCTGCTGCCCGCGCTCGACTGGCTCGTCACCGATTTCGGACAACATACCGGCCTGCGGGTCGCACTGAACTGCAATACGCATACGGTGGCGTTCAACGACGCCGCCTCCACCGCGCTGTTCAGGATCGTGCAGGAAGGTCTGACCAATGTTGCCCGGCATGCGACGTCGGCAACGAAAGTCGTGGTCGATCTTCGATGCGATCGGGCAAATTGCGAGCTGGCGATTCACAACGATGGCGCCGTCGTCACGCACTCCACCAAACCCGCAGCCGGGCGGCCGCCGTCATCGGGGATCGCCGGCATCCGCGAGCGCGTGCGCCGCCTGGGAGGGACTTTCGCGGCGGGGCCACTCGCACAGGGCGGCTACCGTATCCAGCTTTCGATTCCGCGGAAAGCGATTGCCCTCGATGTGCCATCCGGTCAGTAGGCGTCTTCCGCGCGACCGAATATAAAGCCCACCACGTTACGCGCTTGGCGCATCAGGTGGGGAATTTTCGAAACGTCAATGAACGATCGTTCTTCAACACGACCGGAGAATAGCGACGGATTCGCATATACGAACCCCATGGGCAGTGCGACGCAGAATGCCCGCGCCGCCCGCACAGCGTGCAATAGTCGTCCATGGCAATGACCTTTATCGAGAGCTGGAAGTCACCGACTTGAGTATCGGTGTGACGCCCGGCTGCCGCCATCAGCGGGCGCTCATTGTGTTGTCCGGGCACGCCCTTGTTTCTGTAGGTCAATACGGCAGGCGCTGTCAGTGCAGCCTGACAGCATTCGGCGCCCCAGGTTGGCGCCGGGTGAATGGCAATGGGTGCATCGGACTGGCTCAGGCGGAGCGAGCCGACCAGATCTTTTTACGGTTCAGCAGCAGCGGAATGACACCGATGGCGATGCCGCCCATGCCCACCATATTGGTGACCCAGTCGAAGGTCGGGATGCTGTAGAGCGCGATGAAGAAGAGGAAGAGCCCACTAGCCACCGGCCAGATGACATGGGTGATGGCGACCCATGGCCCCTGCGTCAGCACCTTGCGGTAGTACCAGCCGCAGGCCAGCCCCGTGAGCCCCAGGTAGAAGCAGATCTGGAAGCCGATGGCGGTAATCGAATCGTGCAGGATGACGTTGATCGTCGGCAGATAGGACGACACGAACAGCAGTGCGAGCCCCGTCAGCCAGATGAAGAAGATGGCGATGTGCGGCGTGCGCCAAACCGGATGCAGGCGCGCATAGCGTGCGTGCAGTGCGCCGTCGCGGCTCTTGGCAAAGAGCGTGCGCGTGAACTGCAGCATCTGGGTTTCGACCGTGCCCACCGTGCTCAGCAAGACCGCGACGATCGCGACGTAGCCCCAGGTCGGCCCAAACAGCTTCTCTGCAATGGCGAAGATGATGTTCGTGTTGTAGTGCTGGATCTCGGCATCGGACAGCGCAAGCTGCGTGATGACGATGAAGACAAGGAAGAACACCATCAAGAACACCATCGACCAGAACGCGGCACGGCCGGGCGTACGGTTCGCGTCGCGCGTCTCTTCGCTGAGGTTCATCGTCACGTCCCAGCCGTAAAAGAAGAAGATCGCCACCAACGCGCCGTTGGCAAACAGCTTGGGTGTGAACGCGAAAGGCCAGAACCAGACCCAGGAGAACGGGTGCTGCGGCGTACGCGGAAACACCATGAAACTCGCGACGATGATCCCGAGCAGGATCACGCCCTCGATGAGGGTCATCACCACCTGCACGTAGCTGGTGAGCTTGATGCCCTTGACGACCACCACACTGACAAACGTGAGCCATGCCGCCGCGATCAACGTCACGTAGTGCACGTTGTTCATCATGGGCCGATCAAAGATGAGCAGCGTGGCATTTGCCGCCGGAATCATGGCGGACACCATGAACACACAGCACAGCACCAGCAGGGCCCACCCAGCAAAGAAGCCGAGCGCGCGCCCGAATACCATGCTCACCCACGAATACGAGGTGCCGGCACTCGCCAGAGCACGGTTCATGTTGATGAACGCGTACGCGATGCCAAACATGATGAGCCCGCACACCAGGATGCTGGCCGGCGACTGCGTGCCGGCCGTCCCGATGATGGTGGAAGTCGTGATCTCGATGCTGTAGGCCGGGGCAGTACCGGCGATGCCCATGATCACCGATTCAACGATACCCAGGGAATCGGCATTGAGCTTGGCGGGTTGGTCCATGGATGCGCGACTCCCAGTCGAGATTGGGGTGCAATAGACCGATTTTTACCCTGTGCCGGATAGGCGGGCAATAGGGGCGTCTCTGGGCTGGAGCGGTGTCGTGGACGTGGGTTCTGGCAAGCCTTTGCTCTGTATGGCCAAGACGCTCGGAAAGAGCCAAGTCTGAAAATATCGACCGGGCAGCACATGCGCGCGCCCCTATCCCCTTTTGAGTGGGTCGATACGGGGCCAGGATGGCCGTCATGGTTGGGCGTGCAGCGGCTTTCTCGCGCTCTACATGGCCTCGTTGGCAGGCGTGACGTCTTCCGGGCCGGAGCTGGTAAGTCGAGCGCTAATCCATCATGAGATGACGCATCAACAGCGTCGGGTCCGCAATCTCAAGAATCAGACGACGCAGCACCCGTTTGCGCATGTGCTCATCGTCGAGCACCCATGGAGCGCTGACCTCGCTGAGATGCCGCGTGATCGCATCGCGGTGGTCGGCACCTTCCGGCAGGCTGAGGCGTGCAGCCAACAGGCCAGCAACGACGTCATCGATCTCAACGTCCAGGTGCTTCGCGTCAATGGTGAGTTGCAGCTTCATGGGCGTGATCGAACCTCAAAAAGCCGGCACCGCAACGGGGACTAGCGGCGCCGGAATGCAGTTGCACCGGCCGGCGAACCGGCCGGTCGATGGCAGCACAACTGCGTGGTTCAGTAGTCCAGCTCAGGGGCCGGCACTTGCGCGGGCTTGTCTTCCTTCGGAGCCTCCGCGATGGTCGCATCCGTGGTCAGGATCAGCCCGGCGACAGACGCGGCGTTCTGCAACGCGGTGCGCGTCACCTTGGTCGGGTCGACGACACCCGCTTCGACGAGGTCGCCGTACTCTCCGGTGGCTGCGTTGTAGCCGTAGTTGCCCTTGCCTTCGGCGACCTTCGCAATGACGACGGACGGCTCTTCACCGGCGTTGGCGACGATGGCGCGCAGCGGTGCCTCCAGCGCGTGCTGCACGATGCGGATACCGGCATCCTGGTCGCTGTTCGCGCCCTTCAGATTCAGCACTGCAGAGCGGGCGCGCAGCAAGGCCACGCCACCGCCCGGAACGATGCCCTCTTCCACAGCCGCGCGGGTGGCGTGCAAGGCATCGTCGACACGGTCCTTCTTCTCCTTCATCTCGACTTCGGTGGCTGCGCCCACCTTGATGACCGCAACGCCGCCGGCAAGCTTCGCCACGCGTTCCTGCAGCTTCTCGCGGTCGTAGTCGCTTGTGGCCTCGTCGATCTGCACGCGGATGGACTTGACGCGGGCATCGATGCTGGCCTGGTCGCCGGCACCGTCGATGATGATGGTGTCGTCCTTGCGGACCTCCACGCGCTTGGCCCGGCCGAGGTCCTCCAACGTAGCCTTCTGAAGCTGCTTGCCTGTTTCTTCAGAGATGACCGTTGCGCCGGTGAGCACGGCGATGTCTTCCAGCATGGCCTTGCGGCGGTCGCCAAATCCGGGCGCCTTGACGGCGGCGACCTTCAGGATGCCGCGCATCGCATTGACGACGAGGGTGGCCAGCGCTTCGCTCTCCACATCCTCCGCCACGATCAGCAGCGGCTTGCCGGCCTTCGATGCCGCTTCCAGGATCGGCAGGAGGTCGCGGATATTCGAGATCTTCTTGTCGTGCAGCAGGATCAGCGCGTCGTCCAGATAGGCCGCCTGCTTTTCCGGGTCGTTGATGAAATACGGGCTGACATAGCCGCGGTCGAACTGCATCCCTTCGACCACGTCCAGCTCGTTGTCGAGCGACTTGCCGTCCTCGACTGTAATGACGCCTTCCTTGCCGACCTTCTCCATGGCCTCGGCGATGATCTTGCCGATGGCCTCGTCCGAGTTGGCCGAAATGGAGCCCACCTGGGCGATTTCGCGGTTGGTCGAAATCGGCTTCGACAGATTGCGAAGCTCATCGAGCACGGCGGCCACGGCCTTGTCGATACCACGCTTGAGATCCATCGGGTTCATGCCAGCCGCCACGTGCTTCATGCCTTCCTGCACGATGGCCTGGGCCAGCACGGTGGCCGTGGTGGTGCCGTCACCGGCAATGTCCGCAGTCTTGGACGCGACCTGCTTGACCATCTGCGCGCCCATGTTTTCGAAGCGGTCCTTCAGCTCGATTTCCTTGGCGACCGACACGCCGTCCTTGGTGATGGTCGGGGCGCCAAAGCTGCGCTCGATGACCACGTTGCGGCCCTTGGGCCCGAGCGTCACCTTCACGGCATCGGCAAGAACATTCACGCCCTTGACGATACGGACGCGCGCGCTGTCATGGAACTTGACGTCTTTTGCACTCATGTTTGTTGCTCCGGATAAGTCGTTGACTCAACACGTCGCGAACAACCGGCCTATTTGCGGTGTCCTGTCCGGCAGTGTCCGCGAGCGGCTCGAGGCTTCAGGCGGCCTTGGCAACCGCCTCGGCGTGGGTTTCGATGACGCCCATGACGTCTTCTTCACGCATGACGAGGAGTTCCTCGCCATCGACCTTGACGGTCTGCCCGGCGTACTTGCCGAACAGCACCTGGTCACCGACCTTCAATTGGAGTTCGCGCTGCGTGCCGTCCTGAAGCAGGCGGCCCGTGCCGACCGCGATGACTTCACCCTGCTCGGGCTTTTCTGCGGCGGAATCAGGAATCACGATGCCCGAGGCCGTCGTCCGTTGCTGTTCGATTCGCTTGACGATAACCCGGTCGTAGAGGGGACGAATCTTCATTTCCATCTCCTGAGCGATAGATCACCAAAAAAGGGAATCCGGCTTGCGCGCCATTCAAGCAGGGCGCCAGGCAGGGCAAGCAAGCCGTGCCGAATACTTGGCGGAATGCAAAATAGAAGCGCACCGCCGCGAGTTCAAGAGGTGAAAAAACGGCGAGTTTGTAACAAAATGTTTCACGGCAACAGGATGTGCCGGACGGCTCCCAGGCGGTAGACGGTTCGGCTGCGGACCGGCCGGTGGCGCGGTAGTTGGCGGGGGATTGGAAGGACAGGACAGGGCGGCTCGCGTCCGCCATCCGGGCCGAGCGTATCGTCCGGCTCCTCAAGCGCCTGCCACACGCCACCCTTGACGGGCCGGAACAGCCAGCGCAGGTAGCCTTCGTTCGCGGCAATCTGCATCAGCTGGGCACGATCGGGAGCGCCATCGATGAGTGCCTCGTCCGCCGAGGCACCTTCGTAATCGCCGAATGCCTGGCGGCATGCCAGCGCTTCACCTGCGGATGCGCCCACCACGTTGCAACCGCGTCGCTCGACGCGCTCAAGATCCCATGCGCCGAGCTGCCAGGCGGCGTCGAGCAGCGCCTCGTCAACGGCTTCGACGCTCTGCCAGGCGTGCGTTAGCTGAATGGCCGAGCCCGGGACGGAGCGCGGTGGAATGTCGACTCCCGGCAACACGAGCGGGCTGGCGCGGCGAAATCCATGCCAATGCAGGATCGCCACGAGCGGCGTATTCGGTCGGCGGGCCGCTGTCACGGTGACCGCGACCAACGGCAACCGCACCGCATCCATCTGTTCGTGCACTGCGTTGAAAAGGTCCATGAAACCTCCGAATGACGTATCGAATGGCCTCTTGAAATTTCCGCTTGGCTCCTTATTTTAGGAGTCGTCAATGCAGTCGCGGCTCTCGCGCTGCGTGTTTCGATTTATTTGTCAGTGGCCCGCCACGGACGGATGAGCTGGAGCGCGTAGTTCGGTTCAGTCTCCGTGCGGGCCCTTCAGGAGCCAGCCATGAGCGATCTGTTTTTTGGCACCGATCTGCTGGGCGAATTTGATCGCCTGCAACGGCAGATGGCCACTCTCTTTGCGGGTGCACCCGCCAGTCTGCGCGCCACGCGCCTGGGCACCTTTCCACCCGTCAACATTGGCAGCACCGATGACTCGGTCGAGATCGTCGCATTCGCCCCGGGGCTCGACCCCGCGCAAATCGACGTCTCGATCGACAAGGGGCTGCTGACGATCAGCGGCGAGCGCAAGCGCCCGGATTTCGAGATGACCGACGATACGCGCGTGTACGCCGATGAGCGTTTCACCGGCGCGTTCCGTCGCGTGATCGAGCTGCCACAGGATGTCGACCCCGACAAGGTCAATGCACGGTACGTCAACGGCTGCCTGACCATCAGCGTCGGCAAGTCGGAGGCATCGAAGCCGCGTCAGATCACCGTGCAAGGCTAAGCCACAGCTTGCGCAAGCATCAAGGAGCCCATCATGAACGACACCACACAATTGGCGACCCAGGCGCAGCCGGGTAAGACCACGGTTGCAAAGCAGCCAGGCGAACAGCCCGCCGCACGGCAGACGCATCTGGCACCGCCTGTCGACATCTTCGAAAACCGCCAGGGCATCACGCTGTTTGCCGACCTGCCGGGCGTGCCGCGCGAGAAGCTCGATGTGCGCGTGCAGGATGGCACCCTCACGGTCGATGCAGAACTGATGGTGCCCACGCCGCAGGGTCTGCGGCTGCAGCATGGCGAAGTCCGACACCCGCATTTCTCGCGCACCTTTGTGCTGAGTCCGGACTTTGACGCTTCGCGCATCGATGCTCAGCTGCGCGACGGGGTTCTCAAGCTGACGATCCCGCGCCGCGATGAAGCGAAGCCGCGACGTATTGAAGTCCAGGCCGGCTGAGCCCATCACCGGCCGTCGTTTTGCCTTGCAGGCGGGCGCGCTCCTTGCGCGCCTGCATTTGGCACCGTGCCCCCTGGTTACGGTTGTTTGTTACTAGGAGACAAAGATGCTGAGTGCACACGAATTTGCCACGCTGATGTTGATCAGCCAGTCACCCGAGCAGGTCGACATGAACCGCGCTGAATTGGACGCGCTGCTGGAGCGGCAATTGGTCATGCTCGAACGCTCCGCCGAAGGGCACCGCCGCCGTGCGCGGCTGACCGATACCGGACGCTCCGTGCTGCGGGCGTTGAATGCGGTCGATCGTCAAAAACGCGTTGCACCGGGATCCGCTCGCCGGGATGCCGACTAGCCTGTGGCTTTGCACGCGCACCTCTCGATCCAGGGCAGAACATCCCGCGCTCAGGCGCGTTCGTTGCGTTGCCGTTCGCTCCACCTACGCCACGCCTTGCCGTCTGCCGGGCGCCGCGACCCCGTGCCACTACCACGTGTACGGGAAGCGAAGCGTAAAGACGTAGTTCGGCGCGTCCGGCGTCAGGCCCATGGCCAGCGTGGCGCTGATCGACAAGTTCTTGGTCAGCACATGGCTGATGCCGAACGTCATCGTGCCTACGTTGGTTTTGCTGCCCACCACCGACTGTTCGGCGCCGCCCTCTGGGGTGATGCGCGTGTTGCCGGAGAATGCCGTGCTGTAAGCCATCGTCAGCGCCGTGCGGTCGTTCAGCGCCAATGCAAGGCCTCCGCCCAAAGTGATGGTATCGCCCAGCTTGACTTTGCCCGGCTGCACCACGCCTTCGGTCGAGGAGATGTCGGCAAACGAGCGCGGCACGTAGTACGTGTAGCTGGCATTGGCAAACAACACCACCGGGTCGTACGTCTTCAGGAAAGACATGCCCAGCGTGCCGCTCCATACACCGTTGCCGGTCGGCAGTTGCTGGTCGATGATCAGGTTGTTGTTATTGCTGTCGGCATGGATCAGCTTGATGCCGAACGGTGAACGCCCGGTCGGTGCACGCACGCGAAAGCTGCCGACAATGTCCGGCAAATCCGCTGACTCCTTGACGAGCTGATAGTAGATGCCGGCACTCACATCGCCCAAGCCCGCGGACGTCTTGTCTGCCTCGCTGACGGTGCTCGATGCCCCACCCGCACCGCCGCTGAAGAACGTGCTGGAGCGATACACGGCCGGCACTGTGAAATCCGCGCTCAGCCGATCGCTGAAGCCATAGCGGCCGGTGACGTCGAAGGTCGTGACATTGGCCTTGGTCTGGACCAGGTTGATCTGCCCGAGAAAGATCGCATCCAGCGCCAGAAAGCCCGACAGCGCGAGGTTGCGGCGGTCGTAGTAGCTGTAGCTGATGCCGGTATCGATTGTGAAACGTCGCTCAAACAGCGGCGCGTGCTCGGATTGGAAGACGAGGTCCTTGCTCTGGATGCGAGGCTTGTCGTTGGGGTCGGGGCGCGCGGCGGTTGTGCTTTCCGACGCGGGCGCCGTGTTGCCGGATTGGGCGACCAGCGCAGACGACGGCGATTGTGTTGCCGTGGTTGCGCCCGCAGCGGATGCCTGTGCGTTGCCGGCACCGACGCCACGCCCGCGCACGCGCACCAGCTCCAGGTCGCCGACGCGCTCTTCCAATGCATCAATGATCTTCTGCTGCCGCTCGATGATGCGCTGCAGGCGCGCCAGGCGCGCGTCAAAGGAGTCTGCGGCAGCCGGTGCCGATTGCGCTTCGGCCGCCGCAGGAAGCAACGACCAACATGCCACTGCCCACGCCACTGCCGTGCGTCGGTGTCCCATGTTCCCCCCCCCGGAAAGCAAGGCGGAGGCTAAAGAGCCTCCATATCAGCGCATCGGCCCTATTGCCGAGCGCCGCCTCTCACTGCCTGCCTGTGTGTTCTTCTATTGCGTCGTTATAGGAAATTCTGCATTGGCACGTCTAGCGGCGTAAACCCGCCACCGCCTGCAATGCCTGCGCCACGCCGATCTGAGCCAGCTGCTGACGCGACATCGTCTGCATCTGCAGTTGGATCGACAACTGATTGGCAATCAACTGCGCATTGCCCGCCATTTGCGCCACCTGCATCACGCTCCCCGCCGCCCCGGCCAGATTGGGCGTCACCGACTGCGAGACGACGCCCATCGGGCTGGTGATGGCAACCTGCACGCCGCCCGCGCCCACCTGGGCCTGGGCGGTAAATCCGTTCTGCGCCGCCGTTGCCAACGCGCTGCCCGAAGGCAGTGTAGGCAATGGAGCGGCCTGCATCGAGATCGATGTGGTGTTACTCGCCAGATTGTTATTGCCAGCCACCTGTGTCACCTGGCCGACACCGTTGACCTGTACACCGGCCCCGCCGGAGGCTGTCGCCCCGGGTGCGGCGCCCGCCAGAGCCCCTATGCCCATCTGCACCGACGCCAGTGTGCTCACTGCGACGCTGGCGGTACTGGTGCGCAGGTTGGTGGCGAGCATCCGCGCTTCGGCCGCTGCCTGCCCAGCTTCGTTGCGCCATTGCGAGGCCATTTCAATCATGAATCCGCTGACGATGCTGGCGCCGAGGTATTTGCCGCGCTGCTGGGCCAGCTCACCGTCATCGGCCAGCTCGACTGCGGTGCCGGAATGAAACAGCACGGCACTGTCGTGCGCTTCGGCCGGCGCGGAAGGATCAGGGAGCGGCCCGGCGCTGGCTCCGGCACACCAGCCGGCATACGCGAGCGGCAGCATCCATGCGAGTGTCTTGGTTTTCATCAGAACAGGTCCCACCGGGCAGGTCCAAATTCCATCTGGATCGGCAGCATCCCTCCCGAGAACGCGGCGTTCTCACGCGCACGCAAGCTGGGAGCATTCGTCTGCAGCAATCCGGAATCGGCCTGGACCGACACGTCGCCGACGATTGCAAATACGAGGCCATTCCACGCAGGCGCAAATTCCCACTCCTGCATGATGCGATTGCCCAGTGCAGGGTCGGCGATAAACACCCGCCCCTGGGCCGCGCGCTTGACGACCACGAAATGTTGGTACCCGTTCAAGCTCAACAAGACGATCACCGGGATCGCCAGATCGCGCAATGCCGCCATGTCCACACGGTAGCCACGGCCCCGAAAGCCGAGTGTCTGCACATAGTTGCGCATATCGAGCATGGAGAACCCTTGCTCGGCGACCTGCTTCGGGTCGCTCACTTTCATCATGTCGGCAATGACGCGGCGCTCATCGATGTCCAAGCCATAGCCGTAGCGCAGCAACGTGCCAACCGCAGCCGCCCCGCAACTGAAATCCTGCTGCTGTCGCATCACACTGCGATAGCGCAGCTCCGCCATGCTCTTGACCGGCTTGTTCAGTGGCATTTCGCTGTCGGCGCGCAACGCAATCGCGCCCTCCTGGGCACTGGCCTGCGTTGCCCACAAGCTGCCTGCGCAGAAGAGACACAACATCACCCTGCCCACCGATTGCCGGTTCAGTCGCATGAATCCCCCCCTTGGGGAACGGACACCCGACCGCCGGAGCAGCGGCCGGGTGTTTGGACGCCAGCCTTAGTTGGCGGCCTTGGCCGTGGCGATTGCCAGGCCGTTGTGCTGCAGGTTGCCCGCGCCAGCCGCGATGTTCACGCCGATGTTGCCCATCGCGTTCATCAGTGCAGTGCCGTTCAGCGATGCAACATTGGTCGGATCGCAACCATTCAGGCGCAGCGAGTTGTTGTCCGCCGACTGCTTGTTGTAGTCGGTGGCCTTGGCGATACGGCCCGACGTGTTGGTCGATGCAGCCATGCCGTTCTCTTGCAGCTCACCTGCGCCCGCAGCGATGTTCACGCCGATGGTGCCCTTGGCGCCGTTCAGAGCGCTACCGCCCAGCGATGCCTTGTTGGCCGCATTGCCGATGGACAGGGACTCACCCGGGTCCGCCTGGTTGTTGAACACCTGGGCCGAAGCGAACACCTTGCCGGCATCCACGGCCGCCAGCGCAACGTCGTTGGACTGCACATTGCCAGCGCCGGACGTGACGTTCACCCCGACCGCGCCCTGCGCGCCCTTGAGCGCCTGTCCATCAACCGTCGCCGTATTGCTGCCGCGCCGCAGGTCGACCGAGTTGTTGTTGCTGGATTGCGTGGAATCGACAACCGCCGACGATTCCGAGCTGAACGGCACAAAACCCAGCGCGAGGCCGTAGCCCTGCACGTGGATGTCATTGCTGATTTCGGTCACGTTGCTGATAACCGCCCCGGAGGAGCGCGGACCGTCGTCTCGTCCCTGAGCGTGGGCTGCACCTGCAGCCAGCAGGGCGAGTACAGCAATGGCAGTCAGTTTGGCTTTCATGGTGATCTCCCTTCCTTCTGTTGCTGTTAAAAAAGAGTGCCCGCCGGGGGACGGAGCACAAAGACGTTGGATACGACATTCCCCGTTCCTGCCGTCTGGTTGACCTGCACAACGCCGGAGGTATTGCGCAACGCCGTCGATGCAATCGACGCGTCTTGCCTGCCCTCCGCCGCGGGCGCGGCATCCTGACGACGAGACTGTGCAGCCACGCCCGACAGGGCACTGTCGGCAAGTGGCTCGATGTGATGGGATTGCTGTTGCACAACCGACGCAGTGGGGGCGATCACCGCGACGTTGAGCTGTGCGTTGCCGGCACCGCTGGCCTGATTGATCGACACCAGACCCGCCGCACCATTGAAAGACGCGCCCGCCAGCCGGCTCGATGCCGATACGCCTGACCGTACCCGCCCGACAAACTGCGATGACACGACGCGCGCCTCATCGGTCGACACGGCGGCCACGTTGGCCTGCACGTTGCCCGCCCCCGAGGCCTGATTGACGGCCACGCGCCCGGCCGTGTTTGCCGCAGCATCGCCCTCCACCACGGCGGACACCGGCGCACTTTGGGCCCACGCCGCGCCAGCCGGCACGGCGCCCAGCACCGCCACTACGAAGTGCCACGTTAGAGACTTCACGGCTGCCCGCCACGCGAGAGCGGCGCCAGTGCGCCGCTGATCTGCGACGCAATGCCCGCCGTGGCCTGCACCACTTGCCCGCCTACGCCGCCAACGGCAGCGCCGCTCACGGCGTTACCGACGGAAAGCCCGCCAGCGGCGGGTTGCAATCCGGTTCCCGTGGATGACGTCAGGGCGCGCTGCAGGCCTGACGTTGCGTTGCCGGAAGCGGCGCGCGATGCGCCGAGTTCGCCGTCAGACAGCACCGACATGACCGACCCGACGGATTGATTGAACGCCTGCGTAGGAAACGGGCTCACCGCCGTGCGGATGGGCAGTGCATCGGTCTGAACGCCCCGATAGGCGACGCGCGGGGTGACATCGCGCTGCACGATGATGTCGCCCTCGTCGGCATGTGCCGGCGCCAAAGCAAACGCCATCGCCAGACACGCAGCCAGTGCGGTCGGCTCTATCGCGCAAAAGGTCGCCCAACGCCAAGCATGGCGCTGCGAGGTGATTGTCGGCATGGCTCGCTCCTCCCCGGGGGCCCTAGAGCGACATCCATGCCATGACGACTAACCGCCTGATTTGTCTAGAAAATCACCCGTCAGGAGAGACCACGCACCCCTGCAGCACGCATTTTTGTGTCATGGCTGAAACAGGCAAGTCACTGAATTGAGCGAAGCAAGCCTGCCAGGACAAGGAATCGTCAGGGCGGGCATGCCAATTGGAATGTTTCAGCCGTGAAGCAGTCACTGCGACGACGCTCTCACCCTACGAGGCCCGCTGCCTCGTTCCCGGCCACGCGGTTACACCATGGTCGCCAACCGCCCCGGCGATGAGAAGCTAGAATCGCGCGAGCTGCCACCAGCGACCAGCCGCAAAACGTCACGACCACTCACCCGCGGGGATTTGCGCAATGGCCATGAAACGCCTCGTCCTTTCGGTCCTGCTTCTGTTGGTGATTGTGGTGATCGCCGGCCTTGCATCGCCATGGCCCAGCGTGTTGGTCATCCGCGCCATCTTCGATCACGGCGCTGCGCAGGCATCCAAAGCATTGGAGCCGTTGGATCCCAACGATGTGGCTGTGCAAACCGGCCTGGTCTACGACCCCAGCGACGCGGATGGGCGCCTGGACATCTATCGCGGCAAGGCGGCCACCCCGGACGGCCCTGTCGTCGTGTGGTTTCATGGCGGCGGATTTGTGTCCGGGCGCCGGGCCGATCTCGCCAACTATCTGAAGATCCTCGCAGGCAAGGGCTTTACGGTCGTCAATGTGGACTACACCATCGCGCCCGAGGCGACCTATCCCACGCCCATCCGGCAGGCCAACAGGGCGCTTGCGTTCCTGTCCGCGCAGGCTTCGCAATTGAAGATCAATGCAAACAAGATGGTCTTGGCGGGCGACAGTGCGGGGGCGCAAATCGCGGCGCAGACGGCGGCCTTGGTGACGAACGAGCGCTATGCGCAAGCGCTGGGAATCTCACCCGAGCCATTGGCAAATCAGATCGCCGGCGTCTTGCTCTACTGCGGCGTGTACGACATCACGCAGATGGGCCAAAGCGGCGGCTTGGGTGCCTGGTTCGTCAAGGCGACCGCGTGGGCGTACAGCGGCAAGCGAGACTGGCATCAGGCCCCGGGGTTCGACACCATGTCGATCACCCCTTACATCGCCCGCGGCTTTCCGCGCGCGTTTGTGAGTGCGGGCAATGCCGATCCGCTCGGGCCGCAGTCGGTGGCCCTCGCAGCCGCGCTGCAGGCGCAGGGAGTGAATGTAACGAGCCTCTTCTTCCCGCAGGACTACCAGCCCCCGCTCGGGCACGAATATCAGTTCCGGTTGGACACCGACGCCGGCAAGGGTGCGCTGGCGCAATCGGTGGCCTGGCTCAGGTCGCTATAGGTCGAAGCGCCGCAATGCGCGGCCGCGCCTGCTTTACGCGCTGCGGCGCGACGTGAGGTTTGCAGTGAGCCAAGCTGCCACCTCGCTAACCGGAATGGCATGGCGTTGATTGAGCGACCGGCCCCTGTCCCAGCCCGCCGAGCAAAGACGGCTCGGTCCACTCTAAGCCGCAGGAGGGCGCGGCCTAGGGCGGCCCAGGGCGGCTTCCGGCTTGCCGGCGACCCGCCCGTAAATCACGGTGCCGCCCCGCCGGATACACGATCTCGCTGGCGGCCCGCCGCACTCAACGATCCGAGCGCTCGACGACGACCTCGCTAATCTGAAGCACCGGTGCAATGTCGGTGTAGTTGACGATATCGGCCAGGATCTCCGCGCCGTGCTGCTTCATGGCCGCCTGGAACGCATCGGCCGATTCACAGATGAACGCGCACATCGCCACGTAGGCAGGTGGGGTACCGGGTGCTCCGCCGGCCAGGCCTTTATCGACGGTGTAATACGCACAGGCATTGCCAAGTCGCGCCTTCGCCAGCGGCATGTGGCGTTCGCGGTAATAGTCGTGGTCGAAGCGTGCGCCTTCGGCGTAGGGGTACATCACGGTCACTTTGATCATGCGGTTCTCCTTGTGGTCATTTATGGCTTGAAGGATAGAGTGATTGCGGTGGGGCAGAATCGGGCGCCGCCTTGGTTACCGTCGGGCGTCGGCACGCCTTGGATGCGAAGGGTACGCAAGGGCGAGAGCCGTAACAGCAGGTCGCAAGTCGTTTCTCCGTTTCCGGTGTAGCGGTACATCCCCTCGGCGATTTTTTTCGCATCGCCCGCTTCAGAGTAAACGCGGTAGTTGGGGCCATAGATGCGAAACCAGAAACGTAGCCCCTTGTCGGGCGTCGGTTCTACAAACGCTTGGTCAACAACAAGTGCCCGATTGAATGGCTCGCGCGTCGCGAAGATATTGTTGACTGTGGCGTATGCCTGAGGTTTGGCGCGCCATGCTGGTTGCTCCGCCTCTTCGGCGTGCGCGATGACGCAGATCGCCGCAATCAAAAAGACACTGAGTTTTCGCGGCATTTGTTAGTCTTCCAGCAAGGCAGCCATGTGACCTCAGTCGATCGCCGAAACCTTGATCGGCGTCGCCAGCGGGGGCTGCTGGGCGTGTGCGAACAGCTGACCGAGGCTTAGCCGTTCGTTCCAGATACGACGCAGCTCCAGCCCATACCGCTTCTCAACATCCTTTGCCAGGGTTTCTAGTTCAAGCGCGTCTGGAGTCCATTGCCGTGGGTATAAGGCCCGATATATCGCCAGAATTTCATCATCCGGGCTGAGCGTCAGCTTCTCCCCGTCGCGCAACGCAAACGCGCCGACAAACAGCAGCAGAAATTCTCGAATCTCCAGCTTTGAGGCTGACGGGAAAGCTCTGCGCCAGTTTTTCCCCTGACAGCTGCGGCCACTGAACGGTGCAGGCAACTTCGTTCCAGGGAACGCTGCCCATAGCAGGGCAACCAGAAACAGTGCGATAAGAATCAATGTGGTCATGACCCGCCCATATCCAGAATTGGAGACTAGGAAACCGCTGAGTTCTCGGAGTGCTGGCAACGTGTGTGCGGCCCATTCTAGCGGCCCGCTTTTGCGTGCGTTGATCACGCCTCGCCCGCACCGAACAACCCATCTAAAAAATTAGCTTGCAATTCAATAGCACGCTATATATATTCTCCTCCATGAACACGCGCAAGCCTTCCTCCGCACGCCGCGATCTCGCCCTGGACGAGCAGCTTTGCTTTGCGCTGTACTCGACCATGATCGGGATCAACAAGGCGTACCGGCCACTGCTCAAGGCGCTGGACCTGACGTATTCGCAGTACCTCGTCATGCTGGTGCTGTGGGAGCAGGACGCCCAAACGGTGTCGGAGATTGGCGAGCGCCTGTTCCTCGACTCCGCCACGCTCACCCCGCTGCTGAAGCGGCTGGAGGCAGCAGGCTTGATCGAGCGGCAGCGCTCGGCAGAAGACGAGCGGCGGGTGATCATCTCGCTCACGGCGGCCGGCAAGGCACTCGAGAAGCGGGCCGAGAAAGTGCCGGCATGCATGGCTGCGGCCATGGAGTGCGCGCCCGGCGAGCTGGAAGAACTGCGCACACAGTTGAATGCATTGCGCGGGCGGCTCTTCAAGAACGCCGCCTGAGCACACACGTATCGCCGACGGGCGCCTGATCGCGTCCGTTTTTTAAATCGATTAAGTAGCGCGCTATTTAATAGTAAGCAATGCGGAGCGGCCTCGACAGCCGATGCGCGTACCACCACCCCTCTCACAGGAGAACCACCATGTCGATCGAAAACGTCCTCTACCGTGCCAATGCTCGCGCCACCGGCGGCCGCGATGGTCGCGCCATCACTGACGATGGCCGGCTCGACGTGCGCCTGACCACGCCGACCGAACTCGGCGGTGCCGGCGGCGAAGGCACCAACCCCGAACAGCTGTTTGCTGCCGGCTACAGCGCGTGTTTCCTGGGCGCCATCAAGTTTGTGGGCGCGCGCGACAAGATCCGCGTGCCGGCAGATGTGTCCGTACAGGGCACCGTTGGCATCGGCGTCATTCCGAACGGCTTTGGCATTGAAGTCGACCTGAAGATCAGCCTGCCCGGCATGGACCCGGCCGAAGCGCAAACGCTCATCGACCGCGCGCACATCGTCTGCCCGTACTCCAACGCAACGCGCGGCAACATCGACGTACGCCTGAGCCTGGTCTGACCCGCACGCCCTTCCCCCAAGTCCTGTTCTGGCCGGTCACGAATGCCAACTTCGAGAACGCGTCGTACGACGAGTTTGCGCAGGGGCACTTCCTGACCAAGCCGATGATGCAGTGGTTCTGGAACGCCTACACGACTGATCCGGCACAGCGCCAGCAGATCTACGCATCGCCGCTGCTGGCCACGCCCCAACAGCTGAAGGGGCTGCCGCCGGCACTGGTGATCACGGCAGAGAAGGATGTGTTGCGCGATGAAGGCGAAGCGTATGCACGCAAGCTCGACGCGGCGGGTGTGGATGTGACCGCCACGCGCTACAACGGCATGATTCACGACTTCGGCTTGCTCAATGCGCTGGCCGGCGTGCCTGCAACGCGTGCAGCCCTGCATCAAGCCAGTGAAGAGCTGAAGGCGCGGTTGAAGTAATTGGGTGGGCGGGTTGTTTCACCGCCTTCACCGCTTTCGCCGCCTTCACTGTTCATTGGTCAGCCAGCAATGCGCCCGCCGCGTGTCTTTCGCACGCGGTGGGCGTGTTGCGTTGTGTTTTGGTCTGCAACGCTAGCCGCATGAAACAGCCCAGCCTGGAAGCCCAAACAACCGTGGTAGCCAAGGCATCCACCGTCGTGCAGATCCGTCGCACAAAGCCACTACAATAGCGGCCCTTCGCCGGTGGCGCCTGTTCCTGACACCCCGTGCAGGCGCATGCCTCCAGCTGCACTCCAGAAGCCCCAATCCTATGATGTCAAACGCCTGCGGCGTCGATTTCGGCACGTCCAACTCCACCGTCGGCTGGCTGAGACCGGACGCACCCACCCTGCTGCCGCTCGAAGACGGCAAGGCGACTCTGCCTTCCGTCATCTTCTTTCACGCCGAAGACCCGACGGTCAGCTACGGCCGTGCCGCGCTGGCCGACTATCTTGCCGGCTACGAGGGCCGCTTGATGCGCTCGCTCAAGAGCCTGCTCGGCACATCAATGATGGACGACAGCACCGAGGTCATGGGCCAAGCCATGCCCTTCCGCAAGCTGCTGGCGCATTTCATTGGCGAACTCAAGCGGCGCGCCGAGCATGCCGCCGGCCATGAATTCCGCCGCGCCGTGCTGGGCCGCCCGGTGTTCTTCATCGACGAAGACCCCAAGGCCGACCAGCTTGCCGAAGACACGCTGTCGGACATCGCGCGCGACGCCGGCTTTGACGAGATCGCCTTCCAGTACGAGCCCATCGCCGCCGCGTTCGACTACGAGGCCGGCATCAGCGGTGAAGAACTTGTGCTGGTGGCCGACATTGGCGGCGGTACGTCCGACTTCTCGCTCGTGCGCCTGTCGCCCGACCGCGCGAAACGCCTTGACCGCCGCGAAGACATCCTCGCCAACGGCGGCGTGCACATCGGTGGTACCGACTTCGACCGCGCCCTGAGCCTGGCCAGCGTGATGCCGCTACTGGGCCTGAACAGCACGCTGCGCAACGGCAAGGCCATGCCGTCCGGCCAGTATTTCGACCTGGCGAGCTGGCACACCATCAACCACGTGTACACGCGCAAGGCGTGGACGGTGGTGATGGACAACTACCGAGATGCCGCCGACACCGAAAAACTCGACCGCCTCATCCGCCTGATCCGCGAGCGCGCCGGCCACTGGCTGGCCATCCAGGTGGAAGCCGCGAAGATCGCGCTGTCGGACGCCCCGGTGGGGGAGATCGACCTGCACCGCATCGCGCCCGAGTTGAAGCAGTCCGTCACGCGCGAAGACTTCGACCAGTCGATCGGGAAGCTGGTCGGCAAGACGGTCTCGACGGTGCAAGCGATGCTGAAGACGGCGGGCGTCGCAGCGGAAGCGGTCGATACCATTCTCTTCGCCGGCGGCTCCAGCGGGGTGCCGTTGCTGCGCGAGCAACTGGCGCAAGTGCTGCCGTCGGCGCGGCGCGTCGAGGGCGACCTGTTCGGCGGGATCGGTTCTGGCCTGGCGCGCGATGCGGCGCGCCAGTTTGGCTGAGGGGCTGAGGGGCGGCGGGAGGTTTCGAGGGTAGGTGTGTTGGGCAAAACGTTGACTACTTCAACGCCCAATACCAGTTGCCCCCATAGTCTCGCTCTACGGTCTCAAGTGACTGGAACGTAAACGCGAGCCGTCGGACGATGTCATCAGGGCACCCGCATGCCCGAAACACTGCCTGGAACTCGCTCAGGAGCGTTTCAGTCATTCTCAGCAGGTCACGCTCCATATCTGTCTTTGTTTTTACCAAGAACCATGGCGCGGTCGGCTCAAGGTGAAGCGCCTCCACAACGCAAGCTGGAACATAACGCCGAGCGACGGACTGCATTTCGCCCTCGGCATACATTGCTGTAAGACGAAAACTGGGGGATGGCATAGTTGAATGTCACCTCATGGCCGGTACCGAATGGCTGCTCTTGGCCGGTAGCAGCCAGCCGAAACTCTATCGGTCGACGCCCGCTACCGACCCAAGGCCACCTGTCGCTCCCTATCGTCGAATGTCCATTACCAAATCACCGACGCGACACTACCCGGTGACGGCGAGTAGCTCGGCGCGAACGCTACTCAATCGCCCGCCCACCCTCAACGCAACAAAGGTGTGACAACGCGCTCCAGGCGTTCGGCCGTCCAGGCGGGCTCGCGCGAGTCCCAGCCGTTGTCGGCCAGCAGGCCTTTGCGGTCGACCGTGAAGTTGACGGGCAGGCGCCAGATGCGGCCGTAGCCGCCCGCGTAAGCGCTGCCGAGCAGGCCTACCGGAAAGCTCAGCTTGGCCGCTACTTCGCGCACGGCCGGCAGCTCCGCTGGCTCGTCCAGGCTGAAGCCCAGTACGCGCAAGCCCTTGTCGGCATGGCGTGCGGCGTAGGCTGATAGCAGCGGAAGCTCCGTGCGGCAAGGACCGCACCACGTCGCCCAGAACGTCAGGATTACCACCTGACCGCGCAGATCATCGGTCGCAATGCTGCGCCCGTCCAGAGTGTGCAGGACGAGGGGTGGTGCGGGGCGCCCAACCTCCAGACTGGCCGCGTGCGCCGCCGCCTGTCGGCCGCCCAGCCCGGCTCCCATGGCAAGCGCGCCTGCGGCACGCAGCCAGGCGCGCCTCGGCCCGGGCCCTTGCATCGGGTTCATGTCCGCATCAGAACGCATAGCTCGCTCCGACTGTGCCCGACCAGCGCGGGAAGAGTTGATAGCCCTGCAGGTTGCTGTACAGCGCTTTCTGCAGGAAAGCATAGACCTGCAGGTTGTGCGCCACACTGACCGTCACGCCCGGCGACAGATAAACCACCGTGCCGGCCGTATTGGTGGTGTCAGCCAGCGCCCCCTTGTCAGCACCCTTGCGCGTCACGTTGAACTGCAACTGCGGCACGATGTGCGGATTGGCCTCGTAGCGCACGCCGAAGCTCATTGTCGCGGCATTACCTGGCCGGAAGTCGGCGCCGGCATCACGCAGCCTGTGGGTCACGGCCGCTTGGAATTGACCGTTGATGAAGGCATCGAAATCCTGGCTGACGGGTTGGTAGTAGTAGGCGCCGAGAATCAAGTCGGTGCTGCCGGTACCTGGTTGCAGGCTGGTATCGAGCGCCTGCCCACCCGCTGCGTTGGGGCCGCTGTTGAAGAACACCGGATTGCGCCCCACCGTGGCGCCGGTGTTCACGTCCTGGCCGCCGTAGCGGCCGGTCGGCAGCTTCACGCCCAATTGAACGCCCAGATTGTGCGTCGGCAGGAAACCTTGGTAGTTGGCGATGAGCTTAATGTCGCCCAGGCCGCTGGCCGTGGCGCCGCTTACGTTGTCCGGGGTGAGTTGGTCGGGCGTGGCTGAGCCGTATGTCGTGTGGCTGCGGTTGATGTAAGGCACGATTGCGCCGAAGCTCCAACTGCTGTTCGGGCTGTAGTAGATGCTCAGGTTGGTGTAGCGGTTGATGGTCTGGCGCTCCACCTCCTGGTTGCCTCCGGCGGCATTGATGCTCGCGGCCTCCGCCGGCGTGACCGAGCGTGTGCCGTGACGCAACTGGTTCTGCGGGATGTACGTGTAATCAAGGCTGATGCGCCAGCCGGGGATGGCGGAGTAGCCCATGGCGGCATCGGTGCTCAGCGAACAGCCGCAGGTGGCGCAGGCAAAAGCAAACGCAGGGGACAACAAGGCTGCGCCGGCGGCTCCGGCGCGAAGAATCGGATTCATGAAAGTCCTGGCAAGGCACGGGCGGAGTCTCCGCCGTTGGCGTAATGGTGCGCAGGCAGCGCGCCATGGGTCATATAGACGACGTGCGCTATGCCACCGGCGGTGCCCGGGCGGCCGCCAGTAACCTGCCAGGATGTCGGTAGAAGCCCGACGGAGGAAGCGGTGGCACGGCAAAATGCAAGCCGCGTTGCTCAACGAAAGCCCAAGCGGCCGGGGGTGCCGCGTGATTGGAAGCGAGGTCCGCGCAAACCAGGCAGCACAGCATGTCGCTGTGGCCGGCGCCGGAGTCGTCTTGATTGCCGGATGACTGCGTGGTCATCCCCTCGCTGTGCATGCCACTCGCACTACAAATGGTCTGGCTGGCCAGCCATTCCACCTGTTGCCCATGCGGCATCGCCGGCAATGGCGCATGCAGCACCATACCGAGGAGCGCAAGCCATACGAAAAGGCGGCGGGCGAAGGACATGGAAAAGTGGACTACGAGGGTAGCCGATTATAGCGGCGCAACGTTCTGCAAAAAATGGGGAATTCCCAGCTTAACCGGAGCGGGAAGCACCGCCGCGCTTGGGGCGGGAATGTCCGGTGAATGTCGCCTTCTGGCCGCAAGCGGGCAGCTCCAGCAGCCAACGCGCCACTGCAACTGCAACTGCAACTGCAACTCCGACCCTACACAGGCATTCCCGCCCGTCACGGGAATGCGTCAATCTGTTGTTATTGGCTGTAGCCCCGCCGCTCTATGGCGGCTAACACGTCCCACGTTTGCGGATCGACATCGCGGCCCCCGAGCGACATCGATACGTACGCATCAATCGCATCCACAAAGCCTTTGATAAAAGCCGGCGGAAACGCGTGCGCGGACAGATGTTGAAGCTGCTCGCGCAGCATGCCCGGGCGGCATTGGCCGTGGCTGCGCATGGCGGCGCGTGTGCGCCGGAGATACGCCTGCGCTGCGATTGCGCCGTTCAGGTAGGTACGGTTCTTGGTGAGCCTACCTGTGTCGGATGACGAGGGCGGTGGGCTGGGTGATGCGGGTGGAGATGGGTAGGACGCTGGTCGCGTCTCGTCTGCAATAGGCATAGGCGCCTCCGTGAGTATTGATTGGAGGTCCGCCTTCTCGTCGCCAGACGAAGGTGGCGGGCCTGACGGCGGGGCTGGCGAACCGGTACTCACGGCAACCGGCAGACCTTGCGGTCTCCCCACCCGGCCCGCCATAGGAGGCATGCGCGAGTGTGCCCGAGCGTATCCGCCAAGCGGATGCTCGTTGTGAGTATGTCGAGTCGCCAAACCCGACTGCCGTTGGTGCGGCAGCGGGATGGATTATAGCGACGGGGGCAGCGGCGAAAGTTGGATTCTTGATTCGCAGGCAGCGACGGCCGGAAGGTCACGCTCCACCCTCAAACAGTGGCGCCTCACCCTCAGAGAGTGGAACGCGAGGGTCAAACACTGGCGTTTCACTGTTGGAGGGTCGAGCGCCAGTGTCAAACAGTCGAATTCGACCCTTTGAGGTTCGCGTTTGAGCCTCAAACACTCGAACTTCACTGTCTGAGGGTCACGTTCCACTGTCTGAGGGTCGAGCGTCAGTGTCAGAGAGTCGAATTCGACAGTCCGAGGCTCGCGCTTCACGCTCCAACATTCGAACGGCGTGAGCGGGCTTGCTCGCCCCATGAGCGGGCGCTTTCCGTCAAAAGTTGTGTACAGCATTGCGATACGCCGCAGCGGTAGCCAACCTCACCGGGTTGTGCCAATCGGCATGACGTTGATATCCGCTTTAGAAGGAACGCAATGTCTCAGAACTTGATCTCGTTTCAACCCAGCGCCACCGACCTGACCGCCATTGACGGTGCGCTCAAGACACTGGAAGAAAAGCTCGTCGGCCTGATTGGCCTGTCAGTCGAGCAGCGCAGCACGCTCATGAAGATGGGCGACAAGTCCGAAGCGTTCTGCCGCCAGGCAGTGGAACTGCTGAGCAACAACCCCGGCGTGCTTCCCGCCAATTTCAACCTGCAGGAAATGCGACGTGACTTGGTGGGCTTTGACACCCTGCGCCCTCGCCTCGCCCGCGTGGAGAAGTTGCTGGAAAGAATGCAGGATTCGCAACTCGCGATGGGCAGTGACCTGATGACGGCCGCGCTGGAGGGTTACACGTACCTGAAGGTTGCGGGCAAAGGGGAAGGGTTGGAATCGGCGCGACGGACGTTGTCGGCGCGGTTTAGCCGGGGGCCACGGAAGACGGTCGAGGAGGTGCCTGGGGAGTGAGGTGAGGGGCTGCTGATGGTGGCCTAGATTTGGAAAAGCCCGCGATGCTGTTTGGCTCGCGGGCTTTTTCTTTGGCGTTGAGGTTCGACCTGAGCGCTTGGTTGAGCCAAACCTCTACTTTGCATAAATAATTTGCCCCCAAAATTGCCCCATAGCGATGTGCATTGACCGGTTGAATCCGCAACCCCAAAGCGGACAGCCGACGTGCGCGGATGCGCTCCGACCAGCGGCCCTTGTTACTTTAGATGCGCGTAGGTGCGAATAGCCAGGAGCGAGTGGATCACCCAGTTAGCAATTCCTCTGTCTAATACTTCCGGGCTGGCGAGTCCGTGAGCGATCCGATTGCGAACGTTGAGTCCTTTGGCGTCAGTGTATAGGGCCCTCAGGTGCATGCGCAGTGTGGGGTTCACCCTCGTCCTGAAGGACTCGGTGTGTAGGACCCTACCCATCCCCAACGCCTCAAAGCCGCCTGACTCCGGGTCGGGCCGCATTGGTGACTCACCCATCAACATCAGCCATTCTCTGAGTGCGGCCTCCGCCTGCGGCACAAGCAGATGGATCGCCTTGAGGTGGTCCTCGGCAAACCACGAGTCGATGCCGACGCGCAGCAAACTATGAGAGCCGACTGGGAACAAAGGGCTCTGAGTCAGCCAAGCGAAAAGCTTTTCCGAATCGAGCTGCCATTTTTCCTTCGCGCGCTGCAGAGCCATATGTACCCACGGGGCCTGCTGACCGATGAGCGTGGCGGCCATATTCATGAGGCGGCCAGGCATGTCGTCCTTGACCGAGCCGATCTTTGCTCGTGTGAATCCGCTGGAGCCCACAATGTTGATCTGTATGTGAGCCTGAAGCGGCGCGTTTGCGGCCGAATCTTCGACGAATTGGCGCAACTGCTCCTCACTGGTCATTAAATGAACCGCGATCCGACCGAGCGACAGCTCCAATGACTCCCCGAGCAAGTTGTTGAGCCACTCATCCATTTCCTGCTTGGTGATTTCCAGCCTGACCTCGTGGCGCCTCATCGACTGTTCGGCCTCCTCGCTGCGGGCCTTGATCGTCGCGTCGACCCGAGCGACGTCGCCCATGAGATTCGCTCGCCGATAGCGAACGCTCAAATCCTCCAACCATGCGATGGCGGTCAGCGCGTTGCTTTTCGCGGCAATCTCCTCAAACGCGGCACCTGCTTTCTTGATTACGGAGATGCTGCGCTCAGGCGCTCCAAGTTTCTCCGACCAGCGGGAAAGGCGGTCAGCGGCGCTCTGCGCCTGGTGCGGGTCAAAGCGCTGTGCATCTTTGATATTGGCGTGACCCTCCAAGGCCTCCTCAAGCCAGCCGATCAGCTCAGAGCGCTCCTCTTCCGTGAGCGGTGCGCCTTTGCGATCCCAGAACATATTGTCAAGGTTCCACCAATATCCGGACTCGCCGGCGCCGTGCAGTTTTCGACAATATGCGAACGCCTCGAGCTTGGCCCGCCCGACTCGCTCTCGGTCTTTCACAAGTAGCGCCAAGTCCAAGGCCCTGTTTAGGAATGTCCAAGCCTGGTGATCACTCTCTGCCAGATCGTCCGCAACGGCTTTCAAGTGAGCGTCAACGGCTCGCTGCGCGAGTTCGCGTGAAAAGGTGAACTGCGGCTGACTAGGGTGATGACGATTCCAGACGCGGCCAATTTCCAACGCGAGGTCCGCGTACCTGGCACGCAGAACCGGGTGAGACGCCTGCTCAGAGCGGTTCCACCAATGCTCGATCACCTCCCGTGATATCTCCCTCGCGTCCGGGAAGTAGACCTCTTTGCCGTCTTCCGTGGTTCCTGAGCCGAGCGGCCCGAAGTAGCTGTCCCATGGTCCACGATCGTCTCCGCGCATGGGCATAAACCGCCAGCCGACGATTTCGGCTTGGCACCCCAGCCGCTCATCTTCAGTGAGCTTGTCCGGATCTGTCACCAACCTGTCGAGTTCGACGGAGAGCAAATGGGGCTCGATTGGGCGCGGCGCTGCTTCCAGCTCTGCGAGCCGACTGGCAATAGAAGGGAGGATGCTGATCGGCATGAGACTCACTCCAAATCAATTCTCTCGGTGGGCTGTCCGCAGCTTGCCAAAGCTAAATGCCATGGGAGCCCGCTTATCACCAAAAGCCGCGGTGGACCGGTCACGAGCAGGAGTATCAGACCCAGCATCGAATGACCTGGCACGAAGCAAGCGAAACGCGCTCCCATAGTCGGCGCTATCGACGGGATATGCCTCCATGAGCTAAGTCGCCGCTTCGGTCGAATCTATGCCTCGCAGTTTGACTGCCTAAGTTCTTAGCGTGTCGTCCATTGTTAGCTCTGATTTGATGTGCGGTGGTGCCAAAGGCTGCCGCTATCGTATGGGCGACCCTTGATCCGAGATATATTCGGCCTCCCAAAATATCTCGAGAAAAACCAATGCGAGTCGTATTAGCCCCCCTGCTCGCTGCCGCACTATTGTGCGGCTGCACCGTCTACTCGAAGGTAAAGCTATACGACGGTCCACACCAAGGACCAGAAGAACCTATCCCTGCTATATGTCGATCCACATGTAGTGGTACGTCGCTTTGACACCATTACAGAGCAGCCAACCGATGCCAGAGCCTTGGTGCACTCTGCTGGCAAACGGCGCGAAATTATCGAGATGCTGCCCGGTCAACACGAACTCGACGCACAGTTTTTTTTGCTATGTCGGAAATCCGAGCTTGCCACACTGAAATTTAACGCTGAAGCAGGCCAAAGCTATCGCCTGACATACGATCTGGGCGAGAAAAGTGCATGGTGGCGCCCCTTTGTCGTGGCCTACCACGGTGAAAACATCGAAGAAAAAGCGAGCATGTTTGATTCGATGTGCAACGTGCAAATCATAAGGGTGCCTCTCCGGTAATGCCGCCTGACCGCTCCGACTAGAAGCCGACGACGCCACTAAGAGTTACGTCCGAGCAAGAACCCAAAAGAGCCCGCCAGTGCCGGCTCTTTTTCACGGAAGTTCCGAGCCGCTGCGACGGAGAACTGTGGTCCGACAGCGCGGGGCGTAGCGTAAAGCCCAAGCTTTTCGAGCTTGACCAGGGGGCCATAGGGCTAGTGATTCGCCGGGTGGTTACGTGGCCCCCGAACTTGCCCCCGCCTGCCCTGGGTGCCAACGGCAAACTTTAGGCAGGGCTAGCAACAAAAAACCCGCGAAGCTCAACGCTTCGCGGGTTTTTTTCGGGCATCGCTCATCAAACGCTGCCAGTAACTTGGTGGCCGAAGGGCTCTCGAACAAATGCTGGGAATGCTTATGACTAAGCCAATCTTCCACCTGCCTTTTGAGACTTGCCCCCAAACTTGCCCCCACAGCGATCAACTTCCCGGCTCGCAGATGTGACGTGGATCGTCCCCAGCAAAGGGCCAGAGACCGTTTGTCTTGGCGACACTCATTCATCCCGATACTCGTCGCCGTAATTTTCCCGGTAGTACTCGCGTGCCACGGTCTCGGCATCGATGTAGTCATGCGGGTCAATGTTGAAATGATCGACCGGATCGACTTGGTCCATCGAAGAATATTCATGCCCGAATCCAGCGGCCATCAGTTCGTCCAAGCCGCGTATATCTAAGCCACAGCACTTGCAGGCGAACTGAAATGGGGCCACTCGAACCTCTTGGACCAGTTCCTCCCCTCTTAAGAAGGGCGCGCTTCTGCCGACCGGAGCTGCCAACAATTGGCCAACCTGCGCACACGCCGGGCACTTCAAATACATGATGTGGTGGCCGCTCACGAGAACCGCCGACAACGCTACAGTTTTCGATGCATCTCGCTTCGCCTGTTGCTCGTTATCTGGCAAGGAGAAAAAGCGCTCCTTGCAAACGCGGATGAGGTCTTGGACTCGTCGTGATCGATCCTTTGTGATGGCTTGGGCCGTCCTTCTGGCGGTTTCGGCATCCTCCGGACCTAGCAAGGTGTCCAAGCTTTGAGCGGCAAAATCCGCGACCTTGACGATGAACGAGTACACGTGCGGCATGAGAGTGTTCACCGCCAACTGTGCGATCTCCGCTGTATCACCGTGAAGCTCGCCATTACGTGTATTGACCAATGTTTGGACATTGGCGACCTCCGCGTCAGTCAACTCAGGTACAAGTCGCTGAAGCCTTTTTATAACCTCTTGCAGGTCCGCCGACCTTGGTGGCGATCTCGGAACCCGTCCACACGCAAAGAGAAGGCTCTCCAAATCGGAGGCTGCATTGAGTGCCGGATTGACGTGACACACCGCTCCACGAGCTATGAGTTCGAGGGCAAAACAAAGGTAGAGGATGAAGTCCTCACTGTCTCGCCCGCGACTACTGCCCCGTTGCCAGTACAACTGGGCCTTCGAAAAATAGTTCTCGGTTGTCCAAGTCATTGCTCCCCCAAAGTGCAAAGCGATATAGCCCTACGCCAAGCGTGCCGTCCAATGCGTCTCTCCCATGCATCGCGCTCCAATTGTCCAGAATTGCCATCCGATGCTGGGTCCAATCTATACGACACGTAGCCCTCATAGAGGTCTTGATGTAGTCGGCGACAGCGTGAGCCTCCGCATTCTGCGCCGCCATAACGGTCGCGTTGTATCGAAGTACTTTCTTATTGTCTTGATGCGTTATTAAACGACAGTAGCGTGATGTCCGCCCACGCAGCAAGTACAAACATCGCTGCAAGTAATCAATCCCGAATTCGCGAACAAGTTCACCAGCGTCGTATATCAATGTGTCTGCTGCTCTCGGTTGCGGCGCAACCAATACTAGGTATTGAGGGGGGACATCAATGGTCGCGAAGTCGGTGTGGGGTGGGAAGATATCTAGCCCATATCGCGAGGAAAGAGTGTCAGGCCGAGCCAACTCTTGTGATCGAGGAAGAAGCCGCTGACACATCCACTTTTCCGGCGCGAGCAGCTTCAACACTTCTTTAACACTGTATGCGTGACCTTTTTGATCTCTTCGAATCAACCGCCATTTCGGCGTTGTTCTACGGTCCCAGTCGAGCATAGTTTTTTTGCGCGTTTCACCTGCACCAGATGCTACCCGGATGGAATAGTTCAACTGCACTGACTCGCCGCTTTCGAACATCCACCACTGTGAAATAAACAGCACAACCGCATTGAGGCGAATTGGCAGCCCCACCCATCGCTATGACCGTCTCGTAAAGGCAAGCGTGCGCCGTGCAAAGTCAGCGAGTTCCTGATCGTTGATGAGTTGCGCGGCCCAGGCCGGATTGCTGTCATGATGAAAAAGGTTGGCGTAGTCTAGCAATGCTCTCAACTCCGTGATGTCGACCTGGCTCAGGATTTGCGCCGGCGTATTCACCCTCTGTTCACAAATACCAAGAAATGGCCCGAGGAGGCTACCCGGCTGAAACGTGGCCGGATAGGCAACGCGGGCGAACGCTTCAAGGATGGGTCGCAAGGCGGCCGCCACCGCGCGCTCTTCTGCAGGGTCAGCCGCCTGCAAATACCGAGTCACCAACTCGTGGCGCTTGTCATGCTCCGTGATGCAGTCCTGCCGAACATCCCAGGGCGCCAAAGTTGAACCCGTAGCCTCGCGGGATACCCTGATCGCTGAGCGATCAGCCGGGTTGGCGCCTTCCCATAGGCCACACAGGAACGGCTTAGAGTGTGAAAGCACGATTACTTGCGCTACGCGGCCCACAAGCCGTCGAATCTCCTGCACTGTGGTCAGCGAACGATGTTCATCAAGGCTTGTCATGGGGTCGTCAATAACGACGACCTTCTGCGCAAGTTGGGGGTCCTGGTCCAACGAAGCGAAGAAGAACGCTAGAGCGAGTGCGTTGCGATCACCCGCACTCAGCGTGTTGCGGAAGGAGGGACCAGCGGCAGAAGTTAGCGGCACCGTCTCGTTGTTGATGAGCACGTTGTAGGTGCAAGAAGAACCTCCCCTATTGTTGACTGAGCCGACTGCATCGAGGCGAAAGCCAGCGTTGAAACGCCCCAGGTAGATGTTAATCGCGTCCTGGTACGCTGGAAAAATGTTCTGCCGATAGTTGTCGAGCGCCGAGCGCGCCTGCGTTCTTAGGCGTTCAGTTTCGGTCTTCGATGCCTTCTCTGCGAGATAGGCCGCGCAGTGCGGTGCCACTGCGTCCGAGTGACGCGCCTGGACGCATTTCAGCCTGGTCAGATCGAGAGTTAGCCTCGCCACGTTAGCCGACGCTGCGCGTTCCTTTACTGCAGCAATTTGGTCGTTGCAAGCCTCCAGGGATTCAGAGCAGGCCACAACCGCTGCCTTGGCCGCTTCGTAGGCCTCCAGCGCCGCAAGGGCAGCCGCGGAAAGCCGCATTCCCTCAAGTGGTGAAGCCTGCTTTTCGGCGAGCGCTTGCGCGACCGCCTCGCGCGCTTGGGTCCACACTTGCGTCACAGCCGCAGTGTCGATTGCGAACTCAGGGACTGCGAGGAACGAGCGCCAAAACGTGCTGCTCCGCTCCGCTTCGCGCGCTGATCTCTCAAACGCGAGGGCCGCCGGAGCGCCGTGGGCGGTGTTCACTCCCCGAATGTATTGTGCGATATCCTGCTTCAGCCCCTCATAAGCGGCGCTGAAATACGCTTGGTAGTGGCGCAAAAGTGGTGAACCTGCGAGGTCCTGCGCGCAGAAGGGACAGATGTCTTTGTCGTGCCCCGCCGACGCACCGGCGACGAGTTGCATCCCATCGTGGACCCAAGCGGCGGCCTCTGGTCCGAGCTTCGCCAGATGGGCTTGGACGTTTGCGGCCGCAGCGGCCTCAAGTTCTGGCAGTGTGCGCACCAGCAAGGCGTTGAGTGCCTCAATGTCAAACGCCGGCAGAGTCAGTGTGGAAAACTCTGCCGCTTGCCGCACCATGTCAGCCGACTGCGCCGCAGCGAGGTCGCGCTCCGCCTCCCGGATGGCTACATCGATATTGGCCTGAGCGGGTAGTCCGCAGAAGTCGTCGACCGAAAGCGCCCCCCGGGCGGCAGCCGGAATTGCGTCTTCCAGCCCTCGCAGGGCACGGTTGTGCTCTTCAATACGAGCGACATGGCCTTGCAACACAGCATTCAACGCGACGCCTTGAGCGCCCAGAATCAACTCATGCAAGTTCTGCCGGTGAGCCGTCTCGATCTCGATCCCTGAACAGACATTCTGCGCAACAAAGCGGTCGTCAAAAACTGCGATATTCGGAAGCGTGGCAGACCAGGCGCCGTTCTGGAAAATGAGGGGTGCGCCTATTCCGAGCGAGATGACCAAGTGCGGCGGGTGTTGCGCGCCAAGTCGATGACGCTCTGTGACCAGTGACGCGTCGCCCGTGCCTGCCGATTTAAGGATAGCCGCGAGCGTTGTTTTTCCTCGGCCATTCTCTGCATAAATGAGTGCGAGGCGGCCCAACGGAAGTTGCGCACCCGCATTGACCGAGTCGAACCGCCCTACATTTCGCAGTAGCTGGAATCGATCAACGCTCATGCCGCGACCCCTCTGCGATGCTGGTGATTACTGGCACTCCCGTCCTCCCGTGCTCGTGAAAGCCCTTCGCCACATTCGGTGAGGCGATAGGTGCTTGCAGAATAAGGATGAACACTTGTGCATCCCGCTGCCAATAACACCTCGACTGCGCCCCGCCTTTTCGCCAATACGGCGTGCCGTCGGCCCCCACAGGCAAAAAACACCCGTGGTTCCGTGGCATCCCCTTCCTATCGCCCGCAAAGCCTTACGCTACAACGAATCTAGGCGCCACGGAATGCCACGAAATGGGGTGTGGCACGCCTCCAATTCCGTGGCCTAAAAAATAGGCAACCCCTCGAAACCGTGGCACGGCTCTTCCCTGTTTTCTCACCGCCTTCTTTCTCTTTCTCTTTGATTTTTAAAGGAAAAAAGGAAAGAAGTAGGGACGCCGGGAAAAAGGGGGCGTGTGGCGGATAGAACCGAAGTCGTGGCATTTTGGGGCAAAACCGTGGCGCCCCTTTCGTTATAAATCAAAGAGTTAGACAAAGAACTACACGGACCCACGGGCTTTTTCAGTTTGCGTGTATCCCGGTGGAAGAGCAAAGCAGGCACCGGCTCATCGTCGCCGGTGGAACGATGGCGCATCGCGCTCCCGCCTTCATGGGGCTGCTCGTTGGCGCTTTGCCGAATCGTCCGACGCCGTGTTTGCGCGCGGTGACATTGAGCCGCTGCAGGGCAGCAGGCGGTAGGTGAATGGATGGGGAGGTGGCGGTGCGTTTGGGCTATGCGCGCGGCATGGCCGGGCTGGTGTCGGCTGACGGTGCGCAACAGCTCAGGGGCAGTCGACCGGCAGAAGTGCGGGTCGACTGCGGCCCTGCTCTCCTACTTCACCAAAGTGAGACCAGACCACGCCGACGATGAATACTCGGCTACAAACACTTCCGGCGCCGTCGTGCGGGGAACCGTGCGCTTCACAACCGGAGCCACTCGATCGCGTACCGATCCCACGTTGGTTGGCGTAGATGGCCCGTAGACGTATGTGGCGTCTGGTAGCTGGTACCATCGACCATCACTAGACATGATCCTGCGAAGACAGCCGATGGCTTCCAGCGCTTCGTGCAGGCGTTGATAGTCCTGCTCACGACCATCATGAATGGTCACTCGAACAACAAATTTGGGCATAACAAAGCTCCTTGCCGCGCGTTGCGGCAAAAATCAGACAGTCGCCCTTCCCAAGCCTGTGATTTGCGAAAAATCTTTCGGATTAGGAGAGGTCGCACCTAAAATGGAGCCCTGAAGATCAGTCGCACCAGAACGCGAGCGCGTATACGCGACACGCGAAAAGGCGCGATCGGCGCCAGCTATAGCTGGCGCCGGGACTCTTCGTGGCGGTGCCTAAGGCCTGAGTAGCGCGTCCATTCCAGTGGTTGCAGCGTTGCTCGGGCCTTTTCTTTTTGTTGGCTCACCAGCAACGGCACGTTTGCCGGTGGCCCTCTCAAAGTCTTTTCATAGTTCCTCCACCTAGCACTCTCTGACATAAGAGTGGCAACCGGTGATTAGCGCTCATTCTAGGGCGCCCAAACAAAAATTTGCAATCAGGCGAGTGATAGTTTACGGCGTTGTCGCCAACATGTTTGATACATGTTATCTACTCGATTTCCCGTAAACCGCTTGGCTATGCGGTTTCCAGGTTGATGCGTTATGCGTTTGATAAATTCTTTAAGCGAAATTTATTTCTTTTGTCCTGTTGTTACGCCGACACGGATGATGCTGATGAGGCGAGCAAACCGTTTGCTGATGCGGTTTTGTGGGTGATGTGAGGTGTGCAAGTTGATCGAAAAAAATACTTCTTTTTTTATCAATCTCGATGCACATCGCAATTTTTGGCTGGCACTAGAATTTTGCTGATAGATGCGAAGTATTCAGTATGAATATTTTTCGCCGAGCCACTTTGCAGCGCGGGAAACGAGCGTTCAGAATGGCGCGCGCGCAATTGGCGGTCCTTTTGAGATGGCTTCAGCATGAGTCAGAATAAGTCGCCGTTGGGTGGCGGCTGTGAATGCTTTGAACTTGTTGTTCCGCGAGGCTCCGACGCTGGAGCGCAGCCCATCAATTCCGCCGGGTAGAGCGTCCGGAAGCTGCATGTAACCCGGTGCCTCCTTGAAGCCTACGTGGGCGTGGATTCAGGTTTGACATTGGGCGTAGCTCCGCAGGGCTACTGTGGCGTCCGCTCTGGGCCGAACTCAGCCCGTCTCTCGCCTCTCGATATCCTGTGGAGATGGCGACAACTCCGGAAGAAAAGGAGCTCGCAAAATGCGAGCTACTTTTCTTGGAAGTGGCGCGTGCTACGGCGGCATGCCGTGGTCCGATGGAGCCGGCGAGGCGTAGAGCCGGAGTTTCTCCAGCTTGGCCAGGCTCAGCGCAGTCATGTGCCCGTGCCGCCGGTTAAAGATGCGCTTCTCCACATCGTCCATCTGTTTGCCGTTGTGCACGGCCACCACGCCAGACTGCAGCAGCTGCTGCTTGAACACCCGCGCCGTCTTGATTGGCAGTGCATCAAACTTAGGCCGCAGGTGTGGCGCAGTGGAGAGGTGGTCCATTACGTGGCTTGGCCGCAGGAACAGCACCATCTCTCGGCCGCTGTCGGTCTGAATCGTGTCCCAGCTGAAGGGATATTGATAGCGGCCGGCGTCGAGCTCCGACAACAATATTTCCATGATCCACACCCACGGCTGGCGTGAGCCGTTGGTCTCGGCGATATGCGCGTTCATCTCGGCCAGCGCATCGTCCACAAACGTGCCCTGGTCGACGTCGATCTCTGCGAACTCCGCCAGAAGCGCCCAAGCAGTCATGATGGCAGCGTAGTTCTCCATCATGCGGCGCGCGGTGGCGTCGCTGGCTTCGGCGCGGCTGCCCTTTTTGCACACGTCCAGGAACGCTGCATGCAGATCGCGGATGCGCGCCGGGTCAATCTGCGCGATGAACTGCAGCCATTCCCACACGGGAAACTGCGGCAGGGTGTGCGGGATGATGTCGCCCTGCTTGGCCACGGACAGCGACGTGCGGCAAATTTTCGACTGCAGGCTTTCGACATCAACCTCTTCGCCGGCCAGCAGGACGGGGGCACACATGAGGTACGGCGTGAGCGCAGCGCCGACGCGCGTGAACTCGAAACGATAGGTGGACTGCAGCAAGCCGTCGATATCCGACAGCACCATCTTAGGTAGCTTCGAGAATTCATCCCATCCCACCGGGTGCGATGTCCAGGAGACAGACGCGCGGCGGCGATGGTCGGTCTTGAGCATCTGGCCCGACAGCACCTGAAAGGCGAGCGTCGTCTGCAGGCTCTCCAGGAGCTTCGATTTGCCCGATCCTTTCTCGGCCTGCATCTGCAGGTGCGGATAGAAGCCGAGCACCGTTTTCAGGTGCGCGCCAAGCCCCCACACAAGCGCGATGGCGGCAGCGTTGTTGCGGAAAGTGGATTGATAGGCCGCGATGACAGCGCGGGCGTTCTGCTGGCTGCCGCGCGGGAATGCCATGTTGTGATACAGGCACTGCTTGTGCGGCTCCAGGAAATAGCAGTCGCTGCCCTCCATTGCCGCGAGCTCGCCATCGCGCCAGGCGACGCCGACGAAGTTCACCACGTCGCGAGCGCCGAGCTCGGCGGCACGCTCCAGGACGTTGACCATGCGTGCGAACTGCGCTGGCATCCAGATATGGCCGAACTTACCGCGCCACCATTCCAGGTTATAGAGCCTGTCGTTGCTGGCCACTTCGCGCTGCAATGCCGCGCCGAAGCGCGGCACCTGGGCGCTGATGCCGAACACGGTTTCAGGCTGCGTGTCGGGCGTGCCGTTGATGGTGGCTAGATGGCTTTGGATGCGCAGGCGTGAAATGCCCGCGACGCGAAACGAACACAGATCTGCGAGTTCTTCGCTGCGGCTCGATTCGCCGTCGTCGTCTTCCTGGTCCTTGTACTTCTGTACGTAATGCGTGAAGTCTTCCTTCACGCGAAAGCGCCAATAGACGCTGAAATCGTGCGCGGGCAGAAAGATGCGGCGGGTGCCCTTCTGGCGCTCTCCGTCGCCTGGCATGCCTGGGATGAGCCACGGCTCTATGTGCTTCATGCGCACTGTGAGCTCGTCGGCGCCTCGGGCTTTGAGCACGTCGTTGATGTCCTCGCCCTCTTCCCAATCCTGCATGTCGACCAGCACTGAGCCGATGCCGGCAGCGGTCAGCACTTCCGACAGCTTCCATGCTGCGGCCAGGCCGGGCCGCTGACCTGTGCGCTCGTTCACCGCGTCGGTATGGTCCAGCGCGATCAGCACGCGCTTGTCACGCAGGAACGACCAGTCGATCTTATCGACGTTGGCGGTGCCGCGAATGGCAAAGGCTGCACAGCCTTCCGGCAAGTGGCAGCACTCCACCGATAGGGCGTTGATGGGGCTCTCGACGATGTAGACAGTACGGGCGCGCTGCAGGCGGCGCCAATCGCTTGTCCAGCCGTGGCCGAGCTTTTCGCCCTGGCACTGCGTCTTGACGTTGCCGTTGAGCGTGGCGTCGGCATAGCGCAGGTCCACGGCGACAACGGCAGCAGATGCCGCCGCACGCACGACGAATGCGGCAGCCGGCCCGCCGTGGCCTGGCTCGCCAGCGGGCACCTTGTTGCTGTTCCAGGTATTCCAGCCGAGTGCGCCGGTCTGGATGGCGCGGCGGCTGACGGCTTCGGCAATGCCGCGGCTGGCCAAGTAGGCAACAGCGGGCTCAGGGTTCGCCCTGCACCGCTCGGCGATGTATTCCTCTGTGCTCTTGCGAGCCGGCAGACTGCTTTGCGCGGGCACAGGTGCGGGGATGCCGTACCACTCGCCGAGCAGCTTGGCCGCTTCGAGCGGCGTCTCCACTTCGGGCCGGCAATGCAGCACCAGGTCGATGCAGGAACCGCCAACGTCTTGCGACCAGTCCTTCCAGGCGCGGCCCTTTTCAAAGATCGACAGCGACGGGCTGCTGTCCGCGTGGTGCGGGCTGTGATAGTTGCCGTTGGCGGCGGTGCGGCGCAGGTCCAGGCGCTCTGCCAGGTCGTGCAGGTCGATGCCGCCTTTGAGCTGGTCGAACCAGTCACGCATGGCGGGGTTGTGTTGCGTCTGCATGGCGCCCCTCACAGCATGTCGTGGACGTTACACAGGGCGCGGTCCAACTGTTGTTTGAGGGGTGCGAGCAAGCAATGCAGGCTTTCGTGTTCCGGCGAGCGGTCGCTTTGTAGGTCGAGCAAACGCAGGATGCCGTCGAGCCCTGCGCTCACACGCCAGAGCTCTGCGCAGCTTTGCTCGGTGGTGTGGCGGATGAGCTCGCCCATATCGCGCAATCGCTCCAGGGGCGCGCCGAACTGCGCCGCAGCGCGGTTGCTTGTCTGCTGCACCTGGTGCACGAGCTGGGAAACGAGCTTGCGCTGCTGCATCATCGCCAGGCTCGGCGCGGCATGCATGTGCTTATCCATGTGCCACCTCTGCCTTTGCGATTGCGGCTACGGCGACGAGTGCGGCGCCGGCAACATCGAGCGATACGCGGTCATCAGGCGCAGCAACGGCGTCGCGCAGTGCCGCGCGGACGATGGCAAGGATTTGCGGGAAAGCGGTTTGCTCAGGACGAGCGAAAGCGTTAGGCATTGCGGCCTCCTGTAGAAGTGGAGACCCGCCGCTCATTCTCACGTGAGGGTGGCGGGCCAGACAGCGGGGGTGAGAAACCGGCCTACAGGAAACCGGCCCAGCCGAAGCTGGCCCCGCCCGGCCCGCCATAAAAAGGGCGTGCGAAGGCGATACGGACGAAAAAAATGCCGCGAACGCGGCCTGTCCGCCTGTAGGAATCGGGTTCTCACGCCCGGCCACCGCTGTTTCGGTGACGGCTAGATTCTTGGTCATCGGGCAAGTGGTGTCAAGCTGAGCTCACAACCGTTGACGTGTTGCTCGGTGCCCGCTGCGGATCGCGCCGCGAGCTGCTGTGCGACTTCTGGATCGGGCGTGTTACTCGGTGCCAGCGTGCGCACCACTTCCGTCAGCGCAACGAACGTGTGGCCGCATTCCAGGTTGGAACACTGGCAATAGAGCTCTCTGGTGAATCGCGTTACCCGCCGGCTGGAGCGGATGTTCGCGACGCTGCTGCAGTGAGGGCAATTGATCTTCATGGCTTCAATGGAGAGCGCATTGCCGGCGTGGCGCCGGCAATGGCATTAGCAGTCGGTGCGGATCACGTCTTGCGTGTTGCGTGCCAGGCGGTAGGTTTGGATGCTGTCCTCGGGTGTGGCACCGACAGGCAGTGCGTGCGAAAAGACGGTGCCGCAACTGTGGCTGTTGCAGCGGTAGAGGGCTTCGCGTTGGCCGTCAGAGCGGAGGATCGTGCCGTGCGGGGCGGTGAGGCTGCGGCAGCTCGGGCAGTGGTGGGAAGTCATGGTGCGTGAGGGGGTTAGTGTTGTCGTGCGGTGAGCTGCTGCAGCACCTTGTTACGGTGTCTTGCAGCAGGACTGATTTCTTTGAAGCGATCCAGGCCGTCAGGGCGTTGCACTGCCTGCAAGACGGCGTCGCCTTTTGCTTCAAACCGGAACGTGTCGAGCCCCTGCTTGATGCGGCCGTACATCACTGCCAGTGCTGCACTACGCGCGTCGGTGCTCCTGTACTCCCAATCCGCTATCCCTTTGCCGGTCTGGGCTGCATAGGCCCACTCTTGCATTTGGATGGCGCGATATAGGGGCTCCAGTACGACGTCGGCCTGCTTCATGAGCGCATCCGCGTAAGCGCTCAGCAACTGCGAGTAGCAGCTCCGCTCTTTGGCTTTGGCACTGCCTACTTGGTTGGTAGCATCCTGGTATGCCGCTTCAAGCTCGGCCATCACAGAGCGGTTGTCTTCGGCGAGCGTGTAGGCCGCACGCTCTTTGGCCTTGAGGCGTTGAACCTCTTTGGGCGACGTACCGGGTTGCCGCAGCAAGTGGGCAACCTCTTCACGGGCTTGCATCGCCTCGTTCTCTGCGCCCTCTACTGCTTTGCGTTGACGCTGAATCGCAGCATCAAGTCGGTCGGCCTCATCGCGCGCGGTCTCGAAGCTGGCGCGTATGTCCTGGTACTGCTCCACGTGCGCCTGGAGCTCGGGCGGTAGTTGCGGTGTTGTGGTCTGCATGGAAAGGCTTTCAGGGTTGACGGGCTGCGACACGGCTGGCCATCCACTCGTGGATCTCGGACGCGAGCCACGCGACGGTCTTGCCGGTGAGTGGCACGGGCTTGGGGAAGTCGCCACGGCGCATGCCGTCGTAGATGGACGATGTGGGCAAGCCGCACGTGGCGCTCACTTCCGGCAGCCGCATGAAGCGCTCGGCCAACATGCCCGCCTTGCCGTGTATGGCTGCAGTGGCGGCTCGCGTGTTGGGCGCCTCGATGTGCGAACGGATCATTTGCGTTCCTCGTCGATGGGTTGGAATCGAGCGGAATTGCTCGGCGGTGCTCGGTATTGCTCGGAGCCTTGCCAGTCTCGGCAAGCGCGCGGCCTTGGGCAACGCGGAAATGTTGTGCCCTATGGGTGGACAACGTTGCAGCACCTGACCGATAGGCAGATGCAGCACAAGCGCGGCGCCACAAGGCCGCAGAGGCACTGCGTGCCGCAAGGGTTGCTCGGCATGTCGCCGCGCTTGGCGAGTGCCTGCGGGCCGCTACAGCGCCGCTGCGGCCACGTTCGCGCGTGGAGGCAGTGGCGAGGCTGAAGCCATGCGCACACCCACCGCGCGCCGTTGGGACCCCGCCTCACCGGCGCGCTTCATCGAGTGGTTTTTATGCACGTGCATGACCTGCTCGGAGCGGCACGCACCGTGGCGCTGCGCGGCAATAGCAGCCGAAAAAAGCTATGCGGATTTATGCACTTGGCTTATGCGCATGCGGCGTATCGCCACCAGACGCAGCGCTGTAGCTGGCGGGGTTGGCGATCCAAGCGTGAATGGCTGCGAAGTCGTAGAGGCTGCAGCGCTCAGTAAGGCGCTGCGGCGTGGGTGCGCGGCCCGTGTTCACGAGCTGGCGCCAGGTCTCACGAGAGACGCCCACAAATGGCGCAATGTCGTTCCAACGGCCACGGCCGGTTAGCGGAAGAACGGTGCGGCTTTGGCGTTGGGGTGTTTGAACGGGGGGTCGCCGCGTCGTCTGGTGTGCGGCCTTGCTGCTTGTCTTCCTTGTCATCGCTTGCGTTGCCTTGCCCCGTGTGGGCATTGGTTGGTAGTGACGCAAGAATAGGAGCCGACATGGATGTCGCGGAAGATGCGCAGCAAAGCAGCGATGCGCTCAGCTTTGCTGTGCTATGTCGTGAGCTCACTTCAAATCGGCGCAGCTAAGCTGCGCACGGAGCGTGTTTCCCGCGTTACGACTCCGATTCCATCTCTTTGCGAGTCTTGCTGACCAGGCGCGTAACGCCGCCATAGTGATAGCGGATTCCGAACTCGGAATGCAGCTTGGAAGCCGCCTGCGCATTGGAGAGTCCTTTTCCCGCGATGAACTGACGAAAGATCGTCTGCGCGCGTTCTTTCTCTTCCTGCATCGGGGCATGGCGTTGCTTGCCGCCCTTGCGCGCCCTTTCCCGGCCTCGCTCACGCAGGACGAGCAGCATTTGCGCTTGCCCCAACGCTTTGTTGGCGCTAGCCAGGAAGTGCAACGCCTCGGGATGCTGTGACGCGTGCAAACAACTGCCAGCGAGGTTGAGATTGAACCAGCAATGCGAGACGCCATAGAGCATGTTCTCGTTGTACACACTCGCAGGCTTGGTCTTGGCGAGGAACAGAGTCACAGCCTCCTGGCAGAGCTCCACCGACGTGCCGGACAAGTCGGTCAGCACATTGCCATCCTCGTCCAGGAACTCTTCCGTATCTCGGTCGATGATCCCTTGCAGCACAAGCATGTGGTTGGCCGCATCGGCCCCGTAGTGCTTGTCGATGTGCTGCTCGATTTCTGGCAAGCGATCCTCAAGGCCGACACCAAAAGCAGACTCGAACACCCCGCACATCACCCCGTAGGTCTGTGCAAGCTGCTTCTCAAAGTCCCCTATCGTCAAATCCAGTGATGTGGTCATCGCGCAGCGCTCCTCGTTGATGCTGAATGGCGAAGCCCGAGCAGATCAACAGATTGGAGGTGTAGTGCACGGCCAATGCTGTCGCCCGGCTATAGCTGTCGTTGCCCGTGATTGGCAACGAGGGCCGGCATTCTAGCCAGCGAAGTGGCGTGCGGCCTAGAGCAGCAGATAGCGCGATGAAAGGAAAGGCATACCGAGCGTCCCGCCAATGCAGCACAGGCGCGGATTAAGCCGCTGAAGGTCCGAACGTAAAGAGTTGTGCACCTGCCTTCAAGCGGTCGAGATAGTCAGCCCACGCCTGCATCATCACGCGCCGCTCTTTGACGAACTTGGTGCGGTTGTAGGCCGTGCCCAATGCGTCCGGTACAGAGTGCGCGAGCTGGTGCTCGATGATCTCGGGCTTGTAGTTGAGCTCTTCGTGAAGGATCGTGCGGGCCATCGCGCGAAAGCCGTGACCCGTTATTTCCGTGCGGGTGTCGTAGCCCATGCGCCGCAGCGCTGCATTGACGGCGGCGTCGCTCATTGGCTTCTTGGGGTCGCGTCCAGGAAAGACAAAACGACCGTGCCCCGTCAGCGCATGGAGCTCGCGGAGAATCGCCACGGCTTGCGTCGCCAGCGGCACCAGGTGCGCGGTCTTGGTCTTGGTGACCAGGTAGCGCCATTCGCCGGCGTCCAGGTCGAAGTCTGCCCACTCCGCTTTGCGGAGCTCGCCTGGTCGCACGAACACCATAGGCGCGAGGAGCAACGCGCAGCGTACGACCAACGTACCCCGGAAGGCATCGATGGCGCGCAGCAGTTCGGCCACCTTTACTGGGTCGGTGATGGAAGCGAAATTCTCATGCTTGGCAGGCGGCAACGCGCCTCGCAGGTCGCCGGATGGGTCGCGGATCGCGCGACCAGTGGCGACGGCGTAGCGGAATATCTGGCCGCAATTCTGGTGGGCGCGGTGCGCCGTATCCAATGCGCCGCGCGCTTCGATTCGACGCAGGACGGTCAGCACTTCAGGCGCTGTAATTTCCGCAATCGGCCGGCCGCCCAGCCACGGGAAGATATCGGCTTCCAGGCGACGAATGATCTTGGTTGCGTGGCCCTCGGCCCATGTGGGGGAATACCTGGCAAACCACTCGCGGCCCACTGTCTCGAAGCTGTTGGCGGCGCGCTCGACCGTTGCGGCCTTCTGCATCTTCCGCTCGATCGAGGGGTCGATGCCGCCCGCCAAAAGGCGCTTGGCGTTGTCACGCCGCTCGCGTGCGTCCTTCAGGCTGACGACCGGATAGGCGCCAAATGACAGCCGCTTTTCCTTGCCCCCAAACCGGTACTTGAGACGCCACAACTTGCCCCCTGTGGGGTACACCTCGACGTATAGGCCACCGCCATCTGCCAGCTTGTACGGCTTATCTGTTGGCTTGGCGGTACGAATTGCTATGTCGGTCAGGGACATGGGGGCAAGTGATTCTCCGGGTGGCGACTTGCCCCCGAATTTGCCCCCACTTGCCCCCGGGTGTCAACGGCAAAACTTAGGCAACGCTGGCAACAAAAAACCCGCGAAGCCTTGCAGCTAGCGGGTTTCTTGGCAACGCTTGGCAAACCTTGCCAGTGAGTTGGTGGACCGAAGGAGGATCGAACTCCCGACCTCCGCATTGCGAACGCGGCGCTCTCCCAGCTGAGCTATCGGCCCGTGGAAAATGAGTCTACCCGAACTCCCCCGGCCCTTTCAATGGGGGGTTTAGCCCGCGTTTTCCATGCCCGGATTGCCTTCCATGCCGACAATGCGCGGCGTGTTCAGCGGCCTTGCGGTCACTTCGCGCTGGTCGCGCAGCCAGTCGGCCAGCACGTCCCACACGGGGCGGCCGCCCGCCTTGCGGGCTTCGGGCGACACGGCGGCCCAGCCGGCCACTTTGTAGCGGCGGTCGGCGTCGATGGGCTTGCCGTCACCCGGGCCCAGGCGCATGTCGGTAATGCGCTGGCCCATCGGCTTCATCGGGTCGATGGTGTAGCGCAGGCCGCCGGTGCGCACCATGTCGCCGCCCTGTTGGTAATACGGGTCTGGGTTGAACAGGTTGTCGGCCACGTCTTCCAGCACGGTCTTGATGGTGGTGCCGGTCATTTCGGTTAGCGTGGTGGCCGGGTACGTGATGGCCGTCTGGGCCATCAGCGCTTCCATGGTCAGGGTCTCGCCGGGCAGCAGCGTGGTGCCCCAGCGGAAGCCGGGCGAGAAGGCAATCTCGGCGCCCTGCGCGTGCATCAGCCCATCGACGATGAGCTGGTCGAACGTGCCGTTGAAGTTGCCGCGCCGGTACAGCAGGCCGCGGTTGGTGGCCAGCGTTTCACCCAGCTTGTCTTGGTACGGCGCACGCACGCGGTCAATCAGCGCCGTCATGGCGGGGTCGGCCGGCAGGAGGTCGGCAAACACGGGCAGCAACGTGTAGCGGATGTCGCGCACGGTGCCGCCGCGCACATCCAGATCGAGCACGCCGACAAACTTGCCGTTGGCGCCCGCGTTGGTCACGAGCGTCACGCCGCCCGGGTTGCTGACCTTGACGGGCGTGGGCACGGCATCGTGCGTATGCCCGCCCAGAATGGCGTCCAACCCGCGCACGCGCGAGGCGAGCTTCAGGTCGACATCCATGCCGTTGTGCGACAGCAGCACGACCACCTTGGCGCCCTTGCCCCGCGCCTCGTCAATCATCTTCTGCAGCCGTTCTTCCTGAATGCCGAAGGTCCAGTCGGGCGTGAAATCGGCGGGGTGCGCGATCGGCGTGTACGGAAACGCCTGCCCGATGATGGCGACCCGCACGCCGTTCAGCTCGCGCAGCACGTACGGGTCAAACACCGGATCACCAAAGTCGGCGGTCTGGATGTTCTGCGCGACAAAGGCGACCTTGTTCTTGAAGTCGTGATCGACCACGTGGCGCACGCGGTCGGCGCCGTAGGTCATCTCCCAGTGCGGGGTCATGACGTCCACGCCCAGCGCGAGGGCCGCGTCCACCATGTCCTGGCCGTTCGTCCACAACGCGGTGGCGGAGCCCTGCCAGGTGTCGCCGCCGTCCAGCAGCAGCGCATTCGGGCGCGTGGCGCGCAGGCGCTTGATGAGCGTGGCCAGGTGTGCGAAGCCGCCCATGCGGCCGTAGCGGCGCGCGGCCTCGGTAAAGTCGAGCGACGTAAGCGCGTGCGCGGCGCGCGAGCCGGGCGCAATACCGTACCGCTTGAGCAGCGCATGCCCCACCAGATGCGGCGGCTGCCCGGCCCATTGCGCCACGCCCAGGTTGACGCTGGGCTCGCGGTATTCAATGGGCAGCAACTGCGCGTGGCAGTCGGTGAAGTGCAGCAGGTGGACGTTGCCGAAGCGCGGCACGTCATAGCTGAACGTATCGGCGTGCGCGTCGCCTAGGCGCAGGCCGGCGGCAGCGGCAATCGCCAGGGCTTGAACGAATTCGCGGCGGTTCATTGCTTGGGGCTGTGTGCGTAGCGTGCCAAGTCGGCCACGTCGTCTTCCAGCATCTCGCCGACTTCCTTGCGCACCACGCGGCCCTTGGCGTCGAGCACGAGCAGTTCGGGCAGGCCCTTGCGCGGGCCGGTGGCGGCGCACAGCGCGTCGGTTTCCATCGTCACCGGAAAGGTGAAGCGGCGCTTGGCGACGTAGTCCTTCGCAAGCTGCGGGTTGGCGTCGATGCTGATGGTGAGGATGCGCAGGTCCGTGCCGCGCGTGGCGTCGTACAGCTTTTGCAGACGCGGGTTCTGCAGCGCGCAGAACGGGCACCACGATGCCCACGTGGCGATGATGACCGGGTGCCCGTGCCACGCATCGCCCGGCACGCGCGTGCCGTCGAGCAACTGCACGTCGGGCAGCGCCACCACATCGCCCACTTCGACGGCCTGCGCATGATTGGCAAACTGCGTGGCGGCAAACACGATCGCCGCTGCCGTCCACATCAGGAACCGTCGAAGCGTGTGCATGGCGTTATGGGGTCACTGGTTGACGGGAGATGCCGGGTCGAACAACAGCGCCATCACGTCGCGGATCTGCTGCTCGGTCAGGATGCCCTTGTGCCCGAAGCGCGGCATGTTGGAGCACGCCGCATACGCGTTGGAGTTGTAGATCTTGCCCCACGTGTAGCGCAGGATCGCCTCCGAATCGCCGCGCAGCTTGCCGTACTGGTACAGCGACGGGCCGATGGTGCCGTACGACAGTTCGTCTTTCGACAAGCGGTGGCAGGCGTAGCAATTGGCGCCGTTCACAGTGCCGGCCGGGTCGGAGAACTGCATGCCGCGGCCGCTCTGCGCGGTCTTCTCCCCTTCCTTCCAGTCGCCCAGCCAGGTGTTGTCTGCCGGGTAGTGGATGGTCTTGAATTGCGCGTCTTCCAGCTTCTTTGCCACGGCGGCGGGCACGGCGTTGCGGTCGGCAAACTGGCTGCAGACCTTTTGCACGTCGTCGCGGTCGGTCACGCCTTCCACGGTGGCCGGGCCCTTGGAGACAAAGCTCTCCTGGATGACCTTGGCGAGTGCCGCGTCGGCCTTGGCTTCGGGCTTGGGTGCGGTGACGGCCTTGGAGGTGGCGTCCGCTGCCTGCGCGGTGCCGGCGGCCAGCGCCAATGTGAGCGCCGTCAGAACGATGGGGGTCAGTCGGGTCATGCGTGGCCTCATCGTGTCATCGTTTGATGGACGGCGCGTCCATCTTGCCGCCGTTGGCATTGCGGGCGAGGAACATCTCCAGCGCGGTAATCACCTCGCTGCCGTAGAGCGGTTCCGGAAAGCGCTGCTGGCGCAGGCAGTCGTACAGGCGGTGCTGCATCGTGCGTACCTCGCCCTGCGAGACGCGATACCCCGGCCACGTGGAATACGCAAAGCGCGCGCCGTCGGCGGTCAGCAAATCGGGCAGCTCCTGCAGGCGGATGCGCAAACCCGGCTGGGCATGGCACGTGGCGCAGGCAAAGTCATACGCGCCGCCACGGTAGAAGAACATGCGGCGGCCGAGTTCGTACACGCGCTTTTCTTCGGGGTGGGCGAGCGGAATGTCGATGGCCGTGCCGCGCGATTCCGAGGCAACGTAGGCCATCAGCCGTTCAATGTCCGACGCCTTGCCGGGTGACGAGAACGGGCGGGCCGAAGCCTCTTCCTTGGTCAGACCCTGCAGCGTCATGCGGCAATGCATGAGGCGCTGTTCTGCATCCATCACGCGGCCGGTGTCTTTGAAGAAGCGCGGCAGCTTGGCGTAGGCACCCTTCACCACGCCGGGGCCAAGGCCCAGGTCGCACGCTTCAAGCGAGGCCTGCTTGGGGCCGGCGGGCTTCTTCCAGAGTTCTTCGCCGGCGGCTTCCCAGAGTTCGGCCGGGTTGCCGTCGGCCAGCATCTCGCGGTACTGCGCGATGCCGGCGGCGGTGCTGTCCTTGGCGTCCTGCGCGAGTGCCATCACGGCGCTGCCGGCAACCCACACCGCAGCCAGCACCATCGTCCATGTCTTGTGTTTCACGGTCCCCTCCGTGGGTCGCCTACGGTTTGATATAGGCGAAACCTTCTTCCTGCTGCAGGCGGGTGATTTCCACCACACCGGCCGGCACCACCTTGGCTTCGAGCAGCAGCTTGTCTTCCGGCACCTTGAAGGCCATCAGCGAGTTGTGGCACACGCGAAACTCCACGCCCATGCTGGCAAGCGCGGCCACGGGCGCATCGAACGGGCGCCCCTGCGCATCCTTGGCGCCTTCAACGAGGAAGTCGATGCCGTGGCCCAGCGCCACCACCACGATCTTCGTGCCGGGCGCGCCGTTCAGGTGGTTGCGCAGGTTGCCGATGGCGCGCACGGCCTGGTCGATGCCTTCGCTCAACTGGTAGACCACCTTGTAGCGGGCACCGGCGCCGCCGGCGCGCGGGGCATTCTGGGCAGCGGCCTTGCCGGCCACACCCAATGCCGCCAGCGCGGCGGTCACACGAAAGAAGCTGCGTCGCATTTGAGCCTCCGGGCCTTTGCTGATTACTGGATAGACGTTTCGTCGGTGCGCTTGTCGCCGTGGTTGTCGACCCACGTGACCGTCACCTTGTCGCCCTTGGCGCCGCCCTTGAACTTGAAGTTCAGGAACGGATCTTTGGACACGGCCGGGCCGAACTGGGCGTCGAGCACCGTCTTGCCGCTGTGCTGCACCGTCACGTTGGTGATGTGCCAGGCGGGCACGACCTTGCCGGACGCGTCTTTGCGCTGGCCGGTTTCCATGTCGTGCTTCATCAGGATCTTCACGTCGGTGGTGCCGCCGTTTTCCATTGCGCGAATGCGCATCGGGTCTGCCATGGTGTGTTTCTCCTGATGTTTAACCGCCGCAGCCACCCAGGGTGACCTTCACTTCCTTGCTCGCCAGCACCCATTTGCCGTTGGCGCGCACGGCGGCGTAGACCGTTGACGTCTCGCCCATCTTCACGCGCGTGCTCACAAACGGGTCGGTGCCGGCCGGAATGGCGAACGTGGCAGCCAGCGTGTTCGGGTTCTTTTCGACCAGGATGGCGATGAGGTCGGTGCCCGGCAGCGTGCTCGTCACGACCAGCGGCACCACGGCGCCGTTCTCAGCAATGTCCGGTGCGGTGAGCTGTATGCCGGCGCCGCCCTTCTCCACCGCGCCACCGCCCAGTTGCTTGAGCACGTCGTTCACGCCCTTCACGGCAAAGGCGGCCTTGTTCCACTCGGCCGCCTGGGCGGGCGTGGCAATGCCGGCAGACACCAGCAGCGCCATCATGGCGCCGGCACGCAGCACGTCACGGCGGCCCAGATTGATTGCGTCGTTCATCGTCCGTTCCTCACTTGGCCGGGGCGCCCGCGAGCACCCAGTCGATCACGGTTTTCAGATCGGCATCGGCAATCTTCGGGTTGGCCGGCATCGGGATCTGGCCCCAGTTGCCCATGCCGCCTTCGCGCACCTTCTTGATGAGCTTGGCTTGCGCGCCGGCATCGCCCTTGTACTTGGCGGCAACGTCCTGATAGGCCGGGCCGACGAGCTTGCGGTCGACGGCGTGGCAGCCCATGCAGGCGTTCTGGTTGGCGATGGACAAGGCGCGGGCAGCATCGACGGCGGCCAGCGCGGGCGTGGCGGACAGCGCCAGGCCGGCCAGCACCGCCGCAGCCGCGAGCGTGGGGGCGAACTTCATGTGGTCTCCAGAAGACGAGGCTGCCCGCATGCGTGTGCGGGCGAAATGGCGGGAATTGGACCCGGTATTGTGCCCGAAACGGGCCAAACCCTATGTCGCCCGCATATGTCGTCCGCAAAGCAAAACGCCCGGTACCTTTCGGCCCCAGGCGCTTGTTTCTGATGGGGATGCGGCGATCAGGCCATCGCCCGCCGCGCGGCCAGCCGGCCACCAAACACGTTGAGCAGCAGCCCGACCATCACCACCGCGCCGCCCAGCCATTGGGCGGCCACCAGGCGCTCGCCCAGCAGCACGGCGGCCGATACCAGCCCCACCACCGGCACCAGCAGCGTGAGCGGCGCGACCTGGCTGGCGGCGTAGCGCGCCAGCAGGCGGCTCCACAGGCTGTAACCGAAGATGGTGGCACCAAAAGACAGGTAGACGATCGCACCGATGCTGGACCAGCTGATGTTCGCCAGGCTGTGTGCGATCTGCTGCGGCCCCTCCAGCCAGTACGACAGCAGGAAGAACGGAATCGGCGGAATGACGGCGCCCCACACCACCAGGCTCACCACATTCACCGGCCCGACGCGCTTGGTGACGATATTGCCGCTGGCCCAAGAAAACGCCGCGCACAGCGTCAGCAGGAAGCCGGCGGTGGTCATGCCCGTGACCGAGCCGCCGCCCGCCATGCCAATGACGGCCAGCCCGCCCGCGGCCACCGCCATGCCGGCCAGGTGGAACCAGCGGATCGGCTCGCGCAGCACGATGGCGGCAATCGTCAGCGTAAAGAACGCCTGCGACTGCAGCACCAGCGAGGCCAGCCCCGCCGGCATGCCCACATACATGGCGGAGAACAGGAACGCGAACTGCCCGAAGCTGATGGTGGCGCCGTAAGCCACCAGCCACTTGAGCGCAATCTTCGGGCGCGGCACGAACAGCACAGCCGGGAAGGCGACCAGCGCAAAGCGCAGCGCACCTAGCAGCATGGGCGGCACGCCGTGCAGGCCCACCTTGATGACGACGAAGTTGACGCCCCACACCAGCACAACGGTCAGGGCCAGCAGCAGATCCTTGGGAGACATGATGATCGGAAGGTTCGGACGGCCGCCCGCGCGGCCACATGACGCACTGTAGGCGCGGGCCGCTTACGCGACTTGCACAATCTTGCGCATTGTTTGTGCCGTGCGCCTCGGCCTTGCCTTCCTTAGCCCAGCATGTCCGACCAGATGGCGCGGCTCCAGCCTTGCGCCAGCTTGCCCTCCGCTGCGGAAGGCGCTTCGGAAAGCCCGCCGGCGCCGGGCACCGTCACCATGGTGTGCTCGGCCGGGTCGTAGCGGTGCACGGTTGCCACGTGCATCGCCTCGTCGGGCGTGGCAAAGCTGTAGCAGGTGTTGGTATACAGCGGCGACGCATCGGGCGCTTGGCCCGCCAGCATCGCCACCACGGCGGCGGCGGCAACCTTGCCGTGCTGATTGGCCATGTGGCCCGACTTGGGCATCAGCGGCGCGGTCTGGATGGCATCGCCAATCACATGCACGCCCGGGGCCACCTTCGATTCGAACGAGAGGAAGTCCACTTCGCACCAGCGCCCGTTGGCCGTCGCCAGCCCGGCTTGCACGGCAATCGCCCCGGCACGCTGCGGGGGGATGAGGTTGACGACATCGACCTGCACGTCGTCCTGCACATCGAACTTGAGCACGCGGCCCGTGGCATCGATGTCGACGGCGTTGTATTGCGGGCGATATTCGATGTGCTGCGGATAGCGCTCTGCCCACACGCGCTTGAACAACGCGCCTTTGGAGGTGACGTCATCGTTGGCATCGAGAATGAGCACGCGCGAATCGGGCTTGGCGCGCTGCAGCCAGTGGGCGATCAGGCACGCGCGCTCGTACGGCGCGGGCGGGCAGCGGTACGGCGCCAGCGGAATGCTGATCGCCACCGTGCCGCCGTTGGGCATGGCTTCGAGCCGATGGCGCAGCGCCAGCGTCTGCGTGCCGGCTTTCCAGGCGTGGGGCGCTTGCGCGGCGGTGGCCGCATTGGCGAGACCGGGAATCGCCCCCGGCACGAAGTCGATGCCGGGCGAGAGGATCAGCCGGTCGTAATCAAGCGTGCCGCCGCCTGCCAGCCGCACCTGCTTGGCGCCAGGGTCGATGGCCGATGCGCGGTCGCGCACCCACCGCACGCCGTGGCGCTCGACCAGCGCGTCATACGGCACGGTGATCGACGCGATGTCACGGTCGCCCGACAGCACGAGGTTCGACAGCGGGCACGAGACGAACGCGGCGTTCGGCTCAACCAGCGTGACATCGACATGGCCACCGGAAAACACGCGCACGTACTTGGCCGCCGTTGCACCGCCATACCCGCCGCCAACCACCACCACGCGTGCATTGCGCACGCCCGACAGTGATGCGCAGGCGGCCAGCGGCCCGGCCAGCGCGGTTGCCCCGAGCGCGCGCAAGACTGCGCGTCGATCCTTGCGCAGCCCTTCGCTCATGGCCCCTCCTGGGGTTGGCGTGACAGCCAGCCGGCAATGGCGGCGATCTGCGCATCGTCATAACCGCGGGCGATCTGGCCCATCACCGTGGAGGGGCGCGCGCCGCTGCGAAAGGCTTGCATGGTGTCGATCAGCTCGGCCTGCGAGCGACCGGCCAGCGGCGGCAACGTCTGCGCGGGAAGCTTGGCACCGGGCGCGGTATCGGCGTGATGGCAGCTGGCGCACGTGGCAGCCCACGTGCGGGCCTGCAGATTGGTGGGGGGATGATCGGCCGCGTGGGCCGCATTGGCCGCATGGACCGTAGGCAGCGCTGCAAGCAACGCAGCGGCGGCAAGGCGTTGGACGACGGGCATCGGGGGGCTGCGAAGTCGCGGGAGCGTCATACGCTAACACGCACGGCCGGCCATGTGCCCTGTGATGCGTGCAGCCAACAAAAAACGCAGCACGGTGGCTGCGTTTCTTGCGATGCGGTGTTGCCGCGCTGGCTTACGGCAGTTGCTTGCCCGGCGGCAGCGCGGGCGAGGTGGTGGGCGACACGGTCACGCCCGGCGCGGCCGATGTGACCGGGGCAGGCGCCTGCGTGGCCGTCGGCGTACCCTGCGTGCGCGTTGGCGTGCCTTGCGACGCGTCGGGCGCGGTCGACGGGTTGGTCGACGTGGCATTCGCATCCAGGCGCTTGCGCTCTTCGTCGGTCACGTAATCGAACACCTTCACGACCTTGTTGACGCCACCCACGGTGCGCACGGCCTCGGTGGCCTTGTTGCCTTCCGCCTCGGTCACCACGCCCAGCAGGAAGACGGTCTGCGCTTCGGTCGTCACCTTGATGGAGTTCCAGGGCACGCCGTCCGTGCCGGCCAGCACGCTCTTCACCTTGGTGGTGATGTACGTATCGTTTGTGCGCGAGCCGAACGTGCTCGACTCCGGCGTCACCACGATCTCGTTGACGACCTCACGCGCGTTCTGCAGCTTCTGCGCGTATTGGCCGATCTCCTGCTTGGTCTGCTCGGTGCCGGCTTCGCCGGTCAGCAGGACCTTGCGGTTGTAGACCGTCACGTTGACGTGGGCACGGCCGTCGTAGCGCGAGATCAGCGTGTTCTCGGCTTCCATCTGCAGGCCGCGGTCGATGGTCTGGGTGGCGGTCGGGCGCCGGTCGGTGGCAAGCGCCACGCCGCCGGCCACGGCGCCCGCAAACAGCGGGAAGCAGGCAGTCAACTGCGTTGCGGTCATGCCGGCCAGGGCGGCCAGCACGGCGGTGCGTGTGACCGTGCGACGGAAACGGGCAAACGTAGGCGACGAGAGTTTCATGCTGTCCTTGAATGAAGTGCAGAAGAAAGAAGAGCGAGGTTGATGCGAGGTTCAGGCATCAACGCCGAAGGCATCGCGCATCCATTCGATACGCGCACCGTCAATGGCGATGACGTCAAAGCGGCAGGCTGGTACGTCTTCAACCTCCCGCGCGAGAAAATCTTCGGCCGCGGCAATCAGGCGGCGCTGCTTGGCGGGCGTGACACTCGCCGCCGCCCCGCCGAAGCGCTGCGTGGAGCGCGCCACACGGGCACGCACTTCAACGAATACCAGTGCGCCGGCCGCATCGCGCATCACCAGATCGATCTCGCCGCCCTTGCAGCGATAATTGCGGCTGACCACGGCCAGCCCGCGCGCCTGCAAGTAGCGCAGCGCACGGTCTTCACCGGCTTCACCGGTGGCGGCTGTGATGGGCTGCGGCGCATGCATTCGCGGTTTGAACCAAGTAACAGAGAGAAGTTCTCGTGAGTGATCCTGACTGGACCCTGCTGGCGCACGACCAGCACTATCCCGCCGGCGCATTATATGTGGTGGCCACCCCCATCGGGAACGCGGCCGACGTGTCGCTACGGGCGCGCTACGTGCTGGGCCTTGTCGACGCGGTGGCCTGCGAAGACACGCGCAACACCGGGCAACTGCTCCATCGGCTGGGGCTGTCGCGGCCGATGCTCGCGGCGCGCGAACACAACGAGCGCGAGGCCGCCGCGCGCATCGTGGCGCGGCTGGCGCAGGGCGAGCGCATTGCGTATGTATCCGATGCGGGCACGCCGGGCGTGTCGGACCCGGGCTCGCGGATTGTCGAGGCGGTACGTGCGGCGGGGCAGCGCGTGATTCCGCTGCCGGGCGCGAGCGCGGTGGTGACGGCGCTTTCTGCCGCCGGGGAGTTGCTCGACACGTCTGGTGGGCAGTTCACCTTCGTCGGCTTCCTGCCGCCCAAGGCCGGGCAACGCGAGGCGGCCATCCGCCAATGGGCGGCGCACGGGCCGGCATGGGTCCTGTACGAGGCGCCGCATCGCATCGAGGCCACACTCGCCGCGTTGGCGGAACACCTGCCCGCGCGACGCATCCTGATCGGCCGGGAATTGACCAAGCTGTTCGAGCAGATCGTCGTGCTGCCTGCCGCCGAAGCACCGGCCTGGCTTGCCGCCGATGTCTCACATGGCAAGGGCGAATTCGTTCTGGTGGTGGAGGGCGCAGGTGCGCAGGACGCTGCGCCGACGGCGATGGCGGCAGACCAGGTCTTGCGTCTGCTGTTGGCCGAGTTGCCTGCCAAGCGCGCAGCCAAGCTGGCCGGCGCAATTACGGGAGCGTCGGTCGACGCGCTGTATCAAAGCGCGCTGGCGCTGAAAAACGAAGGGAAGGACTGAGGGGAGGAAGGCGGCCGGATCAGCGGTTCAACGACGCTTGGCGCGACGCTTGACCGCTTTCTTCTTCACCGGTGCGGGTTCATCGGCACCCACATCGGCGTCGCCATCGTTGCTGGCGACATCGGTCTGCGTCAGCTCAGGGCGCAGCGCTTCAACTTCAGCGCGGGACAGTCGGCGAATTTCCACCTGCGTTGAACCGCGCTTGACGAAGTCGAGCCGCTTGGCGGCGGCATACGACATGTCGACGATGCGCTTGCCGTGGTACGGACCGCGATCCGTCACCTTGGCCACGACCACGCGGTCGTTGGAGAGGTTGCGCACCAGTACCCAGCTTTGCAGCGGCAGCGACGGATGCGCCACCGTGAAGGCATTCATATCGAAGCGCTCGCCGCTCGCGGTGCGGCGGCCGTGGAAGCCGCGGCCGTACCAGGAAGCCAGGCCGCGTTGTTCGAACGTGCCGAGGTCGGCGCGCAGGCCGGGGCTGGTATCGGTGTTCTCGTCCAGCTTGAGGCTGGTCGAATCCGGCACCCCGCGGAACGACAGCGTGCCCCAGGCATCGGGGTTGTCGCGCGGGTCGGCCAGCTTCAACGCGGGCGCTGCGGGCTTGCTGGCCTGGAGACCGGATTGCCCACCCGCGGGCGGTTCGCCGGGAACGGCGGCACAGCCCGCCAGCACCAGCAGCGCGGTGCCGTGCGTGAGCCAGGCACGCAGCGTGCGGCCGGCCGGAAGGCAGGAAATCGGATGGGTCAACTTGAGCATGGTCGCGAGTCTAACATGCATGCTTTGATCGCTTATTTACATTTCCTATTAAAACGATCACATCATGCTGTCATCTCGCACCAATTTTGTAATATTTTCTTTCCGATGTAACAACACACCCCGCGAGCCCAGTGCTGGCGCGGGCTCGGCCCGATACAATCGGGTTATCCCTGCCATGTGCAAATGCGCACACAAGATCACATGAAAGTCGTTGTCGTCCCCGTTACGCCGTTTGAACAGAACTGCACGCTGCTAATTGGCGACGATGGCGCTGCCGCCGTCACCGATCCCGGCGGCGATATCGACCGCATCCTGGCCGCCGCACAGCAGCACGGCGCACGCATCGAAAAAATCCTGCTCACGCACGGCCATGTCGACCACTGCGCCGCCGCCGACGCCCTGCGCACGCAGCTCGGCGTGCCGATCGAAGGGCCGCAGAAGGACGAGGCGTTCTGGATCGACCAACTGCCCATGCAGAGCCAGCGCTTTGGTTTTCCGCCCGCCAAGGCGTTCGTGCCTGACCGCTGGCTCGAAGACGGCGACACCGTGGAAGCCGCCGGCCGCACGCTGCAGGTGTTCCACTGCCCGGGTCACACGCCCGGCCACGTGGTGTTCTTCAGCGCCGAAGACCGCGTGGCCATCGTCGGCGATGTGCTGTTTGCGGGGTCGATCGGTCGCACGGATTTTCCGCGCGGCAACCATGCGGACCTGATCAAGGCGATCCGCACGAAGCTATGGCCGCTGGGCGACGACGTCACGTTTGTGCCGGGTCATGGGCCGGTCTCGACCTTTGGCGATGAGCGGGCCAGCAACCCGTACGTCGCCGATCGCCTGTTTGCCAACGAAGGCTCGGCATGAGCGCAAACACCAACGACAGCGCCAACGAGAGCGACGACCCGTTCGCCGACTCCGCACCCGCTGCGCCGGCGGACAAGCCCCGCCGCAAGCGCGGCAACCAGCCGCCCGACACGCGGCCTGAAATCTACGTCAGCACCGACATCGAGGCTGACGGCCCTATCCCCGGTCCGCATTCGATGCTGAGCTTCGCCAGCGCGGCGTACCTGGCCGACAAGACGCTCGTCGGCACGTTCGAAGCCAACCTGGAAACGCTGGCAGGCGCCGAGGGCCATCCTGTCCAGATGCAATGGTGGAAAACGCAGCCCGAGGCGTGGGCCGCGTGCCGTGCCAATCTGGAGGCACCCGAGGTGGCCCTGCCGCGTTACGTGGAGTGGGTCGAGAGCCTGCCCGGCAAGCCGGTGTTCGTGGCGTTTCCGGCGGGCTTCGATTTCACGTTCATGTTCTGGTACATGATGCGTTTTGCCGGGCGCTCGCCGTTTGGGTGGGCCGCACTCGACATCAAGACGCTGGCTTTTGCGCTCACGGGCATGCCGTATCGGCGCAACGTCAAAGCGGCCTTTCCCGAGCACTGGCACGACCCGCTGCCGCACACGCATATCGCGCTGGATGACGCCAAAGAGCAAGGTGCGCTCTTCTGCAACATGCTCGCCGAACTGCGCAAGCGCGAAGCCGAGCGCGCCGCCGCACAAGTGACCCAGCAATCTGCTCAGGATTGAGCGCCGGACGCGTCACGCATTTCACGAAGACCCGCGCGCGGTTTGCCTTTTGCCCGCGTGATGCGCGCACCATGCCGCAACGCAACTTGCGGGCTCGCAAACCCGCGTCTACGCTGGGCTTGTGCGAGCGACCAGACGACTGCGCCACCCGGCGCCGACAAGCAAAGCCACTCGCATACGCCATTTGCTTGCCGTATCGTTTTCGGGCCGCACGTGCCCCCGACGCCGGTGCGTGCCGGCGTCGGCTATCAGCCAACAACGGGAGGTACCGCGGTGCGATTTTCCCGTGACGCGTTTGACACGCAACACTTGCGAGCGATGACGGAGCGCTTGCATTGGCATCGCAAATCCTCTGCGAAAGCGGTCCCGCTGAGCATGCGTGCGCAGCATCTGCAGCACTTGCATCACACGCACAGCAGCGCGCACCACGACGCAGAAGTCATGAAGGTCGCCATGGTCTCGACCGCGGCGGCGCTGGCAGTGGTGCTTGCCGCCCTGCTGGCAGTTGGTTTCGGGTCAGAAATGGCCCGATGGATGGGCCTGGAATAAACCGGTGCCCTTGCGCGTCTTGACGGACGCAGCCCCGGCCCTCGCGCAAAGCGAGATACGGCCACCCCTGAACGGCCTGTCCGATGGAAATCGGCAGGCCGTTCAACTTTGTGGGGCGCGGTGAATTACTTCAGGAACGCATCAAGCGCTTCAGGCGTGCGGCCGATGATGGCGCGGCCGTTGCGAACCAGCACCGGGCGCTGCAGCAGCTTCGGATGCGCCGCGATGGCTTTGAGCAGCGCGTCGTCCGATGCATCGGCCAGATTGAGGTGCGCGTATTCGTCTTCGTTTTCGCGGATCAGGCTGCGCAGCGGAGTGTCGAGTTGCGCGGCGAGCTGTTTGAGGTCAGCCAGCGTGGGCGGCGTGGTCAGGTATTCGATGACCTCGAGCTGTTCGCCGTTCTTTGCTGTGAAGGATTGGGCTTGTTCGAGGGCGGAGCGGGATTTGGAGCAGCGGGGGTTGTGGTAGATCTGCATGGGCTCTGGGCTTTCGTGTTGGCTTGATGGGGCCTGCTGCAATCTTAAGCGCTGCGCTTCGTTGTTGGTTTCGTGGTTGGTGTTGGGGGGATTCGTGTTTTTTGCTGTTGGTCCATCCCCTGTTTCATCCCCTGCCGGGGCCGAAAGGGGGCCTGTCAGTAATTTCGTGTTCAAGGCATAACATGCTCGTAAGGAGACGTTATGCCACGCAAACCGAAAGCCAAGCCGGCGGACCTGCCGGCGATCCCTGCCGAACTGCTTGAGCAGTTCGGCAGCGGCCCGATGACGGCCGAAGCCATCAACGCGGCGACCCTGGCCCTCAAGAAGGCCCTGATCGAACGGGCGCTGGGCGGCGAGA